>Ga0182030_10016431_pt1 | contig 14414 bp, 11 predicted proteins | sample 812S3MmetaG_FD_121299 | JGI IMG/M metagenome (GOLD analysis project Ga0182030, IMG submission 121299) | Permafrost microbial communities from Stordalen Mire, Sweden - 812S3M metaG (Illumina Assembly) | ecosystem: Environmental > Terrestrial > Soil > Wetlands > Permafrost | place: Sweden...
GGCCCGCGTCACCACCCGCAGATTTCCGCCGTACGGATTACCAACGCCAATGTTATCGCGCGGGCCCAAACGGCTTTCGCGAAAGCCGCGCACGCTGTCCGGTCCGCCTGCGAAGTAATTCAAGTACGGCGGCAGGGAGCTCGTTTTGCCGAGGGCCTCGCCATAGTCCACCTGTTGTTGCAGCGACACAATCCATTTTTTCCAGACCGGGATGTACTTGACGAATTCGAAATTCGTTTGGTAGTAGCGCACGTCGCTCAGCGGCAGAGCGTAGCGGCCCGACAGGGTGATGCGCATGCCGCGATCCGGAAACAAGGCGCGGTTGCGGCCCTCGTACGACCATCCGCCGGTGAGTTCGTACGTATAGAAATCCGTGCCGTACACCGTGTACGGGCTGTCCAAAGAGTTGATGGACCCGTCGCCATTGGTATCGAGCAGGTCGCGCTGGAAGGTATGGCCATCTTGCTTGACCCAGTCGACGGCCTGCTGCGCGCTATAGCCCTGCGAGACCACCAGGCTGTTCTTGTTGGCCGAGGTGCCCGCCGTCAGGTACTGATACTCGGTGATCGGATACGACCATTGGATTGCGCCCGTGATCTGCTTGGTGGCGAACGCCGATGAGGCCGCCACGAACTGCGTAACGTCGCGATAGGTCAGCGATTCGGTACGCGATACGTTGTCGATGGTCGTGTACGGCTGGGTGTTCGAGAACACATAGCTCTTGCTGTACTTGCCGGCGCTGATCTCCAGGGCGACGCGATCGCCGGTGCCGAGGAAGTTGCTGTGCACGAAGTTGCCGTTCAAGCTGAATTTCTGGGATTCCGAATAGCCGATGCCGCCGCCGAACTGTCCCGGCAAGCCTTCCTTGATGTTGAAGTCGACGTCGACCAGATCCGCGCTCCCCGCCACGGGCTTGTTCTCGAACTCCACCTTTTCCACGTAAGGCAGACGCTGTATGCGCTCCTTGGAACGCTCCACCGCGGAGTTCGACAACCAGCCGCCCTCGAGCTGGCGCATTTCGCGGCGCAGTGTTTCGTCGTTGATCGCCGTGGTGTTGTTGAAGTTGATGTGGCGCACGTAGACGCGATTGCCCGGCTCGATGAAGAAGGTGATGGACACGGTCTTCTTGTCGTTATCGGGAGTCGGCACCGGATCGATCTTCGCAAAGGCGTAGCCGTCGGCGCCGAGCCGATAGCTCATCAGCTCCTGGCTGCTGGTGACGGCTTTGCGCGAATAGGTGTCGCCGGGTTTGACGAGCAGCAGCTTGCGCAGCTCAGCCTCGGGCACGACCATGGTGCCCGCGAGCTTGATCTCCGAAATCTTGAAGACCTCACCCTCGGTAATGTTCACCGTGATGTACATGTCGTCTTTTTCGGGCGCGATTGCTACCTGCGTGGACTCGATCTGGAAGTTCGCGTAGCCGCGGTCCATATAGTAGGAACGCAATTTTTCCAGGTCGCCGGTCAGCGTTTCGCGCGAATAACGGTCATCCTGCTTGTACCAAGAGAGCCAGTTTGGCGTCTTCAGCTCGAAGCTGTTGAGCACGTCCTTTTCCTTGAACCGGGTGTTGCCCACCAGATTGATCTGTTCGATTTTGGCGCGCTTGCCTTCCTTGATGTCGACCACGATGTCGACCTTGTTGCCGGGCAAATCGGTGATCTTGGTGTCGACGCGCACCGCGTACTTGCCGCGGCTGAAGTACTGGTCGGTGAGGTATTGCTTGACCTCATCGAGCACCGAACGGTCGAAAGTCTTGCCGGTCGCGAGGCCGACGTTGCGCAGGCTCTTTTGCAGATCCTCGGTCTTGATGTCCTTGTTGCCCTTGATCTCGAACTTGGCGATCGACGGACGTTCCACCACCACCACCAGCAGCGTATTGCCGTCGCGGCGCAGTTCGACGTCGCGGAAGAACCCAGTCGCATACAACGCACGCATCGCCTCGCCGATACGTTGGCCGTCCAGATGATCGCCGATGTTCACCGGCAGGTAGTTGAATACCGTGCCCTCGGAGATGCGCTGCAAGCCTTCGATGCGGATGTCGCCGACGGTGAAGTTGTCCTGCACGGCTTGCGCGCGCACGACCGTATATGCAGGTTGGATGGCCAGCGCCACCAGCAACCCTGCGCGAAAATCAAGCCGCACGCGTTAGAGACCGTAACTCAAGTCGATGAATGGCGCTCGCGGGCCCACGCCTGACGTACGGCGCAACTTTCTGATAGCTCATGATTTCCCGTTAGTTCAAATATCTTGAAATATCGTTATAGAAGGCAAGACTCATCAAGACTACCAAAAGCGCGATCCCGACTTGTTGCCCGAAAAGCTGGGCGCGCTCCGACAACGGACTTCCCTTGACCGCCTCGACGACCTGATACACCACCTGCCCGCCGTCCAACAACGGCACCGGCATCAAATTGAGCACGCCCAAGCTGACCGAGATGATCGCCAGGAATGCAAGATACGCGGTCAACCCGAGGTACGCGCTGATGCCCGCGAACTCGGCGATGCTGACGACGCCGCTGATGTTCTTCGGCGAGACTTGACCGGTGACGATGCGCCAGAGCATCTGCACCGTCAGCGCCGACATCTCCCAAGTTTTCCGTACGCCGACCTCGAGCGCGTCGATGGGCCCCGAGCGGCGCGTCTCGACCAGCCCCGGCGGCCAGGTCTGTGCACCCTCTTCGATCATTATCCCCAAGCGCCCCATCGGCTTGCCGCCTTCGATGACCCGCGGCACGGGCGCCACGATACGCGTGACCTCGCCCGCGCGCTCGACCTCAACGGCCAAGTCGCGCCCGCCGGCGCCGCTCACCATGTTGATGAAATCGGCGCGATTGGTCACCGGCTGCCCGTCCACTGACACGAGCCGGTCGCCGACGCGCAGTCCCGCCCGTGCCCCGGCGCTGTCGCTCGGCACCTCATGCACCCGCGTAATGGCGGTCCAGGTCGACAAGTCGAAGCCCAAGCCCGGCAGCAATTTGCCGGGCTCGGTCAGCGCGCGGCGATCCTCGCGCACGCGCAGCGTCAGGGCATGCTCTTCTCCCCCGCGGCGCACTGTCAGGGGTATCACGCCGTCGTCGCTGAAGCGCCGCATGAGGGCGATCTGCAGTTCCTCGGTATCATCCACCGGACGGTCGCCAACCCGCACGATTTCATCGCCGCGCGCCAAACCCGCGATCGCTGCCGGGCTGTCGAGACGCACCTGGCCCACCACCGGCTTGATGATTTCCGTGCCGGCCATCGCCAAAACGGCGTACAGCAGCGAAGCGAACAACAGGTTCATGGCCGGACCGGCCAACAGCACGGCGATGCGGTGCGTCACCGGGCGGCGTGTGAAGGAGCGATGCAATTCGTCGGCCGCAACGTCGCCTTCACGCTCATCCAGCAGCTTGACGTAGCCGCCGAGCGGGATGGCAGCCAGGCAATATTCGGTGCGGTCCGCATCCTTGCCGATGCGCGTTAGCAGCGGCTTACCGAAGCCGATGCTGAAGCGCAGCACCTTGAAGCCGAGCTTCTTCGCCACCCAGTAATGACCGAACTCGTGGACCGCCACCAGGATGCTGATCGCTACCAAAAACGCCGCGAGAAAAACCAATATCTTCATGCGAAGGCTCCAGAGCCAAGCTCTATCAAGGAAGTAGCCATGCGTCGAGATGCCGCGTCGGCATCCAATACATCGCCCAGAGCCTTGACGGGTGACGACACAAGCCGCTGCAGCACCTTGTCAATGACCCTTGAAATACCTACAAAGTTCAAGCGCCGGTCAAGAAAGGCCTGTACGGCAACCTCATTGGCCGCGTTCAGCACCGTGGGCGCCGTGCCGCCGGCGCGCGCCGCAGCCCGCGCCAACATGAGACTCGGGAATCTAACATGGTCTGGGGGCTCGAATCCGAGCTGCGCGATGCCAACGAGGTCGAGCGAGGCGACCCCTGAGGCGATACGTTCGGGCCAGGCCAGCGCCTGCGCGATGGGCGTGCGCATGTCGGGCGCGCCGAGCTGCGCGAGCACCGAGCCATCCGCGTACTCGACCAGCGAGTGCACCACGCTCTGCGGATGCACGACCACATCGACCTGCGATTCGGGCAGGTTGAAGAGCAGCGTCGCCTCGATGACCTCCAGCCCCTTGTTCATCAGCGTCGCCGAGTCGACCGAGATTTTTCGGCCCATCTGCCATTTCGGATGGGCGCATGCCTGATCCGGCGTGACGTTCTCCATGGTCGCGGCATCGGTACGCCGAAACGGTCCGCCCGAGGCGGTCAGAATCAAGCGGGTCACGCCGCGCGCCGGTTCGCCCGGCAGATACGCCGCGGGCATGCACTGAAAGATGGCGTTGTGCTCGCTGTCGATGGGTATCAGCTCGGTGCGCGCACGACGCACCTCGTCCATCAGCAGGCGGCCCGTCATGACCAGCGCTTCCTTGTTCGCGAGCAGCACGCGCTTGCCGGCGCGCACTGCCGCCAAAGTTGGCAACAATCCGGCCGCACCGACGATGGCGGCCATCACCACGCGTACGTTGCCGGTGGCAACGGCCTCGGCAAGCGCTTGCTCGCCGCATTCGACGCGGGTCGCGGAGCCGCACTCGCGCAACGCGCGCTGGGCGTTGGCGGCCGCTTGCGGGTCGATCAACACCACGACGTCGGGTTTGAAGATCCGGGCCTGCTCGACCATCGATTCCCAACTGCGGTGGGCGCCCAGCATCGCCACCTTGAAGCGCTCCGGATGCAGCGCCATCACCGCCAGGGTGCTGCGCCCAATGCTCCCGGTCGAGCCCAGGATGGCGACGCCAAGAGGCGTGCTCATGGGATCACCCCAGCGCCGAATAGGCCGAGCGCATACAGCGGCGCGGCGGCCGTGACGCTGTCGAGACGATCCAGAAGTCCGCCGTGCCCTGGAAGAATGGTGCCGCTATCCTTGAGCGCCGCAGCGCGCTTGAACATGCTTTCGGTGAGATCGCCGATGATGGAAAAAACGCCGACGCCGACGCCGAAGGCCGCGGCGAGTTGAATCGGCAGCGAAAAATACGCGGCGCCGGCGCAAGCTACGATGCACACCAAGACGAGTCCGCCGATCGCTCCTTCCCAGGTTTTACCCGGGCTGACGCGCGGCGCCAATTTGCGACTGCCGAAGCGTCTGCCCGCGAAATACGCGCCGATGTCGGCCGCGCACACCATCAACACCAGCCATAATACGATCTGCGGGCCGGGCGCGAAACCACCCACGCTCGCCACCATGCGCGCCAACGCTGCGAAAGCCGGCGCCAACACCGCCACTCCGCACAGCAGCACGAGCAGCGGTTGATGGCGCTGCGGCGCCAACGACAACCACAACCCGGCGATCACCCACCAAGCGCATGCCGCGGCCAGCATCAAGATCAGGTGCGGTGTCTGTACGGTCCAGATCCAGGCGGCCCAAAAAATCGCGACCATCACCGCCGTGTAGAGGGCGCGGGCCGCCGGTGCGGTCAGCGCGCCGAAGCCGGCCCACTCCCACGCGGCCAAGGAAAACACGGCGCCGAACGCCGCCACCGCCCAGACGCGCGGCAACATGAACAGTCCCAGCAACAAAATCGCGCCGAGAATCGAGCCGGTGATCACGCGCGTCCTAAGCATCGGCTTGCGCGGAAGTCTTGCCGAAGCGGCGCTCACGCTGCGCGTATTGGCTGAAGGCCGCATCCAAATGGGCTGCTGAGAATTCCGGCCACAACACCTCGGTGAAATACAATTCTGTGTAGGCCAAGTTCCACAACAGGAAGTTGCTGATGCGCTGCTCGTTGCCCGTTCTGATCAGAAGATCTGGATCCGGAATGCCGGCGAGCGCGAGGCGTTCGGCAATGCGCTCTTCGGTGATCTGCGCCGCCGGCAGCTGACCCGCGGCCGCCTCGCCGGCGAGCGCGCGGCAAGCCTGTGCAATGTCCCAGCGTCCACCGTAAGCCACGGCCACCAACAATTCCAGGCCGTGGTTGTCCGCGGTGAGGGCTTCGGCATCGCTCATGCGCCGCACCAGCTCAGCGCCCAAGGAAGCGCGGTCGCCGATGAATCTCAGCTTCACCGCGCTGCGATGCAGATCGGCCACTTCTCGCACCAACGCGTCGAGAAACAAGCCCATCAGCATCCCCACCTCGTCGGGCGGCCGTTGGAAATTCTCGCTGCTGAAGGCGAACAGCGTCAGGTAACGAACCTTGCGCTCGCCGCAGGCCTCGACAATTTTTCGCACCACCTTGATGCTGGTGCGATGTCCGGCGATGCGCGGCAAGCCGCGAGATCGCGCCCATCGACCGTTGCCGTCCATGATGATAGCGACATGCTGCGGCGAGTCGGCCATGGGCATTACGATAGTTGCGGGTCCTCGAGCCTCAGACCTGCAGCAGCTCCTTTTCCTTCTCCGCCATCGCTTGATCGATATCCGCGACGTGCTTGTCGGTGAGTTTCTGCACATCGTCCTGGGCGCGACGATCGTCGTCCTGCGCGATCAGTTTTTCCTTGAGCATTTCCTTCAGCTCGGTCATGACCTCGCGGCGTACACCGCGCACGGCAACGCGGGCATTCTCGGCTTCCGACTTCACCACCTTGATGATGTCGCGACGCCGCTCTTCTGTGAGCGCGGGCATGTTGATGCGGATGATCTGCCCGGCCGTATTCGGGTTCAGCCCAAGGTCGGATTTATAAATCGCCTTCTCGATCACCGGCACCATGGCTTTCTCCCATGGGCTCACGGTCAGCGTGCGCGCATCCTCGGTAGCTATGTTGGCCACCTGGTTCAACGGCATTTCCGAGCCGTAATAATCGACCTTGATGTGTTCGATGAGGCTGGTATGCGCGCGCCCGGTGCGCAGCTTTTTCAATTGATCCTTGAACGCGGTAACGCATTTCTGCATACGCTGCGTGGCGTCTTTCTTCAGGTCATCGAGCATGGTTCCCCCATCTTCAAGCTTCAGCCGAAACGACGGTACCGACATCCTCGCCCATGACGATACGCATCAAATCGCCCGCATGGAACAAATTGAATACCTGCAGCGGCAAATTATTTTCCCGGCACATCACGATGGCGGTGGCGTCCATGACGTTGAGGCGGTCGCTCAAGACCTTGTCGAAGCTCAGGCGCGCGTAGCGTTTGGCATTCGGGTTCTTGACCGGATCGGAATCATAAATGCCGTTGACCTTGGTGGCCTTCAGCAGGATGTCGGCATTGATCTCGATGGCCCGCAAGCTGGCGGCCGTATCGGTGGTGAAGAACGGATTGCCGGTACCGGCGCCGAAGATCACCACCCGGCCCTTCTCCAAATGGCGCACCGCGCGGCGGCGGATGTAGTCCTCGCAAACCTCGTTGATGCGCAGCGCCGACATGACGCGCGCGTAGGCGCCGAGGCTCTCCAGGGCATCTTGCATGGCCAGGGCGTTGATCACGGTAGCCAGCATGCCCATGTGGTCGGCGGTAACCCGATCCATGCCGGCGCGCGCCAGGCCGGCGCCGCGGAAAATGTTGCCGCCGCCCAGCACCACCGCCACCTGCACGCCCATCTGCACCAGATCGCGGATCTCCCCGGCAATGCGTTTGAGGATGATCGGATCGATGCCGTAGTCCTCGCTTCCCAGCAACGCCTCGCCGGACAGTTTGACCAAGATTCTCCGATAGCGAGCCGCGGCGGTGGGAGTGGTCATGCCTGTGTGCTCCTAGGTGGTCGGCTCTTTCTGGGTCGCCTTGACCTGGGCCATGACTTCGCCGACGAAGTCCTCTTGCTTCTTCTCGATGCCCTCGCCCACTTCGTAGCGCACGAATTTCAGCACCTTTGAGCCGGATTTCTTCAACAGTCTCTCGACGGTAGTGTCCGGATCCTTCACGAACGGCTGCCCGAGCAGGGTCAGCTCGGCTAGGTACTTGCGCAGCCGGCCTTCCACCATCTTGGCAATGATCTCGGGCGGTTTCTTCTCGCCCTTGGTTTGTTCCGTGAGAATCGCACGCTCCTTTTGCAGCACGTCGGCGGGCACATCGCCCACATCGATGTAGGCCGGATTCAAGGCCGCCACGTGCATGGCCAGATCGCGCGCCAGCGCCTCATCGCCGCCCTGCAGCGCGACCAAAGCGCCGATGCGGCCGCCATGAATGTACGTGCCGAGGGCGCCCGGTGCGGCGACCCGCACAAAGCGGCGCACCGAAATATTCTCACCGATCTTGGCAATCAATGCGCGGCGTCGCTCATCCAGCGTCGCGCCGCCATGCGGCTGGCCCAGCAGCGTCGCCACGTCGGTGGCCGCGCCGACGAGCGCGGTGCTCGTTACGGCGCGTGCGAATTCCAGGAATTCATCGCCGCGGGCGACGAAATCGGTCTCGCAATTCACTTCCACCATGACCGCGGCACCGCTGCCTCGCTCCACGGCCACGGTGCCCTCTGCGGCGATGCGAGCCGCCTTCTTGTCGGCCTTGGCGAGGCCGCTTTTGCGCATCAATTCCGCGGCGGCGTCCAGATTGCCCTGCGTCTCGACCAGAGCCTTCTTGCATTCCATCATGCCGGCGCCGGTGCGCTCGCGCAGCCGCTTGACTGTATCTGCCGTTATATTCATCGGTACGTCCAAACCGCCCGCGACGGCGGTTCCCTCACTGAGTCGAAATTAGCGAATCGTAAGGCGAGCGCCGCGGATAGCCGCGTGCCCGCCCAACCCTGGCTTTTAAACGGCCTGTCGGTACGGCTGGCCTCAAGCGCCGCGCCGCGGCGGCCCGCTGCGCCCGACGGGTCGGCGTCGCGGAGCGCTGGCCGGCCGCACTTCGGCAGGCGGCGTATCCGGCGCATCCACATCCTCAGGCTCCACCTCCTCGAGCGCAGCCACGGCAGCAACGCTCGGCAGCACGGTGACAGGAACCTTGCGGCGCGGCGGCGGCTTGCGCTGCCCGCCTCGGGCCGGGGGCGGGGGCCGCCGAGCGCCGGAGGAACGCCTTTTCGGGTTGCCTTCTTCATCCAATTCGACGAATTCGTCCTCGCTGACGGGCACTTCGGGGAGCGAAGCCTTACCCTCGAGAACCGAATCGGCCACACCCCCCGCGTACAGAAGAATGGCGCGCATGGCGTCGTCGTTGCCGGGGATGACGTAGTCGATGCCGTCCGGCGAGCAATTGGTATCGACCACGGCGACCACGGGGATACCGAGCTTCTTGGCTTCGTGCACCGCAATCTGCTCATGGCCGACGTCGATGACGAACAGCGCGTCGGGTAGCGCGGTCATGTCCCGAATTCCGCCGAGGCTGCGCAGCAGCTTGTCCATCTCACGGCGCAGCATCTGGGCTTCCTTCTTGCCGCGCCGGTCCAAGGCACCGCTTTGCGCCATTTCGTCCAACTCGTTCAGCCGCTTGATGGACTGACGGATGGTCTTGAAATTGGTGAGCATGCCGCCCAACCAGCGCTGATTCACGTAGGGCATGGCGCAGCGCGACGCCTCTTTCTGGACGGCATCGCGCGCGGAGCGCTTCGTGCCCACGAAAAGCACCTTGCCGCCCTCGGCAGCGACGCTCTTGATGAAGGTCGCAGCCTGGACATACAACGGCTGGGTCTTCTCCAGATTGATGATGTGGATTTTGTTTCGTTCGCCGAAGATAAAGGGGGCCATCTTCGGGTTCCAGAAGCGGGTTTGATGTCCAAAATGGACGCCCGCTTCCAGCATCTGTCGCATAGACACGCTGGTCATAAACACTCCTGGTCGGGTTGAGCCTCCGCGCATCCCAAACGGCAACCTGGTTTGATTGAAACAATGAGGTATGACCCTCAAATTTCAACCATTCGCCAGGCACCCGGCCGTCTGTGACGATACGCGTGCGGGGTTGTTAAAAATAGCCGCGCTTTATACCATGAAGCCCTGTAGGAAACCAAACCGCCATGACCGTAACCATCAAAACAGCCGATGAGCAGGAGAAAATGCGGGCCGCCGGGCGGCTTGCGGCCAGCGTGCTCGACATGATCGAGCCCTTCGTGCAGCCCGGGGCTACCACGGACGAATTGGACAAGCGTTGCCACGATTTCATCGTCGATGAACTGAAGTCCATTCCGGCCAATTTGAACTACCGCGGCTTCCCGAAGACCATTTGCACCTCGGTCAATCACGTCGTGTGCCACGGCATCCCCGGCGATAAGCGCCTAAAAAGCGGCGATATCATCAATATCGACGTGACGGTGATCCGGGACGGGTTTCACGGCGACACCAGCCGCATGTACTTCGTCGGTCAGCCTGCGGTGCTGGCCAAGCGCCTCACCCAGATCTGCCACGAGGCTATGTGGCGCGGCATCCGCGTCGTCAAGCCCGGCACGCGCTTGGGCGATATCGGACATGCCATCCAGGCCTTTGCGGAGCGCAACAACTTTTCCGTGGTACGCGAATACTGTGGCCATGGCATCGGCCGGATCTATCACGAAGACCCCCAAGTGCTGCACTACGGCAAGCCTGGCACCGGCATGGAACTCCTGGCCGGCATGACCTTCACCATCGAGCCCATGATCAACGCCGGGCGGCGCGATGTGCGCCTGCTGCCCGACGGCTGGACGGTGGTCACCAAGGATCAATCCCTGTCCGCGCAGTGGGAGCACACTATTCTCGTGACCGACTCGGGATTCGAAGTTTTGACCCTCGGCGCAAGCGCAGCGTTGGCCGCGGCAGCCTCGGCCGTGGCCGGCACGGTTGTGCCCGCCACCGGTGCGCCGGCCACGGGTCTGCCCGCCCCCGGTGTGCCGGCCACGGGTCTGCCCGCCACTTGAACGCGCACGAAAAGCTCCTCGATCAAATCGTCGACTGGACCTATTTGGAAGCCGTTCCGCAGGCGCTGAACGACGGCCAGTTCTCGCCCCTGGTATTTCGCCAGGTCCTGGACCGAGGTTCCGAGCTGCTCAAGGAGCGCTTCGTCGCGGACGAGGCGATCGAGGATCTGGTGCGCGACCGCGCCCGCCTGGTCGACATCGCGCTGCGCGCGGCGTGGGTGCGCCACGCCGGCAAGTTCGCGGACGATCTGGCGCTGGTGGCAGTGGGCGGCTACGGACGCGGCGAGCTGCATCCGAGCAGCGACATCGACATCATGGTGCTGTTGCCGAAGAGCGATTCGGCCGATTGGCAGCCGGACATCGAACGCTTTCTGACCTTCCTCTGGGACATTGGGCTGGAAGTAGGTCATAGCGTGCGCTCCATCGATGATTGTCAACGCGAAAGTCTCGCTGACATCAGCGTCGCAACCACCCTGTTCGAAGCCCGCTTGTTGGCGGGACCCGAGTCGCTGTTCGCCGGCATGCGTCGCGCGCTGGCGCCCGATCGGTTGTGGTCATCGCAGGATTTCTTCGAGGCGAAGGTCAGGGAACAGACCGAGCGTCACCATCGCTATTTCGACACCGCCTACAATCTGGAGCCCAACGTCAAATCCAGCCCCGGCGGATTGCGCGACATCCAGACCATCGGCTGGGTGGCGAAGCGTCACTTCGGCACCGATACGCTCGATGAACTGGTCGCGCATGGATTCTTGACGCGCGAGGAATTGCGCAAACTCAAGGCGGGCCAATCCTTTTTATGGAAGGTACGTTTCGGCCTGCACGTGCTCACCGGTCGCCGCGAGGATCGGCTGTTGTTCGATTATCAGATCAAGCTCGCCAAGCTGTTCGGGTATGAGGATGCGAGCTTCACGCTGGCAGTCGAGCAGCTGATGCAGAAGTACTACCGCACGGTGATGGATGTCAGCCTGCTCAACGAAATGCTGCTGCAGCTGTTTCGCGAAGCCATCCTGACCCAGAGCGCCCCGCCTCTGCCGATCAATGCGCGCTTCCAAATCCGCAACGACTATCTGGAAGTGACGCATCCGGATGTGTTCGCACGCCACCCCTCCGCGCTGCTTGAATTGTTCGTTCTCTTGCAACAGCATCCCGAACTGCACGGGGTACGCGCCGAAACGATCCGCCTGATCGGCACGCACGTGTGGTTGATCGACGAGGAATTCCGTCAAAATCCACGCCACCATCGGCTCTTCATGGAGATTCTGTGCGCGCCGGTGGGCGTCACGCATGAGCTGCGGCGCATGAATTTGTACGGCGTGTTGGGACGCTACATTCCCTCGTTCGGCCGGGTGGTTGGGCGCATGCAGTACGACCTGTTTCACGCCTACACCGTCGATGCACACACGCTGTTCGTGGTCAGCAACCTGCGGCGCATGGCCATGCCCAAGTTCAACGACGAGTTGCCGGCATTGAGCCAGATCATGCAATCGCTGCCGCGTCAGGAACTGGCGTATCTCGCGGCTTTGTTCCACGACATCGCGAAAGGCCGCGGCGGCGATCACTCGGAATTGGGAGCGGTGGATGCCGAGGCGTTTTGTCTGGAACAGGGCTTGGGACGCTACGAAGCACGCCTGGTCGCGTGGTTGGTCAAAAATCATTTGATCCTGTCCATCACCTCGCAGAAAAAAGACATCAGCGATCCGGAAATCATCCATGATTTCGCGCGCCGCGTCGGCGATCAGGCACATTTGGACTACCTGTACGTGCTGACCGTGGCCGACGTGCGCGGCACCAACCCGAAGTTGTGGAATGCCTGGAAGGCACGACTGTTCGAGGAGTTCTACGAGCGCACCAAGCGCGCATTGCGCCGCGGCCTGGAGACGCCGATCGATCAAGAAGAATTGATACGCGAGACGCAGGCTCAGGCGCGCGTCAAAATGCCCGACGTTCCGGAGGCGCTGGTCACGCAGGTTTGGGCGCAGTGGACCGAGGCATACTTCCTGCGCTACACGCCGGAGGAAATCGCCTGGCACACGACGCTGCTGGCACCGCGTCACGCGCAGGAGGACGCCTTGCTGGTTGCCATACGGCAGCTCACCGATCGCGGGGGCACCGCGGTGCTCACCTACACACCGCGGCGTCTGCGCAGCTTCGCGCGCACCACGGCCGTGCTCGATCAAATGGGCATCAATGTCGTCGACGCCCGCCTGATATCGAGCGCCAACGGTTTCAGCCTGGAGACCTACGTGGTGCTAGAGGACAACGGCGCCGTCATCACCGACCCCGCACGCATTCAGGAAATCGAACGCGGATTGTGGCGCGCCCTGAATTCCACCGAAGATCTGCCGATGACCGTGACGCGCCGAGCGCCGCGCCAGGTGCGCATGTTCAGTACGCCTACTCAAGTGAACTTCAGCGTCGATGGACGCAGCGAGCGCACCATTCTGGAACTGATCGCGGCGGACCGTCCCGGCCTGTTGTCGGAAATCGGCAAGGTGTTTCGCGCGGAGCGAGTCGCCATCAACGGCGCCAAAATCATGACCGTGGGGGAACGCGCGGAAGACGTGTTCTATATAACCGGCGCCGACGGCGGACTGCTGCAGCTGGACACCTGTCGCCGGGTCGCGGACGCGCTGGTGCTGGCGCTAGACCGGCGCGAGGTTTCGAGGACCTGAATGAGCGACAGCCACCCAGCCTTGCGCGCCGCTATCGAGGCGGCCTTCGAATCGCGAGCATCGCTGAGCCCGAAGAGCGTCTCGCCCGAGCTGCGTCGCGACATCGAGGCGACCATCGAACTGTTGGATCGCGGCACGCTGCGCGTCGCGCACCCTGACGCCGGTCAATGGCATGTCAACGAGTGGCTCAAGAAGGCCGTGCTGCTGTCGTTTCGCATCAACGACAACGCCCCCATGGGCGGCGGTGATTTGAGCTTCTACGACAAGGTGCCTCTGAAATACTCCGGCTGGGATCAGCAGCGCTTTGCCGCCGCCGGCGTGCGGGTGGTGCCGCCCGCCACGGTGCGCCGTGGTGCGTACGTAGCCGGCAACGTGGTGCTGATGCCGAGCTATGTAAACATCGGCGCCTACGTGGATTCCGGCACCATGGTAGACACATGGGCCACGGTAGGCTCGTGCGCGCAGATCGGCAGGAACGTGCACCTGTCGGGCGGCGTGGGCATCGGCGGCGTGCTCGAGCCCTTGCAAGCGGCTCCGACCATCATCGAGGACGGGTGCTTCATCGGTGCGCGCTCGGAAATCGTAGAGGGCGTGATCGTCGAGGCCGGCGCCGTCATTTCCATGGGCGTGTTCATCGGCCAGAGCACGCGCATCTACGATCGCGAACGCGACGAGATCATTTATGGGCGCGTGCCCGCGGGCGCCGTCGTGGTGCCGGGCACGCTGCCGGCCGCGAACGGCAAGTACGGACTATCGTGTGCGGTGATCGTCAAGCGCGTGGACGCGCAGACGCGCGCCAAGACCTCGCTCAACGAGTTGCTGCGCAACACGGACTAGCGAACGCATCGTATCGATTTTTCAAAAAAAATAAAATACGGCACTCTCCGGAATGATCCGGGTTTCCGAGAATCGGCCGCGACATCAGTCTGATCAATGTTTTGCGATGCAAAGTACGCGCGGTTGCAGGTCGTATTTACCGGTTGCCCGCGAGTTGTCTCGCGCGCCGTCCC
>Ga0182030_10016432_pt1 | contig 14414 bp, 12 predicted proteins | sample 812S3MmetaG_FD_121299 | JGI IMG/M metagenome (GOLD analysis project Ga0182030, IMG submission 121299) | Permafrost microbial communities from Stordalen Mire, Sweden - 812S3M metaG (Illumina Assembly) | ecosystem: Environmental > Terrestrial > Soil > Wetlands > Permafrost | place: Sweden...
AAATGGTTGTCTGTTCCGCCTGAAACCAGGGCCAGACCATGGTCCATAATACTCTGAGCAAGTGCTTTGGAGTTCACGACTATTTGTTTCTGGTATTCCTTGAATTCAGGTTGAAGTGCTTCCTGGAAAGCAACTGCCTTAGCCGCAATAACGTGCATCAACGGTCCACCTTGCAGACCGGGAAATACTGCCTTATCAACCGCGGAAGCAAGATCTTGCTGGCACATCACCACTCCACCGCGAGGTCCTCGCAGAGTTTTATGAGTTGTGGTCGTCACAAAATGCGCATGGGGGAAAGCATTAGGATGTAGACCGGCTACGATCAATCCAGCTATATGCGCGATATCGCACATCAGATACGCTCCAACGCTATCTGCAATTTCTCTGAACTTCGCGAAATCGATAATGCGTGAGTAAGCTGTCGCGCCTGCAATTAACAGCTTTGGCTTGTGCTCGAGAACTAAATCCGCGACGCGATCGTAATCAATCAATCCGGTCTCGGTATCGACACCATAAAAGTGGCAGTTGAAATATTTGCCGGAGAATGCAACAGGCCAGCCATGTGTGAGGTGACCACCGTGGTCTAAACTCATGCCCATCATGGAATCACCGGGGGTAAGAACGGCAAACTGCACCGCAGTATTCGCTTGCGCACCGCTGTGAGGTTGGACATTAGCGTGTGGGGCATCGAACAATTTCTTAACCCGCTCTATTGCCAAGCGCTCGATGTTATCCATAAACTCGTTACCACCATAGTAACGTTTCCCTGGATAACCTTCAGAATATTTGTTGGTGCAAACGCTGCCCTGAGCTTCCAGCACTGCTTCGCTCACGAAATTTTCGCTGGCGATCAGTTCAAGCCCGTCCTGCTGACGCTTAAGCTCTTGCGTTATCTGCTCGTAAATCTCTGGATCTGTTTCTTTAAGACCTGGCACAAGCGGCTCTCCTAGAATCTGGCTGCAACGCCTTTATTTTAGCCGTTTCACGCACTTAGTTTCCAGCAAATCAGCAAATTATAAGGGCTGATAACGAAATTTCTTGCTCACATCATTTGCTGAAAAACTCATGAACGGGAATATATATGCCTGGTGTCCTTACGAGGTATCTAGGTTTGTGAGGGCCGAGATGGCAGAAAACCAACCATTCGATAGTCCTTCGGCAGCTCGATCGCCTGACTTCACAAAAACTGTTGAAACAATCGGGCAGGCATCTCAAATCCAGTGCCCGACCTGCGGGCTTGCCGTTGCATCTGACACGCGCTTTTGCCCTAATGACTCAACGCCTCTGAATGGTGGCATTGAGACAAAAACTGTCACTAACTACCGTTTCCTTCGCCTGATTGGCGAGGGTGGGATGGCTAATGTATACGAAGCAGAGCACGTCGTCCTCAAAAAGAGAGTAGCGATAAAAGTTCTTAAAGCACACTTGCATGAAACATCAGCATTCATACGCTTTCAGCATGAGGCACAAACAGCGAGCCGCGTAAGACATCCAAACGTAGTCGGCGTCTACGATTGTGGAATGTCCGAGCTGGGCGAGCCATATATGGTTATGGACCTTGTTGTTGGTGAGACGCTGGATAAGCGATTGAAAAATGGTCCGCTCTCCCTTGATGAGAGTCTGGAGATTATCAAACAAGTTTGTGCAGGAGTAGCTTGTGCACATGAAAACGGTGTTCTCCACCGAGATTTGAAACCATCAAACATCATTCTGGAAAATCATGGTGAGGAGAAAGTGGCACGCGTACTGGATTTCGGCATAGCGAAAATCGTGCAAGAAAGCGGCACTGCTGCGCTTAAAACTCGGACAGGTGAGCTATTCGGTACTCCCGCATATATGAGCCCCGAACAAATCGGCGGAGGAACACTCGATCAACGCTCCGATATTTTTGCTTTAGGCTGCATTCTCTACGAACTTTTAACTGGACAGCCTCCAGTAGTCGGAAACAGCATAATGGAAATTATGTACAAGCAGGTAAACAATCAACCGTGCTCATTGAGCCAGGCTTCGCTGGGACGTAAATTTCCGAAGCAATTAGAAAATATAGTTTTTAGATCTATTGCTAAGGAACCGTCTGATCGATTTGCGACTGCGAAACGAATGCTAGTTGCTGTTGAAAATTTTCAAGCCGGAAAAAACATCGATAATGAAGATGAATCAATTCAACCGGAACAAATCCTTAAGAAGGCGAATCTACCAAGATTTAGCTCAAATAGCTCAAACAGCTCAAACAGTTCGAAGTCGTTGAAGGTTCCACTGATAATTTTAGGAGTGATACTGCTTATCTCTCTTTGTGCGATCACTATTTACGGTATCGTGAAAAGCGATGCACCAACGAACGCGCCGAATATTGCTACGCATTTCGATGCAACCAAACCCGTTGATCTCTCCGCCGTTGAAGAGAACACAAATCTGGCGGACCTCTCATTTAAAAATAGTCTTTCTAATATGGGAGACGTTGAATCGCTGGTCCTACCGCAAGCTTGCTCCGATGCTTCTCTCAAGCTCGTCAAAAATCTTCAGCTGCTGCATTCTTTGAGCCTTAAAAATTGCCGCAACCTCACGGTCAATGGTTTAAAGAATATTGCAAACCTGCCAAATTTGCACGAACTCGTGTTATCCAGCACGAAATTAAATACTGTCGAGGCTATGCAGCTTATTTCCCGAATGCCTCACCTGACTGCGCTCGATTTAACCGACGTTTTAGTGGAAGACAGGAACAAAAACAAATTTGAGAATGACAAAGCATTGCAGGCGCTGACAGGACCACCTGAACTGGATCGATTGACCTTGAATGAAGCGATGATAACTGACCAGGGGCTGATCAACTTGCGACAGTTGAAAAAAGTAAGGAAACTAGAACTCGATCGCTGTGCATATATCACTGATGCTGGTATCGCCAAGCTTGCTGAGATGCCGTCTTTGTGGGACCTCCATATAAACCACTGTCCGGCTGTGAGCGATCAGGTTGGCAAACAGCTCAGTAAATTCAAGACCATCAAGAAGATAGAGCTTTTCGACACCGCAGCAAGTGATCAAACGTTGAAAGATCTTTCCAGGCTCTCATTGATCAGTTTAGATGTACGGAAATGTCCATCAGTGAGCAAAGAGGCAGCTATAAAGTTTGGTAAAGAGCATCGATGCATCGTGCTATGGTCGGACACCAAACAGGATAAACACATAGATGCCACTAATTTCATTCCTTGATCAAATCCAACGCTCGCATCCGGCGGCCGGCTTTGTACTCCAGATAACTCTGTACAAGCCGCCTGGCTGCGTGATTCGCCTGTAACATTGCAGGGGAATTTGCAGTCAGCACAGCATCATCTAATCCGCGTGAAGTCAAAATCAAACGTTTCCAAACCACAGGTGTGATATGGACGCCGGGAGTACCTGAATAGGGCGATCTCAACTTGCTTTGTAATGCGGGATTTTCTTTCGCATCTTCACCATATTCAAAGACAAGCTGCTCATGAACAAGATTGCGGTCGCGTCCTCCATAACAACGATCACAAACAATGCCACCAGAATCATGATGAAAAAAAGATAGACGATATTCGGTAAGTGGGTCGCGGCAAGAAACACAAAGATCGAGTTCTGGTCGGATTCCCAGCACGTCAAGCAGATGCAATTCAAACCGTAAACACAACAGAGTATGGTCTTCCTCACTATCCGCTAGAGCAGACAAGGAACGCGAGAGGTAGTCGAAATAATTAGCACTGTCTTCGGCTAAATCTTGCCCAAAGTGCTGCGTCAATTCGGCATAGTAAAGTCCATAAGAAAGCTTGTTTAGATCTTTGCGCAAGTTGGGAAAGCTAGCTATGCTTTCGGCTTGCGTGATTATGTCCAGGTTTTTCCCCTTAGCGAGGAAGAGTTTATTGACATTCAACGGATCCGAACGCCCTGCAATTTTTGCCCCCGGCTTCCGAGCACCTTTGGCAACCGCTCTCACTAACCCGCGTTCAGCAGAGAACATCGTGATGATTTTGTCGGTCTCTCCGAGATTGAAAGTGCCGATATTTACTGCGTGAATCGTATAGGTAGGCATCTAATCAAGCTCGGAGGATTAAAGGAGAGCAAACACCTGGATGTCTGCTCTCCTTTTTAACACTAACCGGTCATTTTTTGTCTTCAACCCCGTGGGCTGAAGCTATCCGTAGCTAATTGAAACTACTTAGCTGCCTTTTCCTTAATCATCGAATTCCACTCGGTATGAATGAATCCGCCCTGAGGTTTGTCGGTTCTTTCATACGTGTGAGCACCGAAGTAATCGCGTTGAGCTTGCGTAAGATTCTGTGGCAGGCTTTCGCAGCGATAGGAATCGAAATAGGCGAGACTTGCGCTCAATGCTGGAATGGCGATGCCGTGTTGCACAGCTGCAGTTACAGCAAAGCGCCAGTTTCCCTGAGCCTTAACCAGGAATGCGCTGAATTCAGGGTCAACCAGCAAGTTTGGTACGTCTTGCTGACGAGTAAACGCCTGGCGAATCTGTTCGAGTAGTTGTGCGCGGATGATACAGCCTCCCTTCCAGATGCGGGCGCATTCTGAAAGATTGACATGCCACTTGTAGTGATCGGAGCCAGCCTTAATCAGAGCCATACCCTGCGCATAACTGCAGACTTTGCTCGCATAGAGAGCGTCACGCAAACTGTCCTTCAATTTCGCAGCAGCATCGCCAGTAACGAGCGCTGTCTTCGGTCCGGAGATTGTTTTCGCTGCCACCACACGCTCATCTTTCAATGCCGACAACATGCGAGCAGTTAATGCAGCATCGATTGTTGGGATTGCAATTCCGAGATCGAGGGCAATTTCACCGGTCCATTTACCAGTACCTTTTTGACCAGCTTTGTCTTTGATCAAATCAACCAGTGGCTTGCCTGTTTCAGGGTCTACGACCGACAGCACTTTCGCGGTAATTTCAATTAAGAAGGAATCAAGGATGCCTTTATTCCACTCTTCAAACAGATTCGAAATCTCTTTTGCAGACATTCCCAGAGCGCGACGCAGGACATCATAAACTTCGGCAATGAGTTGCATGTCACCATATTCGATACCATTGTGAACCATTTTCACAAAGTGGCCGGCACCATCAGGACCAAGGTAAGTAACACATGGACCATCATTGACCTTAGCTGCGATCGCTTCCCAGATAGGCTTGATTTGATTGTAGGCTTTCTCGTCGCCGCCGGGCATCAAAGAAGGTCCCCATAGAGCTCCTTCTTCGCCACCCGACACGCCAGAACCGATGAAGTAGAGTCCTTCTGCAGCGAGAGCTTTTTCTCGCTTGATAGTATCGGTAAAATGGGAATTGCCGCCGTCGATAATAATGTCGCCTTTTTCAAGGTAAGGCTTCAAGTGAGCGATCGTTGAATCTACAGCGTCACCTGCCTTAACGAGCAAAATTATTTTGCGGGGCTTTTCGATTGATTCTACAAAATCCTTCGCGTCATGAAAGCCAAAAACTTGTTTACCCTGTCCGCGATTGTTGACGAACTCGTCGACTCTCTCAACGGTGCGGTTCCAAATTGCAATTGGAAATCCGTTTCTCTCGATATTCAGCGCCAGGTTTTCACCCATGACGCCCAGACCGATCAAACCAATCTTTGCTTTAGTAGCCATCGAACAATTCCTCCGTTACTCAACGAGTAGAGCTGGCAGTGTTTACTTCTGCGACCGCGGCCTTATCTACAAACCACTGCAGACGTCCAGGGGTCGGATGAATTTTTTGAGCTGGGAAACCAGCGTCCGGCTGATTCAAAACCTTATTCAATATTTCAGCCTTTTCCTTGCCAGCGGCAAGAAAAATGACATTACGTGCGGCATTCAATACGGGATAGGTGGTTGTGAGACGGAAAGCGTTGAACTTTTCGACCCAATTTTCCACAAAACAATTCTCTTGATTTTTAAGAGCAGGGCTATCTGGAAACAAGGAACAGGTGTGACCATCAGGACCCAGTCCAAGCAAAACCAAATCAAAACAAGGGAAACCACTCGTGCGGGCTGGTACAACCTGCCTCATGATGCTGTCATATTGCGCCGCAGCAGCCTTGGGGTCTTTGTCCTGCCCTTCTGTCGCGAAGACATTCGAACGCGGAACAGGCGCTTTGGAAAACAGCGCTTCGTTAATCATCTTGTAATTGCTGTCTTTATCGTCGTGGGGAACACAACGCTCGTCACCGATAAACCACAGAATACTTCCCCAACTCAGCTTCTCATGGTAATCGCTTGCCAGATACTCGTATAGAGCTTTAGGAGTGCTACCACCGGACAAAGAGATCGTAAACTGCCCTCGAGCGTCTAGCGCCAATTTAGAAAGATCATAAATGTGTTCGGCGAGATTATGAACGAGCTGTTCGCTGTCCTCGGCAACCTCTAGCTGATCGTCAAGACTTCCTGGCTTCATACCAACCTCCGGGCTGGGGATATGCAATGCTCATCACATGTGCAGCAAGGTTACTATGTTTTATGGATTTCCACATTTAATAGGCTTGTTGGCAAGTAACAGTGCGACAAGAAGGCACGCCGAAGTCACTCCGGACTTCACTTTGGGTTAAGTCTGCTTGTAGTGGTGTCGGCTTGTAATGGAGTACGAATGCGGTTGGAATGCGGTTGGAGTCCGGATGCGATTGAAGCAGGGATGCGATCGGCTACTTAATCTGCTTGAGAATTGGCTGCTCAGCTACTTGTAAGTCATGAGTCTCTGCGGCAACCTTCTCTTGTTTGAACTTCCAGCGGGAATCAAACGCCCAGTAGAAAAGCGCTAACGGACCCACACCGGCAAGCAACGCCTCACCTTCCAGCACCTGCATCAGTCCGGCAGCAATGAACGCGTACGGGATGATCTTCTTGATATTTGGTCCAGCGGGAGCGGAAGCAGCGTCTGAGTCCGAGTTCGAACCGTTCGCACCTTCCTGGAATAAATTGCTAAACATTGACAGCAGGGCTAAGTTTTTTCCCCCAACTTCTTCAGTCAGCAGTGTGAATAACTCTGGGGAAGCCTTTTGAATCGCTTCGCCGATATTTTCCAGAACATCCGGGCGATTGTCGTGCTCTACGATCACGCTTCCGATAGGCGGCACGACCTTAACATCTCTAACCCCGGGTACGTGCTCGATGGCATCTTTCACGATCAAAGATTGATCGGCGATATTGTGACTCTTAGGGACTTTCAACCTTGTTCTGTGGGCACTGGAATGGGCCACACCTGAAGAGATGGGTGATAATCTCACTGTCATAATTTCGAGACCTCCGAGCCAGCAACAAATAGTAAGCATATCTCTTTTTATGGCGATAAGGTGCAACGTGACAGCTAAATCTTGACCTCAATCTTAATTGTCATGCGCTCGATAGTCTGCCCCGTCCCGCACCGCCCGCGGTGCTCAGCTGTTCACAGGAACGGTATCATCCATCTGAACGTTCATGACACGGATGCCTCTTCCATCCAGGAAGTCGAGCACGTCCTGAGATTGAGAGCCCAGCGGCCATAGGGGTAATTCCATGTCAAAAGCTGGCGAGTGCAGAATGAGACAGGCTGAATCTAAATAAGGATAGTACTCAGCATACCTAACATCGTCCATGAGAATCATCTTGGTCGCCTTCCGCTTCGACAATTTGTCAAAAACAGTCAAGACCGCCTCTGTACTATTTAATTCGTATTCGTATTCCTTATTGGCGTCGCGCCATATACCAAGCGTCATGAGTCCCAGAAAGCCTGCAAAAGCGATTGTCGCTCCACTTACAAGACCGGCCCAAAGCAAATTATAAGGAATGGTCAAAAAGACGACCCAGCTCCACAATCCAACAAAGACCCAGCCTATCGCTACAGCAATAAGGAGAGGAATAAGACCGGTTCGCTGCCGATAAGGATGCGACGCAAGCTTTATAAACATCGGGTTGATTATCGACACTCTTATAGCCTGGCATCATCACGTTTTGATCACTTATTCCACTCTACCAGAAACTCTAAATGTGGTTCGATACGACCGACTGACGAATCAAAGCCAGTCTGGCAAGAGTCAATTTCCCTTCATAAAATATCAGCAGGCCGGTGCGAACTCATCAAGCAAAAAGAAGAAGCAATAGCATGAAAGTTCCGCCATTCCAGAGTCCATGCGCAATCATCGATGGCAAAATACTCTTGTTTTTCTCGAAGGTCAAAGCGAAAAGACAACCGAGGGTGAACAACGGAAGGAAAGCCCCAACATCTAAATGGAACGCTGCAAACAAAAAAGCCGAAAGGCACATAGCTGGAAACACGCCCATAGAGCGACGCAAATTGGCATAAAGAAATCCTCTGAAAAGAGTTTCCTCACAAAATGGCGCCAACACTGAAAGAGTGAGATAAAACACCAGTGTACTGAGGACATTTCCTGAGCGTGCGGCTTCCATAATCAGCGCGATGATAGGGTTGCTGGACCCCTGCGAACCGAATTTCATACCAATGAATGAAGCAAGCAAAACCAGTGGAACGGCTGCAAACCAGGTGGCTATTCCGGCGAAAATCAAGCGTAATGGACCAGCCTTGCCAGGCACTCTCGTTCGAAGGCGAAAACCCTCAAAGAAGGCGGTTTTATGCGGTTTCATTGTGACCAGGTATGCAAGCAAGGTCCCTGGTCCGTTCGTTAATATGTACAAGAGTCCGACGGTGAGGGCGATTAGGACCGGCTTATTGGAACCTGGCTCCATGACTGCGGACAATTTTAAAACTGGTGAAAGCGATTTCAGCGCCGATTGTGCGATGCTGCCAATCATTGATTGGACTGTTAGCCAGCCGATGAAGACACCATATATGGTGATTGCACTGCTATAGACAGGCGACATTACGAGCTCATCTTCTGGCGATTTGCCGGCCGAGCGTGCAACGAATAGCAACTGAACAAAAATCACTGCCAGACCGACAAGGAAGGCGATAATGCCAAAGACACTGAGAAAAAGCAACTTCCCAAACAATATGGCATCGCTCACGCCGGCTTCCTGGATAAGGCGCTCCAGGTTCCCTCGCTCTCCGGTTCTGCGGTAAAGCGCTTCTAAGGCGTGGCTGCGGTACCAGCCCGCAGGAAGCTCCTTCTCAATCACGTCTTTTGTCTCTTTCAACTGGCTTGAGCTCAGTGGACCTTTCAAAACGCCACGCATCGCTTTTTCTAGAGCCAGGCTTTCAGGTGTATTGATCTTGGAGAGGTGCTCTAGACTGGAGCTGTACTCGGACTTATCTATATGCTGAACAAGAGCTAACTTCGCCCATGCAGCCGGCTGATCGGGACTGGCTTCGGCAGCCGATTTGAGAACACGTTCAGGCTCTGAATAAATGTCCGGTCCTTGTACCTGGTTAACGACGGCAGCTGCGCCAGGAAGACCTTGAACAGACTTCAGTGAATCCCTGGCGTTCGAACGAAAACTTTCGACAGCCGAACCCATGCGCAGCATAAGTTCAGCTCTATCCACGTCTATAGATGGAGCAGCTTTACCTATGCGTTTTTCGACGTATATCGACTGATAGAATTTGCTTCCTACATATACAGTCATTAAAACCAGCAACGCAGCAGTTGCGATCTTTTTCTGGCGGTCCTTAAGCCACAGAGCAGAAGCGCCCACACCGAGCAGTAGAACTAGCCAGATGATACTGATGATGTCCAAGTCCGGCTAGCGCCTCCAGAAGGAATCAGAAAAGGTCGAGTCATAAGAAAAAAGTGAAGGCTCAAATTTGAACCTGCACTTCAAATGACAGTCTGTAAAACTCTTACTGCTAGCTTAGTATAGCTGCATGACAATGTCAGCTGACCTGGGGCTAGCCATGAACATCGCCGCCGCCGCCAGCATCGCCAGCAAAGAAGCTATTACCGAACTCACCCAGCTCACCAAAGCCGCTAAACTCGCCGTATTCGCCAAAGCCCTCAAGCCCGCCGAAGCCAGTGCCTGTATCATGCAGGAAGTCTTCGCTGTTCTCGTCGTAAAAACCAGGATCTTTTTTCGGTATCTGGTCGGCATAATAGCCCCAGGGATAGCCAGTCGCCAGTTTACGGCGCACGAGGAATCTCGGAGCTTTTATTAGACCTAGCCCTAACATCACCAGCGTGATGCTGACAATTTCGAAAAGGAGGATTCGATCCCAGTAAATAAACTGAATGTAGTGATGCATTTGACTTTGCTCGAAATATACCGTGCGACGCAATCGTAGCGCAGATTTCTACTAAGTCAACGCGTAGGGTGGGAATCCTACTATTTCTATATGACTATTCGCCGTCGGTCAAAATTGCAACTTTGCTCTGTCCTACTGTGCTTACGGACATTCTTGGACCCTGGGTCCGCTTGAAAGACTCTATGTATCTTCTTAAAGCTTCACGTATCAAATCGGACCTGGTTCTATGCTCCACTTGCGCTACGAAATCAATTTGTTCTAGCAAACCTGGTGGCAGAGCCACAAGTACTTTCTTCGGCATTCGAGGTCCTTTTGATAATAAAAATTGGGTGTCGGTCTTGAAAATTTCAGAGACTAGATCGAGCCGCCAAGATGTTCGCAAGTACATCAAATTATTCGGCTCGCGCGTTGTTTGCTGGAGATACAATCTACACTCATAGCGCGCATTTTGAAAGGGCTTCAACGCCCATAATCAGAATCAATTTCTCAAACTAATATAAAAGGTTTCTTTAAATGGCGCAAAACGAGTCGAATCAAGATCAACACACCGTGCGGGTTTCGTACAGGCTTGAAATTTGGGAATTCAATCGCCTCAAAAATGCGTAAGCACAAAAAACAGAGTTAAAATGCAGGACCGATCGTAATATTTTATGGAAAATGATTCGAAAAATTCTTCAAAGAGATTGACAGCTGGAGTAAAAGCTGGAGGATGTGCCGCGAAAATCAGTTCTGCGGAACTGCACGAAATGCTGAGTGGTCTTACATTCAGCAACAGCGCGAATCTGCTCACAAAAATAGAAAATTTTGAGGATGCAGCCGTTTACAAAATTTCAGAAGACCTTGCAATTGTTCAAACAATTGACTTCTTTCCACCAATGGTTGACGACCCTTACCTATTTGGAAAAATCGCTGCTACCAATGCACTTTCCGATATATATGCCATGGGTGGCACTCCCATGCTGGCTATGAACATACTTTGTTTTCCTACTTGCGACTACCCACTCGAAGTTGCCCGGGAAATACTGCGCGGCGGGGCTGATCAGGTCAAAGCAGCTGGAGCGTTGTTGGTCGGTGGTCACTCAATACAAAGCAACGAAGCTGTGTATGGGCTTAGCGTCTCGGGATTCATTCACCCAGATGCAATGCTCACCAACTGTGGTGGCAAAGACGGGGATGCGATTGTTCTTTGTAAAGCAATCGGCTCGGGCGTAGCACTGCTTGGTTTAAAAGCATTGGCACTTTCACCGGAAACAGAGAAAATCCTCATGGAGAGCCTTACAACGTTGAATGCTAAATCTTTGCAAGTGGCATCAAAATTTGAGCTGCATGCCTTGACGGATGTAACCGGATTTGGATTATTGGGGCATGTACATGAAATGGCTAAGGGGAGTGGTTTGAGCGCCTCCCTGAAAGTGCAATCCATCTCTTTTCTTCCCGAAGTTTTGGCACTCGCTGAACAAGGCTTTGTACCGGCAGGCGCATATGCCAATCGCAATTCTTACGCAAACTCGATCTCTTATATAGAGGATGTAGATTTGAGTATCATGGACTTACTATTCGATCCTCAGACAGCAGGCGGACTGCTGATGGCGGTCAAGCCCTCCGACGTAAAAGCGCTCTGCCTGGCGCTTGGGAACGAAGGAATCCAGGCGACTGAAATCGGAATGTTTAAAAACGGACAACCAGGAAAGATTGAGGTTTCAAATTAAATGTACAAGACGATCGACTTGCGTGGCTTGACGTGTCCCGAACCAGTTTTAAAAACAAAAGCACTATTAGATGATCCTGCAGTGCAGAGAGTAGAAGCACTAGTTGACGGCGAAGTAAACGTAAATAACTTATCGAGATTGTGTCGATCTCTGCGCCTTAAATTCGAGAGCGAAAAACTTGATACTCATTTCAAAGTCACTCTTGAAAGAGGTGAGCTTGTCGACAATAAATCTGTAAAACAATCAGACGGTTCCACATCTAATTCGACATCCGTCTCATCTACCGCGTCGTCGAAAGCGTCAGGCCAGGCTGCGCCTGTGCATGCTCATTATCCAGTTGCATCTCCAACGCATATATCTGAAAGGGTTGAAGAAGTCGGGACGGTCGTATTCCTCGGCAAAGATAAATTTGGGGAAGGCGATGCCGAGTTCAGCACCACACTCATCAGTCTTTTTCTCCAAACGATGTTGGCATCGGGTCATCGCCCGCGAGCAATTTTGCTGGCAAACACGGGAGTGAGACTAATGAGCAAGCAATCTTCTTCGTTCAAAGCTTTGAACGATTTTAAAGATGCCGGCGTTGAAGTTTTAGCTTGTGGGCTATGTGTTGAATTCTACAAACTGAAAGACGAAATACCTACCGCACAAATTACGAATATGTTTGCTATCTGCGAATACATGTTCGCCGCAGACAAAGTGATTACGCCTTAGAGGTTTAGAGACTTAGAGACTTAGAGACTTAGAGACTTGCTGAGACTTAGGTTTAATCGCTGTAAGAGTCCTTGTTCCAAAAATCGTGATCGAAATATTTGAACACGAAAAACGAAACCGCCATCGAAAGCAAAACTATCACTGTGATAACACCAGTCGATAGATCGTGAAAAAGATCAGCGATCGAACTAAAGTCCATGTAGGGTCACCTCAAAAGAGCTTCCTGAGTCTAACAATCTCTTTAACTGAAGGAAAGTGAATTGTGGGAGATTTTAGGTGAAAACTAGCACTTGGGAACCTCCTCAGTAGGAGTTTCACGTATTAAGTCGGACCCATTCCTGTCGAATTTTCTCCAGATTTCTATAGATTTCTCTATACGTCCAATGTTTTCCAAAAAATCTCGACTCAATGTGGGGAGGGTACGTGTTGCCCACCATAAGGGGTTTCAGGGTTACGCAGCACGCAAACGAGCAAACCCTCCAGGGAGCACAGCCAGATAGGCATTTGAAACGGCAAAAGCGAAGCAGAAGCCGACCGAATCCAAAGCCAAATCCAAATCCAAATCAGAAGCAAAGACGAACAATTGCAGAAGCTGCAACCATTCCACATAGTTGCAACCCGCGAAACCGATCTAACTAAAACAGCGATTAGACCTTAGTTTGAACGCCGTTGATATGTTTTTTGTAGACTTCAGGATATATTGCGAAAGCCGGTTTGATAGCCGGAAGTAGTGCAAGAGCTTTTTGCACAGGTCCCTTTGCCACAATCTTGCCGGTCAGAATTGCCATTGGTACGCTGATTTTCCCTAGCCAGAACTCATGGGCAACATCAGACTTCATGTCCATTTCGACATCCGGTTTAACGTCACATGGGCCAGCTACAACTTTCATATCCACACCATCACGGCTGTCGACGGTTATTTGACCGGCAGGCTCCCGATAGTTGAATCGTACTGCAAGTTTGGAGGCGAGCAAACTTTTCGACATCTCTTTGTTAGCTTTGATTTGAACCCAAAGTTCGCTCATAACCCGATGGAGCGCTTCGGTATCAGCAAATGCAGCGCCAGAATGATCCATAGTTCAATGTCCTTTTTTGTCTCGCGACAATTAACCAGCTTTATATAAGCCGACATTATTGCAGATCAGCCTCAGTCCTTCATAAGCAAACGCTTAATAGGCGCTCTGATACAAGCTTATAATTTCTTCCTTCGTGCTGTCCCGAGGGTTGAACATAATCGCAGGGTCACAAATCGAAGCTTCTGCCAGTTCTTCCAGGACCTCAACTGTAAAGCTGGGGACTCCAAGGTCTCGTAATCTTGGAGGCAGCCCGACGCTCGCCGACAACTTTTCGATGGCGTCAATTAGGGCTCGGCTAGCAGTGTCGTCATTACGACTGTCCGACAGCCCGAGAAAACGTGCAATACAGGCGAAGCGATCGGTAACGACCCCTTCATTGAACCTCATGCAGTGCGGAAGAAAAACGGCGTTGGTCGCACCATGATGCGTGTTGTAACGCGCTCCGGTAGAGTGTGCAAGAGCGTGTACGATTCCCACTCCAGAGTTCGTGAATGCCACTCCAGCCATGGTACTGGCTACCAACGTGGCAGAACGGGCTTCCATGTCGTCACCATGAGCGGTGGCAATCGGAATATATTTGAACAGCAACCTCAACGCCTCGAGACACAGCCCCTCAGTGATAGGAGAGCTCGAAAGAATTGACGAATAAGATTCTATGCAATGCGTAATAGCATCTAAACCGGTGGCAGCAGTAAGTTTCGGAGGGAGTGACAAGATTAAAGTAGGGTCGAGTATAGCGACGTCTGGAGCCAGAAAACGGCTACCGAAAAGCATTTTCTTTGA
>Ga0182030_10016433_pt1 | contig 14412 bp, 13 predicted proteins | sample 812S3MmetaG_FD_121299 | JGI IMG/M metagenome (GOLD analysis project Ga0182030, IMG submission 121299) | Permafrost microbial communities from Stordalen Mire, Sweden - 812S3M metaG (Illumina Assembly) | ecosystem: Environmental > Terrestrial > Soil > Wetlands > Permafrost | place: Sweden...
ACAATGACGCGGCCAACCCAGGCGGATGTTGCCGAAATCTTGCCGAGATTGGCGAAGAGTTGGTTGAGCCATTCGCTGATTTTTTCCAGGATCGAATCCTTCGCGGTGGGTGACTCCAGATTGCGAAAGTCGCGCCCCGCGAGCACTTTCATCATCGCGTCGCGTTGCTGTTCATGCGTAGGGATTGGCGTGGGCGCGGCGTTGGTCTGTGCCAGATCATACGTCAGGCGGATGGTTGCATCGTGCAATAACTCAGCGGTCGTGCGCGGCGTGGGCGCGGTGGTTTCTTCGTCCGAGTCGCTGTCGTCATCGTGCTGGGTTTTGTCTTCGGTCTGCGTCTTGATGGCCGATTTGTCCGCAGTCTTGTTCTTGTCGGCGACAACAACTTTTGCATCACTCTTTTGAGCATTGACGAGTAGGATGCGCAGCCACTCGTAACGGACCAATCGCCGAGGTGCGTTAGTGCTTGCATTCAGCGGCACACGATCATCCGGGCCAACCAAATCAGGGTCGCACGACTTGGTATCGCGGCCTTTGGCGCAGGCATCCACAATGGCGCTCAGGGCTGTGAGGTGCTGACGATAGTCGTCGAGCGAGGCATCGTGCGGCTGGTTGGATTGGGCTACTGGAGCGGCTTCAACGGGCGCATCGGCACGGACTGGCGCGGAGGCGAGAGCAACAGCGATGGCAAAGAGCAGGCCTCGAATCCAGTTGGCAAAAAAGGGGAAGCCAGAAGATCGAGTTGAGGGACGTGATCTCTCATGCGCCAAAGCAACTGCCGAGTGCGCATTGTTGAGGAACGGGCTGAAGCCCGCAACCGTCAACGATTCGAGTTTTCTCGCGCACGGCGTCACGCTTGAACTCCCCCGGATGCCTTGATTGGAGCGATGGAGCTATCCCCATTCGTGGAAGTTACAGGCGCGTTGAGTCCGGCGGCTTCCATCATCCTCTCAATATCGTAACCTTCATTGCGGATGCGCTGATCGTAGTAGAGGAGGGTGAGGGCAATTGGGTAGATGGGGCCGAGAAAAGTGGAAATGACAGCGGTTCCCAACGAAATAATGAATTTATATAAAGGATAACCGTGCCATGCCATCCCACGAATATGCATCATGTATGTCATGAGCGTTATTGACAACATCAAGAGCAGCATCAACGTGATTGCTACAAAAAAATAAAGAGTATAGGTCATGGCGATCCTGATCCGGCCACCTTTGGTAAGTAAAAAGGACCGCATGAGTGATTCACGCCAGGTAATGCGCTCGAGCACTGTCGCTGGAAACGAAAGCGACAATGACAGATTCATCCAGACAACAAATCCCACAAGGGTGGAAGCGAAAACTACGAACAGGAGGTAAGCTCCCGCCTTAACAAGAACACTAGGCTTCGAGTCTAAAATCAATCCCAACCCGATTGCGGAAGAGATAAAAAGAACCGCAGGGAGCAGTATTTTGATTGCAATAAGAGCAAGATTCAGAGCAAGGTACGCTCGCACTCGAATCCTGACCGCAGTAATTGTCAAGCGGAAATCCGACGGCAGACCATTTATAGTTCGCGCTGCGGCGTACACGAACGCCGGATATGCCAAAAACCAAAGAAATTCAGAAAGACCAATTGATGATGCCAAAGAGACTAGACTTGAAAGTGTCATGTGAAAAAGTACCTTCTTGCCAGACGACAGGTTAAGTAATAACACCCTCTCCGTCGTAGAAAAAGTCAGGTACGTCAACACCGGAATCGCCGCGATTCCTATGAAAACCCAAAACCTTGCCCGGTAAATCTGGAAGGCACGGTCGAGGATTTCACCTAGAGACATGGGTCGCAGGGTCGCAGTCATTCGATCTCTCCGGGCTGCAGCGGTTCTGTTTCTGGTTGCGGGATTATCGTTTGTTGCTGAATAACTGGAAGCCATGGGGCTGCTGCTGGAACTGTTTGCTCGGCTGATGGTTCGGGTGCTACCAGTCCGGCCTGCTGCATCATCCTCTCAATATCGTAACCTTCGTTGCGTATGCGCTGGTCGTAGTAGAAGAGCACTAGCGCAATGCTGACGATGGGCTTGGTGAGCATCTGCGCGGCAAAGGCTGCGCCATACACGGCATAAAGAATCACCATGCCTGCCGTCTGCGCGTGCTGCGGGTTGCTGGCATTGGGCAGTAAGGCAATCAGAATCACTGCTGGAATGGTGATGAGAAGCGACATCAGATAGTTGAGTGCGCCGTTGAGCAGATAGAGCACAAAGATGCGTCCGCGTGTCCCTTTGCTGAGCGTGATGGCACGCTTGAGTGCAGGCCATGCAGCTTTTTGCTCGACCACGCAGGTGGGAAAAGCCAGCGAGAGCATCAGTGTCATCCAGAATATGTAGCCAAGCATTACAGCGATGCCGAGGAATGGAATAAAGAGCAGAAATGCGCTACCTGCTCCCAAACCGGACTTGGCACCCAGGGCAGCACCGCCAGCGGCAAGAAGGACCAGCACAACCCACACCACGACCGGCACGCCCCAGGTGATGAGAGCTTGCAGCAGATAGAGCCAGAGGTAACGCCAGCCCCGCTTCCACGCCGCTGCAAAGCTGGCGCGGATGGTGATGCTGGCTCCCTCGATTGTATTGACGGCGGCATGGTTGGTGGCTGCCGTTCCCATTGCCATTACCGCCAATAGAACAGGCAGAACAATCAGCAATAGTGCGGTAAATGCCAGTACGGCAACAATGCCTACGAGCGCAGGATTGCTGGTGGCCTGACCTCCAGAGCCAGCCCATGTGATCAGTAAAACGGCCGCAGCAAAAAACACCAGTATCACGCCAGCCGGCATCGCAGCGATACCCAGAAAGACGAGAAAACGCGAACGATAAATCTGTATCGTGCGGTCGAGAATTTCGCCCAGAGTCAGTGGTCGCAGCGGCTCACTCATGCGTGTTTCCTGGGAACTCGCATGATGGATCGGCGGTAGCGGCAAGCTCGTTGGCAACGGTTTCGCTTGGAAGCAACTCGGTGGGCACTGTCATCCCCGCAGCCTGCATCATCCATTCAATGTCGTAGCCTTCCTTGCGAACCCGCTGGTCAAAATAGAAGAGAGTGATGCCGATGGCCATGATGGGGCCGAGAAATGTAGTAGTGAAAAAGGAAATGATCTGCGAGAGCGCGGTGATGCCCGGACTCAAAGGCTGGCCTGGATGCTTGAATGCAGCGATGAAAACGAATACTTGTGTAACCAGTACCAAACCAATTTTGATCGCGCCAACCAGCAATCCCAAAACAAAGATGCTGCCTCGCGCACCTTTGCTCAAGTCGATGCTGCGTCTTATGGCCAGACGCGTATTGAGATTCTCGACCACGCTGGCGGGCACGGCAAGCGAATAGCGAAGAGTCATCAGGACGGCGTAGATGCCGGTTGGAATGCAGAGCAGGGCAAAGATGATCGAGGCCCCTCCCATGATGATCGCTGTCTGCGGATTGGACAGTGCAGCTTGCTGCGCGGCAGGGTTGGTTCCGAAGCCTTTCACGAAGTAAGCCATCGTCCCAAAATAAGCGACATAGAGCACCGCGATGGGAGCAAAGGCGATGAGCGAGGTGAGAGTAGTCAACCACAGGTATCGCTTCAGTAGCGGAAGAATGCTGGAATAGGCGCTGCGAATGGAGGCTGGCTCGCCAAGATGAACCCAGGCGACTGCCCGACTGATGGCAGCCACCGTGACGCCCGTCAGGGGCACCGCCAGAATCGTCATGATTCCGGCAAATATCCAGGTCAGCCATTGGATTGGCGCGGTCTGGTGCAGCATAAGCAACATCTGTGCAATGCCGACCTGCAGCAGCCCCAAAACCAGAACGACTCCGGCATAGGCTGAAAAAATGCCAGCAAATAGTAGAAAATTGGTGCGGTAAAGCTGGGCAGTGCGGTCGAGAATCTCGCCGAGCGAGAGGGGGCGGAGATTGGTTTCCATGTTGAAATCCTTATCAATTCAAGGTTGCGCTGCCCCGGATGGTAGCACATGGGGATTTTGTTCGGCTGTGAAATTGTTACTGAATACTCGAATGAAACGATAAAAGAGAGCGCGTTGCCGCACGCTTGCTATAAACTGAAATCCCGCTCAATGGAATGTTCAAGCGTTCCAGTCAATGATCTCGCCAAGGCTTGTGCCCGCTCTGCCGATGCTGCGGAGTGGGAAGAGTTGTTGCGTCGGTCAGTGACCTTGGCTTCGATGGTTGCGGGACGTGTGACTCGGATGTGGATGGGAGCCTCTTCGCCCACGATAGTGGACGATATTGTGCAAGAGGTCTTTCTAAAGCTGTGCGAGCAGGAACGCCGCATTCTTCGGGATTTCGAGCCGCGCGGAGAAGATTCCTTCTTCGGACTGTTGCGTATCGTTACAGTTTCAGTGGCCAACGACTATTTCCGTCGCATCCATTCGGCCAAGCGCGGCGGCAAGGTAGTTACCTCCTCTCTGATAGAGGAGATGGCTACCGGTCCGACTGAAAGCACCCAGCAGACTGCCAGAATGCAGCAATCCGTGCTACTTTCCCAATTGGACAAGAAGCTGCGTTCGGCCCCCAAGACGATCAGTGAGCGGGATCGTTCGTTATTCTGGCTCTATTACTTGCAAGGGCTGACAGCGGAAGAGATTGCCAAGCTGCCTGCGATTGGGCTGAGCGCAAAAGGTGTAGAGAGTGCGTTGCGCCGCGTTGCAACGTGGCTGCGTGCGGAGGTCGGTAAGCAGGCCCCGGGAGGGTAATCAGTCTTTTAGGAAAAAAGTAACAGATTGAGAAAGGAATGTCTCTCGCAAATCCGATAGATAGAGTGCAGAGTTATGACTGAGACCAACAATTCGAACCGTCCGATTGACTCCCCTGACGATGCGCTGGCCAAGGCATTGGATACGTTGATGGATGGGCGGCAAACCCGAAGTGGAACTGCATTCACGGATGCAGCGGAAGTGTTGCGTTCTGATACACAGCACATTTGTCCCGAGCCGTCCGCATGGACTGGGCTGGCTTGTGGCGACACTCGACCAGCGGAGTTGGATAAGTTGCTTGCTGATGCGGCTGGCTGCGGAGAGTGTGCCGCAAAGTTACACCAGAGTTTGAGTTTGTTCTCTGCTGAAGTTACACCCCAAGAGGCCGCCGAGGCCGCCAATCTAACTTCAGCAACTCGTGAATGGCAACACCAGTTAGCCGTCGAGTTAGCGCACACACCTATCAAAAATAAGAATCGCATGTTATCTGGATTATTTCTATGGACGGGTGCCGGACTGACGGCCACATTGATTCTTTCAGTGAGTCTTACCTTCTGGTGGCAATCCCGGCACACGCCGGAGCAATTGCTGGCCGAGGCATATTCGAAGTCGCGACACTTTGATCTGCGTATGCCAGGAGCGGGCTTTGTGGCTGTACGTCCAGAGAGTTATCTTCGCGGCAGCGATGCTGCCGATGAGTTACCGCAACTGAAAGATGCGCGCACCCGCATTGAGCATCATCTGGCCAGCACGCCCAATGACCCGCATTGGCTGCAACTTGAAGCCAGAGCCGACGTTCTTCAAGAAAAATACGATCCGGCCATTGATATACTCGACCACCTGTTGGTTGCTGGACCTGTGACATCGAGTCTGCTGCTGGACGATGCCGCCGCGTATTATCAGCGCGGAACCTGCTCTGGTGATGACAATGATCGCACCAAGGCTTTGGATGATCTGCGCCGCGCCGATGAACTGGCCCCAGGCGATCCGGTGGTGCTGTTCAATGAAGCGGTTGTCATGGAAGATTGCGGTCAAGTGATGAACGCTGTCGAGACCTGGAACCGCTACCTGCGCTTTGAAAATAATCCACAGTGGCAAGCTGAAGGTCGCCGCCGTTTGCAGGCACTGGAACTGAAACTTGATAAGATCAAGACGCACCAGAGTAGCTGAGAGAACTTCGGTTCACCTGAGTTAACTAACTTACCCACTTACTCCGTCCTAACTACAGTAAATAACTTTATACGTGCAGCAAATGTGCGCAACTTCACTCTTGACTACAACATTGAGTCATAGAGTTATCAATGTTATCTATATTGCCCTGCCTTTCGCCGGGCACGTCCTCGCTGCTACACTCATTCTCTAGGCGATCAGCTCTGCTTCAAATTCACGCTTGCGTTCATCTGGAGGCGATTCATGCCCGACTTTCAGCCTTTTGTTTCACCCAGCGAGAACCGCCCCGAGTTCACTTTGCGCGCGATTGTTCTCGGCTGTTTTTTTGGCATCATCTTTGGTGGTGTAACGGTATATGTCGGCTTGCGCGCCGGACTCACTGTCGCGGCTTCCATTCCAATTTCCGTACTGTCCATCAGCATTCTTCGTGCCTTTGGACGTGCCTCCATACTTGAAAACAACATTGTTCAAACCACCGGCAATGCTGGCCAGTCCATTGCAGCGGGCGTCATATTTACGCTTCCTGCACTGGTTTTTCTTGGCTTCGATCTGGAATACTCACGCATATTTCTGCTCGCTTTGATTGGTGGCTGGCTTGGCGTGCTCTTCATGATTCCCTTGCGTCGCCAGCTTATTGTTGAAGAGCATGGCAACCTGCCGTTTCCTGAAGGAACGGCCTGCGCGGATGTATTGATCGCAGGCGAGCGTGGTGGATCCCTGGCCAGCCGCGTCTTTCTCGGCCTTGGTCTCGGCTCGATTTATACGCTTTTTCAAAATGACAATCTATTCAAGGCATGGCCCGGAACACCAGAGTTTCAACCAGACTTTGGTGTTCAACATATTCTCAAAGGGTCTTCCATCAAGGCTGAAGTAACTCCTGAGTATTTGGGCGTTGGTTATATTATTGGTCCGCGCGTTGCGGGAGTTCTTTTTTCTGGAGGAGTTTTTTCCTGGCTGGTTCTGATGCCGCTGATTTACTTTTTCGGTAAGGAAATCAACCATCCCATCTATCCCGGCACAGTTCCAATTGCACAAATGGCCCCAAGCCAGTTATGGGGAACTTACATTCGACCTATGGGAGCTGGCGCCGTAGCAGCCGCCGGACTTATCGCTCTGATCAAGACGTTGCCTACCATATTCAGTGCTCTGGCTTCAGGCTTCAAGAACCTGCGTCCCGGTTCTGCTGCGGCACAAGGCAAGCCTCTGCGCACGGAAGATGACCTATCCATGAGAGTGGTTGTTGTTGGCTCCATACTGATTGTTGCTTGCATGTTCTGCTTTCTTCAGTTCAAGCCAGTTCCAGGAGCTTATGTAGGTTGGGTCGCCAACTTGGCGGCATCGCTGCTTGTGGTGTTTTTTGGATTTTTATTTGTAACAGTAAGTTCGCGCATTGTAGGACTGATCGGCAGCTCGGCTAATCCTGTGTCAGGAATGACGATTGCGACACTCATGGCGACCTCGGCCATCTTCTTGGTCAAAGGCTGGACCAGTCCTGCATTTGGAGCCTTGGCAATCACAATTGGCGGCGTAGTCTGCATAGCCGCCAGCAATGCCGGCGATACATCGCAGGATCTCAAGACGGGCTATATTGTCGGCTCTACGCCGCGCTTGCAACAGATCGCGCTGATGATAGGCGTAGTGGTATCTACCGTTGCCATTGGATTAACGCTGAACCTGATGAATACTGGCTTACAGGAATTTCGTGAGGATGCTCAGCCCTGGAACTTGAGTGCCGCGCATCCCGGAGTTGCCATACAATCCGATGCCCAACGCTTGCCGCAGCAGATACACGTACTCGGAAACAACAATAGTTCAACACTGCATTACAAGAATGAGTATGTTATTTTGAACGCGCTCGGTTCGTCTGAGTTAGCGGACGGAAAGTATCTTTACTCGCCTGCCTCTGGCCGCATTGAAGCGCAGTGGATTCAGGGTATCGGCAGCGAAAAGGCTCCTGCACCGCAGGCTCGTTTGATGGCCACTGTAATTGGAGGAATTCTAAGTCGGAAACTGGCATGGGGATTGGTGCTTCTTGGAGTTTTTATAGTGGTCGCGATTGAGTTATTGGGGATTCGATCGCTGCCTTTCGCCGTAGGAGCCTATCTTTCGATTGGCACAACGCTGGCGATTTTTGTGGGTGGAATTGTTCGCTGGTTTGTCGATCAAGCAGTTAAAAAAGCCGGTGGAGACGCTGAGAATTCAGAGAGCGAAATCTCTCCTGGATCGCTATTTGCTTCCGGCCTAATTGCTGCTGGAGGCATTGTCGGCCTGTTGGGTGTAGCTCTCAAAGGCTATGAAACCACGGTCGGCAAAGGCGACATTCTCAACTTTCCGCCTATCTTTCCCCTCACTTACATAGATAACTCCGGCGTATCAGTTGCTGCCTTCGTGGCGCTGGCCTTTGCTCTTTATTACTTTGCCCGCAAGCCGCTCAAGAAGTAAAAAACCGTGTATTCATGCGCTCTACATCCAAGATTCTCTTCTCCATTGTCAATCTATGGAGAAGAGAATTGTTGTTGCGCTGTAAACTTGCATGCAGTGCGGGCGTCTACCTGAGTGATGGCAGTCGGCACAACATTGGAACCAATCATGATGGACTCGGCGGTTGATTTAGCCGATGCGGAGTTTGCTGCTGTCGTCACCACGCATCGACCACAGATCTTTCGATTTTTGCTGGCTTCGACGCGCGACGTTGATCTGGCTGAAACGCTGACGCAAGAGTGTTTCCTGAAGGCGCATCGGAACTGGGGCGGCTTTCGCGGGGAGTCGAGCGCGATGACGTGGCTGATGCGGATTGCGATCAATCTGCAAAAGGACCACTGGCGTAATCGGCGTATGCAGTTTTGGCGGCATACGCAAACCAACTCAGTGGATCTGGACGAGGCCAGCGAATGGCTGCCCAGCGGCGAGAGTTCCGCCGAGCAGAGGGTTCTGACACACGAGCGTGTAGGCCAGGTGTGGAAGGCGGTCGAACGGCTCAGCGAGCGGCAGCGAACAGTGTTTCTGCTGCGCTATGTGGAAGAGGCTGAGTTAAGCGAGATAGCGCAGGCAACCGGGCTGAGCGAGGGAACAGTGAAGGCGCATCTATCACGGGCGTTGGGCAAGGTGCGCGGGGAGTTGGGAGGCAAGCGATGAATTCGAGCAATGAAAAAACAAAGTTGGACAATGAGTTGGCAATAGACCCAACTCTGGAGCAGGCGTTGAAGGAGTTTCGATCCAGTGTTCAGACCTGGAGCGAGGCTATGTATACACGGCCACGAACGGCGTTGGCTGCAGCTCCGCAACAGAGGGTTTGGCGGTTGGCGGTTGGTTGGGCTTTGGGAGTTGCATTGGTCGCAGGGGGAGTTTCTGGCGGATTTTACGAGCGGCAACATCGGCAGGAGTTGGCGCAGATGGAGGCGGCTCGGATGGCAGAGCAACAAAAGATTGCTGCCGCCGAGAAGGTTCGCGAAGAAGAGGATTTGCTGGCCAAGGTGGACAGCGAAGTTGCGCGTGAGGTTCCGAGCGCCATGGAGCCGCTGGCTCAATTGATGGCCGAGGATGAGACCAACAAGTAAGCAATCGAAAACGGAAATCAGAAGGCTTTGAACAAGCAGGGGAGAAGACCAATGAAGGCATCATTGATAGCACGGTTGGGAATTATGGCTGCGGGTGTTTTGATGACAGGTATGTGCTGGGGTCAGGCACCGGGTGGCAGAATGGGGTCAGGACCAGGTTTTGGAGAGCATCACCCTCCGTTTGAACGGGCGCTTGGTCCCGAAGGCAATCATGGCCGCTGGTGGAACGATCCAGTGGTCGTGGAACGGCTCAAACTGACGGATGAGCAACGCAAGTCGATGGACGGCATACTGCTGGAACATCGCGAGAAGTTGATTGATCTGCGAGGCGGTGTGGAGAAGTCGGAGTTGGAACTGGAGCCGCTGATGCGCGACGACCAGCCCAACGAAGGCAAGATCTTGGCGCAGATAGACAAAGTGGCGCAAGCGCGTGCGGAGTTGGAGAAGGCAAATGCGCGTTTTCTGCTGGCGATTCGCGGCAAGCTGACACCGGAACAGTGGAAGCAGTTGCAGGCTGATCGCGCCAATCGTGGGGAACGCCGCGGCTGGGGTGGGCAACACGGTGAGCAACACCAGGATCGGCAAGGACCGGGCGATCAGTTCCATCACCAGCCGCAGCCACCGCTTCCCGCGCAGTCAGAACCGCAAGGCTCAGCACCATCGGGAATGGAGTAGTAATTCTCTAATTGTCACAGTCTTTTAAAAGTAACAAGCCAGAACCGAGCCGCCTGTAGTTTCAGGCGGCTCGGTTTGCGAATCCCTCTTAGACACCCGACTGAACGCTTTGCTCGATGCTCTTCTGAATATCATCCAGGATTTGATTGCGTTCCTGCGCACGATCCACCTGCGCTTGTTTGGGAACTTCGATCAGGTCTTGGTTGTGTGCAGCCTTTTGTACTTCATCTTGTGCGGGTTTCAATCGTTCCGAAGTGTTAGCCATTTGGTCATTCTCCTTTTTGCTGGTTGAAGGGGGACGAGCTATTGTCCGCATCCTTGGTCAATGAAAGTTATCCATGCAACTTTCTAGAAGCCGGCCACGATCGCGTTATCTTCTGCGAGCGTCACCTGCACTCGTGCTAGCTCAACCGGCTCGCCGTAGTGGGCAGCAACAATTTCGGCAGCGTTGCCTTCATTGAGATAGGGCCGGACGGTTGCGAGTTTGATCGTTGACTGCGCTGCCATCTGTGCCACGGCAACCTTGCCGCTGATGGATTGCACCAGTGCCAGAATCGCGCTCACGATGGTTCCAACGGCCTGTACGGCAACCAGCGCGTGCTGCTGGCTGTTGGGATTCGATATTCTTGCCACTTGCAACAGTGAAGCGTTGACCTGCTGTTGCAAAACAACAACCTGAGTTTGCAACTGTGCCAATACGCTGGCTGAAGGATTTGACAGATACGCCTTTGCCTGCGCAACCAGAAGATTCGATGCTGCGTCAAAGCCCACTGTGGCAGCGGCAAAGATGGGCGCATCCGCCGGTGCTAGCAGTGCAGCGGTTGAGTCAACTGTGGCAACCGCGTTCTGAAGTGTTGGCGTCCAATTCACGATGTTCTGCGCCACGGATTGACCCGAACAGCCAACCACAAACGAAAGATGCAGCAGCAAGGCAATCAGAGCCCACGCACCCAGCTTGACGGTCGAACTGGAAGAAGAAGGTGCGCTCTCTGGATCCTTGGCCAGCAGCCCCAGCAGCGCAGTCGCAATGCCGCATATCAAGCCGATTACGCTGCCGTTGCCTGCCTTGCCCAGCGTGATGCCCTGTTGCGAGAGAGCACCGGCAATGGTGACGATCCCGATCAACAATCCAGCGGCTGAAGTCTTGGGGTGATTCCAGATATTCGAAATGGAATTCATACTAGGTAGCTCCTTCGAGAAAGGGCAGCAGGAGCCGCCCCGGTTGATTTCAAATAAAGATGCAGTGGAGGGTTGGCCTGCTACTGCAATGAGAATGATCGAGCGTGCGGTCGGCCCTGTGAGTAACCGACCGCCAGCCTCGATCCATCGCGGCTTTCACCCTGCATACCAAGCCGCAAGCGTTGCCGTGGTTTCGGTCAACGCAAGCCGCTGAAAGCCGCTGCTGCACAGTTAGAAACGGTTCCGCGCCCCGGCACCATCCGCTAAGTGGGGGAGGGCGTACTCATTCGCCGGGCGCGGCACTTCCGTCTCTTGTCTGGCTATCTATAAGGCTAGGCAATGTGGCCTATATCTTCAGCAAATGTAAGCAGCGAGATAACGTTTATGAAATCAATAGATTAGAAAAGAACAACCATCCGCGCTGCTTGACAACAAATCACTTCGGCCATCGCACCAGCCAGGTGGCCCGGCCATCAAACTCTCAATGAGCCGTAGAAGCTGTGCCCCGTTCATCGCAGTTTTATCGCGATGAGCGGGCGTTGCGATAAAATCGTGGACGGACGAGGATGAGCGATGCCGAGCGGCCTGAAGCGGTTTCAAAACGCGGAGTCTCTGCACTTCATCACTTTCAGTTGCATTCACCGTATCCCTTTGCTCGAAGCGCCGGGTGCCAGGGAGACAGTGGAGGCGGTACTGGAAGCGACTCATGCGCGACATCAGGCGCGGGTCTAAGTCTACGTCCTGATGCCCGAGCACGTGCACTAGCTCATCAACGAGCCGCCAGCGATCCTCGTGGCGCAGTTTCTCAAGGCCGTCAAGCAGATGACATCGCGTAAGCTGCGAGGGGTGCGCGAGAAGTTCTGGCAGGACCGCTACTACGACAGCAATGCCCACAGGGAGAAGGACCGCCCCGAAGTGATTCGCTATATCCATCGCAATCCGGTCAGGCGTGGACTGGTTGCAAAGCCGGAGGAGTGGACATGGTCTAGCTTCTTGCACTACGCGACGGGAGTCAAGGGGACAGTCGAGATCGAGTCTCAGTGGACGACCGCGCGACGTGGTAACCAGTTGCCGGAGGGAGTGCGGTTAAAGCAAGTCGAACGATTGTGCTTTCCCACCCAAGCCGCAAAGGACGCGGCTTGGATGGAGCACTGAGCTCTTACTGCTCGCTGAGATTTTAATGACCGGGCCACCTGCCTGTGTGGCGAATGTGAGTTGGCGCATTGCGTTTTGGGTCCACCTATACGATTAGACGCAATCGACGCGCGTTGGGAACTTGATCAGAGGTTCCCTAGAGGTACAGCACAAGAATACATAGGAAAATAATCAGCGGGTACAAAACGCACAATTAAAATTAGCGTGACTTCGGAGGAAGCATGAAAGTCCTAGTCTATTTCAGCCGTTGTATTGCGATTTCAGCATTTCTAGCGATTATGGCAGGCATTTCCGCCTCGCAGGCCACTAACACGCCCGCTTCATGGGCAGCCAAGCAGGAGCGCACGGTGAACGGTCCGGAGGCTGACTTACTCGTCAGAACCGGCGACATCAACAATCTTGGATTCGGATGGCCTCGAGGCTTCGATCCGTTCTCCGGCAAATCGACACCTGGACACGGCTATCCGTGGGATCCGCGTCCCGGTGCGCCGGCCGGAACCGACCGAATCCTGATGGGTTCGGTTGTTGTTGCGTATGATCTGGCGACGCACAACCACGACGGTTACGCGAGTTACGGCAACGATCATCGTGCCGCCACAATGCCCACGCCAGTTACGCTCGATATTGGCGGATTGCCCAACAAGGTCGATGTCGTGCTCTTGCAAATGTTTCTCGACGATTTTCAGGCGCCCGTCTGGGGTTCGCACTTTCAGTTCACGCTCAACGGTACGCGGATACCCTCGTTTGAGGCCGCGATCAACTCGCTGCAACAGACCGGCCCCATCGGCAAACTCGTGACCTTCAAGTTGCTTCCCGAATATTGGCCTCTGTTGCGCAGCGGCCAGGTCAAGGTTCTTATCGACGATCCGACGACCCACGTTCCGGATGGTTTTGCCATAGATTTTGTGCGGATACTCGTCAACCCGCACCCCTTCAAGTATCCGGTTTCGCTCACCTGTTCGGTCCTCGACGCGGCGACGCATAGGCCGATTGCACGGGCCACGGTGGAATCCGCCAATGGGACCGCGGTCACCGATGCGCGCGGCAATTGCCAGCTCAGGAGTCTTCCTGCTGGACTCGTCACGGCCTCGGCCATAGCGCCTGGATACGACGAGCAGGTGATTCCGGTAGACCTCGAAGCGGGGGCCACAGGCCAGGCGAGGTTTGCACTGCAACGTCACAGGGAAGGCGTCGCCGATCTGGAGCGGTCCATCGTTCAAAGCGGGTCGGCCGCCATCTACGGCGTGCATTTCGACACAAATTCGTCTGTTCTGCGTCCCGACAGTACCGCCGCTCTTCAGAATGTTCTGGCGCTCATCCTCAAGCGTTCCGGCTCGCGCTGGGTGATCTCCGGGCATACCGACAATCAGGGATCGGCGGAGTTGAATCAGAAGCTCTCGCAAGCTCGCGCAGCGTCGGTAATTGCATGGCTGGCCGCGCATGGAGTCGCTGCAACCCGCCTCATGCCGCAGGGCTTCGGGGCTTCCCGCCCCGTGGCAGACAACTCCAGCGAAGCGGGCCGCGCTCTGAACCGGCGCGTCGAGATGGAGTTGGTCAAATAGGGGCAGGTGGCCCGGTCATCGGCCCTGAGAAATCACTCCTATCCCAAAGAAGCTGTGCCCCATTCATCCATAGTTTTATCGTGGATGAGTGGGAGACCACGAACCCCGATTCTCCGTTTCCGGCAAGGCGGGTGGCCCCGGTCCCAGTGATGGTTCCCTACAACGTTGAGGGTGGCCCCGGTCCCTCGCTTTTGGGGACCGGGGGATTACGACCTCACCCCTTATCCATTAGGCGGGTGGCTCACCCCAAGTTTTTGAAATCTTGACCAGTTCACTACTGAGGGCGGAAAACCTCAACCCTCAACCAGCCATGCCGAAGGCCGCTGGCCCCACCGCAGGTGGTGCAGAAGATTATCTCCCAAAGGCGCATACTCAGTGCAGCAGT
>Ga0182030_10016435_pt1 | contig 14412 bp, 11 predicted proteins | sample 812S3MmetaG_FD_121299 | JGI IMG/M metagenome (GOLD analysis project Ga0182030, IMG submission 121299) | Permafrost microbial communities from Stordalen Mire, Sweden - 812S3M metaG (Illumina Assembly) | ecosystem: Environmental > Terrestrial > Soil > Wetlands > Permafrost | place: Sweden...
GCGTACCGGCGGCGGCACGGACCGCAGGCCGTCCACGACGTTCGGGATCAGAACCGACAGCGAGAACAGAGTGAGCGGGATGATCACTGTCCAGTCGGTCAGGCCGGTGTATTCGATCAGGATGAGATACAGCGCCAGCGAGGGCATCGCGTAGAAGATGCTCGTCAGGCTGAGGACGGGCGGCCAGGTCCAGCGGTAGCGCACGCACATGACGCCGACCGGGATGGACACGATGATGCCAAACAGGATCGGCATCAGGGCCAGATACAGGTTCTGAACCAGATAGTGCGCGACCAGCGCGCGGTTGTCCCAGGCCCAGCTCATGACGGCCGGGCGCCTTGGCCGTCGGCGGTCTCCTCCGCGCCATGGATCGCGACGCGGAGCCGCTCGTAGGACGTGATTCCCACGACGAGGCCCTGGTCGTCCACGCCGGCTGCGAGCCCGGTGGGCGACAGGACCGTGGCATCCAGCGCCGCACGCAACGAATCCTGCCCCACCCGGAACGTATGGCCGTAGGGGGCCAGCGTCAGCTGGCGGAGCGTCTCCTGCCCATCGCGGGTATCGAGCTCCGGCAGGGCGGCCCAGCCGCGTGGCAGCCGACGTTCGTCGGTGACCAGGACCCACGACTCACCGGCCCGCTTGGCGGCCTGGCGGGCCTGCTCGATCGTGGCGTCCTCGCTGAGCACGTTCTCGGTCTCGAGGTCGAGTCCGGTCGCGGGGAAGAAGCCCAGCCGGCGGATCCCGCGGTCGAAGCCGAGGAAGCTCGCCACGTAATCGTCGACCGGGGAGCCGAGCAGGTGCTCGGGCGTATCGATCTGGGCGATCTTCCCGTGCGGGTAGAACACGGCGACCTGGTCCCCGACCTTGATCGCCTCCTCCACGTCGTGCGTGACGAGCACCACCGTCTTGTGCAACTCGGCCTGCAACCGGATGAGCTCATCTTGCAAAGAGGCACGGACAATGGGGTCGACCGCGCTGAACGGCTCGTCCATGAGCAGGATGGGCGGGTCAGCGGCGAGCGCCCGGGCGACCCCCACCCGCTGCTGCTGGCCGCCAGAGAGCTGGTAGGGGTACCGACGCGCCATCGCCTCTTCCAGGCCGACGAGATCCATCAGCTCCCGGGCCCGTTTCCGGGCCTTGGCCTTGGGCCATCCGTTCAGCAGCGGCACGGTGGCGATGTTGTCCTCGATCGTGCGGTGCGGGAACAGGCCGCTCTGCTGGATGACGTAGCCGATCCCCCGGCGCAGCTGAGCAGCCTTGGTTTGCGCGACGTCACGGCCGTCGAGGAGGATCCGTCCCTCGGACGGGTCGATCAGCCGGTTGATCATGCGCAGCGTCGTGGTCTTGCCGCACCCGCTCGGCCCGACCAGCACCATGGTCTGACCGTCCTGGATCTCCAGGTTCAGATCGTCGACCGCGATCGTTCCCCCGGGGTAACGCTTTGTCACGCCCTCGAAGGTGATCAAAGCATGGCCTCACTCGTCGTCGTCGGTGGTGGTCGTCGCGGGGATTCATCCGGCGGCGCTGAGATTCCCGCCGGCCGGGACGTTAACCCAGCTCCTTCGGACCGCGCGGGCACGCCGCCGCAGGGTGCTGCGGGACCTGCGCGCAAAGATAACACCGGAGCTGGAAGAAGTCAATAATTCCGACTAGTTTAATAGATTTTGAGCTGTGCATCGAATCGTTCACCCGAGGTCTCCTCCGTCTCATCCATGATGGAGGAGACCTTGTTTATTCTGGCCGGGTTTCATTCCGATCAGGCTTCATTTTCCGGCCGGTTTCATTTCGGCCGGGAGTCTCAGACGGGCCAGCTTTCCATCCGGAAGCCCATGTCCCAGAACATCCACTCGTACCGGCTCGAGGTACGAAAATGGCGGTGCAGGCGGTCACGTTCGGGCGGGGAGAGGCTGGAGCCTAGCTCGTCGGTGACCGCCAGCACTTCCCGCACGACGGCACCGAACTCCTCGCTGCCGTACAGGTCGATCCACCGCTGGTAACGCGGGTCGGGTGAGCCGCGGCGTGCCAGCTCCTTGCCGACCTCCCAGTAGATCCAGTAGCACGGCAGCACCGCGCTGACCCCTTCGGCGTAGGAGCCGACGCTGACCGTGGCGAGAAGAAAGCTCGTGTACGCGAGGTTCGCGGGGGCCGGCTCGGCGTGCGCGGCGCTGGCCGGATCGATGCCGAGACCGGCAAGGAGCGACCCGTGCAGCGACTGCTCGACCTGCAGCGCTTCCGCCGCGTGCCGTGCGAACATCTCGGTGTCCGCGGCCACCGGCGCCCGGCTGCCGACGGCCGCCAGGGCTTGCCCGTACCGCCGCAGGTAGAGCGCGTCCTGGACGACGTAGAAAGCGAAGGCATCGGGGGGCAGGCTGCCGTCGGTCAGCCCGGTCAGGAAGGGGTGGGCCAGGATGGCTTCGTAGATGCCGGCCGCGCCCGCCCACAGTTCGTCGCTGAAACTGTCACTCATCGCTCGTCTCCTTGCCGCAGGGCGTGCATTCGTACAGGACATGAACCGGACCGTCGCCGTCACCGAGCATGGTGAGCCCGTGGGCTACCGCGTCGGCGGCCACGAGGGCGGCGCGGCGAGCCGCATCGGCCAGTGACAGCCCCGCCGCGAGTCCGGCCGCGAGCGCCGCCGAGTGCGTGCATCCCGCGCCGTGGGTCGCGGCCACCTGATGACGGGCGACCGGGATGGCCAGGTGCCGGGTCCCGTCGAAGAGGTGATCGACCGGCTCGGCGCCGTGCCCCCCGGTGACCAGGGCCGCCGGCGCCCCCATCTTGACCAGGAGCTCGGCCAGTGCCGCGCGGTCCTCGGTCACCGTCTGGGTCAGCGCCTGCGCTTCCGGGAGGTTGGGAGTCACCACGGTGGCCAGCGGGAAGAGCCGCGTGACCAGGGTCCCGATGGCCTCAGGGAGCAGCAGCGTGCTGCCTGAGCTCGCCACCATGACCGGGTCCAGGACCAACGGCAGGTCCCGCCCCGCCAGCGCGCCGGCCACCGCCTCGATCAGCGGCGCGGAGAACAGCATGCCGGTCTTGACGGCGTCGGCCCCGATGTCATCCAGGACCGCGTCGATCTGGGCCCGCACGAACGCCGGCGGGACTTCGTGGATAGCGCGGACACCCACCGTGTTCTGCGCGGTGAGCGCGACAATCGCCGACATGCCGTGCGCCCCGCAGCGGGCGAAGGCCTTGAGGTCGGCCTGGATGCCGGCGCCGCCGCCCGAATCGGACGAGGCGATGGTCAGCACCCGCGGGATAGCGCTCACAGCTCCGGCAGCCCGGTCACCGGGCTGGACGCCTGGGCATGCCACCGGCGCGGAATCCGCCCGGCGGTCCGGGCGGCATAGCCGGCGGCCACCGCCAGCCGCATCGCGGCGGCCATCCGCTCGGGCTCGGCCGCGCGGGTAATGGCCGAGGCGATCAGCACCGCGTCGCAGCCGAGCTCCATCGCGACCACCGCGTCGCTGGCCGTCCCGATCCCGGCGTCCAGGATGACGGGAACGCCGGCCTGCTCGACGATCATCGCGATGTTGTGCGGGTTGCGCACGCCGAGGCCAGACCCGATCGGAGCGCCGAGCGGCATGACCGCCGCACAGCCCGCCCGCTCCAGGTGCCTGGCCAGGACGGGATCATCGTTCGTGTACGGGAGCACCACGAACCCGTCCTGGACCAGCATCCGGGCCGCGTCGAGCAGTTCCACCGGGTCCGGCAGCAGGGTGTGATCGTCCGCCACCACCTCCAGCTTGACCCAGTCGGTGCCCAGCGCCTCCCGGCCCAGCCGGGCGACCAGCCGCGCCTCGCTGGCGGTGTGGCAGCCCGCGGTGTTGGGCAGGATGCGCACGCCGGCTTGCCGCAGCGTGCCGAGCAGCGAGCCTTCGCCGTCCGCGCCGGGCGAGACGCGCCGCATGGCGACGGTAGCCAGGGCGGTCCCTGAGGCGTCGAGCGCCGCCCGCAGCACCTCCAGGCTCTGCACTCCCCCGGTCCCGAGGATGAGCCGCGAGCTCAGCTCCACCCCGGCCAGCGACCATGGCTCCGCCCCGGCCTCCGTCTGGCTCAGCAGATCCGCATCGCTCACATCAGCCTCCCTGTACGGCCGTGACGACCTCAACCTGATCACCGTCGCGAAGCAGCGTGAGCGCCCACGAGCCACGTGGCACGACGTCACCGTTGACGGCGGCGGCGACGCCAGTCGCGGCCGGACTCAGCTCGGCCACCGCCAGGGCCACGCTGGTCCCGTCCGGCAGCTCTCGCGGCTCACCGTTCAGCCGCACCTGGACGCTCACACCGATCCCGCCGCAAATCGCCCAGTCACAGATCGCCCGGTCACAGCCCGCCCGGCCAGCGGCCGGGCGGCGGTGAACCGCTGCGGCGTGAACGGTTCCCACTGCGCCGCGGGCCGGCGCCCGGCCAGGCACGCCACGACCGCGTCGGCCGTGACCGCCGACATCAAGATGCCGTTGCGGTAGTGCCCGGTCGCCAGCATCAGGCCGTCGACCCCGCAGCCGCCGACGATCGGCCCGTTGTCCGGCGTTCCCGGCCGCAGCCCGGCGCAGGTCTCGGCGAGGAGCAGCTCACTGGTCACCGGCAGCACGCTCATGGCGTCGTGCAGCAGGTCATGAACGGCACCGGCGGTAACCGTCCGGTCCGGCCCGCGCTCTTCGGAGGTGGCGCCCACGATCAGCTCGCCGTCCGCGCGCGGTACCAGGTACAGGTCCGCGCCGCGGACCGTGGCCCGGATCGTGTGGCTGATGACGGGCGGCATTCCCGCCGGGTGACGCAACCGCAGCAGCTGGCCCTTGACCGGCCGGACCGCGGCCCGCAGCGGATCCGGCAATCCGGCGACCGCGCCGGACTCCCATCCCGCCGCGACGACGACCATAGCCGCATCGATGGCATCGCCACCCGCGAGCCGGACCCCGCGGACCCGCCCGCCCTGGACCCGGGCCTCGGTCACGCGGTCGCGGCTGAGCCGGACGCCTCCGGCGGTCATCGCCGCCCGCAGCGCGGCCGTGTACCGCCGGTTGTTCACCGACCAGTCACCCGCGAACAGCACTCCGCCCTGCACATCGGGGGTCAGGAAAGGCTCCAGCCCGCGGCACGCCCGGTTGTCCAGTTCCTCCGCGTCGAGCCCGGCGGACCGGCGGAAGGCCGTCAGCCGCATCAGCGCCGCGAAGTCGCCGGGGTCATACGCGATGGCGAGTGTGCCCTCCCGGCGCAGGCCGACATCAAGGCCGGTTACGTCCTCGAGTTCGGCCGCGAATGCCGGGAACCTCTGCACGGCCAGCAGGTTGATGGCCAGCAACGCGCCCTCGCCAAACAGGGCCTCCGATACGGGCGCGAGCATGCCCGCGGCCACCTGGGAGGCGGCCTCGCCGCAGGCGGGGTCCACCAGGACGACATCGAGCCCGGTGACCGCGGCACGCCATGCGATCGCGGTTCCGATGACACCGCCGCCTGCCACGACGACATCCGCAGTCACGGCCAACGAACGCTCCCTTCGCCGGCATTACCCGGATCAGGTACGACGGTCGGAGGCCGTCGGCCTCCCTCTCAGCCCTCGCGGGCTCCCGTGGTCAGGATTGTTTCCGACAGTTCACCTTATATCAGCCGGGAGAGGTGCCCCGGACAGGTAACAGAGAGCCGTGATTGGATAGGCCCCGTGGTTGATGTCACCGTGACCAGCGAACGGCGGGCGCGGCTAGCGGACGCGCGGCTCTACCTGTGCACCGATGGCCGCCGGTCCGCCGGGGACCTGGCCTCGTTCCTCGACGCGGTGCTCGGCGCCGGAGTGGACATCGTGCAACTGCGGGAGAAGGGCCTTGAGGCCCGCGAGGAACTCGCGCTGCTCCGGGTGTTCGCCGACGCGTGCCGGCGGCACGGCCGCCTGCTGGCGGTCAACGACCGCGCCGATATAGCGCTGGCGGCGGACGCCGACGTGCTCCACCTGGGGCAAGATGACCTGCCGGTCCCGGTCGCGCGGCGCATCCTGCGCCCGGACGTGCTCATCGGCCGCAGCAGTCACAGCCCGGCCCAGTCCGACGCGGCGGCGGCCGAGCCCGGCGTCGACTATTTCTGCGCGGGGCCCGTGTGGGCGACGCCGACCAAGCCGGGGCGTCCGGCTACCGGCCCGGGCCTGCTGACGCACGTCGCGCAGGCCGGGCCCGCGCGCCCGTGGTTCGCGATCGGCGGCATCAGCCTGGACCGGCTCGACGACGTGCTCGCGGCGGGGGCCACCCGGGTGGTCGTGGTCCGGGCCATCACTGAGGCGGACGATCCCGCCGCGGCCACGCGGGCGTTCGCCCGCAGGCTGCGCGGGACGTGATGCCTGGTCGACGATGCCCGGCTGGTTCCGCCCGCCTGTTGTGACCTGCCGGCGCGGGCATGTAACGATGAGCAGATGCGGATCGCCGGGGTTGAATCGACAGACTTGTTCGTGGGGACCGTGCAGCGCCCGCTGCAGGTCCTGCGGGTCACGCTGGTAAACGAGGGGCCGGGGATGCTCATCACCCCGGCCATGGCCGCCACTGTGCACATTCAGGGACCCGGAGTCAGGGACCCGGGACCGTTCGGCATAACCGGGTTGAACCAGGGCGAAGAAAGAGCCTTCGAAGTGCCGGTGGAAATCACCGCGCCGTACCAGCCGGGCGGCACGCGGCGAGTGACCGTCGCGGTCACCAGCGAGGCCGGGCAGAGCCACGCCGAGGCCGACATCACCATCGCCGAGCCGGGCTGGACGATGTGGATGGTCAGCCATTTCCACTACGACCCGATCTGGTGGAACACTCAGGGCCAGTTCACCGAGGCCCGGCTGTGCCTGCCGGACGAGAACGGCGCGCTGCCCGACGTCAGGACCGCGTTCGAGCTGGTCGGCGCCCACCTGGACAAGGCCAGGAAGGACCCCGACTACAAGTTCGTGCTGGCCGAGATCGACTACCTGAAGCCGTATTTCGACTCCTTCCCGCAGGACCGGCAGGACCTGCGGGCCCTGATGGCCGCGGGCCGGGTCGAGATCGTCGGCGGCAACTACAACGAGCCGAGCACCAACCTGACCTGCGCCGAGTCGACCATCCGCAACGCCGTCTACGGCATGGGGTTCCAGCGGGACGTCTTCGGCGGCAACCCGAAGACGGCGTGGATGCTGGACGTGTTCGCGCATGACCCGGGGTACCCGGGCCTGATGGCGGCGGCCGGGCTGACGTCGTCGTCGTGGGCGCGCGGGCCGTTCCACCAGTGGGGACCGTCGGGGGCTGAGGGCGGCGACAGGCGCATGCAGTTCGGCACCGAGTTCGAGTGGATCTCGCCGGACGGCGGCGGGCTGCTCACCTCCTACATGGCCCATCACTACAGCGCGGGCTGGAAGCTGCATACGCTGCCGGACCTGGCCGCCGCCGAACTCGAGGCGTACGGCCAGTTCCGCGCGCTGGCGCAGGTCGCCACCACGCGCAACGTCATGCTGCCGGTCGGCGCTGATCACGTCATTCCGGCCCGGTGGGTGACCGACATCCACCGGGACTGGAACCAGCGGTACGTGTGGCCCAGGTTCACCACGGCGGTACCCGGCGAGTTCTTCGCGGCGGTGACGGCCGAGGCCTCCGCCGGCGGCGGCGTCGGCGGCGGCGCGGGCGCGTGGATCACGCCGCAGACCAGGGACATGGGCCCGGTGTACACGGGCAAGGACGTCTCCTACATCGACACCAAGCAGGCACAGCGCGCCATCGAGACCGCAGTGACCGAGGCCGAACGGCTGGCCACGATGGCCTGGCTGAACGGCGCGCCGTTCCCGCACGCGGAACTGGATAAGGCGTGGCGGCTGCTGGCGTATGGCGCCCACCACGACGCCATCACCGGGGTCGAGTCCGACCAGGTGTACCTGGACCTGGCGGGCGGCTGGCGCGAGGCGTGGGAACTCGGCTCCGCCGCGCGCCGCGACGCGGTCGCGTACCTGTCCGCCGCCAAAGCGCAGGCGGGCCTGCCGGTCCATGTGGTCAACGGGGTTGCGCGGGCGCGGAGCGGGATGGCCCGGGTCACGGTCGAGGTGCCCGCCGACGGCACCCGGTGGCTGGAAGTCCGCGACGGCGCCGGCCAGCCGGTGCCCTGCCTCGCCGAGGGGATCCGGCGGCGCGACGACGGGGCGCTCGCGGAAGTGACGCTCACGTTCGCGGCCCGCGACGTGCCCGCCCTGGGGTCCGTGACCTACCAGGCGGTGCCCGCCGAATCCGCGGAGCAGGCCTGCCGGTGGCAAGACGTCACCAGCACCGGGCCGGGGACGCCGCGGGCGATCGAGAACGGCGCATACCTGGTCACCGCGGATCCGGCGCGGGGCGGGACGGTGACCGTCACCGACAAGCGCACCGGCACCAGCGTGCTCGCCGGCCCCGGTAACGAGCTGGTGATCCAGGACGAGTACGCGAAGCATCCCCGGCACGGAGAAGGACCGTGGCACCTGTCGCCCAAGGGGCCGGGCACCGGCTCGTCGTCGGTCGCGGCCACCGTGGCGGTGCAGCGGTGCCCGGTGGGATCCCGGCTCGTGGCCTCGTTCACGCTGGCGGGACTCGACGTCACCCAGGAGACCCTGCTGTGGGACGATGCCGAGCGGGTCGAGTTCCGCACCCACCTCGACGGGTACCGCGAGCACGACCGGCTGATCCGGGTCCGGTTCCCCGCCGACGTGCCCGGCGGGCTGCCGCTGTACCAGACGGCGACGGCGGTGATCGGGCGGTCGTTCGGCGCCGTGGACGTGGACACGGCTGATCACTGGTACACCCTGGACAACCCCGCTCATCAGTGGTTTGGCCTGGGCTCCACCGCGCGGGTCCGCATCGCGGACCGTGACGGGCAGAACCCGGTGACCCAGGCGATCGGGGTGGCCGAAGTGATCTGCGCGGATAGCCCGGACGGGCTGCGCGGCGTCATCCGGGACTTGATGGTGGCGCTGGCCGCCGCGGGCGTGACCGCGACGTGCAGCCAGGCCGACGGATCCAGGTACGGCGCGATCGACGCGGACTCCAACCTGCCTGACGTCAGGATCGCGGTCGGCGGCCCGGAGGCGAACGGGTTCACCGCCGAGGTGCTGGCCGCCGCGGGACCAGGCTACGCCAAGGCCCTGGAGGCCAGGCTGGCCACGGGTCCGGGCACCGCACGGCTGTGGGTACCGGCCGCGCGCAGCCGGGAGGAGGCCTTCGGCCCGGACGCGGACGTGCGCGGGGCCAGCGACCTGCCGGTGCTGATCGTCGCGGGCACCGGACCCGGTGAGCTGGCCGCGGCGGTCACGGCGCTGGCGCAGGACGTCGCCGACGCCCTGGTGGACGCGGAGGATCCGGGCGCCGGTGATATGCGCACCGGTGATATGGGCGGCGACCTGCGGCCGGTGCCGGCACCGCTGGCCGACCGGGCGGTTGCGGTGCTGAACCGGGGCACACCCGGCTGCGTGGTCACCCCGGACGGCACGCTGCACATGTCGCTGATGCGTTCCTGCAGCGCGTGGCCCGCCGGGATATGGATCGACGGCGATCCCCGGACGGCGCCTGACGGCAGCAGTTTCGCCTGGCAGCACTGGAGCCACACGTTCGAGTACGCGCTGGCCTCCGGCCCGGGTGACTGGCGGACGGCGGGCTTCAACGTCGCCGCCGAGGACTACAACCATGACCTGATCACCGCCGTGACCAGCCCCGGGGCCGGTTCGGGCGGGGCCAGTGCAGGCGCGGTCAGTGCTGGCGGGGTCAGTTCGGGCGGGGTCAGTTCGGGCGGGGTCAGTTCGGGCGGGGGCGACCTGCTCTCGGTGGCGCCGGCCAACGTCGCGGTCAGCGCGGTCAAGCCGCGCGGCAATCCGCTCGCCGCCGGAAGGGTACGTGCGCTCGCGGCCGGATCGGCGGACGGAGAAGACGCCGGGGTCGCGGTCACCGTGCGGCTGCGGGAAACGGAGGGGCAAGCGACCACCGCGCGGCTGCGGCTCGCGGCCCTGGCCGGCCCGGGGGGCGGCATTTCGGCGGCGCGGCTCACCGATCTGCTTGAGGAATCGCAGGGGGCCGTCCTTCCCGTGCAGGACGGGGCGGTCATTGTCGACATGCCGGCTTTCGGCACGGTTACCCTGGCGGTGCAGACGGGCTCCCGCGCGGCCATGGCCGGCCATCCGGTGTCGCCCGCCGGACCCGTCCAGCCGGTCTACGCCCGCTACTGGCTGCACGGGAAGGGGCCGGCGCCGGCCGGGAACCTGCCGGTCGCGGTGCACTTGTCCCCCACCAGGGTCGCCCTGACGGACCCCGGTGATGCCGCGACGCTGACGCTGACCGTGGGCTGCGGAGCGGAGCCCGCGTCCGGGACGGTGGATCTGGTCGTGCCCGACGGGATAACCGTGACCGCGGCACCGGACCCGCACGCGCCGAGCCTGGACTACGAGCTTGCGCCCGGCGGGTACGCGGCCTGGGACCTGACCGTGCGAGCGGCACCGGAAACCGCGGCGGGGCGTTATTTCGCGGCCGCTCGGATCCGGGACGAGTTCGGTTACCTCATCGAGGACACGGCTATGGTGGCGGTCGGGGAGCGCCGCTGGCCCGATCCGCACCTGCCGCCGGAAGAGACCCTGGAGCAGCTGCAGGCCGATTACCGCGCGGGCGCGGCCGAGGTTGAGCTCGCCGTGCTGACCCCTGAGCTGCGGCTGGTCCCCGGTGGCCACGGCGAGTTGCAGGTCCGCGTGACCAACCGGCTGGCCTGCGAGCTGCACGGCGAGGCCCAGCTCGTGTCGCCGTTCGGCACCTGGCAGCTGCTCGGCCCGTGGATACAGGGCTTCGGCGCCGATTCGCAAGACAGCGTGATCCTGCGGTTCACGGCGAAGGCGCCGGTGACGGAGCGTCCCGGATCGCGGTGGTGGGCGCTGGTGAAGGTGATGTATTTCGGCCGCGTCAGGTACACCGAGGCCATCGGTGTCATCGTCGGCGCGCCGGGCAACTAGAGCACCTGCGCGGCTGCCGAACGGGTACGGTGAGAGACTTACAGTAATTCCCCGTTCGAGCATCAGATTCCCAGAGGGCCAATGCAGTCCGCCACCGTTCTCCTCAGCGGCAACTTGCCAGCAGAGCCGAACAGCTTCATCGGCCGTGAGCGTGATCTCGCCGAACTGGCCCGGCTGCTGGGCGAGGTGCGCGCCCTGACGTTGAGCGGCCCCGGCGGCATCGGCAAGACGCGCCTGGCGATACGGCTCGCCCGCCACGTGATTGCCGCCGGGACTGGCACCGTCCCGGACTCCGGCAGCGAGGCCGCCGAGGGGACCTGGGCGGCCGGTGATCTCGATGAGGCCTGGCTGGTCGAGCTAGCCGACTGGCGCGGCCAGACCGCCCAGCACGTCGCGGCGACGATCGGGGTGCGCGAGGAGCCGGGCGTTCCGCTCGCGCAGACGCTGGCCGAGGCGCTGCGCTCGCGGCACATGCTGCTCATCCTCGATACCTGCGAGCATCAGGTCGGCGACTGCGCCACGCTCGTCCAGTTCCTGCTGGCCCGGTGCCCGGGGCTGCGGATCGTCGCGACCAGCCGCGAGCCGCTGCGGGTACGAGGCGAGACCGTCTGGCGGGTGCCGCCCCTCGACCTGCCGCCCCAGGGCGCGGACGGCGCCGAGCTTGCCGCCCACGAGGCGGTCCGGCTGTTCGCGGCCCGGGCCGCGGGCGCCCGGCCTGGCTTCACCCTGACTGAGGACAACCGGGCGGCGGTGGCCCGGCTGTGCCGCACGCTCGACGGCATTCCGCTCGGCATCGAGCTGTCCGCGGCGCGGGTACGGGCCCTGTCGGTCGAGCAGATCGCCGACCGGCTACGCGACAGATTCCAGCTGCTCGACTCCGGTGACAGGACCGCCCCGCCGCGGCAGCAGACGCTGCGGGCCACCGTGGACTGGAGCTATGAACTGCTCGACGAACCGGAGCAGAAACTGCTGCGCCGGCTGGCCGTGTTTTCCGGCTGGAACCTGGACATGGCCGAGCAGGTGTGCTCCGACCCGGTGTCCTGCGCCGGGGGCATCCCGGCCGACGCGGTGCTCGGCCTGCTCATCTCCCTTATCGACAAGTCACTTGTCGTCTTGGACGGCGAGGCGGCGGGAGACGCCAGGTACCGCCTGCTCGACACGATCCGGGAGTACGCCGCTGAACGGCTCGCCGCCGCGGGCGAACAGCTCGCTCTGGCGCTGCGGCATCGCGACTGCATCCTCGCGCTGGTGGAAGACACCGCCCGGACGATGTTCAACCGCGGCGAACCGCCCTGGCCGGTGCGCCGGGCCACCTTCCGCCGGGGCATCGCCGAATACGGTAACTTCCGCATCGCCCTGGCCACCTCCCTGGCGCACGGTCACGTGGAGGAGGGACTGCGGCTGTGCACGGGGCTGCGCAACATGTGGGTGCCGCACGGCGACGCACGCGAGGCGGCGACCTGGTCGACCGGTTCCTGGCCCTCGGCACGAGCGAGGTGTCCCCGCGCGTGCGGGGACGTGCCCTGGCCTGCCGCGCGGAGATCGCCTTCGACCTGCAGGAGTACGACACGCTGCTGCACAGCGCCCAGGAGAGCCTGGAACTCAGCCGGGCCCATGATGACGATTTCGCGGTTCCGGCCGCGCTGCGGGTGCTCGGCCAGGCCGCGGCGCGGGCGGGACGGCTCGCCGACGCCGACACCTACGTCGATGAGGCGATCGCCGCGGCCCAGGCGTCGGGCAACGACTGGGAGACCGGGATCACGCTCGCGGCCAAGGCCGCCGTCGCGGCCCGGCAGGGCAAGCTGAAGTCAGCCCAGCGGGCCTACGAAGCGGCACTTGAGGTGCTGAGCGACAACAACCACTGGGGTGTCGCCACGGTGAAGTACGGCATGGGGACGCTCGCCCGGGCGCGGGGCGACGACAAGATGGCGATGCGGTACTTCGAGGACGCCATGGAGATCCTGCGTGAGCTCGACGCCTGGCCCGAGATAGCCCGCTGCCAGGCCGGGATCGGGTGGATCGCGATGGCCAGCGGCCATCTTCTCCTGGCCCACGAGAGCCTGGCGGAAGGGTTGCGGCTGAATCAGATGTGCGGGCAGCGCCTGGGCATCGCCCGCGGACTTGAGGCGTTCGCGGCTCTGGCCGTGGCCAGGCAGCAGCCCGAGCGGGCGGCCACGTTGGCCGGTGCAGCCTGCCAGCTACGTGAATCTCTCGGCCGCACCACCGGCGTGGGCCCGAAAATCGAACAGATGCTTGACTTCGCCCGCGACCGTCTCACCGCGTCGGCGGCCGCCGCGCTGTTCGCCGCAGGACGCGAGATGACGGTGGAAGACGCCGCCAGGTACGCGCTCGGGTCATCGCCGTCACCATCGGCACGAGCTTCCCTGGCCGCCGAGGCGCCCGGGGAAGCGGGATGGGACGATCAGGCGCTACTGAACGCCGCGGACGGACCGCGGCACGAGGCCGGGGCCGCCCACCGGACGCCCTCGCCGCTTACCCCGCGAGAGCATGAGATCGTGCTCCTGATCATGCAGGGCCTGTCCAACAAGGAAATCGCCGACGAGCTGGTGATCAGCCCGGCGACAGCAGCCCGGCACGTGGCGAACATCCTCGCCAAGCTGGGCTTCACCTCGCGTACACAGGTGGCGTCATGGGCCACCCGTTACGAGCTGCCGGGCTGACCGGCGTCGCGGCGATGTGCACATAGCCGGGGATCGTGACCTGGTCAATATGCACATCGAAATACACAGTTCTGCTCATGTGCTCGTTCCGCCTGCCGCATAGCGTTCAAATGTCGCTATCGCACGGTGGCGGCGGGTCGTGAAACCCGCCGCCGGGTGGTCTCAAGGGGGGGTGGGACCGGCAAGCCGGCGACAGAGACCGGGCGGGTCCCGGTTCCCACGCCAGGACCCGCCCTGCCTTACGGCTGGGGAGGTTCTGATGGAACGCGGCGTCAGTACGGGGACGCGTATCGAGGCGGCCCCGCTAAGCGTGAGCGCGGGCGAGTCGCACCGCGCTATTACCGAACGGGTCCTGGGGCGAGCTGATCAGGCAGGCCATCGAGCCGCCGTCATCGATGCCGTGGACGGCACCGTGACCGCGTGGCCGCGGCTCGCCTGGACCATCCGCGCCGCCGCACACGGACTCAGCCGTCGCGGACTGGCTGACGGGGATACCGCCGCCGTCTTCGTCCAGGATGCGGCCAGGTTCGCGATAGCGGTGAACGCCATCCGCGCGACCGGGGCCACGGCTTTGCCTATCCGGCCGGACGCGAGTATGGCGGACGTCGCCGGCCAGCTCAACGCCTGCGGTGTGCGGCTGCTCATTACCGCGGCCCCGCTGGCCGAGTTCGCGGCTGAGGCCGCGGACCGGTCCCAGGTGCGGCAGGTGTTCACGTTCGGCGAGTCCGCCGGAACGACTCCGTTCCGGTCGCTGCTCACCGGGGCCGAGCAAGGGACCGATAC
>Ga0182030_10016436_pt1 | contig 14412 bp, 18 predicted proteins | sample 812S3MmetaG_FD_121299 | JGI IMG/M metagenome (GOLD analysis project Ga0182030, IMG submission 121299) | Permafrost microbial communities from Stordalen Mire, Sweden - 812S3M metaG (Illumina Assembly) | ecosystem: Environmental > Terrestrial > Soil > Wetlands > Permafrost | place: Sweden...
AAACTGGCAAGGCCGCGCGAAATCGCGAAGGCGCCGAGTTGCGCGGCCACATAATCGGTTGCACTCGCCTTTTGCGCGTTGTGTGCGCTCGCAAGCGTCAACACCTCGAAGTCGCTGTCCGTCATTTCGCGGCCGAGCCGCTGTTCGGCAAGCCGCACGCTCAGCGCGGTGTTGGCGGCGACAATGGTCGCGATCACGACTGCCGGATCGGCGGTCAATTCCGGCGCCCGTTCCTCGACATGATGGCCGAGGCCCGCCAGCAGGCCGGCGACGTCCCGAACCGATGCCGCAATCTCGGGATCGATGGCATCGCCATAAGGCGACCTGTCGGTAAAGGCAATGCGCAGCCGGCCGGGATCGCGGCCGACTTCCTGGGAAAAAGGCCGCTCCGGCGGTGGTGCGACATAGGGGCTCGATACTTCGGGCCCATGGATCGCATCCAGCATGACCGCGCTGTCGCGTACGCTGATGCTCACGACATGACCGCAGGAAAAGCCGCCCCAGCCTTCACCGCGATCGGGGCCGAGCGGATTGCGCGCGCGGCTCGGTTTCATTCCGAACACGCCGGATGCCGAGGCGGGAATGCGTATCGAGCCGCCGCCATCGCTGGCATGGGCCACGGGAAGAATGCGCGCGGCGACCGCAGCCGCCGCGCCGCCAGAAGAACCTCCGGACGAGTGCGCCAGATTCCAGGGGTTTCGGGTCGGACCGAACAGACGGGACTCGGTGGTCGGCAGCAATCCGAATTCCGGACTGGAGCTTTTTCCAAAGATCGTGACCCCGCTGTCGAGAAAACGCTGGGCGAGGGTGCCGGTATGATCGGCGACGTTTTCCTTGAAAACACTCGCGCCGAAAGTCGTTCGCGTGGCCTCGAGAAGATCCAGGTCTTTCAGCAGAAACGGCACGCCGGTAAAGGGGCCATCGGGAAGCCCGCGATCGATTTGCCGCCGGGCGTATTCGTAATGCTTGACGACCACCGCGTTGATCTCGGGGTCGACTTTGGCAGTGCGGGCGATCGCCTCGTCCAGCAACTCCGCGGCGCTGACTTGCTTCTTGCGGACGAGATCGGCCAATCCGATGCCGTCATAATTGCCGTATTCCCTGAAGGCCATAGCGATACCTGCGTTGCGAACGTTTCATGCGGCGAAGCAGTAAGCCGTCATGGTCGGATCAACCGAGCACGTCCTGATTGATCACGTAGCACGCTCAGACAAGCTCGGACAAGCGCAGACATTTCAGAAGCGAAACCATCGCTAAGCTATTGTTCTTCGACAAATATCTTTCCTTGACCGACGACACTGTGTAACAAGCGCAGACAACGCTTTTGTGTTACCCCGGCGTTACCCCGGAGATGGTCATGGCGAGAAGAGGCGGTTTGACAGTTAAGGCGGTGGCGAATCTCCAGGCCCGCGCCGAGCGCTACGAGGTGCCCGATCCCGGCTGCGCTGGTCTTTATTTGCAAATTCATCCGAGCGGCGTGAAGAGTTGGGCGTACCGCTATCGTTTCGCCGGCAAGTCTCGCAAGCTCACGATCGGAACGGCCTGTACCGAGAAAGGTGTCGAGGTGATCGGGATCGGCGATGCGCGTGACATCGCCGACGAGGCGCGCGTATCTGTCGCGAAGCGGGTCGACCCGATCGAAGTCGAGAGGGAGAAGCGGAGGGCGGCGGATAAGGCTACCGCCGAGGACACTCTCGGCGCAATCGCAGGCAGGTACGTAAAGCAGCACAAGCATCATCGATCGAGCGAGCATCGCAAAAAGGTGTTCGAGCGGTTGATATTCCCCACGCTAAGCGACCGGCAGATCGCAAGCATCAAGAGATCGGAGATCACAGCTCTACTCGACGAGGTCGCCGAGACCAGAGGGCCGGTCATGGCGGACTACGTCCTGACCACGCTGCGAGGGCTGCTCAACTGGCACGCTGTGAGATCTGACGATTTCGTAAGCCCGATCCGTCCCGGCATGGCTCGGACCACGATCAAGGGCAGAGCGCGAAAGCGAATCCTCAGCGAGAACGAGATCCGGGCGCTCTGGCGCGCCGCCGACGAGGTCGGCATGTTTGGCCGCTATATTCAATTTGTGCTCCTGACTGCCACGCGACGGAATGAAGCTGCCCACATGCGCCAAGCCGAAATAGAGGCGGGCGAGTGGACGATCCCGGCACCGCGGTACAAGACCGCTATCGATCACCTGATCCCGTTATCGAGCGATGCGATCGCCGTACTCGCCAACGTTCCAAAGTTGGGGCGAGGTGACCTGATTTTCACGCCTGACGGCAAACGTCCGCTGAGCGGCTTCGGTTGCCGCAAGGAAGCGTTCGATCGCGCGATGCTGGAACATCTGCGCAAGATCGCGGAGGAAGCTGGGGACGATCCCGCCGGCGTCCTGCTGGAACGCTGGACGTTGCATGATCTGCGGCGGACCGCCCGGACGCTTATGAGCCAAGCTGGCATTCCTTCCGACCATGCCGAGGCTGCTCTCGGCCATGTCAAGCGCGGCGTCGAAGGTACCTACGATCGGCACCAATATCGGGCGGAAAAGAAAGCGGCGTTTGCCAAGCTGGCCGAGCTGATCGACCGGATCGTCAATCCGGGCGCGAACGTTGTCGCGTTTGCCGAGCGCGCCTAAAAAAGCTAACACACGTTAACTTGTCTGCGCTTGACGAAAGTCATCCAATACCCTTTATTCAGCTCAAGCTGTGATTCTACTGCAGCATTTTACTCCGTATTGTCTCTCCTTACCGCGATGAGGGCCTCTCGAATCGAGAGGGGCGGGATAGACGAGGTTGATCGCGCATTAAGGGCTGAGGCCGCGCGATATCCAGGAGATCGCCGCAAGCGGGTTGGGAATTTCTTTGGCCCCGCATCATCATCCACAGCGAGCGCAAGCTCGGATGCATGGGGCCGCCCGCATGACCGTTGCAGAATCTCTTCCATCGCGTAATCCCGAAATCATTGATCCCGATCGTATGGTTCAAGCGAGCAGCGTTGCGGCTCGCTACGACATCAGCGTCCGCACATTGGATCGCTGGCTTCAAAAACCTCATCTCGATTTTCCAAAACCGACAATGCTCATCCACGACATCGCTGGCCGCGTATCCTCACGGCTCTGGCGACTTGGCGACTTGATCGCCTGGGAGCGAGCCAAGGCGGCTCAGCACGCGCAAGCCTCTTAAGCGGCGCGCGCCATGATTATAGATCTTGCGCGGGCAGTGCCCATGCAGGCCGAAGTCGCGCGTCGTGGCGGTCTTGGCTTGAAACGAATTGGGCACGAGCTGATCGGGCCGTGTCCGCGATGCGGCGGCGACGACAGGTTCGCGATCAACACGGCAAAGCAGCTTTGGCATTGTCGCGCATGCGCCGCTGGCGGCGACATCGTCGACTTGATCCAGCATATCGACGGCGTCGACTTCCGAACAGCGGTCCGCACTCTCGGCGGCGATCGAACCGATATGGTCTCTTCTGGTGAAGTCACCAAAAGAGACCACCGCTCGATGGGGCTTGCAAATCAATCCAGCATCGATGGGCAGAACACGAAGTGGGCGCTGAAGCTCTGGAACGACGCCGTGCCGATCGCTGGCACGCTCGGCGAGCGATATCTGCACGGTCGCGGCCTGCACGATCTGCCAGGTGACGCCGTATTACGTTTTCATCGAAGCGCACCATTCGGAAAAAGCCGCAGCCCTTGCTTACTGGCTTTGTACACGGACATTGAGACGAATGAACCGCAGGCGATTGGCCGGACGGCGCTCAGCGCCGCCGGCGTCAAAGTCGGGAGGCTCAGCTTGGGCCCGACCCGCGGTTGCGCGGTCAAGCTGACACCCGACGAGGACGTTGCTGAAGGCCTCGCCGTCGGCGAAGGCGTCGAAACGACACTCGCAGCGATGCAGCTCGGTTTTAAACCAGCGTGGGCACTTGGATCATCGGGCGCCATCGCACGCTTCGAGGTGCTCGCCGGCATTTCGGCGTTGACAATCATCGCCGACAACGATCCGCCCGATCGCAACGGCCGGCAGGCCGGGCAGGAAGCCGCTCTTGCGTGTAGCGCAAGATGGACGGCCGCCGGCGTCGGCGTAATCCGCATCGTGCCACGGCGCCTTGGCGCCGATATGGCCGACATCATCATCGAACAAGGGGGGGAGCCGCCATGCAACAGCCTGAAAGCGGCTTCGAGAGGTTCGTCGACTCGCCGCCAATCGATGACGGGCCACCGCCTTTCGGCGAAGAGCCGACGCCGAAACGTCCGCCGTTAAATTGGCTGGATATGTCGTCGTGGGATTCGGAGCCGACTCCAGAACGTCAATGGGCAATCCGCGATCGGGTACCGCTCAAACAGGCGGCTTGTTCTCTGGTGAAGGTGGTACCGGCAAGTCCATCATCGAACTGATGAAGAACGTGGCGCACGTCACGGCCAAGGATTGGCTTGGTTCGGTGCCGGAACTTGGGCCTGCTTTCTATGTCGGTGCCGAGGACGACGAGGACGAGATCCACATCCGGCTCGCCGCCATCGCCGCATATTACAACGTCACCTTCAGGGAACTGACTGAGGGTGGCCTCTGCGTTCTGCCCCTGCTCGGGAAGGATGCGACGCTATGCGCAGCGACCAAGAGCGGCAAGATCGAGACGACCGAGCTCTACCGGAAGATTTTCGAGGCCGCCGGCGACATTAAACCGAAAAACATCTCGATCGACACCTTGTCGCGCGCCTTCTCCGGCAACGAAATCGACCGAGTCCAGGTCTATGCCTTCGCTATGCACATGCAGGCGCTCGCCGTCGTCGCCGGTGGATCGGTCACCGTACTATCGCACCCAAGCTTGCAAGGCATCAATTCGGGCTCCGGCATATCGGGCAGCACTGCCTGGCACGGCGCCTTCCGGTTCCGGCAGTATCTGAAGGGCGTGAAGGCAGAGGAGGGCGAGCAGCCCGACAACGATCTGCGCGTGCTCGAGTTCAAGAAAAACCAATATGGACCGCGCGGCAACAGCATCACGTTGCGGTACCAGCGCGGGTTATTCCTGCCAGAGACCGGCGTCAGCAACCTTGACGCGCTGGCCAAAAGCCAGCGCGCGCAGGAGGTGTTCCTGACACTCTTGCGGCGCTTCGCGCAGCTGGAGCGCAGAGTCAGCGACAAGCCCACGGCCCCGAACTACGCCCCGACGGCGTTTGCAGCTGAAGACGAGGCCAAGGCCATCCGGCTGAAGCGGGACGATCTTAAGCAGGCCATGCGGGACCTGTTCCGCGACAACAAGATCACGAACGAGCCGTACGGCCGCTCAGATCGCTCCTCCGCCATGATCGTCATCAAGGGCTGATGCCATGAACCGTCATGACCGTCGCCGACGAGCTGCAATGGACCGGCAGAACAGATTCTTCCGGGATCACGTGCAGCACCTGCCGGAAGTCGGACCCGAGGTGCTGGGCAAGCCCGGCATCAACCACATGGTCATGTTCCATGACCCGAGCTGCACGATCTACGACAACCAAGGCTGCAACTGCGATCCGCGGGTCCGGTTCTTTGCGGAATCGCCACGGTCATAAATCACCCACTGCCCGCATCAACCTCACGCCAACGCCTAGAGAGCGCTTTGGCAGGGTGTGACAAGCCCGACAGGCTTGTCCACTCTGCCAGCTCTATAGGCGGGGAGCTGGCAGCCAAGGGAGTTGTCAGAGTAGCCAAGGAGCTGTCATGGAGCTGGCAAGGTAGCTGGCATCCACCCGGCGGCTGGTCGGGAAACGGCGGGAAAACGTGCCTGTGGGCGGGCATCCCGACGAACAATTTTTCTTCGTCGATTTTCCCTCGCCAGCCGATCCACCCGCCACCGCAGGCCCGATTGAACCTTTCGCATGCTGGCGCGTCCAATCTACGTCATCGCCCCACTGCGGTGAACCCCTCAAGGCCTCAGTGCTCCCGCGCTGGGGCCGTTTTCTTTTGCAAGCGCTACCTCCACGATCGCCAACTGGAACCCGCCACCGACGGCGGGATTGCCTTTGTGGGCCGGCCCTCCGGGATCACCGAAGGCTGCCTGCGCGGCCGCCGGTCCAATATCCTGGGTCCACCGGCGGCCGTTTGCCGGCCTCGATCCCCCACATGCGACTCTTGACACTTTCCGAAAAATGCACATTAATCGGAAAGTCAATCGTCAGAACGTGGAGATTCCCCAATGATCGCGCATCTTCAGTTGGTCGAGCCGTGCACCGTAAATCGGAAAGTCGATGCTGATCCGGTCAAGCCTGCCCTGAGCCGTGGCACCAACGCTGAGGCCCGATCGCGAGAATACCTCCTGCCTGCTGAGATCGATCGGCTGATCAAGGCCGCCAAGGGCGGCCGCTGGGGCGCCCGGGATGCTGCGCTGATCACCACCGGCTATCGCCATGGCCTGCGTGCCGTCGAGATCGCCGGCCTGCAATGGTCGCAGGTCGAGTTCGGCCGGTCCGCCAAGCTCCACGTGAGGCGCGCCAAGGGCGGGACGCCGTCGGTTCACCCGATCTATGGCGACGAACTGCGGATGCTTACAGCGCTGCGCAAGGCCAACCCGAACGCGCAATACGTGTTCCAGACCGAGCGCGGCACGCCGTTCACTGCCGACGGGATCAACAAGCTGATCAAGACGATCGGCGCCCGGGCCAAGCTGGCCATGCCCATCCATGCCCACATGCTGCGCCACAGCTGCGGATACAAGCTCGCCAATGACGGCGACGACACCAGGGCGATCCAGGGCTGGCTCGGTCATGCCTCCATCACGCATACCACGCGCTACACCGCGCTCAGCTCGACCCGCTTCGCGGACTTCTTCCGCGATTGATCCTCGCCGGCAACCACCCGTCACCGCTCAAGATGCCAAGTTGCTGACAAATGCCTAGCGAGCTGGTTTGGGTCGCGAAGGCGTTTTGGTAATGCCATTCTTCTTTGCCTCGGATACGGCTCCACGTAGGATCGGGCATTTTTCATATGCCTTAGCGTCGCCGGCCTCAGTACCCTTAAGTTCCTCGCACTCGCCCCCGTCAAAGAACCATTTGGTATAACCAATGGCGGCGATCACCTTGCATTTGGGGCATTGGATCTGCATCCCGCCAATATGCGCCCGAACTAGGCCGATTCCTAGAGTCCTACAGCGGCTTTCGTGATCGGCGCGCGCCCGCCCATGCGCTGCAACGCTGCAGGCGCAGGGTGAACACCGCCCGGCGCGACAAGCGCCCCATGGGGCTCGGCACGCGCGACGCGATACCTTCAGGCGTGCTAATCTGCGGCATGACCAATCCCACCCCCGAAGAGCAGCGCTATCATTGGGCTGAGGGCAACAAGTACGCGCTTGAGGCCATGAAGGCGCTGCTCTGGCTGAATGGTGGCTCCGCCGCTGCACTGCTGACGTTGTTCGGTGGTACGCGGCCGCGGCTGGTCACGCCGTACTTCGGTTTTGCCATCTTATCGTTCGCCGTCGGCGCCGCCTGCAGCGTCATCCTGTTCGTTTGGGCCTATGCCACGCAGCTGCATTACGGCAACAAGGGCATCACCAAAACAGGCCAATGGATCCATTCCGGCGCCTACGTCGTGCTGCTCGGTGCGCTGGGTGGCTTCCTATACGGTCTGTGGTGCGCTTACGGCGCCGTCACGGCAGCGCTTGGCGCCAGCTAACGCGCATCGCGACCGCGCCGTTAAGCGCGAATTTACCCGCCACCTCGACGATCTCGCCATGGCCGAGACCACCGTCCACCTGAAGCTTCCGGCGGAGACCGTCCTCGCGCTGCGCGTTGAAGCGAAGCGCATCGACATCAAGCCCGATGTGTCAGCTGCCAAGATCGTGGCAGCGGTCGTCGAGCACGACCTGTACGTGGCGGTTCTGGGCCGCTGAAATTTCCAGCCGGTTCCCACTAAAAGTGGCAGCTACGTTGACCTTGCTTTAAGCTTGGCTTGATAATCTGACGACGCTTCGATCTTGCAGCAGTGTCATTGCCGGAGACGGTGATTGACCGGCAAGAGTTTAAGTTCCGCCTGCAGCGTCCCCGTCAGGGCCCGCTCGGCCGAACAACATCTCACATAATTCAACGACGCTCGCGGACGTCCGGCCGAGTCACGGCCAGCGGGGATTCTCTCCGATCGCTACGCGGCAAAGCCCGGAACGTCGGGTCGCTCTGGAGAGCCAGGCGTATGGCGCCCCCGTCCAGGTCCGGTCGGTGCGGCACAGGGGGTTAAAAGATCCTCAGGCGAACGACCCGCGAGGGCGGCCAGCCAAGGCACACAGAGTGCAGCAGTCAGGTCAGAAGAGACCTGTGGCATGTGATCCGGTGGAAATCCGGCCATCGACCCCTGCTTCAATTTCAAAAACAACACATCGCCGGGGCGTTCGCGCCCCGGCTTGATCATGAAGAGCACCGCGTCCCGTAGGGGACGGATTTCGTAAACCGAAAGGACCAGCACATGTCCAAGATTACGTCCGGAGATTCCCGTCCGGCTAAGGGCCGCCAGCGCCAAGCCGAGCTCGGCGCCGAAATGCAGCAAGCGGTCGCGGTCAATTCGGCCACGATGCTCAAAGGCCTCGGCCGGCCTTACTCTTTGGCGGAGCAGTACATCGCCGAGGCAATCAGCGCTTTGTTCTTCCGCGCAGCCAGATTGCGCGCCGGTGGCCGCGATGACACCGCCGTGCTTCGCCAAGCCGCCGAGCTTCAGCAGGGCAGTGTTTTTGCCTGTCGCCATCCGGCCGCGGTGCCCTTGCCGCTAATCGATCCGACGACCGAAACGAAGTTGGTTTGAGGGTCAAAAATTGACCCCTGATCGCACCCCGATCGATGGCACTTCGACCTCCGATCGTACCCCGATCGACAGCCGATCGACGGCCGATAGTCGCACGGCGAAAACCGGTGGTCTCGATGGTCGAAGCCGGCTCGCCAGACGCGCAAAACAGCTCGCAATGGCGTTTGAGGCGGAGCTCGGCGGCACGCTGTCAGACGCTCAAATGGTCGCAACCAGGCGGGCCGCCGAAATGACCGCGATCGCTGAAGAAACTCGATCGCGGTGGCTGGCCGGCGATTGGAAGACCACCGGAACCGATGTTGTGAGAATCGACGGCGCGGCCCGGCGGGCGATCCTGGATCTCGGATTGCCGGCCGCCAACGTCCGCCCCGCCGAGACGCTCGAGCAATACCTGGCGCGGACCGCCATCGATACGGACGACGGCGAGATTGACGACCTGGCCGACAATGAGGAGACGCCATGAGTCGCGCCGGCACCAAGGCCGCCACCAGGTTCCCCGATATCGTTTCGGCGATGGAAGATCCTCGGCTATTCGGGCCGATGTTTTCCGGGTCATCATGGGCCAACTGGCGGACCATCCTGCGCGGCGCTTTCGCTATTCCCATGAGCGAGTCGTCGGAGCGCGAGTTCTTCAAATCGGTGACCGATCGCGAGCCGCCCGCAAGGCGAGTGAAAGAGCTGGTTGTCGTCGCTGGTCGGCGCTCGGGAAAAGACTCCGTGGCCTCGGCGATCGCCGCGTATGTCGCCGCCACTTTCAAGTCAATGGGCAGGGTGCGGCCTGGAGAGCGGCCTCTCGTCATGTTGATTGGCGCCGACCGCGCCCAGGCGCGGGCGCAGCTGGCTTACATCAAGGGATATTTCAGCGAGATCGCGCCGTTCAAGGCGATGGTTCAACGCGAAACGATCGACGGCCTCGAATTGGTCAACGGCGTGGATATTGTCGTACAGACCTGCGACCACCGGACGGCTAGAGGCCGCACAGTGCTTCTGGTTATCGGCACCGAGACGGCGTTTTGGGCCTCTGAGACATCGTCATCTCCAGACACCGAAGTATTTCGAGCAGTCCAGCCATCGCTCGCCTCGCTCGACGGCGAGTCCATGGTCATCCTGATCAGCTCGGCCTACAAGAGATCGGGCTTGCTTTACGATCGCTGGAAACGCTTCTTCGGCGTCGACGATCCGAGCACGCTTATCGTTCATGCCAAGACCCGCGATCTCAATCCGCTGATCTCCGAAGATGTCATCGCGGCCGCATTTGCGGACGATCCTGAATCGGCGAAGGCAGAATGGAATTCCGCCTGGCGCGACGATCTGGCCGGCTTTCTGACTTTGCCAGAGATAGAAGCGGTCGTCGACCGCGGCATCTCTGAGCGGCGCCCGGTTCCGGGCGTGCGGTACTCCGCATGGCTTGATGCCAGCTCCGGGGCGGGCAAGGACTCGTTTTGCTGCAGCATCGGCCATCGCGAAGCCGAGATCGGCGTCATCGATTGCATCATCGAGGTCCGTCCGCCATTCTCGCCGCCCAGTGCCTGCGCGCTGATTTCGAGTACACTCCAGAGCTACGGAATTCGAAGCGCAACCGCTGACCGCTGGGGGTTGGCGTTCGTGGCGTCCGAATTCGAGCGGCATCACATCACGCTGGAATATTCCGACAAGCCGAGCTCGGAAATCTTCCGCCAAGCATTGCCGATTATCCGGTCCGGTCGCGCCAGATTTCCCGACCACGATCGAATGAAAAATCAGTTCGTAAATCTTGAGAGAAAAATTCTGCCGGGGGGCAGCGAACGGATAGGACATCCGGAACGCGGCGGACATCACGATGATATCGCTGTGGTTGTAAGTGGCTGTCTAGTCGCGTTGGCCGCGCCGCTGACCGGCGCCGAGTCGACAATCGAATTTTATCGAAGGCAAGTCGAAGAGCCGAACAGGCTCAACACGGATTTTGACGATTTTCGAGCCTCCGGTCCCGAATTCGGTTTTTCCTTCTCTGGCAATCAACCGGAGCCGACTGTCAGCATTGAGCTTCCTCCGATCATTGCCGCCGAAAACAGCCACATCAACATTGAAGGCAAGAGCTATTCGCCCCGACGCAGGGAGAACCGCGCCTTCATCGAGGTGCCGCGCACACACGCAATCCAGCTGTTTCGGGAAATGCCCGCATGGCGCGAGTACAACATCTCGCTAGTCGCTGATCTGAAGGAGCGCCCGTGAAATACAATCCAGATCAGATCGTTCGCTTGAACGTCATCGGCGAGGTTACGCATTTCGGCATGGATGAAAAGTGCAGACCTGCCCTTGTGCAAATCGACGAGCAGGGCGTCAGGTTCGTGACGGTGAAAGCCGGCTTTGCGCATCAGCTTCTCTGCAGCGGCGCGCCATCGAGCTGGCCCCTTCGCGAGGCGAACGAGCAGCTAGCCGCGGCCCTTGGGCCACTGAAGCCCGAGCCTGGCATCAATCTTCGCGCGTTCGAAGAGGCGCAATATGCGGCCATGAGGCCGCCGAGCAAGAGCGAGCTCGTCGGCGAGACGCTGGCGATGTACCGAGGAGCAACGGGCTATGACATTTAGTTTCGGAGGGATCGGAGTTCACATCATGACGTACCGGACGAGATTCGAAAAAGAAAAAGAGCGCGTCGATTCGCTTATGGAGCAAATCTCCGAGCAGAGCACGCTCGTCGCCAAGCTGCTTGGTCGGGTCTCTCGGTCTGTGGAGAGAGCGATCGACGCGAACGGCAGCCTTCACAAAGCTGCTGAATATACCGAGCAGCTCGCGACAACGATGGGGATCGTCGACCAGATCCAACCAGAGATCAAAAAACTGACGAGCCTGCAGGACGAAGCTCGCGACGCGCTGGATCGAGCGCGTGACGCTTTTCCAAGTTACGAAGCTTGGGTCTCCAATATGGCAACAGTCCCGCTGCCTGCGATCGGCGGCGGCCAGGTTTTCCTGGCCCAAAAAGGCGGCGATGTTGCGCGGCTTCCGACATCGGAAGCGAAGCCGGCTGATCCGAGAGCAAGTCTCAGCGACGTGATGCTTTCGCGCCGGTTTCAGAAGTGAGGAGCAACCATGAACTGGTTAGAACACGAACAAACTATTCGAGCCAGGCAAGGCTTGGGCGCGAAGCAGCCGAACGAAGCTAGTAAAGCCGTCAATGTCCTCCTCGGTTTGGGCTGGACGTCGGAAAACTTCACCGACGTCGCCGCTGGTCTCAGGAAAAAAGAACATGCGAGTGGCGCCGGGCCACTCCGCAAGATCATCAACAAAGACAAACGGAGCTAAGATGCTAACAGTATTCTGCCCGCCGGGAGAAACCGGCGTTTTCGAAACGACCAACTTCGTCAATGGTGTGCCGACCGCGATTACATACGCCCCGCGCCCGTTTAACGGTCGCTTTGTGATCGACCTTCCCAAAGAGCTTTTTCAGCAGATCTTGTTGGGCAATAACGGGAAGAAATGGTTGGATGGAAATTTCGAGGCAATGGAGTGGCTAGGCCGCGACCATGTCATGGAAACAGGAGACGCCTTCCCCGGTCGAAACAGGCCGCCTCCGATCGCTCCGGTGATGGTCGAAGTTGAACCGAAGATGATTCGCCTCCGCGCGCCGGCAGGCACCACCGCGTTTTCGCACGGCGGCACAGAGCACAAAGTCGACAAGAGCGGTCACGTCACGGTCGCTGAGAATGTCGCCGACGTTTTGCTGAGCCACGGCTTTCTTCCGGCCTGACCATCCACTCGCATCGGCCGCGCCGATAGCGCGGCCCGCCGCACCTCATCCATAAGGAAACACAATGCCTACATATCGCATGCTCGCGCCTGTCGCCGCATCTGCACAATCGCGCACGGCCAACGGCAGAACGTACAGCGCCGCGCCTGGCGCCGCGCCTGATATCTTCGACGCGGACGCCAACGTTTTGCAAGCCAACGGATGGGTGAAAGTTGCTCTATCCGGCCCGACCAGCGCCAGACCGTCGCCTAACGTGAACGGCAGCCCGCCGTATTTGGCTGCGGCAGGGATGCATTATCTCGATCTGACTCTAACGCAGATCGCCGCCGCAGCCGTGACGAACGGCGCGACTACCACCTCGTCGCCGACGCTGAGCTTCGCCGCCGTGCCCGCGGCCATTACCGCGGGAATGACTGTCAACGATATCACCAGCGGCAATGCGATCGGCACGGTTCTGTCGACAACTTCGACCACCGTGACGTTGACTGCGAACGCGGCCTACGCGGTCTCATCGGGGGACGCGATCAGCTTTAGTGCCGCCGGAGTTTTGGTAATTTTCGATGGCAACACATGGCGCTCGGTAACCGGCGTCGCTTCTTAAAGACACACCTTTGGAGAACTAAAATGACCACTATCGATATCGGTGGCGGCAAATCCGTGCAACGCCGTCACCTGCCAAAAACGATGTTGCGAGAATTCGATACTGCGGCGGCGGCATTCAGCGAGACTCAAGCCGCCGTCCGCGCATGGGTGAAGCCGCTTCACCCGATGCAGGGCGCCGTTGATTCTAGCGGAACCGTCACTTGCAATGCGCCCAGCCAGAGTGGTTTGGCCTACACGCTCGGTGAAGTAGGCGGCGCGCTCCTTGTCGATCAACGCGACGTTGCGGCGTTCGCAAAACTCGGATTCACTGATGTGCCGTCGCAGCAGCCGAGTAATTCGCGCGTCGGCCTTGTCTTCCTCGATACCGCGACGGGGGAATATCTTCGCTGGAATGGCAGCGCCTGGGCGCCCGTGACGCTCGAATAGAGCTCGCAGCCGAGCGGCGCTACTCCTCGTTGCTCGGTTCGCGCGGGACGGCGCGACGTTCGTCTTATCCAGCGAACTGGCGCGCCGTCCTCACTAATTCGAAATCGCGCGTGGTGATGGGAGTCTCCCGCGCGAAACTGCGGGCAGCGAAGTGGTTATCCCCCGCTTCGCTGCCCCTTTTTTGAGGAAATCCAACATTGAGATGCACGATAAGCTTGATCTGCATCAGCGCCTACGGCGGCTATCACGAACTGGACCGAGTCACTGATCCATCCGAGGTCAAGCGACTGCGCAAACATACCAGCCGCTTCGTTCCCGTTTACTCGATCGCGCGATCCCGCGCCGACCGCGCGGACGGCGCAACGTAATCACCTTTCACATTTCGAGGTCGCCGTCGCTGTGGGGGCGAGCGCGCGATCTCGAGTCGCCAGACGGCGCGTTGCTGCGGAAGTACCAGTGCGCGCTGTCTGGCATTCTCTCTTAGGAGTTTCAAAATGCCACTCGATCAAGCCCAACGCGATCGCGAAGCAGTGGTCGCAAAAGCGACGGCTGACATGCTTGTCGCGAATTGCAAAATCACGCCTGAGATCGTGCCTAGCAACGTTCTGGTCCACTATTTCGAAGTTGCTTGCAAACAGCAGGACTTCATTCCGAGTGAACAATCCTGCCGGCGCATTTTTCACAACGTCCGGGGCGAGCTCTGCGAGCGCCGCCGGACGGCGGATCGCCTCAGTGATTTTCTGCTCGTTAGCACGGAAGAAATCATCGAAATCCACAGCAAATCTAAACTAAAGCGGTTCCCGCCTGATTTGAATCGGCGGGATTCCCAAAGGGTTAGGAGTGAGCGAATCTGGGTGCATTGATTCTTATTTGCGGGGGGTGGGCGATGCCGAGGTCCTATTCTGGTGA
>Ga0182030_10016438_pt1 | contig 14410 bp, 10 predicted proteins | sample 812S3MmetaG_FD_121299 | JGI IMG/M metagenome (GOLD analysis project Ga0182030, IMG submission 121299) | Permafrost microbial communities from Stordalen Mire, Sweden - 812S3M metaG (Illumina Assembly) | ecosystem: Environmental > Terrestrial > Soil > Wetlands > Permafrost | place: Sweden...
CCAACCGATCAAAATGCCTAGCAAAAGACCAATGAAAATCTGGGCAGTCAAACCGGGCTTGCGCACGCTGCTATCTCCGAAGCTTTACATCGTAAGAGTACGGCAAAACAGCGCCGCTTGGCCTTAGTTTTTTCTGATGCTTTTAGTTGGCTCGGTGGTGTGTCCAACCCTGTTGCCGTTTGAATTTTTCATATAAAACGATTTGATCGGGGCTGAGAACTTTCCTTACTTCCAGGGACATCTGGCAATAAGAGAGCGTTATGTCGCTGAAGAGTCGACCAAGATGAGTCTGTTCGTCCATAATTGTTTCGGAGTGCTCACCATGGGCTAGATTATTGAGAAATTCTTGATTGCACTGTTTGTACTCGTCTGTAAGTGGTTGAATGCGTCCCCGAAATGACCGCACAACCGCTGTGATTCTTTCGCGCTGAACCTGGTCGGCTTTGACATATTCAAGAATCGGATTCATATAATAACCGTAAGGCCGGTTAAAAGAGTGTCCGTGCTTGACCAATGTGGGTATTTGAGCTGACGCTACTGAGTTTGAGTCAGATTTTGAGCTGCCGTCTGCGTCTGTCTGGTTTGAAGTGCCCTGGGAGAAAGCGTGGGGCAGACCAGCGTATAGCCCGGTCAAGAGGAGCAGCAGGGTTGCTGCCTGAATCCCCAGGTTGTTGCTGGTCAACTCAGGCGAATATTTGGCTAGTGTCGAACTTGCTATACGCATGAATATCAGCCGGCTTTCCCTTGAAAACAAAGCGCAAGAAGCGTTTCCAGTGCAAGATATACCCGGTTTTAACCGAGACTGCACATCGCCGCCAATTCTTTGCAAAAATCAATTACAATCAGCATGACGCCTGTGTCGGAAAAATGTGCCCGCTTCAAAACATCAACTTGTCAAGGCGTTCGCCGACGTGCTTTAATTTGCCTTGGAGAACTGGCTGCAGAGTATTATCGGAAGTCATAACCGGCTCGTTTGTAAGCCAGAAGGCAAAGGCATGCGCCCTACCAACAATAATAGCGAAAGCCGTTTGGGCAATCTGAGAAATAAGGAAGCTCGAGCTCTTTTTCAGCAAACTTGGGTCATCTGGCTGCGGAATGTCTTCTTCGGTATTTCTGTCGTTTGTGCAATTGCGATCGCCTTTGTCGGATTCAAAGTCGGCATGCATCTAATGCAAGTCCCGAATCTAGATTTTTTGCAAAATTACAACCCGGTGCAGACAGTTCAGATATTTGACAGGAACGATAAACTCGTTGTTTCTGTTGATGGCGCAGAAAAGCGCATTATTGTGCCTTTAGCTCAGATCGCACCATCGATGCGAGTGGCACTGTTAGCAGCTGAAGACCACCATTTCTATGAGCACAAGGGCGTCAGCTGGGTTGGCATTTTTCGCGCGCTTTTATCTAACTTGACACACGGAAAGGTAGTGGAAGGCGGCTCTACTATTACTCAGCAGCTTGCGAAAAACCTTTTTTTCGAAGGCGAGAAACGCACGTTTGATCTTAAGATCGCTGAGCTTTTGATTGCTATGACAATGGAGTCGAAATTCTCCAAAGACAAAATTCTCGAACTCTATCTCAACCAAGTTTATTTCGGCAACAATGCCTACGGCATCGAACAGGCTTCTTTGAACTATTTCGGTCGACAAGCCAGCGAGCTTGATATGGCTCAGTCAGCCTTTCTTGCCGGTATTATCCGCGCGCCAAGTCGCGGTGGCGCTGAGGAGAATCGGGCTTCTGCCATGAAAAGACAGCGCGAAGTGCTAGAGAAGATGCTGGAGTATGGCTTTGTCTCTGCCGCCGACGAGAAGATTGCCGCCAACGAATGGCTATATTTTGAGTCAGCCGAACCACTCGAGCAAAAGGCCAAGATCAGTCGCTATCCATACTACGTAAGCGCTGTCATTGAGTCTTTGAAGGGAAAGTACAATGCCGCCTCAATTGAGAAGCAAGGACTGAAGGTTTATACCAATCTTGATACCATTGCTCAAGACACTGCTGAGCGAGTTTTAGCTGCAGGGCTCGCTCGCGCTCCTTATGGCATTAATCAGGGAGCTCTAGTGACGATTCGTTTGTCTGATGGCGCTGTTCTTGCTCTTGTTGGTGGTGTAGGTGACTATTCTAAAAATCAATGGAATTGTGCCACCAATCCGCATACAGCCGGTTCTGCTTTCAAGCCTTTCGTTTATTTGGCTGCTTTCGAGAAGAAGTTGATTGACGAGTATTCAACTGTGGATGACACACCATTCGTGATCAAAGATACTAATGGCAGTGAGTACAAGCCTAAAAACTATGATGGTAAGTTTCTCGGTGGTATAACCGTGGCGAAGGCATTTGCATACTCTCGCAACATCCCGGCACTAAAACTGGGTCAGGCTGCCGGAATCGATGCTGTGATGAATGTGGCTGAACGCGCCGGTATTAGCGAGCCCCTGGCACCAGAACTTTCGCTTTCGCTTGGCTGCTCGGCTGTCTCACCGCTGCATCTGGCAAATGCCTATGCGACACTGGCTCGTGGTGGCACTCTTATGACACCGCTCATGGTGCGTCGCGTAGAAACGAGAACAGGGCGATTGCTCGAGACTTTTAGTTCGGAGTCGACCTTCGCTTTCGACCGCGACAATGTGGCGCACGTAGTTGATCTAATGCAAGACTGCGTCGCTGAGGGCACCGGACAATTGGCAAAACTTAGCGATCGTCCGGTCGCCGGAAAAACTGGTACTGCCGATCAAGGAAAGGATCTCTGGTTTGTTGGCTTCACACCCGATATGGTCACCGCTGTATGGGGCGGCAACAAAGACAATAAATCAGTGGGTGGATCTGTAACTGGTGGCACAATCATGGCGCGCATCTGGCACGATTACGAGCAATCCTATTATCGCCGGGTACCCACGCCTGCCGGTATTTTTGCTGCTTCGAATCGAAGTGCTCAGGGGTTGGGCACAGACAAACCTATCGACGAAAAACCGAAAGCACAGGCTTCTGCTCCTGGACGAGCTACATCGGCATCTTACTCAGCTTCCTCCCAGCCTAGAGTTCGTCGAGCGGCGCACCGTCAGCACTATGATAACCATGTGGCTCCAAGCGGTGCCGCTCTGGTCCGCACTGACCGCGGCATCAAAGAATACAGCTGGGCTCGCCATTAAAGCCTCACGATCTGATTGACGGATCCCGACCTTCAGGCAGGATCCCTCTGAAGGTGCAAGCCCAGCCCCTACATGCTGATCTCAAAAATCTGGTCTACTTAAACGAATTGTCTCTGTCGCTCAGCCTGAGGCGAGCCTGTTGGATCTACCGAGTTCAAGGGTTTCCAGCTTCCGTTAAGCGTCCAGGTGTAAGCCCAGCCAAGCGTGAAAGAGCAATTGTCGCAGTTGAGACCTAAGCTGGATGGAGCTAATACATGGCCCTTCGGACAGACGTACGGATAAAAGATTTGTGATCTCTGATATGAGGTGAGAGACTGCAATTCACTCTGATTAAATGGAGCCGACTTTGCGGTCTTCGGCTCCTGCTGTTCGAAAAAGGACTTATTACCTTTCAAACAATCTTCGCAGACATAGGCTTCCATGCCTTCCAGCAATTTCTTGCCGATAGTTTTAGGCAACGCACAATGTGCACAGAGACTCCGCAACGTAAATAACCTCTAAAGTTCTTTTTATATTGTACTCCATGGACTATCTAACGAGGCAGAAGATGCCTGGTCTTCGGGTGCGAATTGATTGCCAGGCAATGTTTCTCGGATTTCAATCTTTTTTTGAAAAATTTGCTGGCGACTAATCGCCAGGCTGATATTCTCGCTCTTTCTACCAAATCTGCAGCCGTTTTTATTTTGGAAATCCTGCCTGCCTTCTGCCAATTGTAGTCAAAGCTAATGGACCATTCATTCGGTTTTAACTGTGTTACAGTCAGGCTTCTGACGTTCGTCGGCGCTTATCTCCGGTCTCGCTCTTTTTGATAAAGGCTCTTCAGTGCTGATAAAATATCGCAGCGATGCCAAAATTTGCCTCGCTGATTTTGTGCTTCGCTCATAAGATCCCAAAACCCCGGTTCTTTCGAACCAGGGCTTCAGGAGCAGATTTCCGGGGGGGGCAAAAAAAGCTAAGAGTGTTCTGTAACGAGCAGTCGCTTATTCAGTAGCAACCTTTTCGTGGCCGGATGACAGCAGCTCAAACAGATGCCATCATCGGCGATGACATGCTTACCAATTTCGGCCAGACGGAAAATGATCTGGCTTCCTTTGAGCTGGTCTGTACTCAGGTGTTTTAACGAGGTGACGATCAGTCCTTCCAGACCTTTGCTCGAACCGCACGGGCATGGGGCAAGAGCATCATTGATAAAGTCGTCGAGACAAAGGTGAGTCATCGACATTCGTTTGGGCGAACAACTGTCGCAAATCAGGCGACGCAAGGCGCGCCAGAGTCCAATGCGCATGGGGTTTAAAGCCGATCCGCTATCCCACTCAACCGCGTTGAGCTGGCAGCCTTGATGTGAACAATGATCATCAAGCCTACATTTTAATTCGTGAGTCGCTCCATCTAGATCTCTACTCGGACCGCTGAGCCAATATCCGACCAGCTTGAAGTTTCGTCCGTTGTTCTTCGAAATGGGAGCAAAATAAGTGCCGGTAACGTACGCCATTTTCTTCTAATCTCGCAGCAAACTGGGGAATGCAATCTTATATGCACATCGTAGTCTCCAATATTCCAACATGTGAATTGGAAAAAGCAAAAACAAGCTAGTCTCTATAAGAAGCCGTTCGAATGCAGACTTCCAATGTATTTGTTGGACAGTGCTACCTCATACTGACTGTGGGGCTGTGTTGATCGCTCCCGCTTTGTCTGCTGAGGAACCCTTATATGCCAAGACTAAACATTGATAGTGAAGAGCTTTTGCACTGGTGGGAACCCAAGGGCGACGCCTCATTTATAATGAAGTTCAACTGGCAAAGCCTAGAGCAGCTGAAAGAGGCTGTCACTGTTTTTCTCTCTTCTCGCATATATGCCATGGCTCAGCGCTCAGCGATTGCTATCTCTGAGAATGGCTGCCCGCGCCTTCAGGCAATGCTCGCTTCCAATCCTGATAGTCCTGCAGATCTTTTAGACTTTCTTGTTGAAGTCGCCTGCAATTCAGTGGTAGTTCGCGTTGCGGAGAATTCTTCTGCGAGCAAAGATACCCTGTCGCGATTGGCTTTCCATGAGGATCCTGAGGTTCGCTCAGCTGTTGCGGATAATCGAAATACGCCAGAGTCATGCTTTAAGAGACTCGCAATTGATGAATCAGGTGACGTGCGTTATCGTGTTGCCGAAAATCCACACGCGCCGCTAGCCAGTCTTTATACACTCTTGCGAGACGAAAACGCTTTCGTGAGTCAGAGAGCACGTCAAACACTTTCACGAATTCTCGGCAACGTCGATGCCAAAGATCTGCTGCCGAAGGAGTCGCATGATGAAAACGTGCATGACTTGTCAGTGCGCTCTACTAAGCACTTGATCGAAGAGCTGAATGGGATTTTTGGTTGCGACGTTATGACCGTCGAGTTCTCATCGAAGAAAGCAAAAACAGTGTCTTGATTGACCTGTGCGAGCAGGAATCCCGTCTCTTGAGGAAGGGATTCCGGTCACTTCATAGCTTTCCAGGTTGCATTAACAGAAGTGGGCAACTTGTCCACGTTCTTCAAAAACAGCGTGACTTGCCACATTTGCTTTTCGTTTAGCATTTTGTTGAAAGAAGGCATGCCCGTAAATCTAACGCCGTGATCGATTTTCCAATAAATTTTGCTTTCAGGATCGTCAGTCACTGTATCACCATTTGCAAAAAGTGGTGCAGCCGGGCTGTATGCGGCAGCAAATGGCGGTGTAGGCGAAGCCGGCGCGCCATGGCAACCCGAGCAGTTTTCCGCGTACACTTTCGCGCCGGCTTTCAAGTTTTCTTCGTCGGCTTGCAATGGACATTTCAAGTCGGCGGTTTCTCTCTGAATGGTTGCTCGCAATGATTGATGCGCGGCCCATGTTTCTAGTTGGCTCGAGGGAACGTCCTGTCTAGCCGGAATGAAACCACTCAATACAATACAGTAGCCAGCAATCGCGCAGACTAAGATTCCTGCAAAAAAGCCCACAACACCAACGATTATTTTATTCACCGTTTTCTCCTGTCTATTTTTGTTTGAGCGCTGTGTTTGATACCAAAAGCAAATTCGTTTTGTCGGCTAGCTTCTGTCCCTTGCTGATGAAATACATCGGGTTAAGGCTGCGCGGAATAAACGGTTTGCTGGCAATCACGTGACTCGAGGCGCGCGCTGTCGGACTCATTTCCGCATATTCATTTTCTTGAATCAACAAAACACTCAGCGACGGAGCTTTCAAAAACTCCTCCGCCATTTTGATCTTTTCGATTTTCATCGGTTCGCGATCGGTCTGAAAAGTAATTTCGTCAATCCAGTTTTGCAGACTGGTATAAACTCCAATGCGTGCGTTCGGTTCCAGCTGCTGAATGTAAGGTATATATTGAATAACGGCTTGCTTGCTCGTTATCCAGGGGTAAATTTGAAATGAGAAAGCCACGGCAAGCAAACAGATGGAGACGAAGAGCATCTTGAAAGCTTTGTGCATTTCCGACTTAAGCGAGAAAGTCAGCATAAGGGCACCGCAAACGAGCAAGATCGAAGGCATCAGCGACCAACCGCTAATCTGTTCTGAATTGAAAAAGCGCGGCAAGAAAAGCAACGATGCTGCCCCGGCGCTCATTAAAACCGCTGGAGCAAAGAAACTAAAGAATTTCACCAGCTTTGACTTCTGGTCGGCTCCGGCGATGAGGAAATTGCCGATGAGTAAACTGGCGGCTGGATACACGGGCAAGACATAATAATCAATTTTGCCGCGTGATACGCTGAAGAAACCGCAGACCACTGCGATCCACAGCCAGAGAAAAATATGCTTGTTGGCTGTTTCAGCAAGCGCTGCCACAGCGTTTTTGCCTTTAGCCAGAATGAGTTTCACCGAGTCGTAGCCGGCAAAAGGCAAGAAAATTGACCAGGGCAACATGCCAGCGAAAAGCGATTGCACCATAAACCAGATGGGACGATGCGTATCATAAGTCGATCCGGCAAAGCGCTCCAAATTCTCATGGATAAAGAAATAGCTCAGAGCCCCTCCGCCGTTTTGGCGAAACGCTGCCATAAACCAGGGCACGCCGGCTCCAAGCAAGATGAGAGTGCAGGGCACAACGTGCTTCCACAACTGAATTTTATGCCATTGTTTGCTGATCGTTAGATATGCTGCAAATGATATTGCCGGTAATACTATGCCGACCGGACCTTTTGTCAAAAAAGCGAGGCCCATGCTGAGCGACCCTATATATAGGAATACGCTGCGCCTCTTTTCGTTTTCCAGTGATAGGTAAAGCAAGCTCAGGCTCAAAGTGTCAAAGAAGACCAGGTTCATGTCTGACATACAAAGATTGGCAAATGACATAAACATTAGCGAGCTAGCCAACACGCATGCCGCCAAAATTCCCTGGCGCGAGCCAAACATGTGTTTGCCGCCCACAGCTGTAATCGCCACCGTGCCTAATGCCATCAAAACAGCGGGCACGCGCGCGGCAAAATGGCTGACGCCCAAAATTTTGTAGGACAGCGCGATAAACCAGTAAGCCAAAATCGGCTTATCGAAAAATGGTGTGCCGTGATAAAGCGGCGTGACCAAATTGTCCGCCTGAAACATCTCGCGAACACATTCGGCAAAAAATACTTCAGCCCGACTGAATTTTGGCCAGTTATAGGCCAGGCTCAAATAAGCAGCTGCTGCGACCAGAATAATGCCTGTTAGAACGACAGCGAAGCGCCCATATTCACTTTTGTAAATAGCTGATGGCAGCGCAGCGGCTCTGCGGGCACTGGCTGCTGCTTCCGTCGCTCCCAGTTCGGGTTTCACATTGCGCGCCGACCCTTGGTCTTGTTCTGGAGCGGGGCTCTGTTTCAGCATCTGCGCATTATCTCCCTGGCTTGGCCGACCGCAATTGCAAACAGCGCCTGGGTCGGCTTCCGAAATCAAGAGAATTATGCCAGCAATTTTCCTGGCAAACGTGAGCGGAAATATAGGCTAGCTGGCCTCTCCGGCTGGTTTAAGATTGCCGGCTAAAATTAAACTTGACTTCATGCTAGGGGTGCAGGCTAAACGCCGCGCCCGTGGCGCTTTTCAAGTCTGGACAGAGCGCCATGGGAATTCTACTAACAAAGACGTAATTCCCCCAATGTACTTCCTTAATTTCAACACATAAACTCGCATAGTAATAAATCTGCGCCTGCAATACATTTGTTCAGTATTAAGCCTGTGGGAAGGCGGCGCGTCTGGGAATTCTAGGAGAGTTTATGACTGGTGAAGTCCATTTGCCCGAACTTAGAACTGTCAAAGATGGTTCGCTGGATTCACGAATAACTCAGGATGACTCTTCTTTAAATGGTGGTCTGCAATCTCAGTGGCAGGTCATCTGTGATGGCCTGAAACAAGGGGCTGGTGCGCAGATTGACGCTGTTAAGGATAATTATTTGCTCACAGGTGTGGGCATGGCCGGCTCGTTTGGTCTTGGTGCAGGCATGAGCTTGGCGCTCAGAGCGGGCGGTGGCTGGGGCGCTGCAGCCGGATTTGTCGCTGCCGGTTTTACTGGTCTGATGGCTTTAGATGTTAAGCATCGCTACGACGGTATATCTGATGCGTATTCCAACAGCGATGCGAATTCTGTGCAGGGGCAGGCAATGCGCCGCGATGCTATTGCAAATTATGCCGGCGCGGGTCTGGTTGATTATTCTTTGATGTTGGGCTCTGGTGGTCTGGGCGCGGCTTCCGCGCACTTCGGTCCGAAGCTTGCCGGCAGCTTGAGCACTGCGCTTGAACCGCTCAGCAATTTTGCCAGGTTTGAACCCACTATGGAGCCTGCTCTGGTTCCTGCAAGGGGTAGAAATTTCAATCTCATGGATCTCGGAGACTCCGGGCGCCTTGGCGCTAAAGAGCTTCCAGTCAAAGCTGATCCTATTTCTGATGCCAGAAATAGTCTTGAGTTTCCTCATCGTTCCGTCGGATTAGATCAACTTGCCTCCTTGATGGTAGCCAAACAGATTGCGGCACATCCCGATGTAAAGCCGATCTACCAGAAAACGGCCGATACTCTGGGCCAAGTAGATCTGCTCAAACCGAAAATTTCTTTGGACGAACAGGCTCTGAGCAAGGTGCAAAGAGAGCTGGCTGATGCAAAATCTTTAAAGACCGAAATGCAGGCTGTGCGACAGGCTGAGTCCAACATCAGCGGATTGAAAACTGATATGGATAGTGTCTCCGGTTTGCGCGAGCAGCAAGCCGCGCTGACCAGACAAATTCAAGAAGCTAAAGCAGCTGATTCCCAGCCGGCAGAGCCTCGCAAGGCTGCTGACAAAGATGCGCCTGCCAGCGAAGATTTGCGCGCACAACGTCGTGAAATCAGCGACTCGATTACTAACATCCAGGCGCGTGCCGCTGAGATGCCCAAATTGCAAGAACGATTGAATCAGGCTAACGAAGCTTTCGGCAAGCGCAGAAGCGCAATTGAGAAAGGCGAAGACGCTCAAGTAAATGAATTGACTGCACGGGTGGAGACCCATCAGACCACGGTTGACGGCGGTCGTGCTCAACTAGCTGAATTAAGTGAAGCGCTGCGCAACTTAAACAACCAGTATCGAACTGCGGCTGATGCTGTTCGTCCTACACTTAAAGATAGCGCTCAGCCGCCTGCATCGGATGTGCCGAAATATACAAAACCGAAAATTGAAGATCTGACCTCTCGTTCCAAGAAAACCACCGCAGATACGGCAACACCGCCGCCTTTGACTATAACTGAAAACGGCTCGGGACGCGTGACTCTCAGAGGAACTGCCGGGCAGCTTTCAGACGCTCTGAGCGGATTGGAAACTCCTTCTCGCATCGAAGCCCGCAGCGGTAAATTAGAAATTCCTGCAGAATTGAGAGAATCTCTTGGACTAAACGCGCGACCAGCTACGCTTGAGCGCCCAGTTGTCGAGCCAAAAATTGTTGTCGAGCCAAAAACGACTGTTGAAAGAACTAATGCCGCCGCTACTGATACAAAAGGCAGCGAGCAGATTCAACCAGCAAAGGACAAAATAGCAACCAGCGATCGCGCCGCAATTAGCGAAGCCGATCTCAGTCGCGCCGGCAGCGAAGCTCGCAAAGCCGTTGATGATTTTTCCGCAACGCACAAACGTCACACAACTGCTTTGAAAAAACTTACAGACTATATCGATACTGCGTTCACCCATTTCGCTGGCGACTCCAAAGCTGCAGCCGATGTCACCAATGTCGCCGCAAATGTTGATGCAATGCTGGGCAAACTGGAAAATTGGGAGCGTCCGCCAGCCTGGATCAGACAAGCAGACAAAGCACCATTGATGCAACGCAACGGCATGACTGCCGCTGAAATGGACCGCTTCGATAAGTGGTATCAATCTCAAGCTCAGACATTTAGCGATAATCCGTCCATGTCACCGGAGAGAAGACTCTTAGAAATTCGCGAGCATTTATCACGTCGGGTCGCGGTTGAAAGCGTGAAGAACTGGTTGCGCATGGCCCCTGATGTACAGAAAGCTGTAAGTCCGATCGTTCAAGATGGATTTGATGCGATGGCCTCGGGCAAGACACCCGATGGTCGTGAAATACCGAAGGGTTCAGACATGATTGTATTTGAGAAAGTCAATCGTAATGGACAAGACATGGTCTTGCCTTTTGCCAAAGACGGGCAGCATGTTCAGCGTTTTGACGATAACAAAATTGCCGAAGGTTTGCGCAAATTCGAGGCGATGAGCCAGGGCGGACCGCAAGCTTTGAACCCTGATGATCTTTATGGCTTCCGACTCGATCATGATCCGGCTCGCTTGCTGGAAGCTCGCCAACAAGTAGGCTACGCCATTTTGCGTCCAGGCGGTCAATATGGCAAGAACATTCTGTATATGCAATTCGCGCCCGAGCTTGATTCGGCTTTGATTCCAAAAGTATTGAAAGCTGATTCATCTGCTGGTGTCAGCGGAACAAATACAGGCGTTCTCTACAATATGGTGAAAAATGCTGGTCGTCCTGCCGCTGGCCGCCCACCCGGCGCTCAGTAAATCGCGCCACCACGACGACATCGTCAGTCGCTCCAAGATGAAGACCATTAAATATCTAGCCGTAGAGAGCCTCGCTGTGATTTCATAGTGATGTGTATCTGATCTTGCTTTTCGGAAACAATATTGAAAGTCGATTCTCAGATTTTGGACGAGGTTTACAAGAAGCCTGATTTCCTTTTCGAAGTCCAATGGTGGCAGCGTTCGGTTAAGGCTGTGCTGCCCTGGTGTCCGCGACTCTTGCTGCCAGCGGCGCTTTTGGCAATCTCTAACATTTGTGGAGTTGTTGCCGAAGCGATTATGGGCAATGTTGGTAATCTGGCCAACATCATTCAGACAGACCCGACGAAGGCTCTGGGCATGGCTTTGCTACTGCTTCTTGCGGTGTTGCTCGGCACGGTGCTTGGTCTTGTCTCTTGCAGTCTCTGGATGGTTGAACTAACCGCTGTTTCTCGTTTGCTAATTCTCGGAGACGACGGTAAATCTCTCGGTGAAAGCTTTTCTGAAGTAAAGAAAGCTGGAAAACATATATTTGCAGTTTGGCTCTGGGGGCTGCTTTATCTCATTGTGCCCACTCTCATTCTCAGCTTTACGATGTCTTTGTTGCTCATATCCAAAATGAATTTGAGTTTTGTGGATACCGCAGTCTTTTTTTTGCCACCATTTTTAGCTCTGCCCTTGCAGCTGTTGGCGTTGATCTCGCTCTTTCTTGTTGTGGCATATTCGATGATTCTTATGGTGATTTCATCTGAGTTTTCAATATCTGCAAAAGATGCGGCGCATTTATCTGCCGAATTATTTCAAAAGTTTCTTTCAGAAATTATGCTAATGAGTGTTTTTCTTATTGTGCTCGACTTGTTGATTTCTTCCCCATTTTGCTTACTTTCACTATTTCCCCAGTGTGCTTCACTCATGAAGAATCTCGCTTTCGGAGTTTCCTGTCAGTTTTGGTTCGCTGCCACAAGCATGATAAGCTGGCCCTTGAGCGTAATGATTTTTGCAGAATTTCTGCGCCCCTTTGTTTTGAAACTAAAAGCAAAGGCTGATTAAAGAGAAAGATAACCGCCATGAATTTGCTCGAAAGAAAAACACTGCCCGCGTTTGTAGATTGCGTTAGCGATCCATATGAGAGTTTTCGACGATTGGTGCTTTCCTTTCCGGCGGCGCACAATGCGCAATTTGTTTTATTTAACGCCTCGACAAGCGCAAGTGAGCATGAAGGGATTTCAGCCGCGGGTGTATCTGCGGCATCACGACGTTTGACGCCGGCTTTAGATGCCGAAGCTTTGATTTTGGGCCGCACAATTTCTGCAGCAAAACTGCCAATATCACCAAAAGGAATAGTATCGCCGGTGGTGATAAGCCGCGCTTGCTTGCAACTGCTTGCCATGAGAAAAACGCTTGTAGAGTGTGGCGTATTTTCTGCGGCGCAGGTGCCGGCGCTACGTATCTCGGAGCAAGTCGCAGCCTGCCCTTCCACAGGTGCCGCATTCTCCCTAGAGCATGTGCAAAATCTCTTTGAACAGGGTTTTCTGCTTGGTGAAAAATTGGCGGCTGAGAATTCTCATTTGGTTCTAGCGGAATGTGTTCCTGGTGGAACGACTACTGCTTTCGCTGTTTTAACGGCGCTGGGCTTTTCGGTAAATGGATGTTTATCGAGTAGTCTGCCTTCTTGCAATCATCTTGCGCGCTTTGCCCTTGTGCAGGAAGGCTTGAGCAAAAGCGTCTGGTCTGCCGGGGAAATGCGCGATAATCCGCTGCTGGCGTTGGCTGCTGTGGGTGACGCTATGCAAGCTGTTGTTGCCGGTGTAGCAATTGCGGCTTGCCAAAAAGTGCCCGTGTTTTTAGCCGGTGGCTCGCAAATGTTGACCGTATGGGCCATAGTCAGAGAGTTAGCACAAAAGCGGTCGCAGCCGTCGCGCCTCGAAAACATTATGGTTCTGAGTACAAAGTGGGTTTCTGACGATCCAAGCGCTTCCGTGCGCGAGCTGGCAAAAATGTTGGCTGCGCCGTTTGCTGTAGCCAGCCCCAACTTCCTTAAATCGCGGCATGCCGGTTTGCGCGCTTATGAAGACTTCAACGTGAAGGAAGGCGTCGGGGCCGGTGCCTCAATGGCTTTGTGTCACGCTGCCGGAAACTCCGCCGAAAGCATTATGCAGGCGATTGATGCTTGTTATGATGAGTTGCACGCGACAAATTCTGAGCCAACACTTAGTCAATTCATGGCTTAAAGCAAGTTAGGGCATCGGCAAGCATCGTGGCACGTATTCAAACTTTAATGCCGAAAATTTAATTTTCAGATTCAGGCCCTATAATGCCAGAGTAATGGGTGGTAAGGATTGATAATGACAGGGCTCAAAGAGCGACTAGCGCCCGGAATGGCTGCCTCTGTGGGGCAGCTTATTGACCTGACCGCTAAAACCAATCCTTCTCTTGGCGTGGCGACTTTAATCACGCCTGACCATGCGCTGACAAGTGCGCACATAGTTTTTAAGTACGAGCCTTATCTCAATGCTCTTGAGCTTTATTTCCCACAACTGCGCGAGCGGCGGCGCATTCTTGAGATTGAGTTGCACCCCGGCTTCGATAAAGCCGATGCCTTTCGTTTGAGCAAGCAAAGCTACTTTCAAATGATGGGCTCGTTGCCATTACTAGATAATAACTTAGCGCTGCTTAGTCTGGGCGCCGGGCGTCCGTCGCCACCTGCCAACCTGGCTCAACAGCTTGATCCATACATGGCTTGCGCCCTGCCAGAACAAAAGAGCGGCATGTCAGGCAGCTTGAGCGAAATTGACCTTATTGCTATTTTGCAGACGCTGATTAATTCGCGTAAAGATGGCAATCTCGTACTGCTGGATGGGCGAAACAAGCCTACCGGCATGTTTCTCTTGCATGCTGGCAAATTGATAAGCGTGCGCTATAAAAATCTACAGGGTGAAGAAGCCCTTTACCAGCTGCTCACCGAAAACCTGTCCGATTGTTTTATTTTTTATCCGGGCACCGATTCTCCGTGGGGCACCGCTTCAGCTACGCAACGGCGAACAAATAGCGGCATCTCAACAAAGGGTGTTTTGATTCAGCGACCTCTCGAAATGATGCTTATGGAAGGTTGTCGCCGCAGCGATGAACTGCCTAAGCTAAAGGAATCTCTTGGCGGCGAAGAGAGCATTTACAAACGGCGTGCCGAGCAACTTGATTTGCGCAATATTCCGGCTGAGGCTAGTGGCACGGCACCGCTGCTCTGGGATAATCTTGATGGACGTTTAAATCTGA
>Ga0182030_10016439_pt1 | contig 14410 bp, 13 predicted proteins | sample 812S3MmetaG_FD_121299 | JGI IMG/M metagenome (GOLD analysis project Ga0182030, IMG submission 121299) | Permafrost microbial communities from Stordalen Mire, Sweden - 812S3M metaG (Illumina Assembly) | ecosystem: Environmental > Terrestrial > Soil > Wetlands > Permafrost | place: Sweden...
CACCCGGAGATGATCGGCGTGAACCCCGAGATGGCGCACGAGTCGATGGCCGGCCTGTCCTTCTCGGCCGCCGTCGGGCAGGCGCTGTGGGCCGGCAAGCTCTTCCACATCGATCTCAACGCCCAGAACGGGCCGCGCTACGACCAGGACTTCCGCTTCGGCGCCGAGGACATCAAGGAGGCGTTTTTGACCGTGCGGCTGCTCGAGCGTTCGGGCTACGACGGCCCGCGCGCGTTCGACGCGCGCGCGTACCGCAGCGAGGACGACATCGACGTCTACGGCGCCTTCGCCCGCGGCTGCATCCGCAACTACAAGATCCTGGCCGCCAAGGCGGCCGCCTTCGACGCCAGCGAGACGATACGCGCGGCCTGTGCCGCCGCCGGCTCCGAGCAGCTCGCGCAGCCGAGCCCCGCGTACTCGCGCGAGGTGCTCGAGGCGATCCGCGGCGAGGACTTCGCGGAACTCCTGTCGAGCCGCGAGGGCCGCCACCACGAGGCCGCCGATCAGCTGCTGCTGGAGCTGCTGCTCGGCGCCTGAAGGGCGGCGGCGCGGCGGTTTGCGCCGGCGCCCGTGCGCCGCACGGGGGCGGTTTGCGGCGCTCGGTGGCGGCGGCGCGTGTGCGGCGGGGCAATGCCGCGCGTGGTTGGGATCGTGCGATCGCGACGGCCGTGCCGGCGGTGACGGTCACACGCGCGGTCTGGGAGGCAATCGATTGCCCACCCGACGCACGCGATAGTGTGCGCGGCCGAGATGGCTGATTTCTCGCCGCACGTGATCGGGGTGGACTTCGGGACCCTGTCGGGCCGCGCGCTTGTCGTGCGCGCCGCGGATGGCGAGGAACTCGGCGACGCCGTGCACCCCTACCCCCACGCGGTGATGAGCGACGAGCTGGCGGCCACCGGCGAGCCGCTTGCGCCGAGCTGGGCGCTGCAGGATCCCGACGACTACATCGAGGTGCTGCGCGAGGCGGTGCCCGCGGCCGTCGCGGCGGCGGGGATCGACCCCGCGTCCGTTGTCGGGATCGCCACCGACTTCACCGCCTGCACGGTGCTGCCGGTGACGGCCGACGGCACGCCGCTGTGCCGGCTGGAAGCCTGGCGCTCGCATCCGCATGCCTGGGTCAAGCTGTGGCGCCACCACGCCGCCCAGCCGCAGGCCGATCGCATCACCGACGTCGCGGCGGCGCGCGGCGAGTACTGGCTCGCGCGCTACGGCGGGCGGATCTCCTCGGAGTGGGAGTTCGCCAAGGCGCTGCAGATCCTCGAGGAGGACCCGGAGGTCTACGCCGCGATGGACCGCTTCGTCGAGGCGGCCGACTGGATCGTCTGGCAGCTGTGCGGGGTCGAGTTGCGCAACGCCTGCACCGCCGGCTACAAGGGGATCTACCAGGACGGCCGCTACCCCAGCGCCGAGTACCTCGCGGCGCTGAACCCGGCCTTCGCGCGCTTCGCGGCGGAGAAGCTCAGCCCGGCGATCGCGCAGCTGGGTGCGCGCGCCGGCTCGCTGAGCGCACAGGCGGCGGCCTGGACCGGTTTGCCGGCGGGCATCGCGGTGGCGGTCGGCAACGTCGACGCCCATGTGACCGCGCCGGCCGCGGGCGTGACCGGGGCCGGACGGATGGTCGCGATCATGGGCACCTCGACCTGCCACGTGATGGTCGGGGAGTCGCTCGCCGAGGTGCCCGGAATGTGCGGCGTCGTCGAGGGCGGCATCGTGGCCGGCCACTGGGGCTACGAGGCCGGGCAGAGCGGGGTCGGCGACATCTTCGGCTGGTTCGTCGAGAACTCCGTACCGCCCGCCTACCACGAGCAGGCGCGAGCGCTCGGGATCGACGTGCACGAGCACCTCAGCGCGCTCGGCGCGGCACAGGCGGTCGGCGAGCATGGCCTGGTGGCGCTCGACTGGTGGAGCGGCAACCGCTCCGTGCTGGTCGACCACGACCTCAGCGGCGTGCTCGTCGGCATGACCCTGGCCACGCGCCCGCACGAGATCTATCGCGCGCTGATCGAGTCGACCGCGTTCGGGGCGCGCAAAATCATCGACGCGTTCAACGGCTCGGGCGTCCCGGTGCGGGAGTTCGTCGCCGCCGGCGGGCTGCTGAAGAACGCCCCTCTCATGCAGTGCTACGCAGACGTGATCGGTCAGCCGATCAGCGTGATCGGCTCAGAGCAGGGGCCCGCGCTCGGCTCGGCGCTGCACGCGGCGGTGGCCGCCGGTGTGCACGCGGACATCTACGCCGCGGCGGCGGCAATGGGCCGGCTGGGCCTCGAGGTCTATGAGCCCGACGCCGCGCGCCACAACGCCTACGATGAGCTGTATGCGCTCTACGGCAGCCTGCACGACCACTTCGGTCGCGACCAGCGCTCGCTGATGCGTGCGCTTCAGTCGATCCGCGAGCGCAGCGCGCCGGCGGGCGGGCGTTGAGCGCGCTCGCCGACCTGCGCGCCACAGTGGCGGGGCTGCACCGCCAGCTGACGCGCAACGGGCTGGTCGCCTGGACGAGCGGAAACATCTCCGCCCGGGTGCCGGGGCGCGAGTTGATCGTGATCAAGCCGAGCGGCATCGGCTACGACGATCTCACGGCGGAGTCGATGGTGGTCGTCGACCTGCACGGCAACGTGGTCGAGGGCCGGCTTTCGCCCTCGAGCGACACCGCCACGCACGCCTACATCTACCGCGCGCTGCCCGCCGTCGGCGGCGTCGTGCACACCCACAGCCCCTACGCGACCGCGTGGGCCGTACACGGCCGGGCAATCCCCTGCGTGCTGACGGCGATGGCTGACGAGTTCGGCGGCGACATCCCGGTCGGCCCCTTCGCGCGGATCGGCGGCGAGGAGATCGGCGTCGGCGTCGTCGAGGCGCTTCAGGGCAGCCGCTCGCCGGCGGTGCTGATGCGCAACCACGGCGTGTTCACGGTCGGCGCGAGCGCCCGCGACGCCGTCAAGGCCGCGGTGATGTGCGAGGACGTCGCGCGCACGGTGATGCTCGCCGGCGCGCTGGGGGCGCCCGCCCGCCTCGAGGACGCCGACATCGACGCGCTGTATGACCGCTACCAGAACGTCTACGGGCAGCGCGGCGCGGCTCTTGCCCACAGTCAGGAGGACGGATGAGTTCCAAGCCGCTCGGCCAATACAAGCTGTGGTTCGTCGCCGGCAGCCAGGAGCTCTACGGCGAGGAGGTGCTCGCCACGGTCGCCGCCGACGCGCGCGAGATCGCCGCCGCGCTCGATCAATCAGCGGCGCTGCCGGTGGCGGTCGTGTTGCGAGACGTGCCCACCGGCGCGGAGGCGATCCGCCGGCTGTGCCTGGAGGCCAACGCCGACGACGACTGTGTCGGCCTGATCCTGTGGATGCACACCTTCTCCCCGGCGAAGATGTGGATCGCCGGTCTGAGCCTGCTGGACAAGCCGTTGCTTCACCTGCACACCCAGTTTCACCGGGCGCTGCCGTGGGCGCAGATCGACATGAACTACATGAACACCCACCAGTCCGCGCACGGCGACCGCGAATTCGGGTTTCTCGAGACCCGTATGCGCCTGGCGCGAAAGACCGTCGTCGGACACTGGCAGGACGAGCGAACACTGTCGCGGATCGGCGACTGGGCGCGCGCGGCGTGCGGCTGGCACGAGGCCGGGCGGCTGACCGTCGCGCGCTTCGGCGACAACATGCGCGATGTGGCGGTGACAGAGGGCGACAAGGTCGAGGCCCAGCTGCGGCTGCGCTTCAGCGTCGACGGCTACGGCGTGGGCGACCTGGTGGAGGTGATGGATGCGGTCGCGCAGCAGGAGGTCGCAGCGCTGCTCGAGGAGTACGAGGACAGCTACGAGATGGCGCCCGAGCTGCTCGCCGGCGGCGAGCGCCGGGAGTCGCTGGAGGTCGCGGCACGGATCGAGGCCGGCCTGCGCGAGTTCCTCACCGCCGGTGGGTTCGGCGCCTTCACCGACACCTTCGAGGATCTCCACGGCCTGCGCCAGCTGCCTGGGATCGCCGTACAACGGCTGATGGCCGACGGCTTCGGGTTCGCCGGCGAGGGCGACTGGAAGACGGCGGCGCTGGTGCGGATCGTCAAGCTGATGGCGACCGGGCTTGACGGTGGGACCTCGTTCATGGAGGACTACACATACGACCTCGGCGGCGAGGTGCCGCTGGTACTGGGGTCGCACATGCTCGAGGTCTGCCCTTCGATCGCCGGCGCCCGCCCGCGCTGCGAGATCCACCCGCTCTCGATCGGCGCGCGCGAGGACCCGGTCCGCCTGGTGTTCGACGCCGCGCCCGGGCCGGCGTTCATGTTCTCGATGCTCGACATGGGCGAGCGCTTCCGCCTGCTCGCGGCCGAGGTCGACGTCATCTCACCGCCGCACGAGCTGCCCAAGCTGCCGGTCGCCAGAGCGGTCTGGAAGCCGAAGCCCGACTTCGCCACCGCCGCGGAGGCCTGGCTCTTGGCGGGCGGGCCCCACCACAGCGTCTTCAGCGCGGCGCTTGGAACCGAGGTGCTCACCGATTTCGCCCAGATCGCCTCACTCGAGCTGTTGCTGATCGACGAGCGCACCCGAATCCGCGACTTCGCCAACGAAGTCCGCTGGAACCAGGCCTACCACCGCCTCGCCGGCGGCCTGTGAGCGGCGCTCGGCCGGCGCCGCGCCGGCTCAGTAGAGCTCGCGCCAGCTGAACGCCGGCGCGTAGCCGATCGCGCTGCGCGCGCCTTCGATGTCCAGCAGGGTTCCGTGCTCGGCGACGCGGTCGGCGACCGCCACGCCAGGGCAGACGGCGGCCATCAGCTCGCGGCTGGGGCGGCGCATGACGGTGTCTGCCGCGGCGATGATGAAGGCGTGCGCGCCCTGCAGGTCGGCGCCGAGCGCGCCGAGCACGCTCTGGCCGGCGTGGCTCTCATCGACGTAGCTCCACAGGTTCCAGCTGCGGATCCGCGGGTCATCCCACCAGGACGGGAACTGCTCGTAGTCGGCGCGCTCCATCACGTTCGAGAAGCGCAGGCCGATGAAGGGGATCGCGCTCCAGCGCGAGAACTGGCGCGCCATCTCCTCGCCGAGCACCTTTGAGAGCGCGTAGGAGGACTCCGGGCGCAGCGGGTGGCGCTCATCCACCGGCGTGTAGTCGGGCGGCTGCGGGAAAGGCGTGCCGAGCGTTGTCTCACTCGACGCCCACACGACGCGCCGGAGCCCCAGCCGCACGGCGGCCGAGAAGACCGTGTGCGTGCTGCGGATATTCGTCGAGAACACGACGTCCGGGGTGGCGTGGGTCGGCGAGGGGATCGCGGCGAGGTGCACGACGGCCTCGACGCCGGACATCAGCTCGGCGCCGCTGAGCGCCTCGAGCGTCTGACCGTAATCGGTCAGATCGGCTGGCAGGAAGGGCGCCTGCGGAGCCGAGGGCGCGGGCGGATTGCGGTCGACGTTGAGCACCTCGTGACCGTGTTCGAGCAGCTCGCGCAGGACCGCTCGACCGACCTTGCCGCTCCCGCCCGTGACGACGATCTTCATCGCTGCGGGACTCTAGCGGCCCGGACGCGGACCGTCGGGAGCGTGGGCGGTTGCGGCGCAGCGAACGAGCAGCGGCCTGACCGCGTGCGAAAAGCCAGCACCGGCGCAGCGCTGTTCCACGGATGCCCGTGAGCGATCCCGGGGCGATGCTCCATGGCGACCCCCGTGCAAGCGACGGAGGGGTCTGCCCAACGCGAGCACGACCGGTTCGAACTAGCGATTACGCCCGTTTTGTGCGATTGTGCGTGAATGCGCTCACGTCGGGGCTCGCAGTTCGCAGGCAGGCCCGGCTCATGCATTGCCGCCGGACGCCTAGAATCACGATCGGCGGAGCGCACCATGCAAGGCCCGCATGGAGCTCGGGGAGTGGGCTCACGATTCGCAGTTGACAACACACCGGGGTGTCCCGGCTAGCGACGCTTAGGCGTTGAGGAGGAGGAGAAGTAATGTCAGACATTCAAGATATAGCGGGCGAGGCTCTTGAGCGCCTCGAGTGGATTGACTCCAAGAAGCCGGAGACTGCCCACACGAAGGCTCGCGCCGTCACCCGCCGCACAGCCCTCACCGCCGGCGCTGGCGCGCTCGCGGGCTTGACCATGGGCAGCCCGGTTTCGGCCTTCGCGTCGACAGCCGCGCACGCAGCCTCGGCCGGTTCGATTTTCGGCGTGAAGTCGACGTACAAGTTCACGATGGTCAACCACGTGACGACGAACCCGTTCTTCACCCCGACCCAGTACGGCGCGTCCGACGCATGCTCGCTGCTGGGCTGCTCGTACCAATGGACCGGCTCGGCGTCGAGCAACGTGCCGCAGATGGTTTCGGCGTTCAACACCGCGATCGCGGCCGGCCGCGACGGTATCGCCTGCGCAATGATCGATCCCGCGGCCTTCACCGGGCCGACGAAGAACGCCCTCGCGAAGGGCATCCCGGTGCTCTCCTACAACGCGGACGAGCCCAACGGGCGCCTCGCCTATATCGGCCAGGACCTGTATGTGTCCGGGCAGCAGATGGGCGCGATGATCAAGTCGCTCGTGCCGTCCGGCACGGTTGCCCTGTTCATTGCGACGCCGGGCTCGGCCAACATCCAGCCGCGTATCGACGGCGCGAAGGCGGCGCTGGCCGGCTCGGCCACGAAGTTCACGGTGACCGCGACGGGCGCGGCCGTGCCGCAGGAGCTGACGACGATCGAGGCCTTCTGGCCTGGTCACACCAGCTACAAGGGGATCTTCGCGGTCGACGGCGGCAGCACGCAGAGCTGCTTCCAGACGATCAAGAAGTTCAACCTCAAGGGCAAGGTCAAGTGCGGCGGGTACGACCTGACGCCGATCACGCAGGAGCTGCTGGCAGCCGGCTATGGCCAGTTCACGATCGATCAGCAGCCCTACCTTCAGGGCTTCCTGCCGATCCTCGAGCTGTTCCTCTACAAGGCCTCGGGCGGCCTGAGCGGGATCGCGGACGTGGACACGGGACTGAAGTTCCTCAACTCGAAGACGGTCGTGCCCTACAACAGCACCAAGACCCGCTACGAGGGCACAAGCGCCTCGCCTGGCGTCGCCAAGGCCTGACGAAAGGCGCAAAAGTCGCTCGCAAGACAGTAGGAAATGTCCAGCATCATTGACAGCGGAACACCCGCTGGCGCACCGACGGGGGGCCCTGCACGAAAGCGCGGGGTCCCCCGTAGTGCTGCTGTACCGCTGGGGCTGGCAAAGCGCTTCCTGACGGCGCGCGAGGGCAGCATCATCGTCGTCACGGTCCTGCTGACCGTGTATTTCATCGCGACGCTGTCGTCGTCGTTCACGGGGACGGCGAACATCCAGGCGCTGTTCCCGTACTTCGCGCCGTACGCGATCCTCGCTGTGGGCGAGGTGTTCCTGATGATCAACGGCGAGATCGACCTCTCGATCGGTGGCGTCTACCTGTTCGCGCCCTATCTCTACTACGAGCTCGCGAACGGCCACGTCCCGCTGCTGCCGGCGGTGCTGATCACCTTCGTGGCGTGCACGGCGATCGGCTTGGTCAACGGGCTGATCACGATGGTCGTCGGCATCAGCTCGTTCATCACGACGCTCGGGACCCTGTTCACGCTCGAGGGCTTCACGCTGATCATCTCCCACGCCGAGCAGGTCACGGCCCCAGGGTCGCAACTCGCGGCATCGGCCACCAGCAACAGCCTGTCGACCTTCGCCAGCGTGTTCGGCGCAGGCACCTACTCGGAGCTGATCTGGGCGGTGGTGATCGTCGGGATCATGCACGTGGTGCTGACCCAAACGAGTTGGGGTTCGCACACGATCGCGGTCGGCTCGAACAAGCTCGGCGCGGCCGAGGCGGGCGTGCGGGTGCGCTGGGTCGTGATCCGCAACTTCATGGTCTGCAGCACCTTCGCCGGGATCGTCGGCGTCCTCGAGGCCATTCGCACCAGCTCGATCACGCCCGACCCCTCGGGCGCCGGCGTGCTGACGCTGTCGGCGATCGCCTGCGCGGTGATCGGCGGCACGCTGCTGATCGGCGGCGCCGGCACGGTGATCGGCGCCCTGGTCGGCGCGCTGTTCCTCGGCATCCTCCAGGACGGCCTGGCGATCAAGGGCGTCAACGCCGACTACCTCGACTTCTACCTCGGCCTCGCGATTCTTCTGGCGATGGCGATCAACACCTACGTGGGGCGCGTACGAAAGGGATCCGGCCTTGGCTGACCAGGCACTTCCCGGCGAGCACATCGTCGCGCCGGTCTCATCGGACGACGACGTGCTGCGCGTCGAGCACATCGCCAAGAGCTTCGGGCCGGTCACGGCTCTGCGCGACGTCAGCCTGCACCTCAAGAAGGGAGAGGTGCTCGGCCTGCTCGGCGACAACGGGGCCGGCAAGTCGACGCTGATCAAGATCCTCTGCGGCTTCCAGAAGCAGGGCTCGGGCAAGATGTGGCTGAAGGGCGAGCCGTACGAGCCAAAGAGCGTCGAGAACGCTCGGGCGCTCGGGATCGATGTCGTCTACCAGGACCTCGCGCTGATCGACGACCTGAGCGTGTACGAGAACATGTTCCTCTGTCGCGAGGAGCGCCGCGGGCGCCTTCCCTTCCTCGACAAGCGCAGGATGAAGAAGGAGACCCGCAAGGCGCTCGACGACATCGGCATCAACCTGCCGCGACTCGAAGTACCCGTCGCGCGCCTCTCCGGCGGGCAGCGCCAGTCGATCGCGGTCGCGCGCGGCGTCTACTCGCAGGCCGACATCCTGCTGCTCGACGAGCCGCTCGCGGCGATGGGGGCGAAGGAGGGCGCGATGATCCTGGACCTGATCGCCCGCCTGAAGTCGGAGGGGAAGCTCTCGATCATCATGATCCTCCACAACTACGTCCACGTGCTCGAGAGCTGCGACCGCGTCAACATGATCACCGACGGCATCATCGCGCTTGACAAGCCGACCGCGGACACCTCGGTCGAAGAACTGACCGAGATCGTCGTCGACGAGTACCGCCGCGCCCGGGACGCCGCACGGGCGGACGAGGCTCGCGCGCGGAGCAGCGCCGCGGTCGCCGAAGCCGGCGAGTAGGCCTCCTCTTCAAACGCGGCACACCCTCGGCGGTCGCTGGCCCAGGACTGACGCCGCCGCCGCCCGCTCGCCGCCAAGGCCGGCCGCGACGCGGTCGCCCGGCCAGCGCGACGCTCAGCCCTTCGCGGCTTTGGACTTGGCGGAGCGGTGGCGCAGACGGTACTGGCGCGCCTTGGCCCGGTTGCCGCAGACGGCCATGTTGCACCAGCTGCGCGAGCGGTTCTTGGAGTGGTCGTAGAAGGCCCACCGGCAGCCATGGTCGGCGCAGACCTTCAGCCGGTACCAGCTGCCGTCGGCAGCGGCGAGCTCGACTATCGCAAACAGCTCGCCGAGGGCCCGGCTCAGGCCGCGAGCCGCCGGCACCAGCACGGGCTGTCCGTCGTGGTCGAAGGCGACGCGCAACGGCGCTCCCGTGCCGGCCGCGTTCAGCGAGCGGATCGCCCCGGCGTCCACGCCCGCTCCCCGGTCACGGTCCTCGAGCAGCGTGCGCAGGGCCTCCCGCGCGCCCAGCGCAAGCTTGAGATCGCCGGCGCCGAGGCGCTCGCGTGCGCCGATCAGCTGACGCTTTCGCAGCCAGGCGCGCAGGGCATCGAGGTCACTCCATTCGTCCTCACCGTGTTCGATGTCGGCCGTGTTGATGAACTGGCGCACAAGCTCCAGGCGACCAGGCGCGCTGCGCAGCTGATCGGCGGGAGCAGAGGGTTGTGAGGCAGGGCTTTCCATTGCTTGATTGTATAGATCCACCCAAACCGGCATTCGGCGTTGACCGGTGACGCTAACTGGTATAAGCTATTGACCAGTTAGTAATTAGAGGATCGAAAAGGAGGCCGGCGATGCATCCGCAACTGAGCTTGGCGATCGTTGCAGCCCGACAGCAGGAGTTCCTGGACAGGGCGAGCCGCCGGCGCCAGCGCTACGTCCGCACGAAGCCCGGTCCCGCTCCGGCAGCGTTCTTCGAGGGCCTGACGCTGCGGCTGGCAACGCACGCCGACCGCCAGGCGCTGGCGCGCCTGGCCGAGCTCGACCAGGCGCAGCGGCCGGCCGACCCGGTGCTGCTCGGTGTCATCAAGCAGCGCCCGGTCGTCGCGCTCTCACTGAGCGACGGGCGCGTGATCGCCGACCCGTTCTCGAACACCGCCGAGCTGACCGAGCTACTGCGCGTCCGGGCCCGCCAGCTCGCGCACCGCTGACGGCGGTGCCGGCCGCTAGGCGGCGGCCGGCACCCCGCCGGCGGCCCAGTCGAGCTCGGCGACCGCCCCCCCGGTGACCGTCACACCGCGGGCGCGCGCGACCCCATCCGTCCACAGCGTGTAGGCGCCCTGCGGCAGGCGGTCGAAGACCGCGGTGAAGGCGACCCGGCCGCCCTCACCGCGCTCCAGCACGTCCTTATGGCTGCGGTTTGAGTCCTCGCCGTCGGGGCTGATCTCCACCTCGGTGCCGTGCAGCCCGGGGTCGGTGTAGACGATCAGCGCACCGAGCTGCTCACCGATGTCGAGCACGACGTATTCGGGGTGCGGCCGGGCTGCGTAGTTCTCGTGCATGGCTTCAACCGGTCCTCGGGGCTAGCTCGACGGCGTGTCGTAGCCGTCGTAGGGGTCGCCGACGTAGGGGAACGCGGCCTGGTAGCGAGTCGCTGAGGGCGTGATTCCCTGGGTGATCAGCCCTGCCGCGGCGTCCGGCGTGTAGGTCTTGTCCACCAGCGGGTAGGTGACGCCGGCGATCGCGCGCAGCTCGATCGTCACGACGTCGTCGCTCACGCGGCGCCCGTTCGGGAAGCCGGCGGCGTCGCCACCGATCAGACCGAGCGGGTTTGGATCGCCACTCGGCGGGACCGCCACGTTCAGGCGCAGCATGTCCGCGAGCACCTTCCCGGTGCTGTTCTGAAAGCCCGCCACGATTCCCGCCGGCAGGCCGGTCAGGAGGATCGCCTCCAGATCGGCGCGCGGGGAGCTGAGCGCGGCAAGGTTCGGGAAGACCTTCGGGTAGAGCACCGGCAGCAGCTTGCCAAGCTCCGGATGCGCGACACCGGCGGCGTAGTCCTTGTCGTTGACCGGTTGGCTGGCATTCCAGCGATCCTTCTTGCCCAGTGGCACTAGCACCTCGTTGAACAGCGGATTGCCCAGGCGCGAAACCTGGATCCACGGCCCGGACTCCGACTTCTCGTCGTTGGCGGCGTCCACCACCCGCATCTTGCGCCGGCTCGCCGCGCCCCAGATCCCGAGCACGGAGGAGGCGCTCATCACGTCGGTCGGCACCGACCCGTTGGCTGTCAGATCGCCGATCGGGATCTGGATCGCGATCGAGTGGATGTTCAGCGTCTTGGTCGCATCGACGCCGGGCGCCGCTGCGGTCGGGATCAGATGCAGGTTCTGGAACGGCCTCAGGTCGCCGAGATCGAAGATCGATCCCAGATCGACGAAGAACGGATCGTTGCGCTGCCCGGCGAACACCTTGATGCCGCCGCCGAGCGCGTGAACGGCCGCCGCGCCGAGCGCCGGGTAGTCGGGCGTCGAGCGTGGTCCGATGTTGCACGGCGGGCACGCCAGCCCGCTGCCGAGCACCCTCCTCTGGTTCCCCTTGACGCGCGTCAGCGTGTAGAACTGGCGCTTGTTCCAGTTGGGGTCGTCGAGACTCGCGATCGGGCCCGTGTTGTACAGGAACGTGTCGGGGTCGCGCAGGATCGTCTCGAAGCGAAACTCGTAGGTGATCTCGGCCAGCGCGTCGCCGTTGTTGTCGATGTGGATCGAGTAGAGGACGTCATCGCCGAACTCGAAGAAGTTCGGCCCGCCCGGGGGTGCCTGCAGGGGCACGTAGTTGGTGATGATCGTGACGGTGGAGGGACTGTCGGGGCTGACGAACGCGTAGGTGTCGGCGTTGTCAGCGACCGGGTCCTTGCTGATCTCGGGGGCTTCGCGATGCGACGACATTTGCTTCTCCTTGTCAGTTGGGCCGGTCGCCTCAGCGACCCGCGTCGATCAGGCGCTTGGCGAGCTCGGGGTCGCGGTAGGTGGTCTCACGCATGCCCGAGAGCACGGTGACCTCACCTCGGGCGGCGTCGCGGACGTAGGCCATGACCGTCTCCGGGGGCGGCGGTCCGGATGGCTTGATGATCGCGCTCAGCGGCGCCGTGTTGCTTGGGCCGTGGAGGGCGGCGGCGGCGAGCTTCGGGCCGGTGGTCACCACGGCAACGCCGGCTGCGGCACCGGCCGAGGCTTGCAGAAACGTGCGTCGGCTCTGTGCCAGCGTGGGGCGCTCGGCGGCGGCGCCGCCGGCGAGCGGTGCTCCGGCGGGCACGACGAGCGGGGCCTTGAACAACGAGCGGCGAGTGGTGCTCGACATATTCAACTCCTGTCCACATCCGTTTGCGGGTTTCGACCGTAACAACCGACAGCACCCCAAAACGCAAGTGCGAGCCACTCACAGTTGCGGGGCGTTGCGAAGTCGCGTGACCCACTGCCCAGGAGGCGAAGCGCCGTGGCAACACCTGAACCGATCAGCCGCGCAAGCACCAGGCTGCGACCGCGTCGCGGGCTGATCGGGGCGCGGTCGCGGACCGTCGCGTCGATGGCCGCCGGTTGCCACGGCGCCCCGATCCTGCGGGGGCTCGCGCTGCCCGCGCCCCGTGCCGACCGCCGCGAGGGGTCATGACGATCGCCCCACACGCACCGGGGCTCGTGTTCGACGGCATCGACGACGCCGTCGAAGCGCTCCGCCGGCGCGGCCTGCGACTCTCGATGACGCGGCAGCTGCTGCTCGAAGCGCTGTTCGAAGCGCCCGGTCCGGTTTCGGCGGAGAGCATCGCCCTGCGCCTCGCGCTCGTCCCGGCCTCGGTCTACCGCAACCTCGAGACGCTCGAGCGCCATGGTCTCGTGCGCCACGTCCACCTCGGCCACGGACCCGGCCTGTACACGCTCGTGGGACACGGCGAGCAGGAGTACATCTGCTGTCCTGACTGTGGCAGCGCCCGCACGGTTCGCCCCGAGCTGCTCGATCCGGTGCGCAACCACATCCGAAGCCGCTTCGGGTACGAGGTGCGCTTCACCCACTTCGCGCTGATGGGGCTTTGCGCGCAATGCGCGACGGCCTCTCCCGCCTGACCGCGCCGCGACGCCCGAAGCCGCGCAGCGCGGCGCGCTGCAGGCTCCTAAGATCGAGGCCGCGGTGAGCAACGACGAACGCGAGCAGCACGGCGCACCACCGCCTGGGTGGCCGCGGTCGCGGGAGCGCGATGCGCCTCGATCCTGACCGGCTGCTGCCGAGCGATCCCGCCACGCGCGCGATTGCCCGCCGGCTCTACGAGCGCGTCGCCGGGCTGGCGATCATCTCGCCGCACGGCCATGTCGATGCTGCCCTGCTGGCTGACAACCAAGCGTTCGCCGACCCCGCCGAACTGCTGATCCGCCGCGACCACTACGTGACCCGGCTGATCCACGCCGCCGGCGTACCGCTCGAGCAGCTCGGCGTCTCCGAGCGCGCGGGCGGCTCCATCGGCGTCTCGCCGCGCGAGGTGTGGCGCACCTTCTGCGAGCACTGGTATCTCTTCGCCGGCACAGCTTCCGGCTACTGGCTGACGGCCGGGCTCGTGGAGCTCTTCGGCATCGACCTCGATCCGTGTGCCGAGAACTCCGATCGGCTCTTCGACACGATCCAGGAGGCCCTGGCGAGCCCCGAGTTTCGCCCGCGGGCGCTGTTTGAGCGCTTTGCGATCGAGGTTCTGGCGACCACCGATGACCCGCTGGACGACCTCGGCGCGCACGCCGCGCTGGCCGCCGATCCGAGCTTTGCCGGCCGCGTGATTCCGACCTTCCGGCCCGACGCCTACCTGCAACCGCTGGCCCCGGGCTGGGCCGATCGCGTTGCCCGGCTCACCGAGAGCAGCGGCTCCGGGGCCTCCAGCTACGGCGGATACCTCGACGCGCTCGCGGACCGCCGGCGCTACTTCGTCGCGCACGGCGCCGTCTCCGCGGACCACGCGATGGTCCAGCCGCTCAGCGTCGAGCTGTCGCAGTCGGATGCGGCGGCGCTGTTCGCGCGAGGCCTGGCCGGCGAGCTGAGCGCCGCCGAGGCCGCCGTCTTCTCCGGGCACATGCTGACCGAGATGGCGCGCATGAGCGTGGAGGACGGGCTCGTGATGACGCTCCACCCGGGGGTCTACCGCAATCACAGTAGCGACGCTTTCGCTCGCTTCGGCCCCGACACCGGGCACGACATTCCGTTGGCGACGAGCTACGTGGAGGAGCTGCGCCCGTTGCTCGAGCGCTACGGCGAGAACCCCGATTTCCATCTCGTCCTCTTCACGGTGGACGAGACGACCTTCTCGCGCGAGATCGCGCCGCTCGCCGGCTTCTACCCGAGCGTGTACAGATCGGA
>Ga0182030_10016440_pt1 | contig 14409 bp, 10 predicted proteins | sample 812S3MmetaG_FD_121299 | JGI IMG/M metagenome (GOLD analysis project Ga0182030, IMG submission 121299) | Permafrost microbial communities from Stordalen Mire, Sweden - 812S3M metaG (Illumina Assembly) | ecosystem: Environmental > Terrestrial > Soil > Wetlands > Permafrost | place: Sweden...
CTGGCATTCGGCGAAGCTCGATTTCGATCCGCGCTGGCTGCCGGACTATCTGCCGCTGTTCCGCGCGGCCTGGCGGGCGGCGAATGCGCGGGCGAAGAAGGTGCTGGTGCTGGATCTCGACAACACGCTGTGGGGCGGGGTGATCGGCGACGACGGCGCCGACGGCATCGCGATCGGCCCCGGCTCCACCGCGGGGGAGACGTTTGCCGAGTGGCAGTCTTATATAAAGGCGCTGGGGGAGCGCGGGATCGTGCTCGCGGTGTGCTCGAAGAACACCCCGGCGGTGGCCGAGACCGGCCTCGCCGCGCCGGGCAGCGTGCTGAAGCGCGCGGATTTCGCCACGTTCGAGTGCTCATGGAACGACAAGGCGGGCGGGCTGCGGCGGATCGCGGCGGAGCTGAACCTGGGCATCGACAGCTTCGTGTTCGCCGACGACAACCCAGCCGAGTGTGCGCTGGTGCGCCAGGAGCTGCCCGAGGTCGCCGTGGTGGAGCTCGGGGCCGATCCGACACAGTTCATCGAGCTGTTGGATGCCGGGCATTGGTTCGATGTGGCGCAGTACACGACGGAGGATCTGGGGCGGGCGACGGCTTACGCCGCGCGGGCCTCGGCGCTGGCCGAACAGTCGCAGGCGACGGATATCGGCAGTTTCCTGGCGGGGTTGGCGATGAAGGGGCGGCTGTATCGGCCGGAGGAGGCGGACATCGCACGCGTGGCGCAGCTGGAGCAGAAGACCAACCAGTTCAATGTGACGACGCGGCGATACAGCGAGGCGGCGATCCGCGGGTTCATGGCGCGCGAGGATGCGATCGTGCTGGGGTTCCGGCTGGCGGATCGGCTGGGGGACCATGGGCTGGTGTCCACGCTGATCGCGGTGCAGGAGGGCGAGACGCTGCGCATCGATAGCTGGTTGATGAGCTGCCGGGTGTTCTCGCGCTCGGCCGAGCCATACATGCTGCGCGGGCTGCTGGATCTGGCGCGGCAGCGCGGGGTGACGCGGCTGGTGGGCGAGTATTTGCCGACGCCGAAGAACGATGTGGTGGCGGATCTGTATGAGCGGCTGGGGTTCAGCCGGGCGGCTGGGGACGCGCTGTGGTCACGGGCGGTGACGGCGGATGAGCCGGCGGACCTCGTCACCTATATAGACGCAGCGTCGCCGTAGGGCGGAAGAGCGGAGCGTCATCCGCCGCTTCGTGCCGCGATCCGGCGGATGACGCTGCGCTCTTCCGCCCCCGCAGCTACCGTTGTTTCGGGTCCAGCACGTCGCGTAGCCCGTCGCCCAGCAGGTTGAACGCGAGCGACGCGGCGAAGATCGCCACACCCGGAATGGTCGGCACCCACCACTGGTCCAGGATGAACCCGCGCGAGGCGGCGATCATGGTGCCCCATTCCGGCATCGGCGGTTGCGCGCCCATCCCGAGGAACCCCAACCCCGCCGCGGTCAGGATGATGCCGCTCATGTCCAGCGTGACGCGCACGATCACGCTGGTCAGGCACAGCGGCACGATGTGGCGCAGGATGATGCGCCCCGAGGACGCGCCGGTCAGCCGCACCGCGGCGATGTAGTCGGTGCCGCGCACGGTCAGCGTGTCCGCCCGCGCCAGCCGCGCGTAGGGCGGCCAGGCAGTCAGCGCGATGGCGATGATCGCGCTGGTGATGCCAGGTTTCAGGGCCGCAACGAATGCCAGTGCCAGCACCAGGCGCGGGAACGCCAGGAACACGTCGGTGACGCGCATCAGCACGCGGTCCGCCAGGCCGCCGAGGTAGCCCGCGATGCTGCCCACCGCGAGGCCGATCGGCGCGACCAGCAGCACCACCGAGACAACCATGCCCAGCGTGATCCGCCCGCCATACAGCACGCGGGAGAACAGGTCGCGGCCGAGCTCATCGGTGCCGAACCAGTGCTCGGCCGAGGGGAATGCCAGGCGCCCGGCGAGATCCTGCGCCGACGGATCCTGCGGCGCGATCAGCGGGGCGGCGAGCGAGGCCACGATCATCACCAGTGCGGTGATCAGCCCGATCATCGCCAGGCCATTGGACCGGAATTGTAACCAACCACGATAGCGGCGCACCCAGGCCGCGTGCGTGCGCGAGGTCGGTGTCTCGGTCAGCAGCCAGTCGCGCGACAGCACGTTCATCGGACGCTCACCGAACCCTGGGGTCCAGCAAATGGTATGCGATGTCGGCCAGCAGGTTCAGCACCAGATAGACGATGCCGATCACCAGCGTGGCGCCGAGCACCGCGTTCATGTCGGCGTTCAGCAGCGAAACGTTCAGGTACAGGCCGATGCCGGGCCAGCTGAACACCGTCTCGGTGATCACCGCGCCCTCCAGCAGGCTGGCATAGGCCAGCGCCAGCACGGTGATCAGCCGCACCGCGATGTTGCCGAACGCGTGGCGCCACAGCACGCGTGCCGCGGACAGTCCCTTGGCGCGCGCGGTGATGACGTATTCGCCGTTGAGCGATTCGATCATGAACGCCCGCGTCATGCGGGTGATGTAGGCCATCGAGAAATACGCCAGCACCAGCGCGGGTTGCGCGAGATGCGCCAGCGCGTCCCAGACCGAGTCCCAGTCGTTCGCCAGCATCGCGTCGATCACCAGCATGCCGGTGACGCGCGGCACCACGCCCTCATACGCGACGTCGAGCTGGCCGGTGCCGGGGGCGATGCCCAGTTTCACGTAGAACACCAGCAGGCACAGCAGCCCGAGGACAAACACCGGCACCGATTGCCCGGTCAGGCTGATCACGCGGACCGTATGATCGAAGCGCGAGCCCTGCCACGCCGCGGCGAACACGCCCAGCGGGATGCCGACCAGCACGGCCACGATGATCGCCGCGGTGGCCAGTTCAAGCGTGGCGGGGAAGAAATGCGCGATGTCCTCGGTGACCGGATGGCTGGTCATCACCGAGTTGCCCAGGTCGCCCCGCAACAGGTTGCCCAGGTAGATGAAAAACTGTTGCCACAGCGGATCATCCAGCCCGAGTTGCAGCCGCACGCGGGCGATCACGTCGGGCGGCGCATGGTCGCCGACGATGGCGATCACCGGATCGATCGGCATCGCGCGCCCGATCAGGAAGGTGACCAGGATCAGCCCGAGCAGGGTCAGCGGGACGCTGGCGAGCCCCGCCAGCGCCGGACGGAATCGTGCCCCCATCATGCGGTCTTGACGTCACGCAAGCGGGCCGTCACGCCTTCACGATCTGGCCGTAGCGCGTGTAGTCGGGCAAGACGCCGATCACCAGGCCCGACACGCCCTTGCGCAGCGTATCGACCTCGGCGCTTTGCAGCAGCATGGCGAACGGCGCGCGCTGCATGAAGTCGCGCTGCATCTTCGCGTACATCGCATTGCGCTTGGTGTTGTCCAGCTCCTTCGCCGCGGCGTCGGTGGCGTCGGTCAGCTCCTTGTCGAAGAAATGGCAGCGCCAGGCGAGGATTTTCAGCTTGCTGGCATCGGAATCATCCGGGTTCGCACAGAACGCCTGGGTGTTGGAGTTGGCGTCGAGGTAGTCCGGGAACCAGCTCATCAGCGCGAGCTGGTGCTGGCGCGCGCGCATCTTGGTGGTGACCTGCTTGCGCTCGCCGGCCTGCAACCGCACGGTCACGCCGATCGCCTTCAAATCGGCCTGGATCGCCTGCGCGATGTCGGCGTAGGGTGCCTGGGCGAAATGATCGAGCGTGATCTCGAAGCCGTTGGGATAGCCGGCTTCGGCCAGCAGCGACTTGGCCTTGGCGGTGTCCTTCTTGAACGGCCGGTCGCTGATCGCGCCGGGCGTGCCATCCGGCAGGAAGGACTGCCAGACCGTCCACAGATTGGGCGTGATATTCTTGGCGATCGCGTCGTAGTCGATGGCGTATTTGATCGCCTGCCGCACCGGCACCTTCTGCAGCTGCTCCACGCTCGCGTTCATGCCGAGATACATCGATGTCAACTGCGGCTTCTTTTGCAGCACGAGATCGGCGTGCGTCGCCGCGCTTTTGAGCTGATCGGAGCCAAGGTCGCGCGCCATGTCGACGTCGCCCTTCTGGACCATCAGGAACTGCGCCGACGGATCCGCGGCATGGCGGATCACCACACGCGGGAGCTTCGGCTTCACCGTGGCGTGCGGGTTCGCCTCCAGAATGACGTGATCGCTCGCCGCCCATTCGACGAGCCGGTACGGGCCGGACCCGGCGCTGTGGGTGCGCAGCCATTCATTGCCAAGGTCGGTCTTGTTCTGATGCGCCAGCGCGACCGCCTTCTCGACCACGCCGCCGCAGGTGGCGGAAAGGCAGTACAGCACGAAGGTGGTGGCCTGCACGACTGGCAACACGATCTCCAGCGAATATTCGCCGGTGGCGTGGATCATTTTCTCCACGTTGTCGGCGTTCCAGCCGAACTGGGTCAGCACGAAGCCTGGCGTCAGGTTCAGCTTCACCACGCGTTGCAGGCTGAATGCCACGTCCTCGGCGGTCACCGGCTTGCCGCTGTCGAACAGCACACCCTTGCGGAGCTGGAACGTGAAGGTCAGGCCGTCCTTGCTGACCTCCCATTTCTCGGCGAGGTCGCCGACCAGCTTGGCGCTGTCGTTCGGATCGGGGGCGACGAGCTTGCGATAGATGTTGCCGCAGATTTCGTTGTTGGAGAATTCATAGGATTGCGCGGTATCGAAAGCGCCGACGATGTCGTCGATGCCCTTGGCCATGACGACGGCGCCTTTCGGCGTCGCGGCTTCGGCGTGGCCGATCAGTGTTGGCGCGGCGAGGCCGGCGGCGGAGGTCGCAAGCAGTGTGCGTCGTGTCAGCATGGGTTTCGTCTCCATTGCCCTGTTTCCCTGTGTCTTCGGTCGCGATGCCCGTTCCAGCCGCGTCATGGCCGGGCGTGACCCGGCCTTTAGTTACGGCAACGTCGTTGCGCAGATAGTCGCGTCAAGCCGGCCATGACAAAGTTGGGTTACGCCTTGGTGATCGTCGAATAGTGCGTGTAGTCGGGCATCGCACCGACCTTGAAGCCGCTGACCCCCTTGCCCAGAACCGCCACCGCATTCTTCTGCAACAGCATGGCGAACGGCGCGCGGTCCATGAACTGCATCTGCATCGTCTTGTAGAGCGCGATGCGCCGTGCTGGATCCAGCTCCTGCACCGCGGCCAGCGCCTCGTTGTTCAGCTCCTTGTCGACGAAGTGGCTGCGCCATGCCAGAATCTTCAACTTGCTGGTATCGCTGTCGTCCGGGTTCTCGCACCAGGCCTGCGCATTCGAATTTGGATCGAAATAATCCGTCCCCCACACCAGCATCGCAAGCTGATGTGAGCGCGCGCGGGTCTTGGTGATCACCTGCTTCTGCTCGCCCGGCTGGAGCGTCACCTTGATGCCGATCGCGGCCAGGTTCGCCTGCACCGCCTGGGCGATGTCGGCATACGGCGCCTGCGAGATGTAATCCATGCTGACCGCGAACCCGTCCGGCAGCCCGGCCTGGAGCAGCAGTGTCTTCGCCTTGCCGACATTGCGCTCGAACGGCTCGTCCTTGATCGAGCCGGGCAGGGCACCGGGCAGGAAGCTCTGGCAGACGCTCCAGGTGTTCGGCGTGATGTTCTTGGCAATCGCCTCGTAATCGATCGCCCATTTGATTGCCTGGCGCACCTCGGGCTTGGCCAGCTCTGGCATCGACTGGTTCATCGCGATATAGAGAGAGGTGCCCTGGCCGGCGGCGCTGATGGTGAAAGCCTTGTTGCCGGAGATGGACTTCAACTGATCGGCCAGCAGGTCGCGCGCAATGTCGGCGTCGCCCTTCTGCAGCATCAGCAATTGCGCTGACGGATCGGCGACGTGGCGCAGCACCACGCGCTTCATGATGCCCTTTTCGACCGCGTGTGGATTGGCATCGATGATGACGTGATCGCTCGCCGCCCATTCGGTCAGCTTGTACGGCCCGGCGCCGGCCGTGCGGGTTTTCAGCCAGGCGTTGCCCAGGTCGCCGTTGGTCTGGTTGGCGAGCGCGGTCGCCTTGTCCACCACGCTGCCGACATTGGCGGTGAGGCAGTACAGCACGAAGCTGGTGGCCTGCGCGGCGGGCAGCTTCATTTCAAGGGTGTTGTCATCAAGCGCGGTGACCAGCTTCTCGACGTTGTCGGGCGTGAAGCCGAACTGGGTGATGATGAAGCCGGGGGTCTTGTTCAGCTTGACCACGCGCTGCAGGCTGAATGCCGCGTCGTGCGCGGTGAGCGGCTTGCCGCTGTCGAACACGACACCTTTGCGCAGATGGAAGGTAAAGGTCAGGCCGTCCTTGCTGACCTCCCATTTCTCGGCCAGGTCGCCGTCGATCTTGGTCGCATCGTCAAGGTTGGGGCGGATTAGGCGGCGGTAGCAGTTGGCGTCGACCTCGCCATTGGTGAACTCGTACGACTCGGCCGGATCGAAGCTGACGATGTCGTCGATCTGCATGGCCATGACGGCCACGCCCTTGGGAGTGGCGGCGGCGGCCGGGGTGAGGACGGCGGGCGCGGCCAGGGTTGCGGCCGAGCTGGCGAGAAGGGTGCGGCGGGTCAGCATGCGAAGTCTCCCGATACTTTGGTTGGGCGCACCATAGGAAGGCTCGGCGGGGAGGGGAAGATGGTAGGGTCGCGCGGGCTAACCGTCGCCGGTCAACGATGACCGGTCGCCGGCTACCGCGCCGGGATACCGGATGATATCATTGCGCACATGTCTGATGTCACCATTCGCCTGGCGTCACACGCCGACCTGGCCGGCATGCTGGCGCTCTACCGCCACCTCAATCCGGACGACCCGACACCCGACCTGGCCAAGGCGGCCGCGGCATGGTCGGCCCTGCTGTCCTCCGGCTTGACCAAGGTCATCGTCGCGGACCTCGCCGGCCTGCTCGTCTCGTCGTGCACGCTGGTGATCGTGCCGAACCTGACCAGGGACGCGCGGCCCTATGGGGTGATCGAAAACGTGGTGACGCATGCGCAGCACCGCCAGGCCGGGTTGGGACGAGCGGTGCTGTCCGCCGCGCTCGACGCGGCCTGGCAAGCGGACTGTTACAAGGTGATGCTGGCGAGCGGCTCGCGGCGCGAGGCAACGTTGCGCTTCTATGAGGGCGCTGGCTTCGAGCGAGGCGGGAAAACGTTCTTTCAGGTGCGGCGCCGGTAGTTGGCATCGGATCGGTGTTGGTCGATCATGGTTGCGGACGGCTAGCGATCGGATCGGGACCCCTGCCATGGCCGTGCCGGCGACGATACGTTACCGAATAGGTATGGCACGCCCCTGGATCCGCCAGGTTGGCCTGGTCGGCGTGCTGGTTGCGTTTGCAAGCGGCGCGAGCGCAGGACGGCAGAATGTCGACGTTCCTGCTCAGCACGTACCGGCGTCGCGCCCGCCGGATGGGAAGCTGACCGCCGTGCTGGTGACACCGGATGGCCCCGGGCCATTCCCCACGGTGATCGTGCTACATGGCTGCGGCGGGCTGTCCAGCAACCAGACGCTCTGGGCCACCCGCTTGCGCGATTGGGGTTATGCAGCGCTGGTCCTGGACAGCTTCACCGCACGCGGCGTTCGATCCGTGTGCGCACCTTCGATGCAGCCGCTGGTGACGCCGCGTGACCGGGCGGGCGATGTGCTGAGCGCAGCGGTCTATCTGCGCACGCTGCCGGTCATCGACGGCGCGCGCATCGCCGTGCTGGGCAACTCGCATGGCGGCGCGACGGCGGCATTCGTGACGCGGCGTGAGTATGATCGGCTCTACCCGGGCCTGTTGGCAGCCTCGGTGGATTATTACGGTGGGTGCGGGCGCGCCGACGATCATGGCACGGTGCCATTGCTGGCGTTGGCGGGTGAGGCCGACGATTGGGGCTCGCCCGCGAAGAGCTGCCGCGCGTTTGGGGGCGGATTGAAACCAGACCAGCCATTTGAAGTGTACACCTACCCTGGTGTGGTGCACGCATTCGACAACCCGGCGGGCAGCGCCCTGAGCATCAATGAAGGCCATAAGATGCAATATGACTATGGCGCGGCCACCGACAGCTTTGAGCGGGTGCGGGCGTTCCTGGACAAATGGGTCCGGAACAAGCCGTCACGGGGATAGGGCACGGCGCGGCAGGGATGCGGCGGAAAGCGCCGCTGGCTTGCCCGCGGCGGTGAACGCCGTGATCCTGACGTGCTGGCAACATCACTACCAAAAACGGGGGAACCATCCACGAAACTCACGCATGCCGCCATGCTGTCGCTGCTGCTCGCCGCCACGTCCTGCGCCACCCAACCCACGCCGCAGTCAACGGCGCCGGTAGCGCCAGGTGCCCGGCAGGTGCCGGCGCGGGTCATTCCGGTTCCGGACACCGTCAGCCCGCAGATGCAGGCAATCATTGCCCAGCCCTATAACCCGACCTGGAACGTCGTGCCGAAGACCGCCGTGGAATGGAATGCGATCGTTGCCAAGGCGGCGGCCGCCACGGTGGCGAGCCTGCCGGAGATCCGCGCGCAGCTTGGTGTGACGGTGCAGGCGACGACGATCGACGGCGTGAAGGCCTTCATCGTGACGCCGAAGGTGATCCCGGCGCGCAACCGCAATCGCGTGCTGATGCATGTGCATGGGGGTGCGTATGTGCTCAGCCCCGGCGAAGCGGCAACGAAAGAGGCCATCGAGCTTGCCGGGTTTGGTGGATTCAAGGTGATCTCGGTCGATTATCGCATGCCGCCCGCGTTCCCGTACCCCGCGGCGATGGACGATGCGATGACGGTGTATCGTGCCGTGCTGAAGACGACCAGGGTCGCGAATGTTGGTATCTTCGGCACCTCGACGGGCGGTGGCATGACGCTGGCCATGGTGTTGCGTGCGAAGCAGGAACATCTGCCGCTGCCGGGCGCGATCGCACCTGGCACGCCGTGGTCCGACATGACGAAGACCGGCGACAGTTTCTATGCGAACGAGATGGTCGACAACGTGCTGGTGTCGGATGACGGATTCTTGCACGCGGCGGCGCTGCCGTATGCGAACGGGCATGATTTGAAGGATCCGCTGCTGTCACCGGTCTACGGCGACATGCACGGCTTTCCGCCAACCATACTGACCACCGGCACGCGGGATTTGTTCCTTTCGAACACGGTACGGGTGCACCGCAAGCTGCGCGGGGCAGGCGTGGAGGCGGTGCTGCAGGTGTTTGAGGGCGAGTCGCATGCGCAATATTATCGCGACATCAATGCACCGGAGGCGAAGGAGTACAACCAGGAGGTCGCGGCGTTTTTCGACCGGCATCTGGGGCGGTAAGCGACCGTCATTGTGCGGAACCCGTTGGCGGGATCGCCTAGGAACGCGAAATAATCCGCGTATTCGTTGCGGTACTGTTTAGTCGGACGATCCCGGCAGGATTGGCTGCGAACCGGAGAATTATGGGGATATTCGCCACATGGACACGATGGCCCCGCCGCGCCACTCAGGCCGACCCCTCAGGCTGATCGCCGCCCTTGTCCTACTGGCAGGGTGCGCCGGCGACACCAGACAGAATCTGAGCATTCCCGACCAGCCGGTGCTGGGGACGCGCGTTCCGGACCGTCCGTTGAGCGCGGTGTTGGTGACGCCGGATGGGCCCGGCCCGTTTCCGGTGGTGATCCTGCTGCACGGCTGCAGCGGTGTCAGGCCCATCCAGACGCTCTGGGCGGATCGGCTCCGGTCCTGGGGATACGCGGCGCTCATCCTTGACAGCTTCACCGCGCGCGGGGGCGTAAACGTCTGTGCGGACGCGAACCAGCCTCTCGTGACGCCGCGGGATCGGGCGGCGGACGTGCTGAGCGCCGCGCTCTATCTGCGCACCCTGCCGAAGATCGACGGGACGCACATCGCGGTGCTTGGCGACTCGCATGGCGGCTCGACCGCGTCGTGGGTGACACGCGTGGATTACGAGCGACTGTACCCTGGCCTGCTCGCGGCGTCGGTCAATTATTATGGCGGGTGTGGGAATGCGGCCAACCACGGCAGCGTGCCGCTGCTGGTGCTGTCCGGCGAGGCCGACGACTGGGTGCAACCATCGAACTGCCTCGCGTTCGGCAAGCAGCTGAAGCCCAACCAGCCGTTCGAGATCCACATCTATCCCGGAGCGGTGCACATGTTCGACGCGCCCAACATCAACGGCCTGCAGCTCAACGAGGGCCACAAGATGCAATATGACGCCGCGGCCGCGAGCGACAGCGTCGAGCGGGTGCGGACGTTCCTGCACCACTGGGTGCGGACCAGGGCCGCTCCGGACTGATACCGGTGGCAGAAAGACTGACCCTCTCCAACGTCATGGCGGCCCCTTCGCGCGGTCTTCTGTCGGTATCGTGAACTTTTGCGGCGCCGGGTTCCGGTATCATTTCGCCTGGGAGGCGATGCATGCCGCAGAGCACAATGGAAATCGAAGTCCCGGCGACCGGCGACGGCCGCATGCGGCTCTCCGAGGTCATCGGCGCTCTGAGCTACGCGCTGGACCTGACCGAGGGCCAGCCGCCCGGACACGGTATCCGGTGCGCCTGGATCGGCATGCATGTCGGGCGGACGCTGGGGCTCGACGCCGATCGCCTGTCCGACCTCTATTATACATTGTTGCTGAAGGATGCCGGGTGCAGCAGCAATGCGGCCCGGCTGTGGGAGCTGTATGGCGGCGACGAGCGCATCATCAAGCGCGACGCCAAGCTGCTGGACACCGACAGCGTGGTCGCGGTTGGCAAGTTCGTGTTTCAATACACCGGGCCCGGGGAGCCATTGCGGCGCCGCGTTCGACGCCTGCTGCACGTCGCGCGCCACGGCGATGAGCTTGCCGATGAATTGGTGCAGACAAGATGCGAGCGCGGCGCCAACATCGTCCGGCAGTTGGGCTTCAGCGACGACGTGGCATCAGGCGTCTATTCGCTGGACGAGCATTGGAACGGCAAGGGACGCGCCGGCAAGTTGCAGGCCGACGCGATCCCGATCCACGCCCGCATTGCCCTGCTGGCCCAGGTGGTCGACGTGTTCCATGCCGTGGGTGGACCACAGGCCGCGCGGACGGAGGCACGCCGCCGGGCCGGCACTTGGTTCGACCCGGCGGTGGTCGAAGCGTTCCTGCTGGCTTCGAGCGAGTCGCGTTTCTGGGACGGACTGGTATCCGCGGACCTCGACCGGCGCACCGCCGCCATGGAGCCCTTTGCGCATGTGGTCCGGGTCGACGAGGACAGGCTGGACGTGATCGCCGAGGCGTTCGCCGACATCATCGATGCGAAAAGCAGCTTCACCGCCGGCCACAGTCGCCGGGTCACCGGCTACACCGATGCCATCGCGATGCAGCTCGGCCTGCGCGACAACCATCGCCGTTGGCTGCGGCGCGCCGCCCTGCTGCATGACATCGGCAAGCTGGGGGTCAGCACGGGGATCCTGGACAAGCCCGGCCCACTGGATGCCGCGGAGTGGAAGGCGGTCAAGCGCCATCCTGGGCTGACGGAGGAGGTACTCTCGCGCCTGTCGATCTTCCGCGACATGGCGCCGATTGCCGCGGCGCACCATGAGCGGTTGGACGGCAAGGGCTATCCGAAGGGGCTTGCCGGCGACGCGATCACATTTGAGACACGGATCATCACTGCGGGTGACATCTTCGACGCGATGACGGCAGGGCGGCCGTATCGCGGGCCGCTGCCGGTGGCCGATGCGCTGGCCCTGATGGAACAGGATCGCGGCACCGCCATCGACGGAAATTGCCTGGATGCGCTGCGCGCCGTGCTGCCTCGGCTTGAGGTGGCGGGATAGCGCGAACGCCGGACTGGGTGGCGCGGATCTGATCGTGATCCGGGGCGGGCCGCCGGTCGCCGCGTGTTCCTGGAAAAATCAGGTGCGGAATAAACCGGCACCGGGCTGATCCGGTCGATTTCGGGTGGAACCGGCGCGCGCCATGCGTGCCGGATAACCGCAATGACCGAACCGCTGACGGATGTCTAGCTGCCCGCCTTTCCGACATCCGCGCGATCATACCGGGATCGCCCCCGTGCGGGGCTTCACAGGCACTGATCCTGCGCTAGGCTGGCGCGTTGGAAGGAGCCTGCGATGCCTGATTCTGCCCTTGGCGATGCGCGCAGCCAGATCCGCGCCTCGGTCTGTCCGCACGACTGCCCGTCCACCTGCTCGCTGGAGGTGGAGGTGTTGGGCAACGCGCGGATTGGCGCGGTGCGCGGCGCGGCAGGTCACAGCTACACGGCGGGGGTGATCTGCAACAAGGTTTCGCGCTACGCCGAGCGCATTCATCATCCCGACCGGGTGATCCATCCGTTGCTGCGCACGGGACCGAAAGGATCCGGCCAGTTCCGCCAGATCTCGTGGGATGAGGCGCTGGACCGCACCGCCGGTGCGATGGCGGATATCACCGCGCGGCATGGGTCGACCGCGGTGTGGCCGTATTATTACGCCGGCACGATGGGCTTGGTGCAGCGCGACGGCATTCATCGGCTGCGCCACGTGATGCGCTATTCGCGGCAGAAGCTGACGATCTGCACGTCCTTGCCCGAAGCGGGGTGGAACGCCGGGGTGGGCGCCAGTCAAGGCACCGACCCGCGCGAGATGGCGGTGTCGGATCTGGTCGTGATGTGGGGCGGCAATCCGGTCTCCACCCAGGTCAACGTGATGCATCATGTGGCGCGCGCCCGGAAGGAGCGCGGGGCGAAGTTCGTGGTGGTCGACCCGTACCGCTCGCCGACGGCGGCGGTGGCGGACATGCACCTGGCGCCGCGGCCGGGCACCGATGGCGCGCTGGCATGCGCGGTGATGCATGTGCTGTTCCGCGATGGCTACGCCGATCGCGCGTATATGGCGCGTTACGCGGATTGTCCGGACGCGCTGGAGGCGCATCTTGCGACGCGCGGGCCGGATTGGGCAGCGTCGATCACCGGGCTTTCGGTGGATGAGATCGAAGCGTTCGCGAAACTGTATGGCACCACGCAGCGGTCGTATATTCGGACCGGCTACGGATTTGCCCGCTCGCGCAACGGTGCGGCGAACATGCATGCGGTGGTTTGCCTGGCGACCGTCAGCGGCGCCTGGCAGCACGAGGGCGGCGGCGCGCTGTGGTCCAATCGCATGATGTACCATTGGGACAAGACGCTGATCGAGGGGCTGGACGCGCGCGATTTGTCGATTCGCGAGCTGGACATGAGCCGGATGGGCAGTGTGCTGACCGGCGACCGGACCGAGCTGGGCGACGGGCCGGAGGTGCAGGCGCTGTTCATCCAGAACCAGAACCCGCTGACGGTGTGCCCGGACAGCAATCGGGTGCGGCGTGGCTTCGCGCGCGACGATCTGTTCGTCTGCACGCATGAACAGTTCATGACCGAGACGGCGCGCTGGTCCGACATCGTGTTGCCGGCGACGATGTTCATGGAGCACGACGATCTTTATCAGGCGGGCGGGCATTGCCACATCCAGATCGGGCCGAAACTGATCGAGCCGCCAGGCGAATGCCGGTCGAACCATGAGGTGCTGCAGGGGCTGGCGGGGCGGCTGGGGGCGCAGCATCGCGGATTCGAGATGACCGCGATGGAGATCATCGACGCGACACTGAAGGCCTCGGGCTGGCCGGATGCGGCGACGGTGCTGCGGCAACGCTGGGTCGAGGCGTATGATGAGAAATCTGATAAGCAGTTTGCCGACGGGTTCCTGACCAAGGACAAGAAGTTTCATTTCGCCCCCGACTGGGCGGCGCTGGGGCCGCTGCACGCGTGCATGCCGAAGCTGCCGGACCACATGGACACGATCGATGTCGCCAGCGCGGCGCATCCGTTTCGGTTGATGACCTCCCCGGCGCGCAGCTTCCTGAACACCAGCTTCACCGAGATGCCGTCGTCGCGGAAGCGCGAGGGGCGGCCGACGGTGATGATGCATCCGACGGATGCGGATGCGTTGGGGATCGTCGAGGGGGCGCGAGTTCGGCTTGGGAATGCGCGCGGCGAGGTGGTGCTGCATGCGCGGGTGGTCGGCGGGATGCAGCCGGGCGTGCTGGTGGCCGAGAGCGTGTGGCCGAGTGAATGTTTTGAGGGTGGTATTGGGATCAATGCGCTGACCAGTGACGATCCGGGGCCGCCGGCGGGTGGTGCGGTGTTTCATGACACCGCGGTGTGGATGCGGGCGGTGGAGGCGGAGCTGGCGATCGCGGCGGAGTAATGGCGGCGTCAAGTGTCGTCTGTCATTGCAGGTGCAACCTGTCATTGCGAGGAGCGGAGCGACGAAGCAATCCCCATCGGGGTGCCCCGCTGATGGAGCTTGCTTCGTCGCTCTGCTCCTTGCGATGACATGTGAACGGTAAGGAAACGATGGGCAAGCGGATTGCGGTGGTTGGGGCTGGAGCGGTTGGCGGCTATGTCGGCGCGGGACTGGCGGCAAGTGGGCAGGATGTCACGCTGATCGATCCGTGGCCGGCACATGTCGAGGCGATCCGGACGCAC
>Ga0182030_10016441_pt1 | contig 14409 bp, 11 predicted proteins | sample 812S3MmetaG_FD_121299 | JGI IMG/M metagenome (GOLD analysis project Ga0182030, IMG submission 121299) | Permafrost microbial communities from Stordalen Mire, Sweden - 812S3M metaG (Illumina Assembly) | ecosystem: Environmental > Terrestrial > Soil > Wetlands > Permafrost | place: Sweden...
CTGATTGAAAACCTTCTGAACGAAGCGAAACTGCGCGAAGGCACGCAGGGCGTGCCGCGCTCGACCTATTGCTTCCGGCACACGTACGCTACGCTCCGATTGCAGGAAGGCGTGGACGTGTATTTTCTCGCCGAACAGATGGGAACTTCCGTCCACATGATTGAAACCCACTATGGACACGTGAACACCATCAAGCACGCGGATCGCGTGTTGCAGGGGATGGCGGGGTGGGAACTGCCGCAACCGGACTATAGCAAGGCCAAGGCGGTGAAGGCGGCAGAGGTTCACGATAGGTCTAAAGGAGGTCAACGCAGCAAGGCGCGCTGACAATAAACCTCCCGAAGCCGTCTTTTGCCGGAGCCGCTGGCGGAGGCTGGCGCAGGGAGGTGCCATCTCATCGTCCGGCCCGGACGCTCTTAACCGGGATTGTCCTGATTTGCCGCTGCCCCGCTGGGGCGTTTTTAGCGGCAAATCTCTCTGCACGTGCCGCCGCTGGCGGCTGTTCTTAGTGCAGTTCCAATCTCTCAGTGCCGGGAATCATTTGGCAGGCCACGAATGGTTGGTCGGAGCTTTGCTTGCTCCCGCCATTTGTTGATGATGCCTTAGTCATCGAGGCATCCGAAGCACTCTGAATCACTCAATGGAATTCTCCGTCTGAAGAAACTCTTCCACCAGTGTGTCAAAAGAAAGTTGGTTCTCTTCCTCCAACTCTCGCGCAAACTCTTCTGGTGTCTTTGCTCGCTCCGTGGCGGCTCCGTTCTCTCCCCTTGAAGAACGATCCCCCATCTTTTCGAGCAGGATGCGAAAGGAGGCGTTCTGACGCTCCTGCATGAATGTACAGAATTTCTGGTGGACATCATCAGCGTTGCGGTGCCGATAGAACCACGCGCCCAAGCGTCTCTGCGAGAGTTCTCGGCGCGAACGAATAATGCCTGTCAATCGATCCAAATAATCGCTAGCAGCTTCCTTGAAGACATTAACCTGCGGACTCAGATGCAGAAGAAACGGCGGAATCGAGGCACCCGGACTAACAACTTCCAATCGTCGATCAGGAGTCCGCTCCAACCAGTCGCGCAAAACCTGGTTGATGTGGAAATCTCCGAAACTGTACCCAATGCAGATCAGGGTTGTGACAAAATTGATGTTGGATTCGAACTGCTTCAGAAATTCCTTCGGAATGACCTGCCCGTGACGATTGTCGAACTTGTGGGTGCCCGCCACAAGCGACCGTTGAAGAAATTGCATGACGCCGTCGTTGTCGGCATACGTAATCTCGTTCGTCGTCTTCACTGGATCAGGACGTTGCGGATCAATGTAAACCAACTCCTCTTGCGCAATCCGCAACATTTCGATGATGCCTTGTACAGTCCGTTCATCGGGTATCAACTTGGCAAAGTCCTTGCCATCACGGTATGCAAACACATCAAGAGCGCCGTGAATCTTGAGCAGATTGATCCCCGAAGAACCCGATGTCGGAAAGGCCATACCCTTCGCTAATTGCGCTTCAGTCAGTGGCTCCGCACGTAAATCTCCCACCTTCGCGCCCAAGCCGTTCCGTCTCGGAAACAGGATGGGCTCGCCGTTGAAACCGGAGTGCAGGGGAACACTAAACTTAGCGGCCAGACATTCAATTAGTAGATCGTGATTAAGAGAGAATATCCATAGAGGCGAATTGTCACGCGCCAATTTCGCAATACCTTCCAGCGAACCAAGGTTCTGCTCAATGAGGTCGCCGTTGTTTGAATGTCGCAAACGAAGGATGTGGTACACCACTTCAACCAACAGCGAATAGAGCCCAAGATACGACTGGCGGAGTGGCAGCAATCTGCTTGACTGCGTTTCAAGGTAACCCAAGAGGCTCTCGTAGTGCATCCCTTCAATAACGAGCACCGAAGCAAAGTCTTCGATGACAGCGTCCGAGTAACCAGTTCCTTGAGCCTGCCAACCCGCGTTCAGCTCCCGTAGTTTATCCGGCGTAAGCCATTGCTTCAGATCCTTGGTCAAGTCCCAGACGAGAGGCATACCAACTTCAACAGATGCTCCGGCCCCGAGAAATAGACCCGTCAATCGTTTTGGATGTGTCATCGCATGCCTGCTTCAAGTTTGACGAAATGGCTTTGCTTCATACCCGCGCCCGTTCCGCCAAGAGTCGGTTCACATCGGCATCGCGAATTTCCAGCTTTTTGAGAATTGCTTCAAACTCATTGCGGAAACAGGATTCAAGGTATTTCGACACGCTGCCCGAATGTCTGACATGGGTATAGAACGTACCCAGCGCGGGATACCCCGATCCTCCGATGTATCGCTTCCAGATGGCTTTCTTGGAGAGACTGGCATAGGACTTCAACCACCGTTCAAGATAGCGTTCTGTTGCAATCCGCCGGGCTTCTTCCAGGAGAGAGTCCCGCTTTATCTGTCGCGCGTGTTCGGCTTCTACCCTTAACCGATCCTTCTCTTGACAGGTCCCACAGTGGATCTCACGTCCATTTCGTGTGCGGTTCCAATCATCCATCTCGAAAGTGTAGGTCACGGTGCCTGCGCAGCATTCGCATGGTGCGGTCTCGGAACGCATCACTTCCCAACTCATCGTCTAGTCCTTGCTTACACCCATATTGTTTCATTTTCTTGGGGGGAGGACGTTTCCTCCCTCGCTTCAGCCGCGGTGCATCTTCCGCTCCCCACCTCAGCGGGTCCGTTCCTTCCCCGCAACGCCCCTCCCTTACGTGCGCACAGCAATAAGGAAGTGAACCGAATTTCTTTCTTCGTCAAGTGCCCCCGCTTCAGGCAACGGGCTTGGCAGAGGCGGAAGAACCTGTAAAGGGTCTCCGCTGCGCTGCGATGAACGGGCAAAAAACGCCCGCCCTTGACAGAACCTTCCGCCTCCGTCCGTTGCAAGAGCCATGAAGCGGGGGCACTCAACGAAAAAAATTAGGTTTGAGTGCTCTTGCTTCTGGACGCCAATCGGCCCCAACGGGGCTTCCAGAGGAGCATCGTCATGGAATTCAGCAACCACACTACCAGCATCGCAGCCACCACCAGCAATGGCACAGCCAGCAGCCAAGCTACGCCGCACAGGAAAAATGCGGCGCAGCGGAACAACCGCAGCGAATCGCCCTATCAGGGACGGACAGCGCAGAAGGACAATCCAACTCAACTCATCATCAAGCAGGCCGTGGATTTTCTCATCCGGCAGGTAGAAGCGGGCAAGAGCGAAACACTCGCCGCGTATCTGACAGCGATGGCGCGGTTCCACAAATACAGCTTTGGAAACATCGTTTCCATTGCGCGGCAGCGGCCCACGGCCACGCGCGTTGCTGGATTCGGCACATGGAAAGAGATGGGCCGGTTCGTGAAGCGCGGCGAAAAAGGTATCCAGATTCTCGCGCCAATGATCGGCTTTCGGCGGAGGAATGCCGAGGCCACACAGGACACGGATGCGGATGGCAACACCAAGAAGCCGCCGGTGCTCATCGGCTTTCGTGCCGTGTATGTGTTCGACGTGGCGCAGACCGAGGGCGAAGACCTGCCGGAGTTCGAGCACAGCATCTCCGGCGAAGTAGGCGAACAACGCGACCGGCTGATTGACTTTCTCGCGCAACAGAACATCACGCTTGAGTTCAACGAGAGAATCGCCCCGGCTTTGGGAGTGAGCTACGGCGGCAAGATTGCCTTGCTTCCCGGTCAGTCGGAACCGGAGGAGTTTGTCACGCTGGTTCACGAAACAGCGCATGAACTGCTGCACAAGGCCGAGCGCCGCACCTTCACCACGGCAACCGTGCGCGAGACGGAAGCCGAGGCCGTGGCCTTCATAGTGGGTCAGGCAATCGGTCTGGAGATGGGAACCGCGTCGAGCGATTACATCCAGATGTACAACGGCAACGCAACCTTGCTGGCCGAAAGCCTTGAGGTTATCCAGCGTACCTCCGCTGTGATTCTCGCTGCAATCCGCATTGATGAAATCGCGGAACCGGCGACGGAGCCTGAGCAATTCGCAGCAGCCAGCTAATGCACGCATCCTGAGCGGGTGCGCTCGGAGTGTGCCCGCTTGCGCCCTCACGCAAGATTCAGCCGGAATAGGAGATTCCCCATGACTACTATGGTTCAAGTGCAAACTCAGTCTGAGTACCGCGACCTGCCGCTCGATTGGCTGGTTGTATCCCCCACTAACCCACGCAAGACATTCGACGAAGATGCGATGCAGGAACTCGCCGCCAGCATCCGTGAAAACGGCGTATTGCAGCCTTTGCTGGTTCGCCCCCGCGCGGAGCGCAGTTTTGAGATCGTTTTCGGAGAACGCCGGTATCGTGGCGCGGCGATGGCTGAGAAAGAGACCGTGCCGGTATGCATCCGCGAGATGACCGACGCTCAAGTGTTGGAGGCGCAGCTAGTCGAAAACCTCCAGCGTCAGGACGTGCATCCGCTCCATGAGGCGCAGGGCTTCGCCGCGCTCTTGCGCCTTGAGGAGCCGAAGTATTCTATCGAACTCATCGCGGCCAAGTGCGGCAAGAGCGCCGGGTATGTGGCCTCCCGGCTTCGCTTGACCGAGCTTGCGCCCGCAGCGGTCGAAGCCTTTACCAAGGACGAGATTGGCTTAGGTCATGCTCTTTTGCTGGCGAAGTTGCAGCCGGAGCAACAGGAGGAAGCGTTGACCGCTTGCTGGCAGGAGAGCTATACGGGCGGCAGCAAGGCGAAGCGCATCCTGCTCCCCGTTCGCCACCTGCGGGAATGGGTCGAGCACAACATTCTCTTGGAACTTGCCCCCGCGCCATTCTCGAAAGAGGATGCCACGCTTGTGCCCGATGCGGGTTCCTGCGTTGAATGCCCCAAGCGCACCGGCCACAACATGCTTCTATTCGAGGGCATCGCCGCGCAGCACGATTCCTGCTCCGATCCTGCCTGCTACGCGGCCAAGGTGGGCGCACATGTGAAGCAGACGGTAGCGGCGAAACCGAAACTTGTACAGATCACCACCGCTTACGGCAAACCCGCCGATGGCAGCGCGATTGTGCCTCGCAACCAGTATGTTGAAATCCGGCAGGAGAAGCCAAAAAACAAATACCAGCAGGACGCGCCGGAATTCAAGACATGCAAGTACACCACCGAGGCCATCGTTGCGGACGGAACGGACAAGGGCGAAATCCGCAAGGTGTGCGCCAATTCCGATTGCCCCGTACATCGCCCGAAGAAACAGCAGCGGCGGGCGAACACCGATCCCGCGATGAAGGTTGCTCAGGAAAAACAGCGCCGGGAGGAAGCGCAGGCCCAGGCCACCGGGCTGCGCGTCCTGAAAGCCGTCGGCGACGCGGTTCCTGTGCGCCTGATGAAACGCGACCTGCTGTTTGTTGTGTCGCGGGTGTCCGCGATGCTGGACGAGCGCAAACTGACCATCCTCATCCGGCAGCAAGGCATAGGCAAGCCCAAGGACGGCGAGGCACCGGCGAAACTGCTGGCGGCGTTTCTGCCCAAGGCCGAGGAAAGCACACTCGGTCGCATTTTGGTGGAAACTGTCATTCTGCTGTCCATGCACAACCAAGCCGACGCCGCGAAGATTCTCCGCGATGCAGCGCAGGTGTACAAGGTGGACGTTGACGCCATCTCCACACAGGTCAAACAGGAGTCTGTGGCGAAGGAGATGGCGAAGAACGCGAAGAAGCCCACGCCCAAATCGCAGACGAAAGCGACGAAAAAGGTTGCAGCGTAACCATCAACCAACTTGAAGCCGTTAGCGGAGCCAGCAAGACCGGCTCCGCATTTCTTTGTATTGCTGGCCGTCTGCCCGCCCTTTTTGATGCCCCGGAAGAGCACCGGGGCGGCATCTTCGGCCCACCCAACGGCCAGCGCCGCCCATTCGGGGCGGTGATCAAAAATCAGCCAGACCAACTTCTGTACTCAACGATGGTCCGCGAAGCGCGGTGATATGCCCTTTGCGCTAGGCTGCCCGTTTGCCCGCCCTCATGCGATGCCCCGGACGAGCGCCGGGGCGACATTCTGGCCCTCCCGACGAGCAGCCCAGCCCGCGTTTAGCCCCTACCGTGGACCTGATTCTCGGCAGCCGTTGCTATGAGTATCGCTCTGGCGATCTACGGCTATGCTCATCTCTGAGCAGTGGCCGGAATGCTTATCGTGCTCTCAGGTACTCCGAGGGCGTGACAATGCGTGTTTGCGCCGTGCTCGCTTGCCGCTGGCGTCATTGTAAGAGCACCACCAGAACGGGCTGTCTGGACGCTGATAAACCCCATCCCATTTTCTAGCCCTTGGCATTGCGTAGCGCCTCCACGCGCTTTTGAATCTCTTTCTCATTGCGTTTTGCCCAAACAGACGAAACCCGCTCTTTTCTCGTCGTGATAAGAATCTGATCCCGGCAATCGGCGTTGAGCCGGTTTATGACTGCCAAATACCTGTCCGGCGTCCTGTGGCTCTTCTTCCAAGCTGCCCAGGACTCCGCAGCGACTTTCAACATTCGCTCCTTAGCGTTGTTCCGAATATCGCTTGTGCGAACCTTAGAGACTTCGCCTTTGCAATTGCCGCAGTTTGGCCCACCGCGCTTGTATCCCTGCCCGATCTTCTTTTCGCGTTTCCGAACAAAAAACCGCTGACAGAATACGCAGCGATCCAGTAGCTGAGCGTAGCCGGAGTTAACCAGCAAGATGAACCAAAGCACTGCCTCCATCCAACATCCGAGGTTCGGGTTGTCGGCGGTCAGAAACGGTGGCAATTCGACAAATGGCTCTTGTTGGTCATATACAGGCGTCGTGTAATTGAAAAGCACCTCACCATCACTGTTGAACCATACGTTAGGTTTGGCTCTGTAGAGGTAATCCCAATACACCTTCCAAAGCCAAGAGCTATAGGCTGGATCATTAGAATCAATTTCCTTCCGGTCAGTTCCCCGAACAATCCTTCCGTAGTCGTCCGCAAATATCGAATCCAGCGAGAGATTCCAATAAGTCTTGGTTGAGTATCCCTTAACCGATCCCATGCCAGATGCTCGCACGGCTGCATTTTCCGGCATGATCCTCTTTCCGCAGCGCATCCATTCCACTACGAGTTTTTCGAGAAAGCCGCGAAACAAATCCATCTCGTTTTTATTACCGCTAAGGCTGCTCAGTCCGAACCCCGGAACAGGCAACACATAGGTGTAACCCGGCGGAGGCGGATCATTTAGCAATCTCGCAGTGATCTCGACCGCGTGAAGGTTCTCGCTCAGGCTTGCAATTCGCATCGCTCCGCACCGTCCGGGCAAAAGTAGAATTGTTACGCGTAATTATCAACGTGTGCAGCAAATTGTGCAACACAATAATTAATACACGTGGGATGCTGCTTGTATGGAGTGTCCATGAAGGGCACCAGAAAGGAATTACAGGTAATGCAGAACACAGTGAATCGAAAAATTCAGCCGGAATTGTTGGGCATGGTGGAAGCCGAAGAAATGACAGGGCTGTCTCGTTGGACATGGCGCAGGTCCGCGTATGCAGGTAACCGACATTTTGTTCGTAGCGGGAAGAGAACTTGCGATAATTGCGTTATGAATACACTGACGCGCCTAAATGATCTTGTCGGCAAGCGGGGACTGCTAAAGATTCGATTCGGAGGAGAGATTGCGTTTACTTTCTTATCCGTTCATCCCCCAAGTCAGCTTCCTGACGAGACGGACGAGGATGGTTTTCAGGACGCGATCACACGCAGCGAGTTCAGAGTGCAGTTTGATGATGGAACCCTAATCGACGGCAGCAACACAATGGTTGTTTCGGGGGCCTGCATCTCTCGTATCAAAGGCAGCTAACAGGGCGGCGCACGCTCTGCCCTAGCTCTGTGGCAAGGAGCCACTATGACCACCACATATATATTCGGTGCCGGCGCATCGCGCGATGCCGGATATCCGCTTGCCTCGGAGATGGGTAAAGAACTGCTCAAATTCATGGTCGGGTCTTCCGACCTGTGGATTCGGGCATCCGGTGAATTTGTGAGCGACATGTTCGGCGAGGCCCCAAATATAGAAGACGTGATTACCGAACTTCAGTCTCAGATCGAGTCTCTTAAGGACGCGAATAATCCCGATGACCGGACCAAGCGTATGAGGCTTGGAAACCGACGCGCATACTTGGGGGTTGGCCTGCGGGAGTGGTTCAGAGAGATTCGTTCGAGCCCTGCACCGAGCTACGCTGCATTCGCGGATCGAATTGTAAAGCCAGGTGATGTGATCATCACGTTTAACTATGACGAATCGCTCGAACGAGAGCTTCGGCGAATTGGGGAATGGGACATTTCGGACGGATACGGATTTCCGCTCGGTACTGCCGAACATTCCTCCGATGTCCTGATGCTAAAGCTCCATGGCAGCGTGAACTGGCTGGTATCCGTTTTTGGCGGTGCAACCGGCGGAGCCTTTATTGTGGATCCAAACTCCTCACTGGGGAATCATCCCGTCATCCACCGTGCGGATTTGCAATTTCTCGGTTACGAATCGTTCTCGGGCCACACATACGAGAGTGGCGGAGCATTCCCGTGCCTCGTCCTTCCCGGTCGGACCAAAGAGTTCTTTTACGATACATCCTTCGGGCACGAATTCTCGGAGTTCTGGGATTTTCTTTGGTCACAAGCAGCCAGCGCCTTGAACAAGAGTGACAAAATTGTTGTCTGCGGCTACAGCCTCCCCGAAGCGGACCAACGCGCCCGCGATTTGTTGCTATTGGGACCGGCCAAGGAAGCTGATGTCGAAATAATTTGTGGCAACCAAACGGAGCAGATCGCAAGCGAATTCAAACGCGCTGGATTCAGTAGTGTCGCGACATTTAAGAGTGGATACTTTGCCGATTGGTGCAAGGTAAATCAGGCATCAGAGAGCACAGACACGCCACTCGGAGTTACTGGAGGTGTGAGCGCGGTGTGACCATGTAGACCCTGGCGCAAGCCGACGTACAAGGACCTTCATCGTTTAGTATTTGAGAACAAATCCAAAGGTGCGGCGGTTGGAATGGTTAAAAGAGCGATAGAAGCGTTTCAGAATGGGCTGGACGTAATCTGCGACGCGAAGTGGTTCCGGCTTTACGGAAATGGCCTTTGCATATTGGCTCTGGTTGTCGCTAAATACGGCGCTGGCTTCACGTGGCGGCAGGTTTTGGTCGGCTTGCTGGTCATCGGGATTTGGAATTCCGGCACAGAGCTTTTGCGCCACGATGACAGGAAGCGCAAGTTTCAGCGAGTTCAATTCAGAATCGGTTTAACTCATCTCGGCCAAGCACTCGTTGACGCGGGAATCTATAGCGAGGGTGAGGTAAAGCAAAACAGCGGGGCGCTCTGGGATTGCGTCGGGCGGTGTAGCTGCTACAACATTACATTTACTTGGCTGGAACAAAAGTTGTTTTTCTTGAATGAGTCCAGTCGTTTTTCGGAGTTCGCAGAGCTTTCCATCTGCCTCAAACCCTTCGGAGATCGTGCCCTAAAGATTGACTCAGACTGCCAGTATGACCGCATCGAATTGCGAGGTAAGGGCGAATACGAACTGGTTCTAATCAAATCTGAGAACCAACGCGGGTATTGGCGCGGCCGGGGATTGCCGGACGATGAAGGCCCAACCCTTACCCTCATCAAACTTCCCTGGGAGCTATTCCGCAGTCTGCAAGAACCTCTCAAGGGCAATGGGTCGCTTCTCAAGAGGATGACAGACCGAGAGAATCGACAACATGAGATATTGGAACGCGCCGGACTGAAATACTGGCAACATGATGAAATGTCTGACGTTTGGCACTATCAAGGAAAGTATGCAAGCCTTGACTGGGAGACGTTTTAGAATGCCGCGACTGGTGTAGGTAGCCAATGAATTGGCAACGTACCGTATGCAATTTCAGCTACGGAACTGCTCGAAAGACTCATGCTTGATTGTCCGCGACTCTCGGTTCTTGCGATTCGCGCCGATCGTCTTTGCCTATCTGATGAAGCTTCATCTGACGCGCCTCGGCTAGATTGATCCTGAAGTCATAGCCGTGCTTCTTCAAAAGTCCTAACAGCTCTGCCCCGTTGAGTAGAGTGACAGGTTCATTGTTGGCGAAAGCGTAGGCATCCGCTCCGTAAGTGCTCGTCGTGACGAGGATTCCTCGCGATGCGCCTTCTTTGCGAACAACCGCGCATAGGTCCCGCACGGCGCTAACGTCTACTGTGTTCGTATAGCGCTTCGCCTGAATGACGTATTTGCCCCCATGTATTGGATCGGGATCGAAGGCAATCGCATCGACGCCGCGATCTCTGCTCGCCTGCGTGATCTTAACCTCAGCGCCTCGCCCAGAGAATTCCTTATCAAATAGTTCTCGAATTAGGTGCTCGAAATCCTGCCAGTCCATCTGCGCGAGGTTGGTTCGGTTGTCAAGGCTATTCAACACTTGCCGGGCATCTACGAATCGTGAATCCGCTCTCTTTAAGGTGAGCATTGGTTCAATTGGAATGATCTCGATCAGTTTGCCCGCAGACTTTCCGTGAAGATGCAGGAACGCCGCCACCGGATCGAGGCTGCTGAGGTTCAGCGCCGCAAGTTGGCGTGGTTCAGCCATCAAAGAGGCTGTGTATGCTTTGGTTTCGCAACCGGTTGCTGGATCACGGAAGTTGACCCACCCATTCAAAGCGAGAAGACTGATGACATTGTTTGTGTCATTCCTTGCGATCTCAAATCCAATTCTCAGAAGAATTGCCGGATGTACCTTCGGTATATATTCCTTGCGTTCAGATTGATTGAGAGGCTTCGCGACTAGCCCACTCTTTTGTTGAACGAATTTTGCCGGTGGCCTATGTACCACATCTGGTAGTCCAACCTCGACGATTAGGATTCTTTGCTCGTCATCAAAATCGACTTCCCACAGGCGCGGAACCGAGGCAGGAAGGGTGAGAGTTCCCAAGATGCATTCAATTCTTCCAAGCACTGATTCCCTGACCGCATTCCGGAAGCCATTCAACATGAGATTGAAGTGTTCCCTTTGCTCCAGGCATTCATTCGAATATCGTTGTGCATGTTGCCGGAAGGCGTCCAACTCCTCCTGGAAAAGGCTCGCGCTCGCGTTCAGGTAACGCTTCCATCTCTTTTGTTCCTCGATGTTCCATGACGCGATTTCGCTCATCAGCGCAGCGTGTCTTGACAGGATTTGAAGACGACGCTTGTTGAATTCGTCGACATGGGTGCGCTCATCACGGAAGTAGCGATTGATTTCTTTTTCGCGGATGCGGTGCAAATCGAATTCGAAAATCGCTTCCGCTATTTGGAGCGGCGCGCCGACAAACTCCCGAAATTCTTGACAGGCACCCGTCGGCGCGCTTCCTGGATAAGAACATTCCTGTGCTAATAGCGCCGACTCTCTTTCAGACCAAGACTTGATCTCCGGTGCAAGAATGCTGTCGATCTCCGCAATGTTCATTTCGCTGAAGTATGCGCTTCGCGGAGAGAATGTCTGTTTCAGAAAATTCCTTCTCTCCCAAGCAGGGCGGACAGGCGTCCAGACCGTCTCCGCGCGGCGACGTTGAAACTCCTCGTTGAGACGCTGAACTTCACGTTCGGCTTTCGACAAATCGTCTGGGAGGACAACTCGAACCGCGCTGGCGAGCATAGCTTTACGACTGCAAAACCTGCGTTCACGATTTGCTGCGATATTTCGGGCGAGGCTCTTCTGTACCTCGCCGAATGTCTTCGCAGCGCCCCCAATCAACGCAAATGCTCCCCAGACAGCGGCGACGAGAACAACCAAGATTATTCCCAGTTCTTCGGGCATGAATGCCAGCCTGCAATGCAGTTTCCGGATGCAATATGGAAAAGCCGTCTATAGTCTAAAGCCTTTGCCTCAGTCTAGCGTCATAGAAATGCACAAAGACTACCGTGCATGTGCGCCCTGCCGCACAGAGAGATCACCAAGGCAAAAGTGGCAATACAACATTGTGTAAGCCTGAGTACCTTATAAGCCCTGGAGCGCGTAGCGCTTGTCTCAGCGAAAACCTTTTGAGCAGAATAGTCGAGAAATCCGATTCGATCCGTTCATCCAATAAGCCGATCAGCGATAGGTGATATTCCAATAGATTATGGGTCAAATCCGCCGCGCAGTCTCCCAAGAATGTTCCAATGTCAGCTATGTCATCAATCCGACGAATAAATCCAAGGATCACTATTGCTGACAAATCCTGGATGTGTTCCTTAGCCGCAGTGTCATCAACTGCGCTCAAGTTGAAATCGAGCTTTCGCTCAAGCTCCGCCAGGAATTTTCTCGCGTTGGATTCGATTGTCGCCGGGCGAATGCCATGGGTTTCCGCCAGAATGATTTCACCAACGCTGGGGGGAATTCTGTCAGTGATCTTAAGCTCCCCGAACCGTTGTTCTCCGAGCGTTTGCTTGAGCATGTGAATGGTTTGACCCGCTGCGCCCTTGAAGATTTGTAACGCTGAATCCTCGGCAGATTTAGGCTTCCAACTACAATCCTGGCTAATCCGTTGTGCGTCTTCCACCTGAACCGGCGTCAACTCATGGGTCACTGTTGCCTTGTAACGGATCGCATTGGTACTGCCCCCCTTGGCCGCAAGATTGAACCAGAAGAACGCCTCGAAGGCATCCTTCGCCACTCCGATGCCATTCATATATCTGGTACCGAGGTTGAGTTGGGCATCGATGTCCCCTTGCTCCGCTGCGAGGCTAACCCACCACGCGGCCAAAGACTCATCCTGATCGACACCCAGCCCGTTATGAAAACAATTGGAGAGGTTGATTTGCGCGTTCGCAAACCCCCGCTGGGCAGCCAGACGATACCAGCGTAGGGCCTCTGAGATGTCTCGTGAGACTCCCTTGCCGTCTTCATACATCACCCCGAGATTGAACTGGGCATCTGGAACGCCTTCTCCCGCAGCTAATCGAATCCATCGCACGGCTTCTTCAAGGTCTACGGCAACGCCTTCGCCATTGTGGTACATACGTCCAAGCATGGCTTGCGCACTCGCATTACCCTGCCTCGCCAGCGTCTGGAACTCTGTGAATGCTCTTGCGTGGTTGCCAGACGTATAGGCTTCAAGTCCCGCTGACAATGCTTTGTTGGCCAAACTTGGCGACAAGCGCGAAAAAAAACCGGCTACTGATGGCATCGCTTTTACCTCAATCCGTCCAAACTTCAATAGTCCATTGATTTGGCCTGGTGTGCTTCTCCGCTTCGTGGTAGCTAAGCTCCGTAAAGATGCGGATGATACGTTCTGGGATCGGCAACAATTGTCCCAGCATTAGGCCACGAAAAGTTCTTCATACGCTCGAAGCTGTCATCGGCGGCAGCAATGGACCAATAGCGTCGCGAACACTCTATCTCTGTTCGCTCGTCAAAACCTGCGAGATTGGCAGCGGCCCTGTGATATACGACAACTTCACTGTCTTCGAACGCTCCCACTTGAAAACAGTAAGGAGCAATAACAACTTTGTTGAGCAGCCAATCCGTCAACGCTGGCGAGAGTTTCCCAAACGCTTCGACATACTCAGTAATATGAAATCGCAAAAATCCAGCGCTCGGATCGTTCCGCGGTTGCATCAGTTGGTCGCGTATTTCTCTGAAAAAATCCCGGTCGGAGGAAGTGATCGGGAACTCATACCATCGAATATTCAGATGGGATCGCGCTTGGTCTGATTTCAAATCCGTTAGTCCGTTCGCCATCACAACGCCAAACCCTCCCTGGCGCTGCGCACGCTCAGCCCAAGGATGAGCCATCAAATCTACCACAGTAACAGTAGAGGATGGTTCACGCGGCATGACAGCCACCCGTCCAACAGAAGATGTCCCGCTTACCGCGAATGCGAAGGCAAATGCAGGGTTTCCGGTGAAATCGACGATCCGAGTTGGTAATCCGTAATGCTGCAATAGCGCCAGGGCGTTTAGTCGGCTCAGCTCGTCAAGTCTCTCGGAGAGCTTCACAGCAAGGTCGTGAATGAGCTTTCCCAGCTTAATCAAATCAATAGGGGAAAGAGGAAACTCGTCCTTCATCGCTTCAATTTCTAGACGCCGCGCACTATCTGTTGTAGTTGGGAAATTGCCACACTCTCCGCGAAAGAGAAAATGCGGCAGTTCGCGCGGATATATGACACCAGAATCTGTCTGGCCCCAGCGAGTGTCGTTGGATCGGAGTGCGTATTGACCGAGCGTAAATGCGAACGCATCAGTCAGACTGTCGAAGCGCTGATCGGGTTGGAAATCCATAGTTGACGGTCCAGTATCAGGGGCTAGATCAATTATGCCTCTATGCGGGAGCAGAGTCGATTTGGTCTGCGATAGATTTCAAGAAGCATTCTGCTGGACAGTGCCGAGTTCTCACCATGGCTCATGCCGCAATTTCTCCAGAATCCGAGTGAATATCCGGGCGTCTGTATTGGTCGAGGATTAACTTGAGGTTTGGGTCCATACCCGGAGACGA
>Ga0182030_10016442_pt1 | contig 14409 bp, 10 predicted proteins | sample 812S3MmetaG_FD_121299 | JGI IMG/M metagenome (GOLD analysis project Ga0182030, IMG submission 121299) | Permafrost microbial communities from Stordalen Mire, Sweden - 812S3M metaG (Illumina Assembly) | ecosystem: Environmental > Terrestrial > Soil > Wetlands > Permafrost | place: Sweden...
CCATGCTGTCCTTGCAGATCGCCGGCAAGGGAGCGGCGCTGACGGATGCGCAGGTCTTCGATGCCAGCGGCAGGCCGTGGCCGACGTTTTTACAACCGCAGAACTTTGGCGGAATGGGCGATTCGGAGTCGCGCCAGGTCATCATCGCCGGCAAGCCGCAGCCACCCCTGTCGCTCGCCTTTGTGGCCAGCGGCAATGGCGCGGCAGTGGACGTGCCCATTCTGGTGGAACACGTCTCACTTTCAAATTGAAACCCGGAAACGAATCACGATATGAAAAGACTTTTTCGATGCAAACTGGCTTGGGCCGCGCTGGCGGCGATCTGCTGGAATTCGACGGCGTCAGCCCAAGAGTTTGACGGCGACGACATGGCTGGCGGTTTGGGGAGAGGCAAGGAGCAGCGCGCCGTGCTGGCGATCAGCGCCGATGGCAGTTCCGTGCTGACCACGGTCAGTGTCGAAACCCGCGTGATGGCCGAACAGCGCGTGCGCATGATGGAGCGCTACCAGAAAATGAGGGACGCCAACGATGGGGATGAAGACGCGGCGAAACCGGCTTTGACCGCAACCAACGACACCAAGCCGTTCACCGATGATGAGCTTTCCAAGAAGATCACCGATGCGATGGCGGAGAACGCCGAGGCCCAGGATCAGAAAATCAATGTGCTGGTAAAGAAGGACGACGTGATCACCACGGCCACGCGCTCGTTTGCGAGCCTGGAAGAGATGCTCCGGCAGAGCTATGCGGTCTGGAGCAGCAGTGGTGTGCAGTTTGAAAACGCGCGCTTTGAAACCGACACCAACGGATTGCTGCGCGTAACGCTCACGCCGCAAAGAAACATGGAGCGCTATTTTAAATCTTACCGCTCGGCCTTGAAGTTGAGCGGCGTTAGGAGCGAACTGAAACTGATTTTTCCAGGCAAGGTGGTTGCCAGCGGTTTTTCGGAGATGCAGACCAACGCCACCTGGCTGACGGTGGACGCGGAGAAGGATGAATCGCTGGACGCCATGGCCAAACTCTATGCGGCGCCGGTCGTGATCACGGCCGAACTGGGCGGGCTCAAGCTGGATCAGCCGCTGGAATCGAAGAAACTCTGGCGCTCGCGCGGATCGGCCGCCAAGGGCGACGACGAACCGCCCATCACGGACGCGGGCCCGGGATATGTTGCCGAGGCCCAGAGTGTCGCCACGACCACGTTGCATGTCTTTCCCGGCGGCGAGGAATATTTCAGCCAGAACCCGCCGGCCACGGGGGCGGTGGTGACCGTGAAGTTCTTTGCCCCCAAGGGCCGGACGCTGCAATCCGTCAGCGACACGCGCGTCACCAGCGCCGTGGACAACAAGGGCCGTTCCGTGGTCTCGGAAGCGGAAGCGGATGACGAGGAAGGCGCCCCGTCACTTGGGTCGGAACTCAACGCCGGTGGCGGTTCCGACGTCAGTTCCCTGCCCATTGAGCTCCGCCTCCAACTGCCGCAGCCGGACGCGCAGTCGATCGACAAGGTTTCCGCCGAAGCCGTGGCCACGACGGTTGGCACCTGGAAAGAGATGATGTTGACCAACTTCCAAGCCAATGCCACGAACGAGCTCGATCTGTCCGCGGCCTTGCCCGGGGCAAAAATGATCATCACGAAAGTGTCCACCAAGAACAGCCAGTTTAGCATGCAGGTAACGCTCACCGGGCCGGCGGCGGTGGCGCGCCTGGAGGTAAAGGCCAAAAATCCGGAAAACGAACAGTTCAACAGTTACTGCTCGGAACTCAACTCCAGCACCAAGAATGGCCAGACCACCCGCCACCTCCAAATTCAAGCGTACGGATTTGGGGGCGATGGGAATGCGTCAACTGGTTCGATTGTCCTGACGGTCCGCTACCCGCAGGACCTGCAACGCGAGCGCGTGAAATTTGAACTAAAGGCCTTGGATCTGATGTGATGCCGGCTTGATTTAAATTGGATTCACTGTGCCAATACCAGCACGGCCTTGTTCGCTTTGAGATACGCCTTGATGGTTTTGATGCTGTTGCAGGAGTTGGGGGTGCGCAGGGCATCCGTCTTGCCCAATTTATAATGCACGAGCAACTTGCCCACCGTGTCCACCCGCAGACTCGCTCCGTCCATGCGCCAAAGTTGGCCCTCTTCCAGGGGAGGCTGGGGGATGCGGCCCGGCTTGGTTTTTATCATGTCTTATCCTGCGCCCATATCCTTGCCGAAACCAGTTAAATCACCTTAATAATGCCACGACTCGCTCACGCAGGGAAGTAGGGCTGACCTGCCGGTCAGCCGCCGGGAATGGGGCACACGGCGCTTGCCGAAACTTTTCAACCGCAGGTCGCAGCCTCCGGCATTCAGCATCCAGCCCGTCCGCCAAGGGTTCAGCGCAGGAGGTCACCCAGCACTTGCTCCGCCGAAATCGCGTTGGTAAAATCCACCGTCGCCAACGCAAAATCGAAAAGGAACCCCATGAATGAATCATTGCCCGCCCCCGCCGCCAACAACACATTCGAGCGTATCAAGCGAGTCACTGCCGAAGGTCAGGAGTCCTGGTCGGCACGCGATTTGTCGCGTGTGCTGGAATACCTGAATTTCCGTAATTTCCAGCCGGTCATTGAAAAGGCCAAGGAAGCCTGCATCAAAAGTGGCCATGGCGTAGCCGACCATTTTGTGGAAATCCGCAATATGGTGGGCATTGGGTCGGGCGCGCAGCGCGAGTTGGAGGACTGGACGCTTTCCCGCTACGCCTGTTACCTGATGATTCAGAACGCCGACCCCAGCAAGCCGCTGGTGGCGCTGGGGCAAAGTTATTTTGCCGTGCAGATCCGCCGGCAGGAATTGGCCGATGACGAAGCGTTGAAGGAGGACAAGACGCACCTGCTGCTGCGCAGCGAGATGAAAAAGCACAATAAAAATTTGGCGGGCATGGCGAAACAGGCAGGCGTAATTCAGCCAACGGATTGCGCGATCTTCATGGATCACGGTTATCGCGGGCTTTATGGCGGGCTGGGGATGCGCGATATCCATCAGCGCAAGCGGCTTAAACCCAAGGAACAGGTCCTTGACCACATGGGCAGCACAGAACTCGCGGCAAATCTTTTTCGAGCGACGCAGACGGAGGGGAAATTGCGCCGCGAGAATGTGAGGAACAAAGACCACGCGAACCGCATCCACAACGAAGTGGGCCGCAAAGTCCGCAAGACTATCCACGAACTGGGCGGCACAATGCCGGAGAATCTGCCGGTGGCCGAGAACATCAAGAAAGTTGAAAGCCGGGAGAAAAGACGGCTTAAGGCCGAGCAGAAGAAACTGACGGAAGGGTCGCCGGACACGAGAGAGTGAGGATGATGGCCGTCAACATTCCCGGTCAGCCGCCCGTTCGGGCTCACAACCTGAATCTCATGCGCAATTCCATCAGCAGGGTGTTTTCCCAGGACGTGACATGCTGGTCGGCGGCCATGACTTGCTCGACGGCGGCAAACACCTGCTTTTGCTGTTTGCGGTCGGTGAAGTCATCCGCGAGCAACAGCGCCTGCTCCTTTGCCTTCCAGACGGATTGAACCGCCGGCCGCACGCGGGCCACCGCCGCGTCGAATTCCCGTTGCCGGTCGGGTTCGCCCGCAAAGCCCATGGCCGTGAGCAACGCCTTCAATTGTGCGTCTTCCGCCGTGGTCAGATGTCCGTCCGCGTACATCGCCAGAATCAACAGATCGAAAAGCGACCGTTGCTGGGCGGTTGAAAAACCCGTCAAATCTGTGTCCATGATGAGATGATAGCAGATTTGGGAGGACATTGACATGCTTTCACCAGTCAGTCACGAATTCAACGTCCGCGTTGCTTTGAGGGTCCTCGGCCTTCGGATTTATTTGGAATGAGACCGAATCACCGGAAAATAGAACAGCCGAACACAGTCGCCGCCGGGCTGCCGTTGTGACTGGTAAAGCCCGAATAAAACGGAAACCTTCCGCTGGCCGGGAGCGGTTTGCCGCCGGTAAAGATTCCACAGCAGCGACTGGCTGCTGGCGCCGGTGGCCGGATTGTCTTCCGCCCGCCAGAGCGACCACAGCGGCGACCAGTTGCGCTCAATGGCCGGATTATCCGGCACTCCCGGCTCCAGCGGCGCGAGAACCTGCAACCGCTCGTTGCCATTGAAATCGCGATGCCACACAAAAAACGGCCACATGTCCAGGCGCACTTTTTCCTTGCCGGTTTCCGTGTTCTTGATCGCCTGCCGCGAGTAAAGGTAGAACAAGATGCGCGTCCGCTGTTGATCCAGCGGATCCGAGTGAACCCGGCTGCAGGCATAGACCGGCCAGAGGTACGAGTCGTTTTTCTTGATGTCATCGCGCGACTCGCTGAACAACGGCCAGACGCGCGAGGTTTGCTTGCCCTCGCCATGGGTAAAGATGACGAACGGCCAGGGCCCCTGCCATTCGTGGTATTTCCGCTCGCGGTTGTCAATCGATGCGAAAAACGGCCACAGCACGGACGTCTCGTCGTAGCCGGGCGAACGGGTGGCCGCGTAAAATGGAATCGAAGCGCGGAATCGCCCGAGGTTGGTTGTGCCCAGGCCAGTGTCCTGGCTTAACCAAAACGGCCAAAGATAAAAGGAATCGTCGTGGCCCGGGATGGTGGTCACATCGCCGAAGCCGTTCGTCTGCGTCGTGACCTCTTTATGCTCATGGCCGGCAAATGGCCACGCCTGCCAGCCGTTCATCCCGTCGCCATGGCGCACATCCACAAACGGGAACAAGTAGTTGTCCGTTACCACGTCCTTTTTGCGGGTTTCCACATACCCCGGAAACAGGATGAAATAGATTTCGTCGTGGAACAACCGGTGCTTGAGCCGGCCATAGAACGGAAATACCGCGGTATAATTCAAATTGGTATCCACCGCCCGCTGCTGAAAATAAATGGGAAAGAGCGTGAGGCGGTGCGGCACCGTGTCGTCCGCCGCCAGTCCCGACGAGGTGCTGATCAATTCGCAGAATTGCCAGCGGCGCTCGTCGCCGTAGCGGACGTACGTCATGAACGGATACAAAAAATCAACTTCATGTGATTCCACCCCCGGATTTTCGTCGCTCGAAAAAAACGGCGGGAGGGCCAGGATGTTTCCGGAGTCCGCCGACTGCGAATAATAGAAAGGTCCCGCCGCTTCCGTGCGCCAACCCGCTTCCAGTGTCAGCTTGAACCGGTCAAAGACAAACCCCGCTGAAACCTCGTCTGCCATCGCCGGCGCCCCTTGGATGATAATGCTAGCTAACGCCACAAGGGCAAAAAGCTGCGCCAACGGAATGCAGACTCGCCGCTCCGTCCGCTTCGTTAACGTTATTTTTTCTCGTTTCATCCCAGTTTCGCTTATTGTGAATGAATTTTAACAATGATGTTGACTTTGGCCGTATTTTCCGTATTTTACTTCTCAATTGAGGTTTTTCACCTCGGTTCCTCCTGGACCCGGTGTCGGCGAGTTGCCGACATCGGGTTTTTTAATCAACGGCCGCCACCGGCCGATCAAATTCAACAGGGCCGGCAAAAAAGTCAACGCCGCTATCATGCACGTCGCAATGCCCGTGGCCATGATGATTCCCAGGCTGCGAATGCCGCGATGTTGCGCGAGAATCAGACTGCCGAATCCCGCGATGGCCGTCAACCCAGACACCAGCACGGCTTTGCCCGTGCTCCGCGATAAAATGCCCGGCGTGCCCTCCTCCGCATACCGGTTCAGGATCTGGATGCCATTGGTGACGCCAATCCCGATCACCAAGGGCAGCGTCATGATGTTTGCCAAATTGATGGGCACGCCCATCCACCCCATCAAGCCCGCCAGCCACAGCGTGCCGATGGCCACCGGGATGAGGGCCAGAATCATCGCGGTTACGCTCCGGAAGTGAAGGAGCACCATGATGGCAATGGCCGCCAGGGAATACCACGCCGCCTGCACATAGCTGTCCTTGAGCACGGTCTCGTACACGTAAAGCTGCACGGGGGTGCCGGTGACATTGGGATCCACCGTTCGCAGATCACTCACAAATCGTTCCTGCGCCGCGCGCTGCCACACATCTTCCTTGGGATACACTTGGATCAAGTATTTGCCATGGACACCAACGAAGCGGTTGCGCAGGGCCGGCGGCAGGTCGTCCACGGTGGGCGCCGTGGTGTCGTTCTGCCGCGCCAACAGTTGGAACGTGTCCCGCAGGTCAAACAGGAACGCCTGCTGAAACTCCGCCAGCTTCCGCGCGTATTCCGCCTGCACGGTCGGGCTCGCGCCCAGCATCAGTCTCCGAAAATCCGTGATGGACTGGGCCAGAGATTGCAGTTGCGCCGTTACTGCCGGATCGTTTGTTCCCGCCATCTCCGCCGCCACACCCGCATAGCAGGAAGTGTAAAAAAGCGTGCTGCTCAAGTCTGGCAGGCTCACCGGCTGCGTGTCCGGCGCCTTGAAGGTCAGCCCGGCAACTTCCTCCTTCACCTCGCTGATCAGCTTTCGCTTTTCGCCCTGGTCCGGATGCAGGAAATCCTCGTAAAACGGCGGTTCGGTGGCGGCGACCGTGGGCAGTTTCTCGATTCGCTCCTGCCAAGCCACGGCATTGGACAGCGAATCCGCCAGCACGGCCCCGTACAACAGCGATTTGTCCGCCGAGTCCAGCAGCGTCTGTTCAAACACCACCGACGACAGGCTGGGACTCTGCATCTTGATCAGGTTATAGTCGAAATAGACCTTCCGGCCCTCCCAGACCGCCAGCAGGCAGAGCGACGCAACGACCCCCGCCACCAGCACCGGCCGCTGCAGCCAGATGTTTTCGATCCGCGCCCGCCGGTCATCGTCGTGGATCTGGTGGTCCAGCACGTTTTGCCGGCCGCGCAGCAGCAGGATCGGCAGCATCGTCATCATCGGAACAAAACAAACCAGCAGCCCGCCGCCGCAAATCACGCCCATCTCCTTGATGCCCTGGAAATTGGTGAAATACATCGCCAGAAACGCCCCCGCCGTGGTCAGCGCACCGGTGAATATCCCCTGGCCGGTATAGACCATGGCCTTGGTGATGGCCTCCTCGTTCGACTTGCCATGGTGCAGCTCTTCCTCGTAACGCGTGATCAAATGCACCGCATAATCCATCGCCAGCCCGATGAGCATCGGCACGAAGGTGATGGTCAGAATGTTCAGATGTCCCACCGTGGCCGTCGTAAAGGCCATGGTATAGCCCACGCCCACCAGCAAACAAATGGTGGCCTTTACCGGCCGGCCCGTCTCGGCATAGCCGTAGATGAAAATGATGGCGCACAGGATCAGGGAAACCACGCTCGCCAGCGTCGCGTCCTTTTGCGACTGGGTCATCTCGTCATAATCCAGCACCGGTTCGCCGGTGATGCCCACGTTGACACCGGGAACTTCCGGCCGGGTCTCCTGCACGAGTTCGCGCAACCGGTCCACGACCTGCCCGGTCATGTCATCGTTGGGCGCGTGGCAGGTCACCAGAAAAAGCCGGCCATGATTAAACGTGAGATAGCTGGACAGCACCGCCTGGCCGCTCGAATCCAGCAGTGTCATGACATTCGGCGATGGCGGCACGCCGGGCCGCTCCAGGGCGTCCCGCGCCTGCGACACGATGCGCGTCAGCGCCGGCAGCGATTGCACCAGTGACCGGTTTTCCGCATTTTCCTCCTCCTTGGCCGTGCGAAACGCCTGGTTGACCTGCTCAAACAGCGAAACCAGATTGGTGGACTGCGTAAACTGTCCGATGAACGGCCGCACCGTGCGCAGCATCTCCACCGTTTGCACCAGATCCGTGATGGAGGCAAACTGCAGCGCCTGGTTCCCCATGACGGAAATGTTCTGCTGATAAAAAACGTCCTGAAACAAGTTCGTCCTGACGCCCTGAAACAAGTTCGTTTCGCCCCCCTGAAACCAGTTCGTCTCGACGCCTTGAAACCAGTTCGTCTTGACCCCCTGAAACCAGTTCGTCTCGGCCTGCAACTTGGCGGCAATGCGCTCCACGAACTGCCGGTTCTTCTCCACGTCCTCGCTTTGCACCACCACCACCAGATCATCCGGCTGCGGGAACTCCTTTTCAAATGCGAGGTAATTCTGATGATACTGCTGGTTCGGCCCCACCAGATCGTCGCGGTTCATGTCCGCCTTCAGAAAAAAGACGGTATAGGCCACGCACAATCCAAACAGCGCGATCTGCGGCCAGAAGAACCAGTGCGGATGGCGGCACACGCCTTTGGCCAGCCGGCCCAGCGCGCGCGCCATCAGCGAATCTTCCGTCAATGCCTTCATGTGCTTTTGTCGAAGCGTGAAGCGCGCAGCGCGAAGGGTGAAACGCAGCCGCAAGGCGGCCGGACCGCTTCGCGCCTTGACCCCTTGACGCTTTGGCGCCTTACCCCTTCACGTGGTCTCCTTTTCCACAAAAACCGCCGTACCATAACACAAGACTTCCGTAATGCCCGGGGCAATCTCCGTGGCGTCGTAGCGCACGCCGATGACGGCGTTGGCGCCCAGCCCGCCCGCGTGCGTGAGCATGAGATTGAACGTGTCCTCGCGCGCCCGCTCGCAGAGGTCGGTGTACAGCGTGATGTTGCCGCCAAAAATGCTCTGGATGCTGGCGCCAATGTTGCCAACCACCGAGCGTGACCGCACCATGATGCCCCGGACGACACCAAACGACTTGGTGATGCGATAACCCGGCAGCTCAAACGCTGTGGTGGTCAAAGGATGGGTCTGACTCATAGTCCTCAGATTGAACACGACCGCAGGCCCGTGCAAAAGCCAATTCTTGCGCCCGGCCGGAGCCCTGTCCGGGGCGACCCACTTCCGATGGCACGGTTCAGGAAGGCGATGGGAGCGTTTCGCAACAGGAGCAGGCACCGACCAAAGCGGCGGTGAACGCGCCGCACTCGAGGCGCTTCGCGACTACTACGCTGCGCGGCCAACGCGCGAGCGTTTGGAGATGGTGGCTTCAGCACCGCTTTCGTGCGCAAGGTAATCCTGGTTAATAGGGTGGCGTTTGGTGCGGACGAAAGCGCCGTCGCCGCTGACGCTTTGCCGGCGCAGTCCACGTCACGGACGGACGGGGGAAGCTCGGGGCGATTCGGAGGCGTTTGGCGGTGCGAAAGGATTCCACCGATCCCTTTCCATCCAAACTATCGTCGCTCAATCAACGCCTTGTTCGCCACATCCTCATCCAGGGTCCACCAGGAGCCCTCGCGATGCGCCGAAGCCGGCTGGCCGTTGACCCATAAACCGGTTGAATTCTGGCCGGACGGCACTTGGACCCGGGCACTCATCCCCACGGGCAAAGTGATCTCCAATTTGAACGTCTCCCCGCTTTCCCAATGAACCAAAACCGGCCCCCGGGGCGTGGGCACTTTGCCTTCCGCCGCTGACAAATGGCCCGGATGCGGACAAACCGTTGCGCGTTTCCAGCCCGGCGACAGCGGTTGGACGCCCAGGACAAATCGCGGCAGCAAGTTCGCCGGTGCCGCGCCCCAGGCGTGATTCCAATCCAAGTTCGGCTTGTAACGCTCGTCCCAGGCTTCCCAGGTGATGGTCGCGCCCTGAACCACCATGTTCGCCCAACTCCGATCGCCGGGAGCCGTCATCAAGTCCAGGGCGGTCGCCGTCTCTCCATTTTCAAACAGCCCTTCCATCAGGTATTGGGCGGCATAAACCGAGCAGCGCATGCCCCGTTTGGCCAGCCATTCGGCCACGTGGGCGCGCTGCTCGACCGGCACCAGGCCGAATGCCAACGGAAACAGATTGGCGTGCAGGGAAACATGGGTCGTGCCTTCGCCATCCCGATAAAGACCGCGCCACTGGTCGTAAAACTTTTCCTGAAACGCAGCCTGCGCCGCCCGCGCCCGGGCGTCATAATCGTCCGCGTCGGTGTTTTGATGCAGCGCCCGGGCGAGTTCGGCCATCAGGACGAGGACACGTAGATGAAACGCATTCACCACCGAATTGACCGGCGTGAAGACAAAATCGTCCCGCTCGCCGGCCGGCCAATCCACCAGGTCGCCGGTCAAATTGGTGCTGACCAGGAGTCCATCCGCGCGGGCCCGGTTGAATTGAAGCTTTGATTTCAACGCCGCGTAACGCGGGGCCAGCCAGTTCGTATCGCCCGTTTGCATCCAGTCCGCGTGGGCCATGAAAATCATGTGGGGCGCCCATTCCGTTGGCCAGGTCGGATGTGACAGCAGGCGGTCAAAGGTGTCCCTCGCCATCGGCACTTCGCCGTCGGAATAATAGTGGCTGAGCTGGTTCAAATACGCATCCGCCTCGTAGCTGATTCGCTCGCGGTCGCCATCCACATAAACCCCGGCAAACGTCGTGGCTTTGATCGAATAGCGACATAGTTCCCAGATCCGGTTGAGTCCATCGTCCGCCGCATGAAACGCCGCCGCTTCATCGTCCCAGCTCGCGGAAAACGCCGCCCGCCGGTGTGCCTGTTCCGGTTGCAGCGCCCCGGGCCAGCCCTCGATCTCAACCCAGCGAAACGGCAGCACCACCCCCCAATCGGCGGGCGTCAGCACGGCGGCGGCCCCAGACGAATTCCGCTGGTCGCGTGCCGGCGCAACGACGAGCGATTTTTCGCCCTCGAGCATGACATCGGTGCGGCGGTAGCGGACAGTGCCCGGCGGGTGACGGTTGATGCGCCCATCCTTGAAAGCCTCCCCGAAATGAACCGTTATTTGCCCGGTGGCTCCGGTTGGGGGGTGCAGGAGAAGATTGCCAAAAGCGACCCGGCCAAAATCCACGAGCGTCACGTTCGAGGCCACGGCCGTAATCTTTACCGGAGCCTCTTCCAGCAAACTGACCGGCGCACCCTGGGCCATCGGCTGGTGGCCCAGGCTTGCTGCCAAAAACACCACCAGACACATGAACCGATGAAAAACAGCGCTGCCTTGTCGCCCGTTAAAGATCATTCCCGGGAATAAACACTCGCCCGGCTTCCGAGACAATAAAATTCACGGCCGGTGAGGTGGGCGCATCTGATTATTGTCCTTGAGCAAACGGTCGAGGCACGGCTTCGCTGGTGGCCAGAGTTGCGCCGCGACTCTGTCTGTCCGCGACAGCGGGCACGTGGCGTGTGGCTAATCTTTCGGCTGGCGAATGATTCCGCCGCCCCTGCGCTGCGCTGGGCGCCGGACTGGTCGCAGCGCGACCACTGCTACCAAGGATGATGTCAAGATGCTCCCCTGGGATGTGGTTGGGCCACTCCAGGTGCCGGACTAATCGATTGCGGAGGTTGTCGTGCGCATTCACGGCAAATAATGTCCGGGCGTTACCGTATTCCCCACCGAACAGGTGGGCGTCTCGCCAACTCTGCTCAGATGGTAAACCCCTCCGTCCGGGCATGACGCAATTCTTCCTTCGCGGTCCGGCTTGATGTAAGGCGTCAAATCGCTCGGGAAATTAATTCGGTCGCCGTTGGTTGGATGGTGTTCGAGCGCGAACTGGTTGGCAGCAGCGTCAATTTGGCGGAGGTTGTTGATGCAGCCGTTGGCATCCCAGCCCGGCCCGCTTCTGCGCGAGCCCACAAAGTTGGGTACCGCCACGGCAGCCACCAGCCCGATGATGAATACCAGGATGGCGAATGACCAAAATCCAATGGGCCAGGACCAATTTGATTTTTCCCGTTCACTCATGTTCTTAAATGAACACCGCTGGTTGAATTTCGTTCTGATTTGAACGATTTCGCGGGCCCAAGCACGAATAGGATGGGCGTACATCGGGACACTGGCGCGAACTGGCGGCGATGTTGTGAACACGAAGCATTATGCAGTGCGGCGCGTTCACCACCGCTCCGGCACGCACGGCATATTCACGACCGTTCGGGAAATCTGCGTGCGCACGAAAGCGGTGCTGAAGCCACCGCATCTCCAGGCGCTCGCGCGTTGGCCGAGCAGCGAAGCAGTCGCGACGCGTTTGGGGATGGCAAGCGAAGCGCGAGATCGCTTTCGCGCGGGTGAAGATCTTCAGCGATCTGTCTGGTTTAGGCGCGGACGAAAGCCGTCGCTATTACCGTCTGCGGCCGCCGGGGGCGAAGTGATAGCCGCCGTGGATGCGGCCGCCGCGCACCTTGCCGGGGAAGCCGCCGGGAGCCGCGCCGGGCTTGCTCTTGGCTTCCTCGAAGATGGCGGTGTACCGGTAATCGAAATTCTCCAGCTTCACGCGCTCGATCTTCTTGTCGATGAACCGTTCGATGGCAAACACGTGGGGCGCGTCCTCGGCCACCATGATGGTGAAGGCGTCGCCCGTGTGTTCCGCGCGCCCCGTGCGCCCGATGCGGTGGATGTAATCCTCCGGATGCTGCGGCACGTCATAGTTGATGACATGGCTCACGTCGGCAATGTCCAGTCCGCGCGCCGCAATGTCCGTGGCCACGAGCACTTCAAAGCGGCCCTCGCGAAATCCCTCCAGCGCCTGTTCGCGCTCCTTTTGGGTGCGGTTGGAATGCAGCACGGCCACCGCGTGATTGTTGCGCTTCAACGTGTGCGCGACCCGGTCGGCCCCGTGTTTGGTGCGGCAAAACACCAGCACCGAGTTGAAGTTCACCCGCTTGAGCAGTTCGAGCAGCAGATCGGTCTTCTGGGCATCGGCCACGGGATAAATGACATGTTTGACCGTGTCGGCCGGGGAGCGGCGCGCGCCGATCTCAATGGTCTCGGGATCGTGCATGGCCCACTGGATGAGCGTCTCGATCTGCGGCGGAATGGTGGCGGAGAACAGCGCGGAGTGGCGCTGGCGCGGACATTTCTCCACGAGCCGGCGCACATCAGGCAGGAAACCCATGTCCAGCATCCGGTCCGCCTCATCGAGCACGAGAAACTGCACCTTGTCCAGGCGCAGCGTGCCCTGTTCCAGATGATCGAGCAGCCGGCCGGGCGTGGCCACCACAATGTCGGTCCCCGCCTTCAGTTCGTCGTTCTGGCGGCCATAACCCACGCCGCCATAAACCACGGTCACTTTCAGGTTTGTAAATTTCGCGTAATCGCGGATCGCCGTATCGACCTGCGAGGCCAGTTCGCGGGTGGGTTCGAGGATCAGCGCGCGCGGGCCGGCGGGCTGGTGCTGGCCGAGCTTGGACAGGATGGGCAGTCCGAACGCGGCGGTTTTACCGGTGCCCGTCTGGGCGCTGCCGATGACGTCGCGTCCGGCGAGGACGAGCGGGATGGCGCGCAGTTGAATGGGCGTGGGATCCACGTAACCCATTGCCTTGACACCTTCCAAAACGATTGGAGAAAGACCTAATTTACCGAAAGGCATGCAATAGATTAACACTTTGTCTCATTAAGGAAAGCAATGAATTTCCGCCGGCCGGTCCCGGGGAGGGGACAGCTTGTCCCCGGCCGCAGTTGGAGGGCGCTTTCCAGGGGCGGGGACAGCTTGTCCCCGCCGTTCCGTCTCGCACCGGAGCGCCGGTTGGCCTTGCCGTAGCCGCCCGCGCGGGGTGGCACAGGCGACCCGCCTGTCCGGGTTCCCGATGTATCGGGACCGGACGGAACGGAACAGCACAGCCTGTTTCCAAACCGGCGGTCGTCAACGAATGGCGCGACCATTCTTCCCGCTTTTCGCCTTTGGTTTGCATACAAGGCAAAAGCCGGAGGCTGGCATGAGCGCGCGACCCCTTTAAAAGGGCTGTGACGAAATCTTGCCAGCCGGTTGAAAGCAATTATGCTCGTGGCATGCCAAAGAAATCCATTGCACTGACCTTGCTCGCCATCATGGCGCTAACCCGTGGTGTGAATGCGCAAAGTGAATTTGAAAATGAATTTGGGCCGGGTGCCGGCAATACCACGATGACCGGCGGCGACAACACAGCCAACGGCAATTCCGCGCTCAGTTACAACACCTCCGGTGGCTTCAACACGGCCAACGGCCTGAATGCGCTCCTTTTCAACACGGAAGGCAGTTACAACACCGCCGACGGTTTTGGTGCGCTCGTTGAAAACACAACCGGCATCAATAATACTGCCGACGGGGTTGGTGCGCTCTTTTACAACCAGACCGGGAGCAACAACGTCGCGGTAGGATTTTATGCCGGCTACACTATCTACGGCGACAACAACATTGCCATCGGAAGCTTTGGCGAAACTGCGGACTACAACACCATTCGCATTGGCAATCCGAACATCCAAACCAGGGCGTTTATGACCGGCATCAATGGGGCATCGCTGCCCGGCAATCCCACCAATGCGGTTGTGATTGACGCTTACACTGGTCAGCTCGCGGCCGTGCCGTTGAGTACCTTGGCCGGCGCCACTGGAGCCACCGGTGCTCAGGGCCCGGCGGGAGACAGTGGGATGAACGGCGTCGGCTTTGTCCCCGGCGCGTATCTCTACCTGCCCAGCACCACGGCGGCACCGGCTGGATTCACCAAAATCGGCACCAAGACTGACTTGATCGCCGATATGCGAGG
>Ga0182030_10016445_pt1 | contig 14408 bp, 12 predicted proteins | sample 812S3MmetaG_FD_121299 | JGI IMG/M metagenome (GOLD analysis project Ga0182030, IMG submission 121299) | Permafrost microbial communities from Stordalen Mire, Sweden - 812S3M metaG (Illumina Assembly) | ecosystem: Environmental > Terrestrial > Soil > Wetlands > Permafrost | place: Sweden...
GTATCGACGCGGGATCGACCAGCATGGGTTTCGGTTTTAGTAACCGTTAACTTTTAGCACGCGGACTTGCCCCCGTCAAGCTAAAATGGCCAACTTGGGTTCCGGAGAAGTGGATTCTCCAGCCCCGTCCAATTCCACTTCGACGATAAACCCGTTTTTCTGGAGTTGTCGGAAAATGCATGTGAAAACGGTCGATCCCACGCCGCCTCGGATGCTGTTCTCCACTGGAGTTATTTCCGAGTGGTGCGTAATCCGGACGAAGCACCTCGATTTAGGTAGCGGCAACCGTTAGCGTGAATCCTGGAGGTATCCGATACGAGTTCGGTCGATCTTCGACAAGCCGTATCGCGGGGGTAACGCTCGACCTTTGTGATTCCTTTGTTGTGTCACGCGAGTTCGCGCTCATCTGACTTGCATCGCCAGCAGCCGGCGCCCCGCATCCCGGAACAAGGTTGCGCAGGGCCGAGCGTGCGATCCGGCTGGCGATGGACAACTATGCTACTCACGATTCGGGGGATCGCTTGCACTCGGAAGCACACCTCTGCTCGCGCTCAGCGTTCCAATTCCGCGATGAGTTGTTTCACTTTCTGCGCGTCTTCCGCCTTGGGCGAGAGTTCCAGATACTTCTTCAGGTGCTCCACGGCGCCCTGCCGGTCCCCTTTGGCGGCCAGGACCGTCCCCAGCAGATCCTCGGCCTTCGGAAAGAGGTGCGTGGGATCCATCTCCACCGCCTTCCGCGCGCTCTGTTCAGCCGGCTCCAATCGCCCGAGTGCCAGATTCGCCACCGCGTTATAAAAGTACACCGACAGCGATTGGGTATACCAGGCCTTCATCGCGCGATCCGTGATGCTGCCGCGTCCTCCATTCTCCCCTCGCGGATGGCAAGCTGCGCAAGCAGGACATACGGCTTGACGTAATTGGGATCGGCCTGAATGGCGCGCCCCCAGGCGTCTCGCGCCTCTGCCGGCCTGGACAATTCACCGAGCGCCTCGCCCAGCGCACTCCAGGCAGATGCATATTCCGGATAGATCGTCACCGCCCGCCGGAGTTCCTTCTCCGCCTGAGTCCATTTCTTGTTCTCAAGGGCCTTGATGCCCTTCTCCCAAGCCTTCTGAGCCTCCGGAGGCGCCTGCAGGGCCGTGAGCGAGACAGTCGCCTCTTCGTCCTCGTCGCCGTTGTGCTGCACCATGATCACCGCCCCATCATGAAGGGTTACGGTGATCTTTCCGTAACCCTTGATGAGGAAAACAGCCTGGCACACATCCGTTGTTCTGATGTCCTTTATGGTGGGATATTCAGGCGCGCCTCGCAATTTGAAGTCCACCGACGGGCCGGTGTACACGATCCGGCCATCCAGCCCGATCGACTGCACCAGGCACGAAGATTGTGTCAGGGGAGGGAGCGCCAACGGCGCAGCCGGGAAAGGCCGGCCATCTTCCAGCACCAGCCTGGCGGTATATCCGAGCGCCATCGGCGTTGGCAGCAACAGAAGGAAGGCGATGCGGGCTATGGGCGTGCCGATCGGTACACAGCCGAACTTATTCCGTCGCATAACCGATACCAGGATATTTTAATCCACTTCGCGACGAAGAGCATCACCTCGCATCCATGCTCGGAGCAGGGGACGGACCATTTGGTCCGCGGAGTCGATGCGGACCCGTCATGCAAGAACGGAACACCACACTGCCCGCCGCCGATGCCGGCGAATCGAACCTCGACACGATGCCGGCCTTTCGCCTCGGTTGCCGGCCGCTGCTCCATGCCGGTGCGGAATGCCTGCGCCGTTTGCGCGACGAAGAACTCTACCTGCGCCGCGCCGGGACCTGGGAGAAATTCTGTCCGCGGTACCTTTGGATTGGGTGCCAATCGCATCATCCGCTACCTGGAAGAATTTGGCCCTGCCATTTCGAAGTCGCTCAATTCTCACGCGTATCACCCCGATCCACGGTGACGGCGCAAGCACCTACGCATGGAAGCCAAACGCGATACTGGCGGACGGCCGAAAGTATTTTGCCACGTCCCGAGGCGGCGGGCGACTTGCTCGCGCATCCCTCATGTGGCGAAATCGAGCGGCGCTTTCGCCCTCCGGTTACAGCATCCACCGGGTGAATGGAACGCAAATCGGTATGCGATAATCCTCCCATGCACCTGGGTAAATCGCCGCTTGGTTCCATGTTGGCAGCCATGCTTCTCTCCGCCGCCTTGCTGGCGGCCCAACGCGGCGGCCCGCCGCTTCCCGAAGCCGCGCGGCCGGCCCAATCGCTCATCCGCGAGGGCAAACTCGATGAGGCCCTGGCGGTATACAAGAAGGCCCTCGAAACCGCGCCCGACTCCCTGCCCTTGCGCAACGCTCTCGGCACGCTGCTCGACCTCATGGGCCGCGGCGCCGAAGCCCATGCGGAGTTCGCCCGCACCATCGAACTAGCCGCTACCCCGGAAGCCAAGTCGCAGCAGCAGCGCGCCATGGCGATGTCCTATGCGTTTGCCGGCGACTGTGCCAATACCGTGAGGTACGAGCAGATGGCGATCTCGTACTGGGTGTCGCGCGAGAAAGAAGAGCCGGCCAACGCCTTCTACCAGGAAGGCGAGATGGCCGACGAAGCCGCGCGCGTGTGCATCGACGCCGGCGATCTGGACGCCGCCGCCAAGTGGTACAAAGCCGGCCACGACTACGGACTCAAGGAGCCTGACATCGCGCCCGTCCGCCGCGACCTGTGGGAGTTTCGCTGGGAGCACGCCCAGGCGCGCATCGCCGCCCGCCGCGGCAACAAAGCCGAGGCGGCGAGGCACGTGGCTGCCGCCCAAGCCATCCTCGACAAGGACGACCAGTTGGCGCACGGCGGCGGGCGCGGCGAAAGTCAGGCCCAGTTTATGCCCTATCTCACCGGCTATGTGGCGCTCTACACCGGCGCTTACAAAACCGCCCTGGACGACCTTCTGAAGGGCAATCAGAACGATCCCTTCTACCAGTGCCTGCTGGGCGAGACTTACGAGAAGTTAGGGGAAAAAGACAAGGCGATGGAGTGTTACCGCAAGGCCGCGGCCACCACCGCCCACAACCCGCCGGCCGCGTTCGCCCGGCCCTTCGCGCGCAAGAAACTCGGAGGATAGGCCGATTATGCGTTTCCGAACCGCGTTCATGCTCCTCGCTGCAGCCATGGCCCTCGGGGCCCAGACCTTCGACCCCGCCATGCCGGCATCCGTCCCCGCGGTCGCCGGCCGGGTGGTGGAGTCTTTTGGCCTGCGCTATATCGACGTGAAGACCGGCGATGGCGCACCCGCCGCGCCGGGTCGGGAATACACGGTTCACTACACCGGCTGGCTGCGCGATGGCCGCAAGTTCGATTCGTCCGTGGACAAGGGGACGCCATTGAAATTCGTGCATGGACGCCGCGCCGTGATCGCCGGCTGGGACGCCGGCTTCGAAGGCATGAAAGTGGGCGGCAAGCGGCGCCTGTTCATCCCGTACGAGCTGGCTTACGGCGAACCGGGGCGGCCCCCGGCTATTCCGCCGAAGGCCGAGCTGGTCTTCGACGTGGAGCTGCTCGGCGTGAAGGATGCCGCGCCGCAACCGCCCGCCGGAGCCGATCTCAACCTGCCGCTTCACGACCTGGAAGCGCACATAATGGCGCTGGCGAAAGCCGTGCCCGAGGAGAAATACTCCTGGAAGCCCGCGGCAGGCGTCCGCAGCTTCCAACAGGTCTTCCTGCACATCGCCTATGGCAACCGGTTGCTGCTGAATATCGCCCTCAATTCACCCGATGGCGATGCGCTGCGCCAACAGGTGGAGGAGCAGGCCAGGGCTGAGGACGCGCCGGTGACCAAAGACCAGGTGCTGGCGATTCTGAGCGAGAGCTTCGCCGCGGTCCACCGCGCCATCGACCGCGCTCGCGCCGCCACCCTCACGCGCAACGTCGATTTCTTCGGGACGCCGGCCACCACCAACGGCATGCTGATCGATCTGGAAACGCACATGGCCGAGCACCTGGGCCAAGCCATCGCCTACGCGCGCATGAACGGCATCGTGCCGCCCTGGTCGCAGTAGCGGCGAGCAGCGGTCGCTACAGCAAGCCGCGCATGGCGTCTTGCTGAAATCCCAAAACCATCTCGCCGCCTTTCACGGGCGGCTTGTGATTTTGCTGGCCGGCGGCGTGAAGAAGCGCCAACAGGAAGACATCCGCCAGGCAAAAGTGAATTGGGAAGACTACCGGAACAGGAAGACTCGGGAAGAAACACGATGCCACTGACCAAAGATTTTCGCGAAACGATCCGCGAACGCGCCCAACGGGAACCGCGATTCCGGAAGGCGTTGCTTCGTGAAGCAATCGAACTTATGCTCTCCGGCGACGAGAAAACGGGCCGCGCGATCTTGCGCAATTATATCAACGCCACAATCGGCTTTGCGCAGTTGGAGGATGCCACATCCATCCCGGCCAACAGCCTCATGCGGATGTTTGGGCCGAAGGGTAACCCTTCGGCCAAGAATTTGTTTGGCGTTCTCGCTCATCTTCAGGCGCAGGAAGGCGTGAACTTCGAGATCCGTCTCCGCCGCAGTTGACACTATACTCGACCGCCGGGCCAATGGCCAAGTTGGGTTCCGAAGAAGTGCATTCTCCCGCCGCGCCCCAATTCCACTTCTACGATAACGCGGCGAAATGGACCGGGTGCTTGAACTGTCACGGCGGCTGAATGTATACTGACCAGGAGCCGAAGCCAAAATGGAAGTTCCGGATTAGAACCGTGGAATGCCGGCCCGGGGGGAATTCAATGAAATCCCGATGCTGCAATCATCTACCCGGGGCTGCTACGGCAGTACTACTCCCTGTTACTGGTTTTTCCCGTCTTGACCCGCTATGATGACTATCAACACCTGTGAGGGCCGCTGGGGAAGCCTGGGATAGGACTCAGGGAGAGCACGGAGAACCCAATGAAACTGAAAATCGCCATAGCCTGTCTGGCCCTGGTCGTCCTCGGCGCCGGAGCCTTCTTCGGCCTGCATACATTCCGCCCTACGTCCGCCCAACAGACCCGCATTGCGGCGCTTGAGGAACTGCGCGACAGCGGTGTCATCACCCCGCAGGAATACGATTCCAGGGTGCAGGCGCTGCGGGCCAGTGCTCCGGCCGCCTCGGCGGGCATGGCAGAAAAGATCTCCAGCCTCAAAGAGTTGCGCGACAGCGGCGTAATCACGGCACAGGAATACGATGCTAAAGTCCAGGCGCTCCAGGCCAGCGTTCCTGCCCCCACCGCTTCCGCAACCGCAGCCCCCGCAGCCGCGGCTCCTGCAACCTCCTCCGCACTCGCGGCCCCTGCGGCCCCCTCCGCAGCCGCGGCCCCTGCAACCTCCTCCGCACTCGCGGCTCCTGCGGCCCCCTCCGGGGCAGTGCCGTCGACGAACATTGACACACCCGACCCGAAGGTGCAAAAAAACTTCATCCGTGACCCCGTCCTCAATATGGACGCCTACGTTGTCTTCCTCCCCGCCAGGTGGCACCTGGTGGGTGCGGTCATGCAAGGCTCGCGGTGTATTCCGGCGCCGTTTGCGGTCTTCCGCGTTTCCAGCCCGGATGGTTTGACGGTAATGGAAAGATTGCCGCGTATGGACTGGGTTTGGGGCAATGACCCCTCCATCGGTAAGGACGTGGGCGACTGCCTGCCGATCCAGGAGGCCATGAGCGCCAAAGACTTCCTGAAATACATTTCAGCCACCCTGAAAGTGGAATACCTGGGCGAAGAGGCGGTGCCACAGGATCAAGTGGATGCGGCCAACAAGGAACTGGAGCGGAACCACAGCAATATGGCCAAACAATACGCCGCCGCGGGCATGCAGCAACCCACCGAAACCGTGCAACTGGCTCGTGCCACGGTGCGCTATACGAACGGCAGTTTCACCATGAAAGGCCTGCTTGCCGTTACCCTCAATTGCTCGGCTGCCAAAACACAGATCCACCCGGGGATGCAAGGGCAGAAGAACAGTTGCCATGCCGAGGTCCAATATGAGCACGCCCCGGAAGCCCAATACGATGCCGCCATGGCCCTGCTGGATCCCCATAATATCGGCGCCGTAGAACTGGCCCCCTTCACCAACGCCTGGATCGCCGGGAACAACCGGCAGACACAGGCCAACCTGGCTCAGATCCGCGCGCGAGGCGCGATGTACGCGGCGCAAAGCCAGGCCAGCGCGGACCAGTTCGCCCACAGCCAGGCCGTGCGCCAGCAAATGCACGAGGAATTCCTGTCCACCATGAAGCGCGGCACCACCATGTCCATGAACCGCTCGGCGCAAATCGCCAACACCAACCACACCGTCACGTCGGATTGGGTAGACTATTCGCTCGACCGGCAGACCGTCCGCGACCCGAATACCGGCCAGGTCACCAAGGTTTCCAGTTCCAACAGTTATACCTGGCTCGATAGCTCCGGTAAGGTTACCTACCAGACCAACGATCCCTATGCCGATCCCAATGGAGCGTTGCAGGGCAACTGGACGCGCCAGCAAGTGGTCCACGGCGATGGCGCCGGCAAATAGACTTACTGACGGAACTTCACTTCCAGGGTTACCCAATAGTCGATAGGTTGGCCGTTCAGCATGGTTGGCGTGAATTCCCACTGCTTTACGGCTGCCAGGGCCGCTTAGTCTATGTCGAGGCCCAGAGGGCGTAGGACCTTCATGTTATGAATCTAGCTTGAGACGCGCGCGATGAACCTGCCCCAGCCGGCCAAACCGGGAGACGTGATCGTGCTCTACGGCGTGGGATTCGGTCCGGTGAGCCCGGCGATTCCGCAGGGGCAGATCGTGGAGCGGCAGAATGCCCTGCCATCGTTCCGCATCTCCATCGGCGGCGCCGGAGTGTTACCGCAAAGCCGCGGCCGCCACCGCCCACAATCCGCCGGCGGCGTTCGCCCGGCCGTTCGCCCGCAAGAAACTCGGAGCGTAAGAACTATAGCAAGGCGCGCATTTCGTCTTCCTGAAATCCCAGCGCCATCTCGCCGCCCTTCACCAGGATGGGACGCTTGATCAGGTTGGGATGCGCGGCCATCAGCGCCAGAGCTTCAGCGCGCGATGGCGGCTTGTGCTTCATATCGCGCTCGCGAAACAGCTCGTTGCGCGAGTTCAGGAACGAGCGGTAATCGCGCGCGCCGATCAGACGATCCAGTTGCTCCACGGTTAACCCCTTATTGAGATCGACCTCGTCGAACTCGGCTCCCTGTGCGCGAAGCCAACTCTTCGCGTGGCGGCAGGTAGTTCAGGTGGGTTTGAGATAGAACGTCAGCGCGGGCATGCCGGTTCCCAGGGTAGCTCACTTCTGCCGCCTTGCGCCAGGGAATTCTCGCGGCAAGACCGCGCGGGAAACGCTGCGAAAGTTGGTCGGCAGGCCATGAAGCACGCTCTCACGGGTGCGGTCTGGGCCCGGTTCGAACGCGCCCCGTAACGCGGTCAGCGGGTGGCGCGCCGCCGCATTTGTGAAAACCGCCGTTCCCGCGCACAATGAAACAAGTGCGAATTCTGCTGGTGGAAGACGAGGCGCGGGTGGCCGCTTTTATCGCCAAGGGCCTGCGTGAACAAACCTACGCCGTCGACATCGCCTCCGACGGCGAGCAGGCGCTCTACCACGCCGCCGTCAACGAGTACGACCTGGTGATTCTCGACGTCATGCTGCCCCTCAAGGACGGCCACGCCGTCTGCCGGGAACTGCGCGCCGCCGGCTTCGGCGCGCCCATCCTCATGCTCACGGCGCGCGCCGCCGTGGACGACCGCGTGGCCGGCCTCGATTCCGGGGCCGACGACTATCTCGCCAAGCCTTTCGACTTCAAAGAGCTGCTGGCGCGCCTGCGCGCCCTGCTGCGGCGCTCGAAGGGATTGCGGCCCCAGGTGATGCGCGTGGCCGACCTGGCCCTGAATACCGGCAGCCACGCGGTTACCCGCGCCGGCCGGCCCATCAGTCTGACGGCCAAGGAATATGCCCTGCTCGAGTTCCTGATGCTCAACGAGAATCGCGTCGTAGGCCGCGAACAAATCGCGCAGCACGTGTGGGACGAAAGCTTCGACGCCTTCTCGAACGTGATCGACGTGTACATCAAACGGCTGCGCGCCAAGCTCGAATCGGGCGGCGGAAAACGTATGATCCGCACGCGGCGCGGCGAGGGCTACATGTTGACGGCGGAAGCGGAGGCGGTGGATGATTAGAAGCTTCCGTGCGCGCCTCACCCTCTGGTACCTGGCGTTTTTCTCGCTGCTGTTTCTGCTCTTCAGCCTGTTCCTGCACAGCGTTCTCTCGCGCGCGCTGGAGCGCCGCCTGGACGAAGCGCTCTCGGTGGAAGCCAACACCGACGCCGCGCTCCTGGCGGACGAATTCGTGGAGATGAAGGGCGACCCGGTGGTCGCCGCGTCCGAGGTGCTGGCCGATCTGCGGTTGAACGGCAGCACCGTGGCTTTTCTCGCCGGAGCCCGCGTGCTGGGTGCGAGCGCGCCCATTCCGCCGGACGAACTGGCGGACATCGCCCGGCGCGCCGCCGCCGATGGCCGGCCGCACCTGGTCCTCGCCGTCCCGCGAGCCGGGCCGAACGGCGCTCGCGCCGCGGTCGATCGCATCACGCTCGGCGGCAGGAATTACCTGGTGCTGGCGCTCCAGCCCCTGGACGAAGTGGTCGCCGACCTGGCGGTGTTGCGCCGCGTGCTGTTGCTGGCTCTGCCGCTGCTCATCGGGCTGGCCGGCGCCGGCGGCTATTGGCTCACCAGCCGCAACCTCGCGCCGCTGGCCTCCATGGCGGAGCAGGCGCGCCGCATTACCCACAGCAATCTGGATACCCGCCTGGACGCCGGCGCCGCGGCCGCAGAGTTGGCGGTGCTGGCGGCCTCGTTCAATGAACTGCTCTCGCGCCTCGACCAGTCTTTCGACCATATGCGGCGCTTCGTGGCCGACGCTTCCCACGAGCTGCGCACGCCGATTTCCATCATCCGCGGCGAGGCCGATGTGGCGCTGACGAACGAGCGCAGCGGCGCCGAATACCGCGAGACGCTGACCGTCATTCTGGACGAATCGCGCCGCCTCTCGCGCCTGGTGGACGACCTGTTGAACCTGGCGCGCGCCGACGCCGGGCGCGTCAAACTGCGGGTCGAGGAGTTCTATCTGAACGACCTGCTGGCCGAGTGCTGCCGTTCCGCGCAGACCCTGGCGGGCGCCCGCCGCGTCGCCCTGGAGTGCCGCCCGGCCGTCGACGTGGCTTTCCGCGGCGACGAGGAACTGGTCCGCCGCATGGTAATGAACCTCATCGACAACGCCATCCGCTACACCCCCGAAGCCGGCCGCGTCAGCGTCTCCCTGGAGGCCCGCAATGGCGGCGTCGCCATCCGCGTGGCCGATACCGGAGCGGGCATCGCGCCCGAAGCCGTGCCGCACGTTTTCGAGCGCTTTTACCGCGGCGACAAGGCCCGTTCGCGCCAGGATGGCGGCTTCGGCCTGGGCCTGGCGATCGTCAAATGGGTGGCCGAATCGCACAACGGCGGGGTGGAATTGGCCAGCACTCCGGGCGCCGGCAGCACCTTCACGGTGACATTGCCGCGGTGACGCAGGCCTATTTCAGGCCGCACTCCGGGTGCTTGTCAAACTCCGCTTTGAAACCGCCCAGATCGAACCGGCTGACCACATCGTCCTGATTCGACTCGCCCAGTGCGGGAAATGAGATGGAGACGGTTTGGGCCTTGAGCGCGCCTTTCAGAAACACATTGCCGGGAATAATCAGCGTGTTCTTATCCACGCTCAAGCGCGCCGAGGCCGAGGCCGGTTTTCCGTCGTCAAACTTGATTTTGGGTTGGTGGAAGGGACGCTCGTCCGAAAAGTTAACAACCGCATTGTCGACAGGCTTACGGCCCGACCGGGAGCCGGGGTCGGTGAACGATTCGATTTCATTGGAAGCGGCTATCTCCACCCCGCCCGTCGCGACGAAGACGGTTACCGACCGTTTGCCGGCGCTCGTCTCCTCGCAACGAACCTCCAGGCTCGGGGTGAACGGGCTTCCGTCCTCTTGTTGATACGGCTCGCGCGCCTTGATGGCGATGTGAGCGGACTTCGATCCGTCCGCCGGATTGCCGGCGGTTTTCGCCTGCTGCGCCAGGCCAACGGCGCACGGCAGCGCCAGGAGAATTCCAAGAAGGCTCTGTGGGCTCAAACTACCCTCCTTTGCGTCTTGCGGCGAGCGCCGGAAGCGGTCCCGACAAAGGCGAGAGGGCGCCGCGCTACTGAGATTATACCTGCCGGCGCGCCGGGTAGAGGCGCCGGGGGTGCTTATCCGATTTAGGGGAAACCGTCTCCGGCGACCGTCGCAGCGTTACCGAGCCGGGCCCGGAGGGCACCCCGTCAGCAAGCGGTCTTTGTCCTGTGACTTGAGTTTCGCGACAGAAACTAAACGACCACCGGCTAAAGGCCGGTGGGTTGGGCGTGCGGCTGAAAGCCGCCTGAAGAAGCGTGGCGCAGACACTCGTGTCTGTAGCGTCCCGACTCTGCGGGACGCTTACCTCCCCGGAGCGAAGGCGGTGTCGGCAAGAGTGCCGCCACGGCAGCCTGAGAGGCGCCTGAGAGGCTGCGCCACGTCACCCCGAAGCAAAGCTGATACCTCCTGGAAGCTATTCGCCTGAAAGGCGAAGGGATTGGATCCGGCGACAGAAACTAAATAGGGGGCGCAGGGCACAGAGAGCGGCGTTGCGGTCTCGAAATGCGACCGCGTATTCCATCCGATGACGGCCCGGCGCGTCGTCGGGGTTGATGCGCAGCGTCTTCCGGCGCTCGGCGATGGCCTCCTCCGGGCGGTATCCGCCGGCGATGCACCGCGTCAGCGACCGGGAGACGGCGTGCCGGTTTATCTTGGTCTGAAGTCGTCGCGACGGGTGACGAATTCCGGATAGGCCCCGGCCCCCAGTTCGTACAGGTCCGGACCATGCAGATCGGCCTCGGCGGCGACCCGCTGCGGGTAGAAGCGGTTCAACAGCCAGTTCAACGAATACGTCATCGGCAGCACGAATAGCAGCAGCGCCGCCACGCCGGCGAGCTGTGCCAGCCACTGATTGCGGAGTGGCGTCCGCGCGAAAATACCCAGTGCCAGCAATCCCCAGAGACCGCCTGCGCCGTGCACCGAAATGGCCCCCGCGGGGTCGTCGATGCGCCCGCGCGCATCCAACCACTCCACCGAGAAAACAACCAGCACCCCGGCAATCGCGCCGATGAGGGCTGCCTCGGCCGGGGCGATCCAGGCGCAGGCCGCGCTGCTGGCCACCAGGCCGGCGGTCCATCCGTTGGCGCAGAGCGAGGCGTCGGGCCGGCCGAACCGGATGCGGGTGACGGCGGCAACCGCGAGCACGCCCGCCGCGGCGGAAAGCGTGGTGTTCATCGCCACCCGCACCAAACCCGCAGCGGCGCCGCCAGCCAACAGAAGGCTCCCGGCGCCATTCAGGCCAAGCCATCCCAACCAGGTGAGAAAACAGGCAAACAGCACCAGCACGGCATTATGGCCGGGAAATGCCGCGGGCACGCCCTCGGCATCGTATTTGCCTTGGCGGGGACCGAGGATCCAGGCAATCGAAAGCGCGGTCAGACCGCCCACGGCCTGAATCGTGCCGGAGCCGCCGGCATCCAGAAGGCCGATTTGCGCCAGCCATCCCCCACCCCAAACCCAGTGGGCGAATAGCGGATAGGTCCAGCCCGCCAAAAGCGCTGTGGAGGCGCAACTGGCGCCCAACCGCCACCGCTCGCTGCCCGCGCCCAAGGGGATCAGCGCGGCCAGCGCCACGCTGAACATCTGCAGGCAGGCCGCCAGCGCGGCCGGCGATCCATCGAGCGGCAGGCCGCGCAGGAAAAACGGCTCGGCCGCGATCCAATTCCATGATCGGCCGGCCAGCGTGACGGTGTGCGCCGGAAGGCCCGGAAACCCTTGCCACGACCAGCCGCATACGAAGTACGACAGCACCGCGGCCGCGATTACGCAGACGGATCCCAGCATGGCGTGCGCCGCGCTCCGCGAGCGGCCCAGGCCCGCGTTCATCAGGGCGAGACCGGCGCCCGCCAGCGGAACCAGCAATACCAGTGCGCCGCCCAGTGCCTCCGACATCCCCGGCAATTCAGGAGCCTTTGCCAGCGTCATCCAGCCTCCGAAGTCATAAGGATACCCGACTTTTCCGGGTAGAGCGGTTTTCCCATGGCACTTATAAAAAATATCTATTTCCATTGTGCGGCCGGGGGTTCTAGACTAGCCCTAATCGAACTGTCATCCAGGCGGCCCCAGTCCACACCGCCGTAACGGGCACGAGCATGCACCTCGTGCTTATCATTTACTTCAAAGTCTACGGAGGAATATCGTGCGGGCACCTCATACCAGTTCATTCTTCGGCGTGCTCCTGGGCTTGGCGATTGGGCTCCAGGCACAGACACCGGCCGCTCCGGCAACCACCGCGGCAACTGCCGCGCCAGCGCCCACGCCGCCCCCGGTCGATCCCGGTCCCCTGCATCAATGGGGCACCGATTTCAGCTTCCTGTTCGACGGGTATGTGGACACCAACTTCAACAATCCCTATGACGGTTTCAACGGATTGCGCGCCTTCGACGTCCGCGCCGACACGGCGCACGTCAACATGGTGGAGCTCAGCATCGACCACGCCCCCGCTCCCGTCGGCTTTCACCTGGATGTCGGCTTCGGTGAGATGTTCGACATCATTCACGCGGGCAACCGCGATCCGAATGCCTGGAAGTACTTCAAGCAGGCCTATATCAGCTTCAAACCTAAGTGGCTGCACGGGATTGAAATAGACGCCGGCGAATTTGTGACTTCCGCCGGGGCGGAAGTTATCGAAACCAACCAGAACTTCAACTATTCGCGCTCGCTGCTATTCACCTGGGCAATCCCATTCTCCCACACCGGAATCCGGGCGCAATACGCGGTGGGCAAGCACTTCACCGGGAGCGTCCAGGTAGTCAACGGGTGGAACAACGTGGAACCCATCAACAGCGGCAAGACCCTGGGTTTCACCGGCGCCTACGCCTGGAAGAAAGTCACCTGGAGCAATAACTACTATGTAGGCCCGGAACACCCTGGCACCACTAAGGGGTGGCGCAACCTTTACGACACCAGTATCGCGGTCAATCAAACCGACAATTTCACCTGGTACTTGAATTACGACTACGGACGTGACAAGAGCGTAGGTCCCGGCGCCAGCACATGGTCGGGCGTGGCCGCCGCCGGCCGGTATGCCGTTGGCAAAAAAGCTGCCGTGGCAGGACGCGTGGAATACTACGACGACGTGAACGGATTCACCACCGGGCTGGCCCAGACCGTTAAGGAGTTTACGATAACCGGGGAATACAAGCTCACCGACTGGTTGATGACGCGCGGCGAATTCCGCACCGATTGGTCGAATAAGCCCTTCTTCGAACAGGGCACCCCGGGGATCATGTCAAAGACCCAATCGACGCTCCTGCTGGGGATGATCGCCTACTTTGCCCCTAAGAAATAATGTCCGAAAACCAATTCAGGAGATAACCGATGGCAGACAACTCCGAAGTTACAATGAAACCGACCCTGGGCCTGACCGGCCTGACGATGAACGCCATGGCGCTCATCGCGCCCGGCGCCTTTCTTTGGCTGACCTTCGTCGCCCAAGGCACCGCAGGGGCCACCGCGCCGGCCATGTGGGCGGGCATCTTCCTGGCCCTGCTGCTGTGCCTTGCCACGGCGGTATGCTACGCCGAGATGGCCAAGCTCTATCCCGGCACGGGCAGTTCGTATTACTTTGCCGAACAGTCGTTTCTCAACCATGAGACCGCCTGGCCGTATGCGCGCCTCTCTAAGTTCATTGTCGGCTGGGGCTCGCACCTTTACTATTGGATCTATCCGGGCGTCATGGTGGGCGTGATGGGCGTCCTGGTGGGATACCTCGCCGGAATCATCTGGCCATCGTTCATGAGCGCTTCCAATCCCGGACCGATGTTCATGATGGTCATCGCCATCGGGTTCTCCTTCGGGGTGGCCTACATCGCCCACCGAGGCGTTAACGGATCTACGTCCGTGAATGTGGCCATCAACGTCATTCAGATCAGCGCCCTGGTGCTCTTCTCGGTGATGGCCCTGGGTTACCGCACGAGCCACCCTCCGGGCAGCGTGGCGTATCAGTTCGATTCCACGTCGGGCGATGCGTATGCCTACGAGTTTGCCACCCAGAAACAGGTGGTCGACGGAAAACCGGCCGACGTGATTGTGCGGGACAGCGCCGGCGTTCCCAAGCCCCTGCTCGACGCGGGCAAGCCCGTGGCGTTCAAAATCGCCTACCCCGAGAAAGACGATAAGGGCAATTTTCTCACCCACGCTACCGCCGGCTCGGTGGTCGGCATGCACAGCTTCGGCTGGATGTTCGTGCAGGCCAC
>Ga0182030_10016447_pt1 | contig 14407 bp, 14 predicted proteins | sample 812S3MmetaG_FD_121299 | JGI IMG/M metagenome (GOLD analysis project Ga0182030, IMG submission 121299) | Permafrost microbial communities from Stordalen Mire, Sweden - 812S3M metaG (Illumina Assembly) | ecosystem: Environmental > Terrestrial > Soil > Wetlands > Permafrost | place: Sweden...
AACAGCACCGGTACCGCAAGGAAATATAACCTGGGAACTGGCCGCCGCACAACAGCAGCAAGCCGCGTTAGCTCAACAAGCCGCCTTGGCCCAACAGCCTCCTGCAAATGTGGCGAATAATCCATTGTGGGAACGGGCCGCAGTAACAGCACCGGTACCGCAAGGAAATATAACCTGGGAACTGGCTGCCGCCCAACAACAGCAAGCCGCGTTAGCTCAACAAGCAGCCTTGGCGCAACAGCCGCCGGCAAATGTGGCGAATAATCCTTTATGGGAACGGGCCGCAGCAACAGCACCAGCCCCGCAAGGAAATATTACTTGGGAATTGGCCGCCCAAGCGCAACAGGCAGCGAATCAAGCGCAGCAAGCTGCAAACCAGGCACAACAGGCTGCCTTGGCACAACAACCGCCAGCCAATGTCGCGAATAATCCGTTGTGGGAACGTGCGGCAGTTAATATGGCCCCCCAGCAGGGGCAATATGTGGCGCCGCAATATGTTCCTGTTGCAGGAGCGCAAGGCTATGCGCCGATAGCAGCCCAAGCACCGCTGACGAGTGCACCGGCGATTTTGAGCAATGCTCAAATGCCGCATGCTTATAGGGGGAACTGTATCGACTGCCATCAAATTATCGATGCAGCAGCGAATACCCAGAATGCGCAACCAGCTGCTAATCAAATGATGTGGAACAACGCCCCGCAGAATCAGAATCCTCTACGCGTAGGGGTGGCAAGATAAATATTATTATACGTCAAAAGGGCCTATTCCTTCGATGTCGTAAGGTAGGGTGTCATTGCGAGGAGTGAGCGAAGCGAACGACGAAGCAATCTCAAAAGAAAGGGAAATGAAAATGGAACCAGTATGTTGGTTAGGAATAGCAGGAGTAGTAGGAATAGCCGCCGCACTTTGCGGGATCTTCTCAAAATCATGTAAAGGATCTTGTGATTGCAACACCAAGAATGAACAACCGCAAGCCCAGCAGAGCGGCAAACCGGCGGCAGGGATTGATGAAAAAAAGGAAAAGGCAATAAACGATTTAATTAAATGAAATTTGTCATCCTGAGGAGCGTATTTTGCGACGAAGGATCTTAAGACATCTTTAGATTCTTCACTTCGTTCAGAATGACAGGTATAGGAAGGGGTAACTTATGGCAGCTAAAGCAATTATTTGTAATTTATGTAACGGTCAGATGCAGTTGTACTCGGGACCAAGGTTTAGTAGAAAACTCGGGGGGTTTTTGGTGGTGGCCGGTATCTTTGCCATCTTTTTTTGGATCGGCCCGGTTTTAGGTATCCCGCTATTGTTGATGGGCTTGTACATGGTGGGCGCTAAAAGACAGTTGTGGGTCTGTAAAGAATGCAATACCGCCATGGAAAGAGTGCAACTTGAACCAACAGAAGAACCAATAGTTAAAAAAGAGGATGAGTCATAGATTGTGCCTGATCAAATACTTATCGATTATAAAAGAAAAAACACCCAAAGATTCCTGCTTATATTCGGGATATCTGTGCTGGGATTATTTTGCATCGCGGCGCTTATGCATATCGGCGCCGGTGATGCGGAATGGGCGGGGATGACGGTCAGTAATATCACACCTTCCATCGCGATGGAGTTCAATATCCCTAAAGACCAAAAGGGAGTGGTGGTCAATTGGTGTGAAGACCCTTCCTACGCCTCGGGTTTACGCGGAGGAGATCTTTTAAAAGCCATCAATAATAAAAAAGTGCATTCCATCGCCGAATTCTTAAAAGTGTCAAAGTCAGTCAATTTGGCCCAAGGCACTCTTTTGGATGTGTTACGTAATGGAGAACCGCTCTATATTACTTTAAAAGATGGCCCGAGCGTGCATGAAAACTTTAAGAAATTATTAGATATAAATTCGGGCACTCCAAATACAAATTTGCATGCCAGCGGCCAGCAAATTGCCTTTGGCAATCAACTGCCCGCTGAAATAGCCCAAGCAGGCACGGTCAATCAAAATATGGCGCCGGCAGCTTCTGGGCTACCCAGCCCCAAAGAACAGGGTGCGGCCCAAAAGGAATTAGTTGAAGGTCATTGGCTTGGCATGGAGACAATCCCGTTAGTACCTGAATTGGCCAAGGAATTTAACATACCACCCGATATCAAGGGCATATTGGTCGATGAAATTTCACTGGAATCTGCTGAATCAGGTGTTTTGGCAGGGGACATGGTGGTGGCTGTTGACGGATTTGCCACACCGGACCTATATGCATTCACAGAAGCCACCCGCAGGGTAAGAAACAGGACCAAGGCAATGGTCCTGGTTTCAAGACGGGGGCAATTGCTGGAATACATTATGTCATCAACAAGGCCAATGGGATTTTCGCAAAATGAGTCAGCCCAGCCTATCAAGCCGGGCGCCATAAGTCCTCATCGCAGCAGGGGCAAGGCTTGCACTGAATGTCATATTATCATGGAAACCGGCGGTCAGCTTCCCATAGATGCGGGCGATATTTTGCCCAATCCGCCGCCGATCATCAAGGGAGCAGTGGCACCCCATGAAGATCGCGGCAAGTGCAACACCTGTCATGTGATATTAAAAGACGTGGCGCAGCTGTAAGGTATATATTCAGTAAACCCGTCATTCTGAGGCCGTAGGCCGAAGAATCTCTTAGTGAATATATACGCTGTAAGGGAAACATATGAGATTTTCAACAGTCCTTAAGATCATAGCAGCCCTCATCTTTCTTATCTTAATGGTCTTTTTCGTATTTGAAAATCTAGACCCGGTAACGATCTGGATCCCGCTTTTTAAGGGACGTCACATTGGCCTTATTTACATCATCCTGGCCTTTTATCTGGTAGGCATCACCAATGCACTTTGGATAGTCACTTTTATCGGCATTGAGCGTAAAAAAAGAGCAAAATTAGAAGAAATACCGGACAAAGACAAATCGTTGTTTGAGGATGAAGCATGAGCCCTGAAAAAATAAAAGACCTGAAGAAATGCGAATCCTGCATGACTAAGAGCATTGCCTGGGGACTGCTGGCTAATACTTTTCTTGCCGCTTTTAAACTTTTTGTCGGTTTCCTGGGACGCAGCCGCGCCTTGATCGGAAGCGGGTTATGCAACTTAAGTGATACGACATCCTCCATTGCCGTCATTATCGGGGTCAAGTATTCCAAAAAACAGGCCAATGAGCGTTATCCTTACGGTTACGGCAAGGTGGAATTCATCACCCAGGTCTTAATTAGCTGCTTTATGATCATGGGCACACTCGCCCTTATTTATAGTTCATTCATCGTCATTGCCAAGCGCACCTTTGTTGTGCCGCATATGGTGGTATTTTTCGTAGCTATTTTGAGCGCCATTATCAATGCGATGTTGTTCAAATTTTCCCATTGTGGGGCCAAAGAGCTCAACAGCCCCGTGTTAAAAGCGCACGCGGAACATAATAAGATTGATGTTATCTCTTCTTTGCTTGTTGCTATCGGCGTATTGGTCGCCCGTAAAGGTATGCATTGGGTTGACCCGGCCATTGCCATCTTTGAGTGCGTTCACGTTATTCATGCCAGCATCGTTATTCTTTTAGACGGGCTTAAAGGCACCATGGACAAGAATTTGCCGGAAAGTTTTAGGGAAGAAATAAAGAACCATATATTGAGCGTCGAGGGCGTTTCGGGTGTTAATGCGGTCAGGGCCCGTCAGACCGGCAGGCTTATTGTTCTGGACGTGATCTTACAGCTTGACCCAGAGCTTAATGTGCTTCAAGCCAAGATCATCAATCAAAAAATTAAATCTCTTTTACGCAGTGTGAACAAATATATAGGCCATGTAGCACTACAAATAGTACCAACGGAATAAAAAATATGGTTCCAGATAAATGTGTCAAATGCGGCCAAGTAGTCCCCGTGATGGTGGTGGTGGGTAATGCCACGCTGTCGGTCTTCCAGATCATTATCGGCATGATGACCGGTTCCAAAGGTCTTTTGGCTGACGGTATCCATTCAGGGACGGATGTTTTGACCTCGTTGATGGTCATTATTACCGTGGGACTTTCCCAGCGTAAAAGTGACGAAAAACACCCCTGGGGCCGCGGTAAGTCTGAATTTTTGGGTGCTGTATTCGCCTATGCCTTGCTTTTGTATATTTCGATCATGATCTTGATTGATTCCGGGCATGCTATCTTTAGCAAAAATATCCATCCGCCGCATGCCGCTGCCTTTTTCTGCGCGGTGGTGGCGATCCTGGCGAATTATATTTTATCTTCTTATGGTTTGTGTGTCGGCAAGAAATTAAATTCTCCGGCCATGATCGCCAATGCCAATGAAAACCGTTCGGACATGATCGCCTCCATCGCCGTTTCCATTGGGATCCTTTTAGCCAACTTGGGGTTCCCCATCCTTGATCCGATCGCCGCTTTGATCGTCGGCCTCATGATCGGCAGGATGGCGATCACCTTGGGTTCCAGCGCTTTAAAAAACCTTATCGACGAATCATTACCGCCCGAGAAGAAAGGTCTTCTTGAAAGGATCGCTTTGCAATATAAGGAAGTCAAAGGGATCAATTATTTACATACCCGCCGTGTGGGGCAGCAAGCCTGGGTTGATATGGAGATCATCATTGATCCCAAGCGCAGCGTCAAGGAAGGCCATGCCATTACCCGTGAAGTCAGGGCAGCTTTATTTAGACGCTTCCCGCAGATAAAAGAAGTCACGATCACCTTTACGTGTAAGGAAAATCCGCCGCCAGTTGGCAATCCGGCATGGAAGGAAATCAGCAACAAAATACAGATAATCACTAATAAGGGTTTAAATTTAGCGACTTAGAAAAAGTCTGTCATTCCCGCGAAAGCGGGAATCCATTACAAAATTAATATTGAACAGGAGACAAGCTATGGAAAAAGATACGGAAAATATCACAGAAATTGATGTGGACATCAAGGCCCCTCATGATGGCGAGGATTTAAACGATTCAGAAACTCCCAAGCCAAAAAAGACGCATAAGCATCATGATGCAAGGCCAAATCTTGGCATTACACAAAAATTACATTTAGCCACGCACCGCACGCTTTCCACGACCGAGAGGCTCATTAAAAGCCTTTCCAATGCTTATGAGCATATATTTGTCGGCGATGAAACCACCGCCGCGAATTTCGATAAAGAATATGGCATGAAATATTATATTAAGAATGATTTTAAAAATGCCCTGAAATGTTTTGAAACTTATATTCGGACAGGCCAGAAGGATGATGCCGATGTAATGTACATGATGGGCATTTGTTACCTGAATGAGGACAAAGTCGGTAAAGCGGCGGAATCTTTTGGAAAAGCCAATGAGATAAAACCTGATGATTTTGACATTGTCACCCAATTAGCCAAATGCCTGCTGACCCTTGAAGATTTTAAAGGGGCCTTGGAATTTTTTAAGAAATCGGCCGACATTACTCCTGATGAGCCGGACACTTATTATCATATCGCTAACTGCTGTGAAAAATTGGAAGCCATCGAAGAGGCCAAAAAGATGTACCGCAAGGCCATTGACCTAAATCCCAGGGAAGCTGTTTATTATCATGCGTTGGGATTTTTATATGAGAATCTAGGCGACCACAAAGACGCCATCGTCTGTTTCAAGAAAGCCATGGATTTAGAAAGAGATAGGGGGGGGGCGGTAGTAACGAAGAAATAGCGACGAGAAATATAATTTTAATCCCCTTCGACAGGGGAAGTTAGAATGTAAATTTTCCTCCCCCTCGACGGGGGAGGTTAGGTGGGGGTGAGGATAAATGAGCGGTATCCACGAAACAGTCAAAAAATTATTTCCCAGTGATTTTACGGAGTTCTTTCCGGTTAAAAAACATTGGTGGGAAAAAATTGATTTTGAAAATTTAAAAAGCAAGCAAGGCCTGATCCTTGCCTTATCTGCCGCGATCATTATTCTCCCCGGCATTTATTACTATAACAAGTTCATCTCTCTGACACGATTCACGGAAATGGAAAATGCCCAAATTAACGTCCAGATGCAGCGCCGTAAGGATTTGTCCATTAATTTAAGCCATATGGTCATTGATTACGCCCAACATGAACGTTTGATGTTTAAATACGCCATAGATAAAAAAGCCGGTGGACAAAGCAATGTGGACCTGCTGGAAAGTGTCCTTGCCAAAACCGGTGTGAGAGAACTTTCTGCGACGATGAAGGATGGATTATCGTCTAACGCCATGGGCAAGATCATGGCCCTGGCCGAAGCTTATCCGGAATTAAAATTAAACGCGAATTTCCAGATCATGATGCAAGGGCTGATCAACTCAGAAGACCGGATTGCGGCCAGCCGTATGGCCTATAACGAGGCAGCTTCCCAATTCCATGCTTACGTGCGCAAGATTCCCGCGTGTTTTTATGCGTTTGTACTTGGGTATAGAGAAAATATGTACCATTACGTTGATACGGACAGTGATTTAAATAAAACTTTCAGAATTGCTTATTAAATTTCCCCCCTCTTTTTTACGACATTGGGGAGTACTCGGTATTGAGAGTACAAAGAGGGGGTTAGGGGGAGTTAACCAAGGTTTCCAATGAAAGTCAGCCCACATAAATTATCACCTCATGACAAGGTCAAACAACTGCAAAACTTCCCATTTATGGAAGCTGCGATCGCGGTAGTTGTCTTTGTAATGTTGGCGGCATTATTCTTAGATACTAAAAATATGCCCTTACAAAGCACCAAGCGTATTGCCCAGACCTCGGGCAGCTCTGCGTTGTCGTTTGATGTTATTAGTGTCAACCCGATCATTGCCCGTGAGTTTAACCTTCCCTACGCGGCAGGTGTTTTGGTCAATACTCCGCCCACCGGTGCGGCCCGTCGGCTTATTGATATCCGTAGAGGTGATATTATCCTGCAATACAATAAAGTAAATATTGCTTCAGCCAATCATTTTGCTTATTTGATGTCAACGGCCCAGCCCGGGGACAATTTAAATTTTGTGATCTCGCGCAACGGTAAGGACCTGACCGTGGCCGGAAAAATTCCCATTGATGCCGGTGTTGATATTTTTGATGCCCAGGGCCTGCCGGTTTTTGTAAGTCTTATCATCATCGTCGTTACTTTTACCATGCTTTTCTTAAACCTTTTTAACCGCACGGTCTGTGTGACCTTGGGCGCTGTATTGATGCTGATCAGCGGTTCAGCGCTGGGGTTCTATAATCAAAGTGAAGCTTTTGATGCCATTCATATGAGCCCTATTTTTGTTTTAGTGGGCATGAGTATTTTTGCCATTTTCCTTGAGGAATTAAAGCTTTTTGATTATCTGGCCAAGCGCATGGTGTTGTCCATGAAGGGTGATAAGATCAAGATCATTTTTGCCCTATGCATCCTGACCGCGGCTGCCTCTGCGTTTATGAACAATATCTCCATCATTTTGATCGTGGTCCCGATAACCATTTATGTGGCCCGCGGATTGCATTTTGACCCCATCCCGGTTGTTATCGCGGAAGTCATATCCTCAGCGGTAGGTGGGAACATGACACCCATTGGTGACTTTTCTAATATGTTGATGGCTACCAGCGCGGGGCTCACCTTTATTGACTTCCTTATATATATGGGCCCGATTTGCGTGATCTTAATGGCTGTTTTCCTTTGGTATATGTGGTTTTTTGAATTCCGTCATTTTCAAAGGACAAATCCATCTAATAATGTGAATGCTTTCCTGGAAGGTATGCAAGAAGACCTTAAGACCATGCAATTGGATTGGCCGGCTATTAAACGCGTACTTTTTGTTTTGGGATCGGTCATCGTCGCCTTTCTTGTTCTGCCGGTCTTTAAAGTGCATTTGGCACCCATTGCGCTAGGCGGCGGTATGATCCTTTTGGCCATTGAGAATAATAAGGCCAAGGATGTCATCAAAAAGATCAGCCTCACCGACATCCTGTTTTTTGTGGCCCTATTTATCATTATCGGTGGTTGCCTGTACTCCGGTCTTTTAAAGATCGTCTCTGATCTGCTGACCACCATGTCCATGGGCAATCAGGTCGTGTATTTTCTTTTGATCATGTGGGTATCGGCGATCTTTACGGCATTTATGAATGCCGGGCCGGCCACCGCGTTTTTTGTACCGATTGTTATCAGTTCCGGTTACGCCGATTTTACGGATGTGATTTGGTGGGCCATTAATATGGGTTCGATCGCCGGCTCATGCGCGTGCATTTCCGGGGCCAGTGCGGGGGTCATATCCCAAACTCTGGTCGACGAGCATTATCCCGCCCGTGTGGATGGCAAGCTCAGGGAAGGCCTGACCTTTGCCAGTTACAGCCGCCGCGGGATTCCGATCGCCATTATATTTTTAATTATTTCGTCAATTTATATAGTTATTTTGGGGATGTTACCGTAGGGGCGGACCTTGTGTCCGCCCGTGTTACGGGTCGAAACAACAAAGATTATGTCATTCCCGCGAAAGCGGGAATCCACTTCAAAATTAATAGTGGGAATGTATAAGAGGTTAGCATGACAACCGTCAATGAAGAAAAGATCAGTTGGATGGGCTACACCAATATTGGCTTTGCGTTGCTGATCGCCATACTCGCGATCATGGCGATGTTTACCAACCATACATTCAATTTCCAAATGCCTGTTTTGATCCCGCCAACCATCGCGGCAGACCAGCCTACATGGCTGTTAATGCTGCTGGGATTTGTCATCGGCTGTTATGGCACCATTGTCGGCATAGGCGGCGGCCCGTTGATCCTGCCGATATTGGTCTTTTTTTATGGTTGGGAAAATGAGATCTTGGTTGCAACATCACTTTTTATAGTGATGTTGAATGCAGCCTCCGGCTGTGTCGGTTATGCCATCCAAAAGCGTATCGATTATAAAGGGGGGATCCAATTTACCCTAGCAGCTATGCCTGGCGCTTTTATATCCAGTTACATCCATCATCTGGTCAATTTGACCTTTTTTAATATTATTTTCGGTATATTTTTACTTTTATTATCAGGCTATACGATATTTAGCATGGGGCGGCTGGATAAAGATATAAAGAAAAAACAACAGCTTTTAAAAGAAGCCAAAGCAGGGGGTTTTCGCAGGGTAAGGTTCACAGATGCCTTTAACATCAAATATGACTATTATTCTAACGATAAGCTGGGCATTTCATTGAATTTTCTTTTGGGATTTTTCTGCGGATTTTTGGGGATCGGCGGAGGAGTGTTTCAGGTGCCGATATTACTCTTTATTTTGTTTTATCCCACCCACCTGGCCACAGCAACGAGCCAGTTTGTCACCCTTTTGACGTGCATGGTGGCTCTTTTACCGCATATTTTCTTAGGGAATGTCATGTATGGTGAGGCCATGTGGATGGGGGCGGGTGTTATTGTCGGCGCACAATTAGGGGCCCGCATCGCCGCTAAACTAAATACCAAGGTTACTTTGTACCTGTTTGTCGTCATATTGATCGTATTTGCAATTAAATTGTTTTTTGTTTAGCAAAGGAGAAAAAACCATGGAATGTTTATTACCAACAATTTTTGTAATCTTTGACATCATCGCTATCGTTGATGCGACACGGTCAAGATTGACTTTCGAGAAAAAGGTGCTTTGGATCTCGCTTATCCTTTTGGTGCCTATCGTAGGAATGGTCCTTTATTTTTTGTTAGGACGTCCGGAACAACAGACAACTTAAAAGAGGTTATTTTATGAAAATGAATACTTTTATTATCATATGCGGCGGGTTGTTCCTGGTGTTGCTGATCATTGCCATTTTTAACCATCCCACGGTGCAAACTGCTTCTGCGGAAATGTTGCATGAGATAAAGACCGCGGATGTCTGGCATGGCGCGGCATACACGCCTGTTGCCAATAACCTTCAAGGAGTTGCAATGCCCGCAGCGGCTGCTTTTCCTTACGCTAATGGTGTTGGCGGCAATTACCCCCAATATCAAGTCCAAGCCTTTACTCCTCAAGATCCTAATCAGGCAATAGCCTTGGCTAATACCTTGCCAGCGGTTGATCCCAATAAGCCGGTATTGATCAAACAATTGGGCATTGAAGTAGAACCTATTAGCGGCGGTAAGGTCAGGATCACCGGAGTTATGGGCAATTCCTGGGCCCAAAAAGCAGGGTTAAAACCGGATGATATCCTCCTTTCGTTCGATGCCAAGGAAATAACAAGTCTCAAGCAATTTCAAGCTATGCTCGTGAAGGCAGCGCCTGAAATGAGTTACAAGGTGGTTTATTATCGCAATGCCAGAAAAATGAAATGTGTGGTCACGGTCGGAGAAGGCGAAATGGACGGTTTTCTCCCCATCCCGCCACCGGCTCAATAAACAATGTATTGTCATTCCCGCGAAAGCGGGAATCCAAAAAAGAATTAATTTTGATTATGATCAATAAATTACGCCATAAGTTAGCGGTACTATTAGATGACGCGGCCCATAAAGGTCTTTCACAAATCGACAAAAATTCTCCTTTGGCCAAGGAGATAGAGAAGCTTAATGTTGACGCAGTCCTGAAAGCGGATATCGAAAAAATTTGTAATAATGTTTCATTTTTAGAAATAACCAGGATCATGCCGCTGATCTTCCAGCTTAAATCAGTCACCAAAAGGCATGGCCCCATGAAAGCAAACTTAAAAAAAATGGTCAAACAACTCATCGACAGGATCGAACGTGATGCGGGTCCGCTACAGACCCCGGTATCATGCCGTGAAATGCTTTTTAATCTGTAGTAAAATCGTCATTCTGAGGCGTAGCCGAAGAATCTAAAGGTCCTTTAAGACATCTTTCACTTCAAGATGACGGTAATGAAAGGGAGTGTAACTTGAAAACAATTATGATGAAAATATTTTTGATGGTCTCGGCAATGGCCTGCATGTTCCAGGGGCTTATGTTTTTGTCGGTGGGGTTAGGCCGCTTATCTCCCCAGAAGCTGGTTATTCTCTATGATCAGCTGATCAATATGCCCTCGGCCTTAAAAACCATCGTGATCGTGGGCACATTCTTTATTTTATTAGGGTTTACCTTGCTTCTTTTGGCTTCTCGCACTAAACAGGTCCCTAAAATGATCACTGTCGAGCAGGAAGGTCAATCCTTAAATATTACTTATAAAACAGTGATCGATTTTATTGAGCAGGTGGGTTCGCAAAATCCCTATGTCACGCATTTTCAGGCTGATTTTATCCATGACAATAAAACGGGGATCAGCATTCCGGTGGAGATCGGCTTAAACGGTGTCCCTTCAGTCCAGCATGTATTGAACGATATGGAAAACACTTTAAGAAATGAAATCGAGAACGTGTTTGGTTTAAAGAAGTTTAGGTTTGATTTTCATATTCAAGGTGTGAGCATTGACCCCAAGAAGAAATATTTTGCTTCTCCGGTGGTAGAAAAAGCGACATTGCCAGTAGTTGAAGTTCCGGTTTTGGCCAGAGAGCAGAAGATTGAACCAGAGGCAATAAAGCTTCCAGACGCACAAATCAAGAAAACCATTGTAGAAACGGAAAACAGCGTTATGGAAGAAAGTGTCAGCACCAAGAGATCTGAAGAAGAAATTGAGCAATTGTTTGAAACAAATAGTAAGGCTGCCAAAAAACCATCATTTGTTGCCAGGATGTTATGGGGAAAATAGAGTGTAAATTTTGCGGTAAGCAAGAGCAATGTCATGGTCATGAGGCAAAAGAATCAGCCCCAAGACTCAAGCAGGCGCCATTTTTTGGCTTTTTAAAGAATTTTCAAAAAGAGAAAAGATCATCCCTTAAAGAAAGTTCAGAAGAAATAGCCGGCTATAAAAATGTGCCTAAAGGGGCCTTGATCAAGAAAGTCGCTCTTATCGGTCTTCCTAATACCGGTAAAAGCCAGATCTTTAACAATCTTACTGGCGAATATGCCGTTGTGGCCAATTATCCCCGGACTACCATTGAGATCAAACGTACCCTGGTCAAGATCAAGGACCAGTATTATGAAATTATCGACACGCCAAGTTTGCATAGCCTGTATATCCACAGCGAAGAAGAGATCATTGTGCGTAATTTAATTTTGGAAGAAAAACCGGACATCATCGTGCAGTGCATTGACGCGCTTCAGGACAAACAATCGCTGTTGCTGACCGCTGATCTACTTGAGCTGGAAACTCCCATCGTGATCGTGTTAAATGCCATTGATGAATCAGAGCGTAAGGGGGTGGTCATCAATACCAAGGAACTTGAAAAGCTTCTGGGTGTCAGGGTCGTGGAATCGATCGCCACCCGTGGGGTCGGCAAAGAAGAGATCAAAAGCGCCATTGCCAATGCCACCAAAAGCCAAGCTCGCATTAAATACGGCTTAAAAATCGAAAGTGCTCTGCTCGATGTGATGTCAGCGCTGCCTTTTGATATGGCCTTTAAATTCAAAACAGCCCTTTTGCTCTCGCTATTAGACCCTTTCCTGGAAGAATCTCTGGAGAAAAAACATGGGCCGAAAATGCTCTCCCACGTTCGTTTAGAAGTGGGTAAGGTGCGTCATAATCTTAAGGAACAAATTCAGCAAGAGGTGCACCGTAAGCGCCATGAATGGATCGAGGATATCTGTGCCAAGGTGGTAACAAAAGAAAAACGCACTCATGAGCTTTCATTTTCACATTATTTTGCCCAAGCCAGCCGTCATCCCGTTTTTGGGATACCGATTTTAGCCTGTTTTCTGGCGGTCGTTTATTTGAGTGTCACGAATTCCTCAAAACTAACAGATCAGCCCTTGAACCAATTTCTTGTTAACCCATCTCTGAATTTTATTGCGTGGCTCAAACTCCCGGTGTTTTGGAATGATTTTTTGGTAGGTGATCACGGGTTATTAACCTTGGGTGTCTTTAACGCTGTTTGTACAGTGCTCCCCATCCTTTCGGTGTTCTTTTTCGTTTATGGATTATTTGAAGACAGTGGCTATATCACGAACTTTAGCGTATTGACCAAAAGGATCTTTGAAAAGATCGGTGTCACCGGACAGGCCATCACCTCGATCGTCTTAGGGTTCGGCTGTAAAACCATGGCCACCTTAACGACCAGGGGATTGACCTCTTATAAGGAAAAGTTTATCACTAATTTCCTGATCCTATTTGCTATTCCCTGTTCAGTACAGCTATCCATCAATATTGCCATCCTGGGAAAATTTGGTCTGGTCGCCTTGCTTATTGCCTTTGGGACCCTGGGCGCCATGGAAGTCACGGCCGGAATTTTACTTAATTTTATTATTAAAGACCCCAAAAAGAATTATTTCATCCAGGAGCTTCCCCCGATGCGTTTACCCAGCTTAAAGGCTGTCGGGATTAAAACATATTACCGGATCATCTGGTTCTTAAAAGAGGCGTTGCCTATATTTATGATATCTGCCGTCGGTCTTTTTGCCGCTGAAAAATGCGGCTTGTTGACGGTCTTAAGGCAAGGTCTTCATCCCTTGCTGGTGGGATGGCTTGGTCTCCCGGCAAACATGACGGATATATTTATCCTGGCCTTTGCCCGGAGGGAAGCGGCAGCGGGAGTCATTTATAAAATGGCCAGCAGTGGGGGGCTAAATTATATCCAGTCCATTGTCGCCGTTGTGATCACCACCACCTTTTACCCGTGTTTTGCCAGTGTCATCACGTTGAGCAAGGAAATGGGAGTCAAGACCGCGGTCATCATGTCAGTCTTATTTTTAACAACATCTTTTACCATCGCGGGTTTATTACATTGGGGATTGGTTTTTATATTGAAGTAACATTAAAATAATATGTCATTCTAACTGATAAATTATGTCATTCCCGCGAAAGCGGGAATCCAGAAGAAAGGTTTTTTATGAATCACGGCAACTGGTTTTCCAATAATTACCTATTCGTTTTAGCCATGCTTGTCGTGCTGGCGGCTGTTTTTTTAGGCTCCAATTTCCTTTGCAATGTATCACAAGACCGGGCCAGCATTGTAAGGATTTCCGGCAAGGTTTCCATCGAGCGTGCCGGCACCAAGTTAGTCCCCTCTAAAGGCATGGTATTAAATACCTATGACAAGATCACCACAGGCAAAGGCGCATCCATTGAAGTGACTTTTGACGACGGTCTTAAAGATATTGTCAAGGTCGGCAGTAATTCCCATGTGATCCTGGAGAGCGATGCCATCCAAAAACAGACCAGCATCTTTATGGACAAAGGCGAGATCTTATTAAAATTAGAGAAACTTGAAAAAGGCTCTAATTTTCAGGTGCGCACACCCACGGCAGTGGCCGGTGTGCGGGGTACAAGTTTTGGCGTCAAGCTTCAAGGCAAAGAGGCCGTTATTACGGATTTTGAAAGCCGCATCTATGTCAAGGGCTTAAACCGGGAATTTATCGAGAATGACGATGAGCTGCTTTTAAACGAAGGCTGGAAGGTAAGGGTCCGTCAATTTGAAACACCGTCGCGTGTTGAACGGATTACTGAGGCAGAAAGAGCACCATGGTTGGCATGGGTCAACGAA
>Ga0182030_10016448_pt1 | contig 14407 bp, 17 predicted proteins | sample 812S3MmetaG_FD_121299 | JGI IMG/M metagenome (GOLD analysis project Ga0182030, IMG submission 121299) | Permafrost microbial communities from Stordalen Mire, Sweden - 812S3M metaG (Illumina Assembly) | ecosystem: Environmental > Terrestrial > Soil > Wetlands > Permafrost | place: Sweden...
AAGGATAGCAAGAATGTCACAGCCGCCGCAGTTGCCCTCGCCAAGATAGCACAGCAATGCGTTGCTTGTCATGAGAGCTACCGGATGCAATAGGCAGGGTAGCTCCCCAAAGCGTATTAAGCTGCTACTCCTAGAATTACTGACGAAGCCTTAAATACGGCGCTGGCATTGATCCCTTCCTTGATGCCGAGATCGTTCACGGCATCGTGGGTAATGGTGGCACACACTGTTGCACCACTAGGCAATGCAATGGCAACTTCTGAACTTACCGGGCCATTGTTCAGCTTGCTCACTTTTCCAGCCAGCACGTTGCGGGCGCTGAGCGTGATGCCGCTTCCGTCCGTCATTACCAAGACGGATGAGGCTTTAATCAGAACGGTCACCGCTTTGCCAGCAACCAGCCCCAGCTTTTGCACGCTACCATTGGTGACGATGGCAACAATCTTGTCGTCGCCGCCAAGCGTTACGTCAACCTCACTGTTAACACTTCCGGGTTTGACTTCTGTGATTTTTCCTTGAAATATATTACGCGCGCTTATTTTCATGATGCTCTCCTTGGATTTGATTTTTTTGTAGAGATGGAACGGGGATGCAGACGATTACACGCTACTCCCATGCGTCATGAAATGTCAACCACAGCGGCATCAATACGAGAGTTAGTCTAACGACAATCTCAATGGCATCATCCCCGACAACCCGAATCCGTAACGCTGGTAGAAACGAATGGCGGAATCGTTGGCGCGGTCAGTGAGTAAGGTGATGCGCAGGCAGTCTTCGCTTCGTGCAAGTTCAATCGCGGCTTCCAGCAATTTGCTGCCGAGTCCGTCGCCGCGCCGCGAGGGATGGATGATCATGTCTTCCAGTATCGCTACCTTGCCGCCGCAAGCAGTGCTGATGGTGTATAGCAGGTTGACCATACCCAAAATGCTGTTCCCCTCGCGCAACACCAGAATGCATCCTATTGCTGGATGTTCGATTATCTCGCGCAGCGCGGCAGATTGCTTTTCTGCGTCTGGCTGGAAGTCTGCTTCCTGAGCGAACAGGATGGCGAGCAAGTCGCAAAGCTGGGGGATGTCGGATAGGGTGGCTGGCTGGGTTCGGTTCATTGAGTGATTTATCAGTAAAGCGACCGTCATTCCGGAGCAAGGTTTATTCTTCAGGCCCGAAACACTTTGAATAGTCGCAGCAGGCCGCACAGCTTGGTGAGCGGCAGGCGTTGATGCCTTCGCGCTCGCAGAGTTGTTTGTAGAAGAATTTTTTCCATTTCATGTCGCCGGTATTTTTCGCGGCGAGGGCAGGAAAGTGGCCGGTGAGCAAGACAGAAAGAGCCTTGCGGTCAGGCAGGCCGAGGTCTTGCCAGAGGTGGTCGCCCCCCATGCAGGCGGTGGCGACGAGATGGGCGACGTTGCGGTGATGTTCGTCGGCAACGGCGCGATGGTCGAGCAGCAGTTGCAGTAGATCGGGAAATTCGTTCAGTGCGACACCACCAACAGCTTTCGCCTGTGCGGCCAGCCAGTGTGGAGGCAGGGAGAAATTAGGGAAGCGGGTTTGCAGCAGGTTCTGGAAGGAATGGATGTCCAGCCCGAGCGCCGGGATGAAAGGATCGGAGTGCGGGTTGCAATAAGTTGTGATGACCCAGGCGTAGGCTTCCGTCAGCACATCTTCCTTGATGGAATGGCCGAGCAGATGCCACACGCCGATGTTATCGGCGTCGTGTGGGGGACGGGCGATCAGGCCGCCATTGGCGCGTGCGTGTAGCATTTTTTCGGACAGATTTTGGAGCAGGCTTCGCAGCCGACGCAATTCTTCTCGTTGGCGACGGTCATGACCTTCTTTTCATATTCGTCGTCATCGTCTTCGCCAAGTTCAAGCGGAATAATATCGCCGTCTTCGCCGAGGCCAACCAATTGTAGCACCGCGCGCCCGCATACTTTGAAGCAGCGACCACAGCCTATGCATTTTTCCTGACTGATATTCTTGACGAATTTTGGAATCCAACTGCGTCCGTCGGGCAGGGTGATAGTTACTACAGATGTCATGGTTTGCTCCTTGTTTCAGTTAAATATGCTTTTGAAGTGGGCTACGCCCGTCTGGTTATTGTGTCGGGCACAGCCCGACCTACGTGCCGGATGCCAGCTTCTGGCGTGCGGCTGTCAATTCCTGATAAGCCTGAAAAGCCTTTTCAGATACTTCAGGGATACGCTCCCAGCCGATGGGTAACTCTTCCGACAAATCATGCAAGTCCATCTTCAGTTGCGTGGCTTGGGCGTTGAGTTTCTTTACTGCCGCTTTCAGTTCTTCGATATTTTCCATGTCTATTCCTTTAACCGTACTTAGCGACTTCAGGAAATTGGTTAATCATCTCCACCGCAGCATCTACCAATTTGCCGCCTTCTTCAGCCAGTTTGCCCATGTCGTTGAAGCCGAAGCGGTGTACATCGCGCAGGTATTTATTGATAACGACCAATCGTCCGGCGGTAAGCACCATGCGGCCAAAACCTTCATGGCTCATTTTCATGATGGGTGAGACCATGATGCCGGTCAGGCGTTCCACCGAGAGGCCGACGGCGTTGTAGAACAGTTCCAGGCGCCACAAGGTTTCCGGATCTGGATCGCCCATAATGGGGATTTCCTTGCGTTGCTCTTTATCGATTATGTAGGGATCGAGCAGCGTGGCGTTGCTCTTGCCGTCCCATGTGCCGTAGGTATCCTGCGCGCGATACTGCTTTGCCAGTTCGTTCAGGAATATCTCGCCGCTGCTGGTTTTTACTGCTTCTGCTGTTGTGTTCATGTTGTGGCACCTGTTTCACGTTGTAGTCACGTCATTCCCTCCCCCCTGCAAGGGGGAAGGAATCCAATTATTCCTCGTCGAAATTCAGATCCTTCTCCGCGCCTTTGTTCAACGCCTTGCGCAGCCACGGCGGCGGGGTGCCCTTGAGCACTTCCTGCAACCGGATCAGGATTTCGGTGATGATTTCCGGCTCGTTCACTTTGATCGGATGGATTTTGTTCGCCACCACGCGCGCCGCAGCCGAGCCGCCGATGGCCGCGACGTAAAGGATGGCGCAGTCCTTGATGGCATCGATCTTGGGGGCGAGCTTGTCTTCGTTGCCGTCTTCCTGGAGGTCGCCGGAAAACTGGATAGCTTCGATCAGATTGAAGCCATCCGGCGAAATTTCATACACCGCGAGGTTTTTTGCCCAGCCGAAATGGGCATCCACGCGTTGCAGGTCTTGTGTCGCAAATGCGATTTTCATTCCTCTTACTCCTTGGTTGGGATTACACAGTTTGAGTTTGCGCTGTAGGTTCATATTTTTCCTCCGGCAACGGCCAGCTATCCGGCGCGCCTTCGTGCGTGTGTTCGAGGAACACGTTGCCGATCTGGAAAATCAGATCGCGCGTGCCGCGATAGCCCACGCTCAATTTATGGTTCGCACCCAAGCGGTCGAAACTGGGCAGTCCGGCTCGGTACAGGGGGATGCCGAGCCGTTCCGACGCCTGGCGTCCATGCGAATGAGTGATGAGCAAGTCGCAGCCCTTGGCGCGCATTTCCAAATCTTCCAGGTCGCCGACCAGCACTTCCGCGCACGGCATTTTTTCCAGCAACGGTGATTGCGTGGTGGTGACGGCGGCGGTGATTTCGCAGCCCATCTCGGACATGAGCGAACCCAGCGCCCATAGAAGATCCGGTTCGGCGCCGATGGCAACCTTCTTGCCGCCGAAAAAGAAATGTGCGTCCAGCATGGCATCCACCAACTGGCTGCGCTGACGGCGATACTTGAGCGGCACCGGTTTCCCGCTCAGGCCGGAGAGATACATCAGGAAACGGTCATTGGCGTCCAGCCCGGTGAGCCGGTCGAATACAGTGTAAGAAACGCCGCTGCGCATTTCCAGTTCGAGTGCAGCGCTTTCCATCTGCTGGCCGACGGCGATGGTGGCGAGCGAACTGCCCATGCTGCGGATTTCATCCACTGTGATTCCGCCTATGGTGGTGGGGCTGAATTGTTCCGGGATGTGGCCATCAAGCGAGCTGGAGAGGTCGGGCAGCACGACGGGCGAGAGTCCGAAGGCAGTGATGGTCTCGACGATTTCTTCGATGTCGGCGGCGGTGAGGTGGCTGCCGGGCAGCAGGTTGACTTGGCCGGGAATGGTCTCAGTGGTTTTTTCCACCAGTTCTTCGACTATGCGCGTAACTGTCTTGGCCCAGCCATCCTGAAATGCATCCTTGAAATCCGGCGTGTTCACGAACACGATGGGCAAGTCAGCCAGTTCAGGATTACGCTTGCGTATTAATTTCAGATCGCCGTGAATGTCTTCGCCACGCGTCTCGGTCAGTCCGGTAGTACACAGGCCGATGATCTCCGGTTTGGCACGCTTATAGATGTTGACCAGAGCCTGCTCGATGTTATCCATGCCACCCATGATGGTGGTGACTTCGTTCATCGCTGTGGTCTGCAAGGGAATCGCTTCGCGGAAATGACGCACGAACAGTACCAGTCCGAACGCGGTACAACCTTGCGAGCCGTGCAGGATGGGCATGCAATTGGCGATGCCAAGGAAAGCCAGAATGCCGCCTATGGGTTGGCTCATCTTCAGCGGGTTTACGGTGCAAGCTTTTTTCGAAAGCGTAACGGTAGCCATTTCACACTCTCCCTTCGATGGATAGGGGATGGATTTCTGATTCCCATGGAGCCGCTTTCCTGACCTGCTTCCAGATTGGGTTGTACAGCGCCTTGTCGATTTCTTGCACCAGAGTCACCATGCCTTCGTATCCGGCATAGGCGTGATGGCGTTCCTGATTAATGTCCAGCCATGGCATTCTGGCCTTGAGCGCGACGAACTGTGATCGCCCGCCTGAGAGCATGATGTCGGCGCGGGCTTCCTTGAGCATTTTGTACATTTCGCGCGGCGGCAGGTCGTCGAAAATGTGGGCGTCATCGCTAATCAATTCCTTCACGCGCTCCTTGTCTTCTTCGGTGGATTTTTTCACGCTGGTGCCGACGATCTCCAGCCCGACCTCTTGCAAGGCGGACACCACCGACCACGATTTCACGCCACCGGTGAAGAGCAGTACACGTTTCCCATCGAAGCGTTTGCGGTAACCATTCAAGCGTTCCCAGGCGCGCGCTTCTTCGCGGCGTATCAATATCTCGGTGCGACTCAGCAAGTCTTCCGGCGCACCGCGTTGTACCAGCAATCTTGCAATCTGGCGCAAGGAATCGCTGGTATCTGAAATGCCGTAAAACGAACCCTCAAAGTATGGGATGCCGTAGCGCTCTTCCATCTTGCGCGCTACATTGATCATCGCTTTGGAGCACACCATCATCGCCGCGCGGGCGCGATGCGATGAGGCGACTTCGTGATAGCGCGCGTCGCCGGAAATGCAGGCCAGCACGCGGATGCCGAGGTGATCGAGCAGCGGCTTGATCTGCCACATTTCGCCCGCGAGGTTGTATTCGCCGATGATGTTGATGTCGTAAGGCGTGGTGGTTTCCGGTTCTTCGGTACCGATCACATAATCCAGCAGTGCTTCGCCCGCCAGCTTGTTGCCGAGGTTCTTGCTGCCGACGAAGCCGGGGACGTTGATCGGGATAACGGGTTTGCCAAATTTTTCGCGTGCGGCTTTGCACACTGCCTCGATCTCGTCGCCGATCAGTGCGGTGATACAGGTTTGATACACGAACACGGCGGGTGGATCGTATTTCTCGATCACTTCGCGGATGGCTTTGTACAGGCGCTTCTCGCCGCCAAACACAATGTCGTTCTCGGAAATGTCGGTGGTGAAGCCAGTGCGATAGATCATGGGGCCGGACGATTTAGAGCCACGGTTGTCCCAGCCGTTGCCCTCGCAAGCGATGGGGCCGTGAACGATGTGCGCCACGTCGGCAATAGGTTGCAGCGCGATCTTTGCGCCGTCGAAGGCACAGCCGCCCGCCGCCGCGCCGGGCACCAGTTGTTTGGTGCAGCCCTTCTTGCGTTCCTTCTCGTCCTTGACCTGGTTCTTGTCGCAACCCGGTTCGTTGAACACTTCCTGCACTTTGATGTTGAGTCCGGCCATGATAGACCTTTCCAAATGGATTATGCTTAGCACTCAGCAAGCACTGTGCCAAACCGGGTGGTGGTGAATAACTGCTTGTTTGTACAAGGGGTGGGTGAGATTGTTCCCTGTCGCAAACCCTACAAAAACCGCAGTTGACGTAACAAACAGCACAGGGTTGGTGCATCGAACTTATGTAGGTCGGGCTTTGCCCGACATGGTGGGCAGAGCCCACCCTACGTCCTATGTTCTGTAAATCCGTGTAATCTGTAGTCAATCATTTTTTTCAGGTTCGTTTCTTGCTCTACAACACCGATATGTCTACCGAAGAACCGGACACCACTATCGCCTCGCGCGGGCACAGCACTAACCTAGTCGGGTTGCCGACCGGGTTGCTGGCCAGCGCGAGTTACAACGACTTTCCGATACCGCTGTGCATCAGCGGCACGCGCGAGTCGCACCGCAGCTTGTTTGAGCGATTAAACAAGCTGACTGATGCAATTGAGGCGGGGCGGGTTTTTCAGGATTACATGGCGGTGGTGTTCGGGTTGGATCACGAGCCGGAAAAAAACGAGCGCCGCCGCTATCGTGCCAGTTACCTGCGCCTGCTGAAAGACTGGGGCTTTGATTCCAATAGCCCGGCGGGCGCGGTGCTGAAAGGCTGGGTTGAAAGCCGCTTCGGACTGTTCCCCACATTTCACAAAGCGCCTATCCGCTGCTTTAATTCCCCGGCCTGGATACATTACATGGAAGAAAAAATGTCCAACCGCTTTAATAATAACGCCATCAACATGCAGTTCGATTTGCTCTACGAATTCTGCCAATGGATGTTGGTGCGTTTTTACGCCACGGGCAAGAAGCACCTGCAGCTGTATCGCGGCACCAACGATTTACGCGAGTTGCAACTGATCCAGCAACTCGATGCCCGCAACGCCATCGTGCGCTTGAACAATCTTGTTTCTTTCACCTCGCAACGCGGCATCGCGGACGAATTCGGCGACACCATCATTGAGGCCGAAGTGCCGGTGGCGAAGATACTGTTCTTTAACGACCTGCAATTGGGCCACCCATTGCGGGGCGAGGCGGAGTGTCTGGTGATAGGCGGCGATTACCGTGTGAAGATGTCTTATTGGTAATGAATATTCATTCGTCATTCCCGCGAAAGCGGGAATCCAGTGGTCTTGAACAAAATGCACTTTTGAATTGCTGGATTCCCGCTTTCGCGGGAATGACGGAGACTTTGTGATGAACCGTAATCCAGAACAATTGAAAGATCGTGCCCTCGGCGCCTACCTCGGTCTCGCCGTAGGCGATGCCCTTGGCGCAACGGTAGAATTCATGCTGCCGCGCGAAATCGTATATCAATACGGCACGCACCGCGACATCATCGGTGGCGGCTGGTTGAAATTGAAAGCGGGGAGGGTGACCGACGACACCGAGATGGCGCTTGCGCTGGGCCGCGCACTGTTGGCTTCCAACGGCTGGAACGCAAATGCCGTCGCCGCTTCCTTCGTTGCCTGGCTGAAGTCACGTCCTATCGACATCGGTAACACTTGCTGCCGTGGCATTCAACGCTACATGCTGAATGGCAGCTTGAGCGGGCCGATGAGCGAAGGCGATGCGGGCAACGGGGCAGCCATGCGCAACCTGCCGGTGGTGCTGGCGACATTGAACGATGTCGAAGCGTTTCAGCAACAAACACTGGAAGAGGCCCATCTTACCCATAACCATCCACTCTCCGATGCAGCCACGTTAGCGCTGGGGGAAATGACACGGACGTTACTGAAGGGCGGAGGGGTGAAGGAATGCCGCGAAGTTGTCAAAGTCCTGTTGCGCGAGCATCCGAAATTTCAGTTTCATCCTTATCCGGGGCGTGCCTCCGGCTACATCGTTGACACCATGCAGACCGTGCTACATCACTTCTTCATCACCGACTCGTTCGAGACGCTCGTTGTGGACACTGTGAATCGCGGCGAAGATGCCGACACTACCGGCGCAATTGCGGGCATGTTGGGGGGCGCGCTGTATGGTGCCAGCGCTATTCCAAAGCGTTGGCTGAACAAGCTGGAGATTAAGGTGGTTAGCGAGATACGCCTGCAAGTCAGCGAGTTGCTGCGTTTATCGGAAGTGCGTATCCACTCCGACCTACCCTAAGGAAACACGGATTAATTCGTCATCCCCGCGTAGGCGGGGATCCAGTGCCTTTATTTAACTGGGTTCCCGCCTGCGCGGGAACGACAAAACCGAATAAGTCTGCGTTTCCCTAACTATAAAAACTTACCAATTGTAACGATTCAGAATCGGTCACCAATAAAACGCACCTCTTTGTGCCGTTCCGGGCGTGTGTATCTAATTCAAATTTTTCCTTTTGCGAGGTTCTGCTTCCTTGCGCTTGACCTCCTGGCGTTGCTTAGTCTGTTCGCGATGGTTCTTAAGTACATTGCCTTTTTCTGCGGACTGACCATTTTTCTCGACCTGACTACCTCGTGCTCCGTGAATCGTATTTGTTCGCTTGATGCGATTATTCCTCATGTTTTCCATATGGCCACGAAGGAATTCTTTTCGTTTCTGGATGCGGCCTTCAATTTTCAGTTTGCGTCTTCCCCAAAAGGTAGGTTGTTTCGTCAGAAGAACGGGTGCAGCCGTTCCTATCTTCGAGGCAAAGGCAAACTTTCCGGGCATCACTTCAGTTTCGCCTTTCGGAGTCTTCAATGACGTGGCGCCTTCGTTGACCGTATCATAGGTACCCGGCTCATCGCCATCTGCCGTGTCAATCACCGTAGTCTCATGGTCGGTTCCCCTGATTCCTATTGTGGCGGTAGGTGTGGTAACGAGATAGGCGGAGGTATTATGTTTGCCAATCCAGCCAGTGATGGAGCGCATTGCTCCTTTGAGCAGCGACATGAATATCTTGTCGTCAGACCCACCATCGGCTTTGTACTCATCCATCCGAAACACAGTGTTGGGGCGTAGCGCAATTATGCCGCCATCTTCCGTAACGAGGTGCACTTCGCCGCCGGATGCGGTATTGACGGTTTGTCCTTCATATACCTTCTGACCCATGGAGATGCCACTGGATTTTCCCAGCTTGTCAGTCACGAAAGCGTTACCGGAGATGGCATCGACGGTGCCAAATAATTCTGCCGCGTAGGTGGCGTGACAAATCATCAACGCGGACAGAAATGCAAGAAAGTTTTTCAAATGGGCGACCTCTATAATCCTTGTCCGTATTGTTGTGCCATAACAAGCTTACTTCAAAATAAACTCAGAAAACCAAGGGTTCCAGCCATATACGCGTCCGTTCAGCTGACACGTCTTCTGACTTTCAGCCCACAACCCAAACCCACCGGCTTTGGCCGGTGGTGGATTATGTTTGCCCTTCATGATTCGCTCAACGGGAGTGAGTCCAAGCAATCCTATCATGCATGGCCTTTGACTTCACTTGCCGATTTGATTGCTAACGCCGTTTTCCTGTTGGTTCAATGTTTTCTGTTCTTGCTTGGTTATATGTCCACCGTTTTGTGATGCCATTGAACGCTCTTCTTGGCGAATCTGGTGATCTTCATGATGTAGATTGGCTGCCTGCCCTTTGGAAATATCACCTTCCTTGACCTCCTTGTTGATGCGCCTGTCCTGATTATTAAGGCGGCTGTTGACTTCGTGGCGGCGCGGGTGGCTTTGGTTCCAATTTTTGTGAGCCTGCTGATTCTTATGTGCCGGTTGTCCCTCATCCGCAAAAACACCAATCGAAACACTCAGTAAAATAGTGGTTGTGGCAATAGTTAATATGCGTGTAAGTTTCATTGCATCCTCCATTGGGTTATTGATATGCCAACCTGACAGATATGAAACAGGTCAGTATGTCCAATAACGTATTAAAACAAAATCTGTTGACACAATCACTTCGATATCCTTGGCAAGCAGTTTGGGATGCAGTTATAGTGAAGTGGTTCAGAAGTGGGTATTCTGGCGCCATCCTAACCTCATGAGGTACACGAGAAATTTTCCATTTCCGGCTTTAGTGGCATACTCTCAATTTCATAAGGGCATGCCCCTGATAGCATTCAAGGCGGATATGGGAACAAGGTTTGCTTCGCACAGTAAGGTGTTTGTTGCATTGGTCATTGCATGTTTCAGCACGGCCTCGCTCGCGATAGGAGGATATGCTCCAGGCATATCTTCTCTGAAATACATTGCAACGTACACAGTGAACCAAGACGGTAGCTACCGGGAAGACGATGAGCAGTCGTTTCTTATAGAAACCGAGCAGGGAATTTCAAAATATGGGGATCAGGATATTTCATATATCCCGAAGTTGGAACGCGTAGAAATCCAGGATGCGTACACCATCCTTCCAAATGGCACACTTATCAAAGTACCAAAGAAAAATATTCGTACGACTAGCGATGCGCTGAATCAAGGGGGCGCGGTTTACAGCGATACAAAACACAAGATGGTAATTTATCCGAACGTGGGCATCGGAAGCCAGCTGTATATCAAATACTCCAAGATTGTTCATACTCCCGTTTTTCCAGGCCAATTCACAGCCAGAGAATCCACAACGCCACACGGCAAATTTCATCACTTCGAGGTCAATTTAAATTTTGACCCAAGAATGGATATTCAGGTCGATAGCAAAGGCTTCGATGGCGGAAGATTACCGGACAAGAACGGCTTGCATCGTTACAAATTTGTCCGCAAGCAAGATACCTTTGTGGCGCCAGAGGCAGATCAAATCAGTGAAGATGATTACGCGCCCTACGTACAGGCATCGTCATTCAAAAATTACGAAGCATTGGGTGCGGCTTATGAGGAAAAGGCAAAGCAAAAGGCAAAAGTCACCCCTGCCATTCAGAAATTGGCTGAGAACTTAACCAAGGGAATGGATGACAAAAAGGATCAGGTGCGACGCCTGTACAATTGGGTAAGCAAAAACATTCGATACATTGGTCTGTATATTGGCAATGGTGGGTATGTGCCGCATGATTCGCAAACCATCATGGACAATAGATGGGGCGACTGTAAAGACCATGTTGTGATTTTGGAAGCCTTGTTGTCAGCGAAGGGCATAGCCAGCAGCCCGGCCTTGATAAACGCTGACGCATCTTACGCACTGCCAAAATTGGCTGTGGACGCATTCAATCATGTGATTACCTATGTGCCGAGTCTGGACTTGTATCTTGATTCTACTTCCCAATTTGCTCCATTTGGAACACTGCCAGCTTCAGACTTGAATAAACAAGTGGTTCTGACCGCGCTCAATAAGATGGGAAAAACACCTATGATGCGAGCAGAGGAGCAGAAAAGCCAAACGGCAATTCGACTTAAGATTCTATCTGACGGAACGATTCATGGGTTGAGCCATACACAGGCAACGGGTGACTCAGAAATAAATTTGCGGAACTGGCAATTCGAAAAACAAACAGCGCCACAGGATCTAGTAATAAATTCCATCTTGAGTGATGCAAATTTGACGGGTATAGGACAAATACATTCAAGTGATCCAAGCAATCTGGACAAACCACTTGAAATTGATACTACGTTTACATTAGACCCCGTATCGAATTTTCCAGGCCCGGCGGCAATGCCTATAACCGCCGGCGTCGCTTTTGAGGTGATAGATGGGAAGATGCTGCCCAAACCTAAAGACAAGATTAACTTCCCAATAAAATGTGAATCTTTTTCATTTCGCAACCACTTTGAAATTGAGTTTCCGCTGAACGTCAAAATCAAGCAAATCCCAGAAGATGTAAGTTATGTCGATGACATTGGCCATTACACTTCCACATACCTTCTTACGGGGAATGTCCTGGAGATCAATCGAGATATGGTTGTTCAACACCCGACCATGGTTTGTGGCCAAGCTGAAATCGAAATGGACAAGAAGTTCTTTCCGATTTTTCAACGTGACATGAGAGCCCAGGTGATTTACGAATAATTTTTAGCTGTGCGCTTGGAGATTCATGCGAAATTTTGAATAAAATTTGTATCAAGATAACTACAAAAATCCCCTGCTTGATACACACAGGACATCCTTAAATTTACATCCTGGGAGTAAATTACTGTCTGCTCATTCTGAGCAATTCAACCAAGTTCAAAGGAGCTGTTATGACTTCAAAGTTAAAGATCGCCTGCGCAGCAGCATTGCTATGCATTGCAATGCCGGCATTGGCAGCAATGGATGACCATGATGGACACCCTTCAAAGGATGGAAGCGCTTATCAAGAGCATGGTTTTGAGCATCATTTGAAAGCAAGGCTGAACAAATTGTCAGAACGTTTGGAAATCAAAGCGTCACAACAAGCCGTATGGGAAGAGTATGCCAAATCAGTAGAAATGTTGGCAGAACATCATGAAAATAAACCTGGTGCGGATGCCGATGCAGCGACCATCTCACGGGATCGGGCAGAGAGGGCAACAGAATTTGCTCAGAAGCTGACCAAAGTGGCTGATGCGACTTCCAAATTGCAAGCTGTTCTGACGGATGATCAGAAAAAAATATTCAATCAGATATCGCATCATTCACATCATCACGAAAGAGGTCAGGGATGGGAAAATCACAGGGACTCTGATCGTGAATGGTCTCATGGAGAACATGACAAAGACAAATAATCGAGACATGAGTGGCTTTAACCCAAATAATCCATTAGCTCGTCATTCCCGCGCAGGCGGGAATCCAGCAAAGACAAACATCCCGCGAAGCGGACAAATAACCGCGATGTTGCCCCGCTTCGCGGGAGATTTTTAATCATCTGGATTCCCGCCTGCGCGGGAATGACGGGTTTTCGGTCTAATGGATTATTTGGGTTTAAGCTGAGCAGCGCGGGTATCCAAGGCTTTTGGCAAGCAAGCTCAGGAACGAAAGATGAGAATAATGGCGAACAGTGAGCGGCTCCCCTAACAGATACGGTTTATAGCGGCCTGTTGAGCTTAAAACTATTGGGGCAGCCAGCCACTGCCCAACGTGGATTTACACTTCAAGCTCATGACCCGATCAGACCTTACCCGACAAGAACTGCGCTGGAGGGTTGGTCGTGCATCAATCAAGTGAGTTGTTGCCAGTTTATGGCATGATGGTCGAGTTTCGATTCAGCCGGAGTAAGGGCTTTGATACAAACCAGTTACACATTCAAGTCATCTAAACCGCGATTCATTCGTTATGTATGTTGTGGCAGGATTGATGCCATCCTATTTTAATGGAGGAGTGAATATGTTTAACCAAAGGAGCGCTGGAAAAGCTGTCGCCTTGCCGGACTCGACAGCATCAAGTCGTAACGACATTTTTTAATTGTAAAACTTAAACAAGGAAGATCAAATGAAAAAATACAAGTTGTCCATTTTTAGTTTGGCCGCTACGTTGCTGCTTGGTGTTAATGTGGCTCATGCAGATGATTTTTCCCTTAATATCAATAATGACGGCCCCCCATCGGTAAGCCTCAATATTGGTAATAACCAACCCGCACCTGCGCCCGTAGTCGTTGAACAAGAAGTTGTCCAAGCACCGGGCGAAGACCGTCATCATTTTGAAGAGCGCCACCGTGCTTGGGAAGAACGCCACCGCCATGCAGAAGAGCGTCGTCATGCAGAAGAACGCCGCCATGCGGAAGAACATCGTCGTGCAGATGAGCACAGAGATGCACACCATGCCGATGAACACAAGGATGCGCACCATGCCGATGAGCACAAGGATGCGCGCCGTGCCGATGAACACAGGAAAGCTGATGAACACAAAGACGAGCACAAGGATGAACACAAATAATCAATTAGGTAGTCTTGTCTGGCAGGATGTCGAGCATCAATCTGCATGGGCTTAGTAGTCGCTATTTGATAGATTAGGCTCATGCAGTAGTGGGGGCTACCCTTTTAATAGACTTGATGCACCGTTGTCTTGTTTGAAGGATTAACTGTAACGCATTTTAAATTACACAACTTTATTGTGTCCAAGGAGAATCAAAATGAAAATGAAACAAACCGCATCTTCACTCTTCGTTGCACTCCTGGTTGCATCTTCAGTTTCCTACGCGGAGGAAGTTAAACGTCCAGCTCAGCACCCCGCCCCCCAACGGCAAGTTCACCGCCAAGATCAACGTCAAGACCACCGTCAAGACCATGAACGAGACCACCGTCAAGACCATGAACGAGACCACCGCCAAGACCATGAACGAGATCACCGCCAAGACCAAGGGCGGGATCACCGCCAAGACCAAGGGCGGGATCATCGTCAAGACCAAGGGCAAAGCCGAGGTGGCGCCACAACTACAGGCGATCATAATACTGGCGGCACCACGAGTGGCGGCGCTACAGGTGGTCGTACTACAGGCGGTGGATCAACAGGTGGCGGCACTACAGGTGGCAGCTCTACAGGCGGAG
>Ga0182030_10016449_pt1 | contig 14406 bp, 17 predicted proteins | sample 812S3MmetaG_FD_121299 | JGI IMG/M metagenome (GOLD analysis project Ga0182030, IMG submission 121299) | Permafrost microbial communities from Stordalen Mire, Sweden - 812S3M metaG (Illumina Assembly) | ecosystem: Environmental > Terrestrial > Soil > Wetlands > Permafrost | place: Sweden...
GCTGGTGTCGGTGCCGAGAGCCCCGAGCACGAAGCCGGCGGCGATCGCGACCGCGGGACCGGAGGAGGAGCCCCCGGGCAGTGCGTCTGGATCATGCGGGTTGCGGCACGGCGGGCGGTGCGGGTTGCGTCCGTCGATGCCGAAGGCGAGCTCGTTCGTGTGGCCCTTGCCGATCACGATCGCGCCCGCGGCGCGCAGCGCCGTGACGCAGTCGGCGTCGTGCTCGGGCAGCCGCCGCCAGCGGGCCGTGCCGCCCCGCGTGGGGAGCCCCCGCACATCGATCACGTCCTTGACAAGCACGGGCAGCCCGGTTAGGGGACCGCCTTCTCCGCTCGCGAGCAGTGCGTCGGCTCCCCGCGCCTGTTCGCGCGCCCCGTCCTCGTCGAGCAGCTCGATCGGGCCGAGCGTCGAGTCGTCGCCGATGCGCCCGATCGCCGCCTCGACCAGCTCGCCCGCGCCGAGCGCACGAGCGCGCAGCGCCGCAAGCGCCTCGTGTGCGGTGCGGGGCAGCTCGCCACTGATGCTGAAGCGGGTGCGGATCTGCATGTCTGCGGGCTCCCTCCCCTCCAGTCTGACCTATAGCGCCCCCGGCTGCCCGCCGCAGGTCCGCGGCCCGGCCTACCCGCCGCCGGCCCCCAGCACAACCACCCGACGGGCCACCCCCGGCCCTGCCAGCGTCACCGCGAGCGGGCGACCTCGGAGCCGTGCCAGCAGCGCGCTGCCCTGCGGAGAGAGCGCCGAGCTGACCGCGACGCTCGCGCCCGGCGCGATCGCGAAGCCCACCTTGGCGAGCCTGACCGTGAAGATGCGCATGGAGACGGTTTGCCTGCCGCCGTCGCTTCGCGCGATGCGCTCCTCGCGCACCGTGATTGTCGCCTCGGTGTCGCCGGAGCAGACTCCACCTTCGCGATCGCAGGCGAGCACGAGCGAGAGGGCGCCACCGCCGAGTCGCACGGACCGGCTGCTGGCCACGCCGGGCAGGGCCGGTACCGCGACGAGGCCGGCCGGCAGCGACGCCGAGGCGGGTGGGTCGCTCGCGAGCGCCTGAGTCCATCCCTCGACCCAGGCGGCGATCGAGTCGACGCGCGTGAATACGGCCGGACTGGCGGTCGCGCATTCGCCGGCCGCGTGGCTTGTGATGCCGATCTGCACCATGCCCCCGGCCGCCGACGGCTCCGCCACGAGCAAGGGACCGCCGCTGTCCCCGAAGCACACGCCCGTCCGGTGGCCGGGTCGGTCGATCGCACAGACGTCGCTGGCCGGGCTGAGCAGCGATGCTTCGCGTTCGCACGATCCCGGGCTCTCCACGACCGTCGGCGCCCACTGCAACTGTTCAACCGAGGTGGCCTGCCCGTAGTACTCCTCACCCCATCCGGCCAGCAGCGCCGCCGTCCCTCCGGGCGGACCCGCGGCGAGCGTGACAGCCGGCGCGGTCGTCGGAGTCGACAGCTGCAGCAGTGCGACATCGCCGACCAGGGTATGACGATCGAAGCACGGACACGGGATCACCCTGACGACGTCCGAGACCTGTTTTTCGGTTTCGGGGGCGGCCCAGTCCACGTTCCCCGTCGCGACCCGGTAGCCGGAGGCTTCGTTGACGACACCGGTTTGCATGTTCTCGGCGCAGTGGCCGGCCGTGAGGACGAGGTTCGGTGCGACGACCGTCCCCGAGCATTGGCCGACCTCGTCGCCGCGCCGGTCGAGGATGTAGGCCATCCACGGGAACGTGCCCGGCGCCGCGGCCTGCCCGCCGATGACCGCCGCGTGCGCGCTGGGGCTCGGTGGCACGCTCGAAGCGTTTCTGGCGCCGGCGGCCGATGGCAGCGCAAGCGCGGCCACGAGGACGGCGGCGGCGAGCAGAGTACGAGTCACCGGACCGATATCGGCATGGTAGGTTTTGAGCATGATTATTTCGACGATGAACGATCTGCCGGGCTATGAGATCGAAGAGGTGCTGGGCGAGGCCTTCGGGCTGACCGTCCGCTCCCGCAACGTCGGTTCGCAGATCGGCGCTTCGCTGAAGTCGCTCGTGGGCGGCGAGCTGAAGGGAATGACGAAGATGCTCGCCGAAGGCCGCCTCCATGCGCAGGAAAGGCTCGTGGAGACGGCCGAGGCCAAAGGCGCCACCGCGATCGTCGCGTTCCGCTTCGACACCTCCGAGCTGGGCACCACCTGGACCGAGATCTGCGCCTACGGCACAGCGGTCAGAGCGCGCAAGCTCTGAGGTCGCAGGAAACGCCTTTCACCCGCTCCCCTTGACTGCGGAGATCAGCTCGAGCTGCCCCCACATCGTGCGCAGACGCTCCCCGATCCTCACAGCGCCAAATCCTGCATCGGCGACGAAGCGCGGGATCAGCCCATCGGCGTGGCTCTGGGTCCGCTCGCGCCCGTCGACGGCCTGAAGCAGCCGGAACGCGAGGCGCATCGCCGGATCGCGTGGCGGACCCCAGTCGGCGATGTGCAGACGTCCGCCGTAGCGCAGGACACGCAGCGACTCGCCGAGCGCAGCGTGCTTGACGTGGTCGGGCAGGTGGTGCAGCACGAGCGAGCACACGACACGATCGACGCTTGCGTCCTCGAGCGGCAACGCATCGACGCACGCCTCGTACCAACGCACCCGCTCGGATCCGGGCTTGGCGCGAGCGAGCATCAGCACCTCGGGATCCCCGTCGACCGCGTAGACGTGGGCGCCGCGCGTGGCGAGCATGATCGCCAGCGTGCCGGTGCCCGCCCCGATGTCGAGGATGTCCAGCGCCGGGCCGGCGGCGCGCTCCTGGAGAACCCGATCGACGAGCTCGCCGCGAAAGAGCCGCTCGCGCATCGTCAGCGCAATCACGGTGTCGTAGATCCCGGTCAGCGCGTGCAGCCCCGCCGCGGGCAGGTAGGTGTCGCCCCGCGCGAATGGTGGGTGCATACAACGTGAGCCTATCCGTCCCGGCTGGAGGGGTAGCCTGGCGATCATGACCGACACAAAGAGCACCGAGTCCTCCCCCCAGCAGCGCTGGACGGCCGTGGATGGGTACATCGCCGAGCATCTCCTGCCCGCGGACGCGGCGCTCGACGCCGCCGTCGCGGACAGCGCTGCGGCGGGACTGCCACCGATCTCGGTCACGCCGAACCAGGGCAAGCTGCTCCAGCTGCTCGCGCGCATGCAGGGCGCGCGCTCGATCCTCGAGCTCGGCACGCTCGGCGGCTACAGCACGATCTGGCTCGCGCGGGCGCTGCCCCCTGGCGGTCGTCTGGTCACGCTCGAGGCCGAGCGCCGCTATGCCGAGGTCGCTCAGGTGAACATCGCGCGTGCCGGTCTCGCGGAGCTCGTCGAGCTACGAATCGCGCCGGCCCTGGAGACACTGCCCCAGCTAGTGGACGAGGGCGCGGGGCCGTTCGATCTGATCTTCATCGACGCCGACAAGCAAAACAATCCGGGCTACTTCGAATGGGCGCTGAAGCTGTCACGCCCCGGCACGCTGATCATCGTCGACAACGTCGTCCGCGACGGCGCGATCCTCGACCCCGACGCCGACGACCCGACGGTGGGTAACGAGGGCATCCGCGGCGTGCGGCGCTTCTACGAGCAGGCCGGAGCCCAAGTAGAGCAGGGCTCCGTCTCGGCCACCGCGATCCAGACCGTCGGCGCGAAGGGCTACGACGGGTTCGCGCTCGTGCTCGTCGAGGGCACGGGGTAAGCGGCGCCGTCAGGCCAACGCCACCGGCGCCCACTGCGCGTCGATCTCGCGCTCGGCCGCCGCGAGGCTCTCGGCCGCGAGCGGCTTCAGCTCGGCCATCTGCGGGTTCGTATCGGCGAGTGTCAGTTCAACGGTGATGAAGCGCGGCTCCAGGCCCGTCAGGCTGAGCCCGTGCGGCAGCCATGGCGCGGCGTGGTCCCAACCCTCGCGCGGGGTGCCCGGCGCGTAGCCCCCGCCTTTGGAGGCCAGCACGAGCATGTCGCGACCGCCGAGCAGCCCGGCATGGGTCGTTGCGTCGATCGAGAGCCCCGGCGCGATCAGATGGTCGACCCACGACTTCACGCTGCTCGGAGGACCGAAGTTGTAGATCGGCAGGCCGAGCACGATCGTGTCCGCCGCGAGCACCTCGCCGACGACCTGCTCGGTCAACTCCCACGAGGCGTTCTCGGCCGGCGTGCGCTGCTCGGCCGGAACCATCCGCGCGCGGCCCGTCTCGCTCGTGAAGTGCGGCAACGGCTCGGCGCCGAGGTCGCGATAGGTGACCGTTCCATCAGGATTGGCGGCGAGCCACACCCTGGCGGCGCGTGCGGTGAGCGCGCGGCTGACGGACTGCTCGCCCTGGACGCTCGAGTCGATGTGTAGGAGGTGAGCCATTGTTGTCCTTTACAAGTCGCTTGCCGAGTACGACTCAGTTGTAGCGGGGGCACCGCTGAGCTTGCCGGTGCTCCTCACCCGATGCCGTTCAGCTCGGCCAGCTCCGCCTCGGGCAGGCTCAGCCCGGCCCCGGCGACGTTCTCGCGCAGATGCGCGACCGACGAGGTGCCGGGGATCAGCAGGATGTTCTCCGAGCGCTGCAGCAGCCACGCGAGCGCGACGGCCATCGGCGTGGCCTGCAGACGGGTGGCGACCGCCTCCAGCGTGCCGGACTGCAGTGGGGTGAAGCCGCCGAGCGGGAAGTAGGGTACGTAGGCGATGCCCTGCGCGGCAAGCGAGTCGATCAGGGCGTCGTCGGCCCGGTTGGCGATGTTGTAGAAGTTCTGCACACACACGACCGGCGCGATCGACTGCGCCTCGGCGATCTGCTCGGCGGAGACGGTGCTGACACCGAGGTGCTTGATCAGGCCCTCCTGCTGCATTTGCGCGAGCGCCTCGAACGGCTCGGCCAGCGAGCCCGGCTCGGGGCTGTCGAACCCGCCGACGCGCAGGTTGACGACGTCGAGCGCGTCGAGGCCGAGGCGGGTCAGGTTGTCCTGCACGGCCTGGCGCAGCTGCTCAGGAGATCGAGCGTGGGGCCAGCCGCCCTCGGCGTCCCGCAACGCTCCGACCTTGGTCACGATCCGCAGCTCGTCCGGATAAGGGTTCAGGGCCTCCTTGATGATCTCGTTGGTGACGTAGGGGCCGTAGTAGTCGCTGGTGTCGATGTGAGTGATACCCATCTGCACCGCCTCGCGCAACACGGCAACCGCCGCGTCGCGGTCCCGCGGCGGCCCGAACACGCCGGGGCCCGCGAGCTGCATCGCGCCGTAGCCCACGCGCGTGACCGTCATGTCCTCGGCGATCGTGAACGTTCCTCCGGGAAGTGCCTTGGCTGCCATCAGAATTCCTCTCTTCGTCGTTGCAAGTCCATGTCATCGGCCCGCGGTCACGGCCTTCAGCTCATCGAGTGACTCGCGGATAACTTGCGGCAAGTCCTGCTCGCCGCCCTGCTCGATCCAGCGTTCGAAGGCGATCCTGAAGATCGCGATCCCCGCCTCGGCGGCGAGGCTCGCCGCCGGGTCTCTCACGCCCCGCCGGCGCAGCGCCTGCGCGAGCGCAGAAGCCAGCGACGCGAGCTTGATCAGCTCGCGCTCTCGCAGCTCCTCGCTCGCGGCGATGATCGCCTGGCGCGCTCGCGCGAGCTCTTCCCCCTCCTGGATCAAAGCGCCGGCGGCCTCGATCCCAGCCGCCGCCGCGTCGATCGGCGCTGCGGAAGCGGGCGCTTTGGCGACCGTGTCGACGAGCAGCTCCCGCAGCGCGTCCGCGCCCGCGAACAGCACCTCGCGCTTGTCGGCGAAGTGCCGGAAGAACGTCCGCTCCGTCAGCCCCGCCCGCGCGGCGATCTCCGCCACCGTGGTCTGTTCGAACCCGCGCTCCCCGTACAGCGCAAAGGCGGCCTGCGCGAGCCGGCCGCGCGCGTCTGGCTCCCATCGACCCATGCTTGGATCTTAGCTGACGACAGTCGCTGACATTATGGTGCTACGCTGATGACAGCAACTGACATCAGGCTTTCTTTTCTCTACCGAGGACAGTCGACTCACCAACTGGAGGTCCTTCTCATGCGTATCTTCCTCACCGGCGCATCCGGCTGGATCGGCTCCGCCGTAGTTCCCGAGTTGATCGGCGCGGGCCATCAGGTCGTCGGGCTCGCTCGCTCCGATGCCTCCGCCGCCGCCCTCACCGCCGCCGGGGCAGAGGTGCACCGCGGCACGCTCGACGATCTCGACGGCCTGCGCGATGCCGCCGGCTCCTCGGATGGCGTGATCCACCTCGCCTTCAAGCACGACCTCGCGTTCTCCGGGGACTTCCAGGGCGCCGCCGACGCCGATCGCCGCGCCGTCGAGACCTTCGGCGAGGCGCTCGCGGGCTCTGAGAAGCCGCTCCTGATTGCCTCCGGGCTGCTCGGAGTCACACCGGGGCACGTCGCGACCGAGCGCGACGGCCATGGTTCCCACGCGGCGGTGGCCGCTTTCGGCGGCGGTCCGCAGGCCCGCTGGGAAACGGCAGAGTTCACCCTATCCCTAGCCTCCCAGAGCGTCCGCTCGTCGATCGTGCGGCTCCCGCCGACGAATCACGGCGACGGCGACAACGGCTTCATCGCGACGCTCGTCGCGATCGCCCGTGAGAAGGGCGTCTCCGGCTACATCGGCGATGGGACCAACCGCTGGCCGGCCGTGCACCGGCTCGACTCCGCGCGTCTGTTCGGACTCGCGCTGGAGCGGGCGCCGGCGGGATCGACGCTGCACGCGGCCGCGGAGGAGGGCGTGCCGATCCGCGAGATCGCCGAGGTGATCGGCCGCCACCTAGACGTGCCGGTGGTCTCTGTAGCTCCCGAGGACGCAGGCGAGCACTTCACCTGGCTGGGCGGTTTCCTCGGGCTCGACGCCCCGGCCTCGAGCGAGTTGACCCGGGAGCTACTCGGATGGCAGCCGGCACAGCCCGGGCTGATCGACGATCTCGAGCAGGGCCACTACTTCAATGCTTAGGCGGCTTGACGACCGCGAACGTCACGGTCTCGGCCGCCGAGCGCGCGCCGGCCGCGTTCACGGCGGTAACGGTGAGGACGTACTTGCCGGAGACCTGATGGCTGCCGGCCGCGAGCGTGGCCGGCTTTGAGTTCGGGACCACAGCGACCTTCTTCTTGCCCTTGCTAGAGGCTTGCGGGCCGGTCCAGACTTTTTCAGCCGTCGTCTTGGAGCTCGTCCTGATACTCGACGGTTATCGAATAATTACCGTATGGAATCGATTTTACTCCGCTGGATACTCCTGGCTCATCCTCCGGGGCGAGTGGGTCGATCGTGACCGTATGGGTTCCCGGGGCAACATCGGATAAAGTGAGCGTCCTCGTACCCAGTGTTTCGCTGTAGAAGACTCAGGGTCCTCCAGCTCAGTGCCGCCGCCGGTCCCATCGACGGAAACCGAGTGGGCCTTGAGAAACGGGCCCTGCCTCGCTCTCCCGCGCGCGAGCGACATGCGCCCCGCACCAACTCGTCCAGGGACCACCAACAACGGTCAAAACCACCCAGCCGTGTTGCGTAGCTTGTCCTTAAACAGGCCTACATATTCGCCTTCCTTACTCTCCCCACCCTCAGCCACGCTACAGCCCCACCCAACCCCTGCTAGCAACCGGCACGCCTCCCCCCCACCTGTACCCTCCCACCAATGCCCCAAGATCTCGACCACGCCACCCGCCTCACCGCCGAGAACAACCGCTACTCGGCGCGGTTGTCGGAGGATTGGGAGATCTGGGGTCCGAACGGCGGCTACCTCGCGACGATCGCGCTGCGGGCGGCGGGCGAGGTGGCGCAGATCAAGCGGCCGGCGAGCTTCTACTGCCACTTCCTCAGCTCCCCGGCCTTCGACGTGGTCGAGCTCGAGGTCAACATGCTCAAGCAAGGCCGCCGCGCCGAGTCGCTTGCCGTGACCATGACCCAGCAAGGCAAGCCAGTCCTGCAAGCAATGGTGAAGACCGCCGCGCAGGCGCCTGGCTACAGCCACCAGCATCCGAGCGCTCCTGCTGTTCCTCTTCCTGAGACCTTGAAGACCTATGAAGAGCTGTTCCCCGCAAGTCCCCCGTTCAGCTTCTGGGAGAACGTCGAGCGACGGCCCGTCGACCAGAGCGCCACGGACGAGCCGCAGGCGCCGCTCGTCCAGGCGTGGACGCGCTTCCGACCGACAGCCTGTTTCGAAGACCCTTTCCTCGATGCCGCGCGCGCCTTGATCCTGCTCGACACCTACGGCTTTCCAGCCGCCTACCGGAAGTACCGCAGTTGGGAGTACCTGGCGCCCAATCTCGACACGAGCGCGTGGTTTCACCACTTCAGCCCTGGCTGCGAATGGTTGCTGATCGACCACGAATGCACCGTCGCCGACCGCGGTCTCATGGGCGTCAATGGCCGAGTCTGGGACACCGACGGACGGCTGCTCGCGACCGGCTCCGCCCAGCTGTGCTGCATCCCCAACCCCCGATGACAGCTCGCCCAGAGACCACCAACAGCGGTAAAAACGTTCGTCGTTGCTGGGAGCGTTGTCGGATGACAGGGTGTTCAAGACCGGGAAGATCGTCATCGATGGGACGAACGGCAAATCGTTGACTCAGTACGAGCTGACGAACGCCGTGATCACGAGTAGCAAGATCGATGGCACTGAAAACGACAAGACTCAGAGCCTCACCCTGAAATACGAGACGATCGTGGTGCAAGGGGCCTAGAAAGCCGGACCGACGGAACCGCGTCGTAGCTCATCGTGCGGCGGCGGTGCCGCGGCCCGCGACGAGCCGCGGGTGGCGCTTACCGACGTAGCGGACGGCACTCAGCAGAACCGAGCTGCCGCCGCCGAGGATCAGGACGGTCGTCGAGGCGCCGGCGGCGATGCCGATGGCCAGGAAGATCACGCCCGAGACGAAGCTCAGGACGTTGGCGATGCGGGGGAAGCGAGAGCGGATGACGAGCAACATTTGGTGTCCTTTCGGAGAGCGATGTAAGAGACAATGCGTATCTAAGCATATCTCGACATAAGATGCAAGGCGTCTCCTAAATCTTTTGTCATGGCTGCTGCCCAGGGCTACGGGTTGCGCAGGACGAGCGGGAGGAAGATCTCGTCGACGATCTCCTCGAGCGTGTCTTGTGAGGGGGGCTGGTGGGTGAGGATCAGCTCGTGGCGGAGCAGGTCGAGTGGTAGGCGGGAGACGCGCGGGCTGATCTGCTCGCGGGCCTCGCCGCGGGCCGCCGCCCTGTCGAGCACGCCCGACATCACCTCACCGCCGCCGCGCAGGAGTCGGTCGAGGGTCAGCTCGAATGCCTCCTCGTCTGCGAGCAGGTCGCTCAGCATCCCGATCACGGTGTCGGGGCCGAGCTCGGTGATCCGCGCCGAAGCGCGGCGCAGCACAACGAGCGTGTCGCCGCGCAGCGTTCCGGTGTCGGGAGCCTGGCTGGAGAGCACGGGCTGGTGGTGGCGCATCGCGGCGATCACGAGCTCGGGTCGGTTGCGCCAGCGACGGTAGATGACCGCTCGGCTGGTGCCGGCCCGCTCGGCCACGCGCTCCATCGTCAGCTTGGCGTAGCCGGACTCCTGAAGCTCCTCCCAGGCCGCGTCGAGCAGCGCATGCTCGAGCGTCGCCCCACGACGGCGGGTGGCCACAAGGCGTTTCGGCTCGCCCGCGGGCTGCTCTGAGTGGGCTCGCTTTGGTGGCGCCAAAGTTCTTTTAGGAGACATATCGATCCTAGGGACCTTTTCTATTTAGATTCAGCTTGTCCCCTATCTTAGTCCCCAGGAGTCATCGCATGCCAACAATCACCGACCCGGCCTCCCGGGGGTCTAGCGCCGGTCACCATCGGCCGGCTGCTGCCATCCCCGCCCGCGCCGGAGGGCGGCTAACCCGGATCCGTTACCCCACGCTGACACTGTCCGTTAACCCGCGGGGCGTATGCTCGATTCGCTACTCTGCGCGCTGTGAACGTACGCTGGTTTCGCGAGGTGCTGATCACGGCGCTCGGACTGACGGCGCTGCTCGGCGGCGCGACCGCGGGCGCCACCGGAGAAGCGGGCATACGGGTGTCGATTGTCGGACGCGCCTACCAGCCCTCGCAGTTGACGGTCGGGATCGGGCAGACCGTCACGTGGCGAAACGAAAGCCTCGGCCAGCACACGGTGACTTCCGTCGACGGGCAGTTCGACTCCGGCGCAATGAGCACCGGGAGCTCGTTCGCGATGACCTTCACGAAAGCCGGAACGTTCGACTACACGTGTACGATCCACCCGGAGATGAAGGGCAGCGTGCTCGTGCTGCCGATCGCTGCAGACACGCTTCAACTCCGTCTCTCGACGCGACACAGCTCCCACGGTAAGACGCTCGTCGTCCACGTGCTGGCGGCCCGCGGCGACGCCGGCGTGCAGCTGCAGTCGGCGAGCCCGACGGGACACTGGCAGACGGTCCTCCACGCGCAGCTGGGCTCAACCGGCGTCGCGACGTTCAGCCTCGCGAGCCCCGCACACAGACGGTTTCGCGTCGTCGTCGCCGCCTCGGACGGAGCGCCGCAGATGGTCAGCCGGGTCGTGCGCTCTCCTGTCTGAGCGTCATCGGCCACGCGTCAGTCCCGCACGCGTCAACCCCGCGAGGGCGTGCAGGCCGCAGAAGAACAGTGTTTCCTTCACCGACGGCTGGTTGTGGGAGCCGTAGGAGGAGGATCCGATCGCGAGGCCTCCATCGAGCACGATCGCGCGGCGCGCCTGCGCGGCGCTCGGTTCGCGCACGACCTGAACGGTTGCCATCATGCCGTGGTCCTCGTGGAAGGTGACGTGGCAGTGGAACACGAACTTGCCGGTGAAGTCGGTCGGATGCATGAGGATCACGGTGTGCGAGCCGGGAGGTAGGGTGACGTTGTCCTGGTAGTCGATGTAGGGGATCTGAGCCCCGTTGACGCTGACCACCTGGAAGTCGTTCGTGTGGATGTGAAACGTGTGCCATTCTTCGGTCGAGTTGACGAGCGTCCAGCGCTCGACAGAGCCGAGCTTCATCGTCACGTCCACGCGGTTGGGGTCGAACGACATCCCATTGAGCAGGAAGCGGGGAGCCCCAGCGCCTTCGTCCATTTCACTGAAAACGACGGTACGTTCCCGGTCGACGTGCATCGGGCGCAGATCGAGTGGATGGCTGAGTGCCCCCGCCGGCAGGCGCATGCGCGTCGCCGGTCCACTGGAGTGAAGTGTGAGCACCGTCTGGTTCGGCGTCGGACCTCCGTTCGCGGCCGTGTTCCCACCTGGGAACTGCGCGAACGGGATGGCCCTCACGAGGGAGCTTCCCGGAGGACCGCCGCGGACGAGCACGTCCCGCCGAGACCCCGGAGCGATCATCAGGTCGCGGACGTTGCGCTCGTATTCGAGCGTGTGCCCGTCCTGTGCGAGCAGCACGAAATGCTGTCGGCGGGGGAGCCGCAGCACGATCACGCGGTCGGCGCTGGCGTTGAAGATGCGCCAGCGCTGCAGCTGACCGGGACGGATCTTGGCCGTCGGGTCCAGGGCGCCGTTGACGTAGATCCTCGCGCCCGATTCGGTGGCCTCTTCGGGCGACAGCACGCGCCCATGACGGACCTCGGTGTTGTCGAGCACGATCCACCGCTGCGGGACGTGACGCAACGCCGGGAGCCGATCGAGGCCTCCCTCCTCGACGATCGCTCCGGCGAGCCCGCCGAAGATCTGGCGCTCGACGCTCGGGTGAAGGTGCGGGTGATACCAGTAGGAGCCCGCCGCCATGTCCTGCGGGATGTCGTATTCGTAGGTGAACGTCGTGTGCGGTTCGATCCGCAGGAAGATGTTGTCGCTGTTGCCTTCGGGCGAGACGTGGAAACCGTGCGTGTGCAGGTTGGTGGCTTCCGCGAGGTCGTTCTGGAGGTGCACGACGACGTGATCGCCGGCGCAGATGACGAGGGTCGGGCCGGGGATGCTGCCGTCATAGCTCATCGCCCGCACGCGCCGCCCACCCATCATCGCCGGACCGACGGCCGCGCGCAGGGTGACATCGAGGAGACCGTTGTGACTGACGAGCTCGGGCGGCTCGGGGAAGCCGTCGTGGAGGACGGGAGGAGCCTTCGCATGACAGCTGGAGCGCGCCACCACGACCGCATGGTCGCCCGCGGAGGAGCCCTGAGCCCACGCGGCGGCGGCCGCAACCAACACGATCGCCGCGAGCAGCACCCCGGCGAGACGTCTGGACTTTCCCATCGGCGCAAATCGTAGCGGCGTCACCCGGTCAAACCGGGGCGACGGCCCGCCCCGCAGTGCAGCGGAGCGGGCCTGTCGCAACGGCCGTCCCGCTACTTGACGATCTTGATGATTCGCTCCATGCCAAGGAGGGTGTGCGCCCTGCCGTCCTGCGTCGGCATGAAGCACGCCTGCACGTACCAACCAGGCGTGGCCGTGATTATCTCCTGCTGAAATGCTTCGCTCGAGAGCGGGCCGGCGAAGTTTGCCGGCGGACCGGCAACGAGCTTTTCAAGGCCCTTTTCCTGGCCGCTGAGCAGCGCCTTTACAACCTTCTGCGCTGCCTTCTTGCTCTTCACGGGAAACCCGAGGTCCATGTGCACGAGATAGCCTTCATTTTCGAAGCGCACGACCTCGCCGACATGCAGCACCGTCGGCCCACGGAAGCCGAACTCGATCGTCTTCACGGTTGCCTGGGCCGCTGGAAGCACGGCGGGCAAAGGCGATGCCGCGATCGCGAAGCTCGAACGCGGCCACTTCGAGGACTGTTCGCCTTCGGCGTTCAGGGCCACGTACTGACCAGGCGCGAGGATCGTCTGCGCTTCGGTCGGCTTGCCTTTGCCGGCTTCCGCGTCGAACACGATCGAGCCGAACTTGGCGACCGTGTTCGGGTCCTTCGACGCCTTGTTGGTGGCGAGGAACGCGAAGACTTCGTTGACGCTCACGCCGGGGTTCAGCCTGACGAACACGGCGGCCGGTTCCTTACCTCCCGTCGCGGTGCTCGCGATGTTCACGGCGCCAGATTGCAGCGCCCCTGAGACGGCGATCGTCGTTGGGCTGACAGTCGCCGAAATTGTCGGCAGTGTCGCGGCCTGCGCGACACCTGCAGTGAAGACGGCAGCGACGGCCGTCAGGGCGGCGGCCGCGATCGCGGAGGCGACCATCCGTCGCGGCGATGCCGAAGGGCTATAGCGATATGACATTCCTTCTCATCCTTTCGTCGATCGAAGGGACGGCCGAAGCACAAATTCCCCCCAATAAGGCTTGTCTGTGATCGGCGTTCGCCGACCGGTTCTAGGGCGCTGCCGCGATGCTCATTTCGGGGTCCGTCCCGGCTTGGCTATGACCGCCTCGCGCGGCGAATCATAAAGGAATCGTAAACGTCTGGGTGTGCTGGGTGGCCGGCGTGCGCGTCTGCAGGGGATGCTTGGATTGGTTGAGGATCAGATCGAGCCCGGCGGTCAGGAACGCGACGGCGAGGACGATGCCGATGTCGAACAGTTAGCGGTCGCGGAAGCGCCGCAGGCCAGGCCTGCTGGCATCCGCCCGGCCCCCGCCACGGAGAGCCGGTAGACGCCCCAACCGCTAATGAGAAGGGCCTGAAACACGCTGATAAACGAAAACGACGCGTACTCCGCCACCCTCTTCCCGCAAACTCCGGAAAAATGCGATTCAGGTCCTAGGCCTTCGGGTGCCAGCCACGACCTTTCTTCTCCAGTTTGCCCTCCTGCTCGAGACCCGGGAGCACCCTGTAGAGGTAGTTCTGCTTGATCCCCATCTTCGCGGCGAGCTCCGGGATCGTGATGCCCGGCTGGCCTTGGACAAGCGACAGCACTTCCGCCGCCCGTTTGCCGCCTTTGGGCCGCCCACCGCGGCGAGCTTTCGGGGCTCCCACTTTTTTCGCGGGCCCGGGAGGACGACCGACTTTTTTGCCGCTGCCTTTGGGGCGTCCCGGTTTTTTGCGCGCCGTCGGGGCAGTCTCCGCGGCGGCGGTCGGAGTTGCTTTGCTCGGGCCGCGCCCGGCGGAGCCGCGCGGACGCCCCGGTACTTTTTTGCCCGTGCTCGAACCCCGCGGGCGCCCGCGCCCACGCCGGCGCGTGACGGTTGCGACGACGGCCGCGCCGGCATCAGACGCATTCGAACCGATCACACCCATGAGGGCCTCTGCGGCGGCCTCGAGGCGGCGGGCCTCATCCACGAGTGGCTTGAGCTCCTCCAGCCGGTCGGTGATTTCTTTGCGTCGCTGATCAAGGAAGTCGGACACGGTTATCTCCTCCTAATCGCTCGGAAACTGCCTACAGGAGACCAACGTACAGGAGACGCAAGTCGCCTACCTGCTGGACGTGCGGCTACGATGAACCGTGAATAAAAACGACGCGGTCCCGGGCCGTTTGAGGAACCCTTTGCCCGCAAGGCTCGGCTGCTCCAGCTAAGCGTCGTCAGCCTGCGGCTGGATCCCCAGGTCGATCTCCAGCTGACGATCCGA
>Ga0182030_10016451_pt1 | contig 14406 bp, 6 predicted proteins | sample 812S3MmetaG_FD_121299 | JGI IMG/M metagenome (GOLD analysis project Ga0182030, IMG submission 121299) | Permafrost microbial communities from Stordalen Mire, Sweden - 812S3M metaG (Illumina Assembly) | ecosystem: Environmental > Terrestrial > Soil > Wetlands > Permafrost | place: Sweden...
CTCGTGGAGGCACATTTCAACCTGGCGACACTCCTCGCGCAGGCGCCCGGCCGAATGCCGGATGCCATCGCCGAGTTCGCCGCCACCCTGCGCCTCAGACCCGATTTCGAACCGGCCCGACAGGCCTTGGAACACCGGCAGGCCGGCTCAAAATAGGGATCTTGAGTTCCCCGAACTCTGCCCGCATAGCTCTCATTGGCCATCTCACGACACCCTCCGGGTTCCGACTGTTCAGTCCCAGCAACCGCTCCTTTACGGGCGCAGCTCTGTGTTTGCAGCTACTTACAGAGCCGCGACTAACTAGTACAATGACCGCATAGAAAACTTCCTGTGGGGCAGACTTTAGTCTGCGGCGGACTTCAGTCCGCCCACCGAACTGGCGGGACTAGAGTCCCGAGCAGGCTGAAGCCCGCCCCACCAAAGTTTGGATCAATTCTCGCGGTCATGGTAGTAGCTGAAAACATGTGATGCCGAAAATGGTTTTGGGCATTGTTCCAATAACATACGTCTCAGGTGTTAGTATATTAGAGATCTGGTTATCCGTAATTGGACAGTGTGTCCGACTACTTATGGAGGCGCCGACGTTGAGAATCGCCAGAGTTTGTCCGCTACTGCTCCTGCTCCCGAGCCTGTTCGCCGCCGACCGCGTGTCATACGAGCAACTCGCCGGCATTCTGAACTCGGCCATATCCGGACTGCAGAACGACGCGCAGATCGCCCACCGCCTAAGCGCCCTCGAACCCGCCGAGCGGATCTCCGGCCTGCAAAAAGCGGCATTGCTGTCTCGCGCTCCCGGCCCTCGCACCCGTGACATACTCGAGATCCTCGCCGATGCCAGCGCCTTCGTCGATGCGCCAGGCGCGCCCGCCCCGGACACCCCGCCCATCGAGCAGCAATCCGAAATCATGTCGCGGGCCAGGGAATATACCGAGCGCTACGTAAGTGCGCTGCCCAATTTTATCTGTACGCGCATCACCCGCCGCTTCGACGACTTCCCCGACTTAGTCAAGATCCGGCCCGAGGCCTGGCAGAATCTCCGTTTGCGAGACACCGATGCCGGCCAACTGACGTACAATCATGGCCGCGAGTCTTACCTTGCGGACATGGCTCCGCCGGAAAATCATGACGAGTACCAGCCGTCGCAAGGGCTTACCTCGTTTGGCGAATTTGGAGGCATGATCGCCGCCCTGTTCATCGGTGACGTCCTGCCGCGGATGACCTGGGGTTATTGGGAGACTATCGACGGCACGCGGCTCGCGGTTTTCCGCTATGAAATGCCGCCCATGCATTCGGACTATCACGTCGGCTTTTGTTGTGCCAGGAATAAGGAGACAGGAGCAAAGACCGAAACGCTCATGGTCACCGTTGCCTATCGCGGCGAAGTGTTCGTCGACCCTGGGACCGGCGGCGTCTGGCGCATCACCCGGCAAGCCCTGAACCTCCCCGCCAGCTTCCCCACCAGGCGCGCCGACACGATCATCGATTACCGGCCCGTCCAGATCGGCGGGCGGCTCCAACTAACCCCGGTCCGCAGCACGCTCTTCTCCGACTCCATCGTGCCGGACACACCCAAAGGCCGGTACAAGATTCGCCACTTGAATGACGTTCGCTTCGTGCGCTATCACCGCTTCGAAGCTGAATCGCGGCTCATGACCGAGGATGCGCCCAACATGCCAGTCCCGGCGGACATGTCGCAGGGCGAGGAGCAAAACCCTTGGCTGGAACTCGATCCCTTGGCCGATGCGCCCCCACCCGTAGTGGAGAAGCCCACCGCCGATAAGCCGGCACCATCCAAGCCTGCCGAGGCGCAACCACGAACGGTGATCCGCACCTCCACTTATCTGGTGGAAGTCCCGGTCATCGTCAGGGACAAAGCCGGGAAAGCAATAACCGGACTTAGTCAGCAGGATTTCGAGGTCGTCGACAACGGGAGACGGCAGGACATTAGGCTGTTCCAGACCGAGAGCGCCCAGATGTCCGCCGCGGCGCCGGAGTCCGCCGTCCCCCCACCGGCGCTGTCGACCAAGCGGGTGTCCTCGAATTCCATCGAAGAAGCTACTCCGCAAAGTCATGAAGCTACTCCGCAAAGTCATTCGACCGTCATTCTGGTAGACAAGATCAATACCGAGTGGGCAGACCTGGCGTATGCGCGGATGGAACTGCTCAAATTCCTGCGGCAATTCCCCCTTGGCGAGCCTGTCGCTGCTTATGTTCTGGATTGGGGCGGCTTAAATGTCGTGGCCGAGGTAGGGGGAGACCCTGCCCGCATTGTGGATCGTCTCACGTCACGGCATGACCCGATCACCGCCATCCGGTTGGGTGAAGGCGCGGGAACAGGCGGCTCCTGCGAGTGGACTTTGAGAGCCCTCAGCCAGGTCGCGCAACACCTGGCCGGCGTGCCGGGCCGCAAGAGTCTGATTTGGCTTTCCGCTGGTTTTCCCCTAACTGCCTTTTCCACCGCGAGCAATGCCATCTACACCGGCGGCCAAGCCGGGCAGCAGTCTGGCGGGCAAAGCTGCCACGACGCCCTGGTATCCACCACAGCCCTTCTGAACGCCGCGAATGTCGCCATCTACGCGGTCGACGCTCCCGGCTTGCAAGCCCCGTACGGGGACGCAGGTGTCGTGTCGCAGGCCCCCGGAAAATTCTCAGGCCTGCGTCAACGCGCCGTAACTCAGGCCCCGAGTTTTACTGCGGCAATCAACGCCAGACAGGCGAGCATGTTGGAACTCGCCACCCGCACCGGCGGCCGGGCGTTTCTCAACGCCAATGATATTACCGGAGCCATCCAGACCGCGGCCGCAGACCCGGTGGATAGCTATCGCCTGGGCTTCTACGCCGATGTGAAGGGCGATGGCCTGTACCACCAACTCAAGGTGCACATCCCGGGCCACCCCGACTGGCGGTTGCGTTACCGCTCCGGCTATATAGATAAGGCGGCCCCGCACGACCGTAAGGCGGCCATGCAGGAGATCCTGTCCAGCGCCACAAATTCCGTCGACATTCCACTCACCGCGGACCTGTCCAATAACTTAGGCCAGTGCGTGCTCTCCCTGAAGATCGGTCTCTCTGCCGTCGCCCTGAGCCTGCAAGGGGGACGCTGGAAGGGCAAACTCGACATTGCGGTGGTGGAACGCATTGAGGACTCGGCCGGCGCTGAGTCACCCGCGTGGCGCCTCGACCAAACCCTCGCTTTGGAGCTGAAGCAGGAGACCTATGAGCAGGATCTGCGCGACGGTTTTCCGTATCGCCACTCCTTCGTGCGCAAGCTGGGCACCGCGTCCCTACGCGTGGTCGTGCGCGATCCCGGGTCCGGCGCCGCCGGCTCCCTGACCATTCACCCGGCGGTCTGTTACTAGCCGTTCAGCCGCCAGAAGCTGCGCGCGTCAGTCTCGGTTCCCTGACCATTCACCCGGCGGTTTGTTACTAGCCGTTCAAGCGCCAGAAGCTGTGCGCGTCAGTCGGCTCCCTGACCATTCACCCGGCGGTCTGCTACTAATGAGCAGCACGGCCGCTATAATCGCATCAGTGAGACTCGCGGCGATCTCTTGGGTGGCACTCTGGTGGTTGGCATTATGGTGGCCAGCCGCGTCGCCTGCGCAAACCGGCGACCCTTTGCGCGAGGCCGTGGCCGCCTACAAGTCGGGCGACATGACTACGGCGATCCGCCTGTACCGCGAATTCCTGGCGGACCATCCCGATGCGGCGGAGATACGGTCCAATCTGGGCGCGGCGCTGGTGCGCGACGGGAAGTTCATTGAGGCGATCGCGGAGTATCAGGCCGCGCTGAAGCTGCTTCCCAGGAATGCGCAAGTGCGATTGAACCTGGCGCTGGCGTATTACAAGGTGGGGCGTCTGCCGGAAGCGGCCGAGGATCTGGAGCAGTTGCATGAGTTGCAACCGGTGGAGTTGAGACCCGCTCTGCTGCTCGCCGATTGCGATCTCCAGCTGGGACAACCCGCCAAGGCAGTGGCGCTGCTTGCGCCGCTGGTGGACGAGTACCCCGACGACTCTTCCGTCACCTACATGCTCGGAATGGCTCTCTTGAAAGACGGACAGACGCAGAAGGCGCAGGCCATTCTCGACCGTATTCTGCGCGACAATGACTCCGCGCAATCGGCCTACCTGTTGGGGCAAAGTGAATTCATCCGTCAGGAAGTCATACCCGCCGCGACCCATCTGGCGCACGCCGTCCAATTGAATCCCAGTCTTCCCGGAGTGCATTCGCTGTACGGGCAGGTACTGCGCGGACTGAGCAAGATGGACGAGGCCACCGAACAGTTTCGCGCCGAACTGGCGGTGAATCCCTACGATTTCGTCGCCAACACCGAAGTCGCCCTGCTCTTCAAGCAGGAGGGCAAGTTCGATGACGCGCTGCTCCACATCGGCCGCGCCTTGCAAGTCCGGCCAAACGATCCGGGCGCGCTCTATCAGCGCGCCTCCATCCATATAGGCCAGGGTAGATTCGAAGAGGCCCGTCAAGAGTTGGAGCAACTGGTCGCCGGCTTTCCGAAGTTCGCCGAAGCCCACGCCGCCCTCGCCACCGTGTACTACCGTCTGAAACGCCCCGCCGACGGCGACCGCGAACGCGCCGCCTCGCAACGCGCCCAGGAAGACGCCGCCAAGAAACTCCCCTGAAGGTAGGACATGCTTTAGCTTGTCCAGGCGAGCGGAGCTCGCCCGCACCGACAAGAGTGTACAAGAGTGTCGGCGCCGGCAGGCAGGAGTGCCCGCGCCATGTCGGAGGGAAGTCACAGGTCAGCTCTGGCACAGGAAGCGCCCCGAAATGTACTGAAGAACGGGCGAGCGCCGCTCGCCTGGACAAGCTAAAGCACGTCCTACCCTTTTTCCGTATCCCACAAGGGAGTAAGATTACAGGCAATGAGACCCACTGTCGTTCTCTTTATAGCTTGCGCGTCCCTGCTGGCCGCCCAGGCAGTTGCGCAAACCGCGCAAACCGCGCCCTCCCCGGATCTCAATACGATCGCACGGGGAACCACCACCGAAGTTCTTGTCGACATAGTGGTACTCGACAAGCACGGAAAGCCGGTCAAGAATCTCAAGGCCACGGACATCCAACTCATGGAGGACGACGTCAAGCAGGACATCACCAGCTTTCGATTCGTGTCCCCCGCCGAGCCGGCAAAAGGATCCAATGCGGCGAAGTCCGCGCCGGCCGTGCCGGTCGGACCACGCTCGCTGCGTAGCGTCAACCTGGTATGCCTGGTATTCCATAATCTGGACCCGCTCTCGCGGATCGCCGCGATCGATGCGGTCCGCGAGTTTCTGAAAACCGACATGCCTCCGGACACCTACATAGGGATTTTCAGGCTGGACGACGTCCTGGCTCCCATCTTCCCGTTTACCGCCAGGAAAGAGGATGTGAGCAATGCGGTGGGAAACACCTTCGCGATGCGCTCCATGGACTTCAACGAGGCTTCCTTGGCGGTGCTCACGGCCAATCCCACTAAGGTGACCCTCACCACCGTCACCGACACCACCGCCCACACGTCCACCACCACCATGAGCGTCACCGGAGGCGAACTGTCCAATAGCTCGGTGGCGGGAGCGGAGGTTTCCACGGATATCGGCGCCAGCGCCATGCGCGGGGCGCAGATCACCGAAAACCGCGATTTCAGCCATCTCACCGGGATGCGTGAAACCGACAAGGTTCTTAACATGATCAATCAGTTCGCCAAGTTGCCGGGCCGCAAAATGGTCATGCTATTCTCTACCGGGCTGTCGACTACGGGCGATCCTGACCGTTTTCAGCAGATGATTACCAAAGCACTGGCGGCGGATATCACCTTCTACCCCATCGACGTCACGGGGATGCGGGAAAACTCCACCGCGCAGGCCGGTAAGCTTGCTCTGGACCAGGTTGCGGGTACCAGCCGCAGCCAGGGCTCGATCGGCGGCAGCCTCAGCGCGGCCGAGGAAAAAAGCCGGCAGGAAGATACCATGAACGATGCGGTGCGCAACTCCGATGTCCAGGCGAGCTTGCGCGCGCTGGCGGAAGACACCGGCGGCTTTCTGACTGCCAACACCAACGAATTCAAGAAGCCGTTCCAGCATATCGTAGACGATATGGAAACTCACTACGAGCTCACCTATCGCCCCTCCACGCAGAAGTACGACGGCAGCCTGCGGACCATTCAGATCAAATTGACACATCCCGATTGGCGAGTCGAGAACCGCACCGGCTATTTCGCGGTGCCCGATCTGAAGGAATTCGCGGCCATACTTCCTCAGGATGTGATGGGACTGTCCGTTCTGAGCCGCAAGCCGCTGCCCCACGCGTTCGACTTCCACACCGGCTTCTTCAACTTCAATTCGGACGGCCAAAAGCGGCAGGGTGAGCTGGTCATCGAAGTGCCCGGCACAGCCTTAACTCCAAGACCGAATCCGGGCAGAGGCACGGATACCTTGCGCAACCAGATGTTCGCCCTGATCAAGGATTCTACCGGGCAGGTAGTCGACAAGTTCAGCCTCGACGTTCCCTATGAAGTCGCCGATGCCAAACTCCCGGAACTGCGCTCGATACCGCTGGTTTATACCCACCCGCTCGACCTTCCAATGGGCAGGTACACGGCGGAAACCGTAGCCATGGACCGCGAAGGCGGCCGCGTCAGCACGAACTCCATCGAGTTCGATACCACCGGCCCTGCATCGGGCATCAGCATGAGCAATGCCCTGTTGATCCGCCGCATCGAACCGGGCATGCAGGATACCGACAAATCGGGCCTGCTGGCGATCCGCGGCAGCCGCCTCGTCCCCTACGTGGACACGAATTTGACTCCGGAGAACAAGCCGTACGCCTACTTCGTGGTCTACCCCGACAAGGCGAACACGGCTAAGCCGAAGTTGCAGGTTCAACTGCGCGTGGATGACCAGGTTCTGGCGGACCAGACCAGCGATCTGCCCGCCCCGGACGCCAGCGGCGCCATCCCCATGGTGATCCGCGCCGCCGTTCACACCGGACATTGCGAGTTGAAGCTGACCACCATACAAGGAGACCAGACCGCCACTCGCACGCTGTCGTACAACGTCGCCGCGAAGTAGGCGGCTAGGTATTGGGGCATCATGTCTCGGTGATTTTGCGCAACTGGCTTATTTTCAGTAAGCCGGTTTGAGCTTCGAGACATCGTGTCCCGAAAACGCCGAATTTCGAAGACTTGCAGTGTGGGGCAGCCAATCGTGGCTGCAGGCGGGCTTTCCAGCCCGCCTCTGGACTTTGGCCATTCTCGGCGTTGGGTCGACCGCGGCGTGGGGCGGGCCTCAGCCACAGTCGGGCCTCGCGCCGCGTCGTTAGAGCTTCGCCCGCGTGCGCGACACCGTCGCACATTTCGTGCCCTTCATCGCCGCCGCCCGAACAGGCTTCAGCTGGCTTCAGCCATCCCCAGAGGAGCCCTCTGGCTTCAGCCCGACTTTCTTCATCTACAGCCAGGGGGCGGTGCTGAAAGCCGAAAAATCCTTCGCGTATTGAAAACGGCGGCCTGAAAGGCCGCCTGCAGGCATGATTGCCTGCCGCACAAGTCAATTTCCCACAACTTCAGGAATTCGTCTGAAGTTAGAGTGTCCGGAATAAGGCGGTAGAATTACAAGACATGAAAGCATTCGCGGTTCTTGTCTGGGCCGGCGCGTCCGTCCTCGCCGGCCCGGTCGGAGCACAGACTCCGCAGACCGCGCCAGCTTCCGAACTCAGGACCATTGCCAGGGGATCGGCGACGGAAGTTCTCGTCGATGTGGTGGTGGTCGACAAGCACGGAAAGCCCATCAAGAACCTCAAAGCTTCCGATCTGCAGATCTTCGAAGACAATGCCAGGCAGGAGATCACCAGCTTTCGATATGTGCCGGCCAGGGAAATGGCGGCCCAACCAACTGCGCCGGCGCCGGTCACACCTGGGGCGCCCGCGGCCGCTCCACCCGCTCAGGCTGGCGGGTCGCACTCGCTGCACACCGTGAACCTGGTCTGCCTGGTCTTTCACAATCTGGACCCGGAGACCAGGCTGCGCGCCATCGATGCGGTGAAAGACTTCCTCAAGATCGAGATGCCGCCGAACACCTACATCGGGATGTTCGTGCTGGGCGATCGCTTGAACCCCGTCTTCCCGTTCACCCCCAACAAACAGGAGTTGGCCAATGCCCTCGAGAAGTCTATTACCTCGCAGCCGCTCGATTTCAACCAGGCTTCGGTAGCCGCGCTCACGGCGAACCCGACGGAGATGACCATCGGCACGGTCGTCGATACCGCGTCCCACTCGTCCACCACCACCATGAACGTGACCGGCGGGGAGGTCAGCGGCTCGTCGATCGCGGGAGCGGAAGTCTCCACCGACATCGGTGCCAGCGCCATGCGCGGCGCCAGGATCACCGAAGCGCGCGATTTCAGCCATCTCACCGGCATGCGCGAGACCGACAAGATCCTCAACATGCTGACGCAATTCGGCAAGCTGCCGGGCCGCAAGATGGTTCTCCTGCTCTCCACCGGGCTCGCGACTACCGGCGACCCCGACCGGTTCCAGCAGATGGTTGCCAAGGCCAACGCCGCGGACACCACCATCTACTCGATCGATGTCTCCGGCTTGCGGGAGAATTCCACGGCGCAGGCGGGCAAGCTCGCTCTAGGCCAAGTCGCGGCCACCAGCCGCAGCCAGGGCGCCATCGGCGGCAGCCTGGGCGCGGCCAAGGAAAAAAGCCGGCAGGAAGACACCATGAACGACGCGGTGCGCAACTCCGACGTGCAGGCGAGTCTGCGGGCGCTGGCGGAAGACACCGGCGGTTTCCTGATCGCCAACACCAACGAATTCCGCAAGCCCTTCCAGCAGATCGTCGAGAATATGGAGACGCACTACGAGGTGATGTATCACCCTACGGCCCAGACATACGATGGCCAGCTGCGCACCATTCAGATCAAGACGTCGCATCCCGATTGGCGCGCCGAGAGCCGCACGGGCTATTTCGCGGTGCCCGATATCAGGGAATTCAGCACCCTGATGCCGCAAGATATCGTCGGGCTGGCGGTACTGGCATCCAAGCCGCTGCCCCACGCTTTCGATTTCCACACCGGCGTTTTCAGCTTCCAATCGACCGGCGGAAATCGCAAGGGCGAGCTGGTGATCGAGCTGCCCGGGGGTTCGTTGACTCCCACGCCGAACGCGGGCAAAGGGACGGATCGTCTGCATGGCCAGATGTTCGCCCTCATCAAAGATTCCACCGGGCAGGTGGTCGACAAGTTCAGCCTGGACGCTCCGTATGAGGTCCCCGATGCCAAGCTGGCTGACCTGCGCGCCACTCCGCTGGTCTTCACTCACGCCATCGATCTTCCGATGGGCAAGTATTCGGTGGATACTGTGGCTTTGGACCGTGAAGGCGGCAGGGTGAGCACGAACGCCATCGAGTTCGATAACACCGGCGCCTCAACCGGAGTCGGCATGAGCAGCGCACTGCTGATTCGCCGCATCGAGCCCGGCCAAGGGGCTGAGCAATCCGGCCCGTTGTCGATCCGGGGGAGCCGGCTGGTGCCCTTCGTCGAGACCAATCTGACCCTGGACACCAAGCCTTACGCGTACTTCGTGGTGTATCCCGATAAGGGCAACACGGCCAAGCCAAAGCTGCAGGTACAGCTTCGGGTGGACGACAAGATTTTGGCGGATCAGACCAGCGATCTGCCGGCGCCCGACGCCAGCGGGGCGATCCCGATGGTGATCCGCGCCGCCGTCCATACCGGCCACTGCGAGTTGAAACTCACGACTATCCAGGGCGAGGAGACTACCACCCGCACCCTGGCGTACACCGTCATTCCGAACTAGCCGAGGCTTCGCCTTGAACTCAGGAATTTCCGGACTCCTAATGTCGACGGGGCATTTTGGCAGAGTCGAGGAATTGGGTTGAGCCGCAACGCTGTTGTGTGGCAGCCAATCCTGGCTGCAGGCGGCCTTTCAGCCCGCCCGGCGCCCTGAAAGGCCGCCTGTAGGCAAGATTGCCTGCCACACGAAGCGCACATATCGCAACTACCGGGCTCACCTCAATTTCCAAGACTTCAGGAGTTCGGATTTTGGGATTCGAGGAAGTCAGGAGTCAGTAGCCAGCCAGAACGGTGAACGCGTGGCGCCACGCCGGCGGACAACGAGAACAGAATTCTCGTTTCGTCCGGTCCGGTATGACAGGAACAAAGCAGCGGTCCGAACGCGCTCAGCCGGCAATCGACAAGGCGTGCCGGCATGGCCCCGTGGATTCCCGGACGCGCAACTCCGCTTTGAGCATCTTCACCGTGGCGACGGTGCTTTCCTCCGACTCGGATCGCATTTTCGCCAGCAGCATCTCCAGAGCCAGCCTGCCAATTTCGTAACTGGGCTGCGCCACTGTGGTCAGTTTCGGCGAGTAATTCGCAGTCCACACGAGATCGTCGAATCCGATCACGCTGGTCTCCCCGGGGCACTGGACGCCCGCCGCGGAGATGGCGCGCATCAGGCCGAGCAGCATCCGGTTATTGCTCGAAATGATGGCCGTGGGCGGTGTGGAAAGGGAAAGCAACTCGTTGCCGTGCCGCTGGCCACTCTCAACCTGTAGGTCGCCCACCCGCAGATACTCGTCCCGGACCGGGAGGTGGAAGCGTTGCATCGCGTGCCGGAACCCGTCCAGGCGGTCGGCGTGTGGCGACAGCCGCAGGTTGCCGGTGATGAAGGCGATGCGCTCATGTCCTAAATCGATCAGGTGCCGGGTGGCCTGGTCACCCGCATCGACATTGTCCGTGCTCACGGCCGAAACCGGTAGTCCCTTTGGAACGCGGTCCACAAAGACGATGGGAAAGCGGCGGCTCACCAAGCTCTCGTACGCGGTGGACTCGGCCGAGCAGGCGATCAGAACGCCGTCCACCCTCCGCGAAAACAGCTCCATCAAATGGCGTTGCTCACGTGCCGGATCCTCATTGGAATTGCACAAAATCACCGAATACCCTTCCGCTTGGGCGGCGAACTCCACGCCGCAAACCACCTCGGGAAAGAACGCGTTGGTAATATCCGGGATTACCATCCCGATGACATCGGTACGCCCGACTTTGAGGCTGCGGGCAACCTGATCCGGATGGTAATCGAGCGCTGCCATGGCATCGCGCACTCTCTTCGCCAATGCTTCGCTAACCACAGCGGTCCCGTTCACCACGGCGGACACCGTGGCGATGGAGACCTCTGCCAGACGAGCGACGTCCCGCATCTTGGATCTCGGACGAGCCTTCATGTCTTCAATTCTAGCGAAACGATTCGACAATTGCTAGTGTGGCTCACCGCGCCTATGAGCATTCCATGCCAAACCACTGCAAAAACCATAAATTACCCTGGCATCCAGGTTTTGCTTTTCATAACGAAACGTTTCGAAAATCATTGACAGACAACTGGTCGCATGATATATTTCAGTCCGTATCGATCAGAAATTGAGCTGCCGAAGGGCAGGAAAGAGCTCCGCTTGTTCCGCATTTCGAAACGTTTCCACCACGTTGGTTGGAGTATCCGGGCCGTACTCGGTTGGTTCGTCCTGATCGCCGGCGCCGCGGGAGCCGAACCTCCGGCGATTCCTGCCGGGCTGGACGCGTATCGACTCTGGGAACGCTGGCCGTATCAGCGAATCGGCGTCCGGGCCTACATGCGGAGCACTTACGATAGGTCCGGCGGAAACGAGCGAGCCGACGCTTCCCACTTTCTGTATCAACTGGCCGACGACTACAACGTCACGCTCGACGTCCAAGGTGCGGGAATCCTGTATTTTGCCCGCTATAACCACTGGCACGGCAGTCCTTGGCACTATGAGGTCGACGGCACCGATCGCATCGTGCAGGAGACCAGCACCGCGGATCCCCTCCACCCTGTGCCCCATTCCGTCTTCCTGCCAGAGAAGCTCTTCCCAAGTCCTCTCACATTGACCTGGTCGCAGACCAACGGCGCGGACCTGATGTGGGTTCCGATCCCGTTTGAAAAGTCCTTCCGGATGGGTTACTCGCGAACCTTTTACGGCACGGGCTATTACATCTACCAGCAATTCACACCGGGGGCGAAACTCTCGCGCCCAGTTACCGCCTGGGATGGAAAAACACCGCCCGAAAAGGATGTCCTGGATCTCATCGACCGATCCGGCAGCGACATTGCCCCGCCCGCAGGGACAGCTGGAATCCGGGAAGACACGGGGCAGATCGATCTGCCAGCAACCGGATCGGTGGCGATCTGGAATTCCAAGCGTGGACCTTCCATGGTGCGGCTGATCGAGCTCTCGGCGCCTCGCGACCAGGCCCTGGCTCTCGGCCGCGCACGCCTCCGCGTGACGTGGGACAACCGGACCGAACCCTCCATCGACGCGCCGCTCGCTTTGTTCTTCGGAGCCGGCACGCTGTACCGCAACGACAACCGGGAATTCCTGGTGAAGTCCTTCCCGAGCGTGATTCGTTACGACGCGGATCGTGTCTACCTGCGGTGCTATTTTCCGATGCCCTTCTTCCGTCAGGCCCGTATCGTTTTGGATGGCGCCGGTCCATCCCCCGTTGCCGGGGTGAAGTGGAGCGTGCGGTATGCGCCCTTCAAGGATCCGCCCAATCAGGTGGGCTACTTCCACGCGACTTACCGGGACTTTCCATCGCCCGAGTTGGGCCACGATCTGGTTCTGCTCGACACCGGAAAGGTAGAGGGCGGCGGCGACTGGTCGGGCCAGTTCGTGGGCACGTCTTTCATCTTTTCTCGCGATGGGGTACTCGACACGTTGGAGGGCGATCCCCGCTTCTTCTTTGACGACAGCCAAACTCCGCAAGGTCAGGGCACGGGCACCGAGGAATGGGGCGGAGGCGGAGATTACTGGGGCGGCCTCAATATGACGCTGCCGTTTGCCGGCCACCCGGTGGGCGCGAAGAGCGCCAAGGAAGCCGTGACCCCGGAGGACAAGATCGAATCGGCATACCGATTCTTGCTCGCCGACATGATGCCCTTCGGCAAAAACGCCGTGATCCGGCTGGAACACGGTGGCGTCAACGAATCCACCCAGCATTACGAAACGGTGACCTATTGGTATGGGCTGCCTGCGCCTTCGCTCATCAGGACCGACGAACTTCTCGTCGGGGACCAGAGCAGCGAACAGCAGCACCGCTACTCTTCGCCGGAAGCTTCCGCGCCATACGAGATCGCGTCGCGCTACGAGTGGGGCGTGGATACGCTGAACGGCAAGGAAATCTTCCCTGCGCAGACCGACCGGGGTCGGACTACCAAGACCGCTTCGGAGTTCACCGTGAAGATCGATCCTCGTAACCTCGGGGTCATGTTGCGCCGCAAGCTCGACTATTCGTTTCCGAATCAGCGCGCCGAAGTGTACGTCAGCGACGCGAAAGCGCGCACAGCCGACTGGAAGCCGGCCGGCATCTGGTATCTGGCCGGTTCGAATACCTGTGTTTTCTCGTATCCGCCGGACCGAAGCGAACTGGGCGCGACACAGCACGTGGTACAGACGTCGAATCGCCGGTTTCGCGACGACGAGTTTCTGATCCCGCGCGGCCTTACGAAAGGCCGGTCGGCCATTCGGGTCCGCGTCAAGTTCACCCCGGTTCCCATTCCTCTCTTCCCGGGCCATCCGATGCCGGAACTCGCCTGGAGTGAGATGCACTATACGGCTTATAGCTACGTCATGCCGAACTTCAAACTGAAGTAGCGGCATTCAGGAGATCAGAATGAAAGCTTCGATTGTTCTGCTTATTGCATCTGCTGGAGCCCTGTTCGGGCAAGCGATGGAGACGGGGACCATCCGCGGTTCCGTCCTCGATTCGTCAGGCGCCAGCGTTCCAAACGTCGCGGTTTCGATCAAGAACGAAACCAGACTGATCGTGCGGTCCGTCCAGACGGATACGGACGGAACTTATTTGTTCCAATCCCTGCCTCCCAGCACCTACGAACTGACGGTGGATGCTCCGGGATTCAGCAAAGCGGTGCAGACGAATATCGTATTGCACACCGGGGAGAACCTGCGAATCAACGCGGACCTGAAGCCCAGCGCGGTGGCCAGTACCCTGGAAGTGGTTGCTTCGGTGGTGCCGGTCAATGCCGTCAACGCCAGCATCGACGTGGTGATCGCCGCCACCGATTTGAAGGAAGTCATGCTGAACCAGCTCGACGTCATGGGAGTGGCCGCCTTCCTCCCCGGCGCGCAGCAGGACCTATTTCACCAGGCCGGACAATCGATCGCCCAAAACGTGATCCTGGTAGATGGATCGAACGAAGGCGACGAGAGCACCTACGATTACGGTACGCGCAAGATCGACCCGCCGCCAGACTCGGTGGCGGAGTTTCACGTGAGCCAGAACGCCTACGGGGCCGATCAGGGCAGAGCATCCGGGACGCGGTTTGAAATGGTGACCAAGTCCGGGACCAATCAGCTCCA
>Ga0182030_10016452_pt1 | contig 14406 bp, 12 predicted proteins | sample 812S3MmetaG_FD_121299 | JGI IMG/M metagenome (GOLD analysis project Ga0182030, IMG submission 121299) | Permafrost microbial communities from Stordalen Mire, Sweden - 812S3M metaG (Illumina Assembly) | ecosystem: Environmental > Terrestrial > Soil > Wetlands > Permafrost | place: Sweden...
AGCGACTGTGGCCTCCGACCGCTTTGAACTCGCTTCCGGAAGATCATCGCTACAAATAGCAGTGAGCACAAAGTGAGCGCTCGGCTTTGCTCTGGGAAGCTCGACAGTCGGTTTTCGTCGGCGATCCTTCGCGACCTTGACTTGGGCCCCGAACTGTGACCCACTTTACGAGTTGCGTGAGCTGTGTCCTTAGAGAAACAAGCCTTATAGCGGCGCGACGGAGTTTCCCTCCCTCTCCGCCAAGCTTCCCCTGAAAAGCCTCATTTTCCTGCCATTTTAGCACGCCGTCGCCGATTGATACACAGCGGTGATACACATGAGCGTGCGTTTTGCGTCCCCCTGGAGGCACCCGAAGACCGGAATCTACTGGTTCCGGCGCCGCGTTCCCGTCCGTTTGCGTCCGATCGTCGGCAAGAAAATGCTCCAGCGGACGCTCGGCACCAAGGATCTCGAAGAGGCGAGGATCCGTTTCTTCAAAGTGGCCCATAACATTGAGGTCGAGTGGGGCGAAATGCTCGCTTCGCTGCCGCCGCCGTCCAAAAAACGGCACGGCGACGCGTTCGTCGTGGCAGGCGCCACAATTTCGCCACCCGATTTCGACGCCTTGCCACAGGCCCAAAATGCCGTCCAGCCGAAACGGACGGCGGAGTGGTACACAAGCGCCGTCGCCGTCCGATCGGCCGAAACCGGAAGCGGGACCGCAAGCGACCTTGGCCACGGGCGTGCCGCCGACACGGCGCCACCCCGGCGACCGTCCACTCCGGCCGGCCACCTGTCGCGGCCCATCATCCCCAAGAAGCCGCCGGATGCGAAAACGTCAGCAAAGGTTACGGTCGCCGGTCCCACGACGCTGAGCGTCAGGGAGCACTGGGAGAAGTACGCGAAGTCGAAACATCTCGCGCCGTCCTCGGTGAAGGCCTGGCTGCCGATGCTCCAGAAGCTGACGAAATTCCACCGCAAGGACGAACTCGCCGACATCACGCGCCGGGAGGCGCTGAACTGGAAGGACGAACTGATCGAGAACCGGCGGCTGAGCGCCAAGACCGTCGCCGAAGGCTACATCGCGTCGGCGCGCAACTTCTTCGCTTGGGCGATCGACAACGACAAGCTCGACGCCAACCCCTTCTCCCAAATCCACATCCCCTCCGACAAGAAGCCGAAGCTTCGCCCGCAGTCGCTGTACGAGTTCGAGGGGTTGCTGATCCTGTCGGAGAGCCTGCGGCCGTCCGATCCCCGCGTGTCGAAGGAGTTCGCGGCGGCGAAGCGGTGGGTCCCGTGGATCCTGGCCTACCACGGCCCCCGTGTGAACGAGGTCACCCAGGCCCGCGGCGTCGACGTCTACTCGACGGAGGTTTCGTTCAGCGACTACGTCAAAGGCGAGTTGGTGAGCAGGATCGACACGGTCTGGGTTCTGCGCCTGACGCCCGAGGACGGGACGATCAAGACCGGCAAGATGCGCGAGGTGGTCCTTCACCCCCACCTCGTCGAGCAGGGCTTTGCGGAATTCGCGAAAGAGCGCGGTCCCGGCCCGCTGTTCTACGATCCGTCGCGGCGCCGCGACCCCGACAGCCAGACACCGCAATACGTCAAGGTGGGGAACAAGCTGGCCGAATGGGTGCGCGAGATCGGCGTCTCCGACAAGAACGTCGACCCGAACCACGGCTGGCGGCACAGGTTCAACAAGGTCGCCCGAATGGTCCGCATGGACCCGGAAGTGCGCGACGCTATCAAGGGCCACAAGCCGCGCACCGAGGGCGAGGCCTACGGCGACGAGATGCCGCTCGACGCAATGTGGGCCGAGATCCTGCGCGTGCCCCGCATCCAGGTTAAAGAGCCGACAGGCGAACGGCCTGGTGCAGCTTACCGCCAGATCAAAAGCCGCAAGCGCATGGCGACGGCGCGGCGGCGCAAGGAAAAGGACCGTGGCGACGCACGGGTGGAAGAACGGCGTGGGGCCGCTGGAAGCCGGTGGCGCGGCGGCGGCTTTCGCCGGGCTAAATGCCCTTGCTGCGTTGCGCGACGTCGTCGGGGCTTTCGGCGACCCGGACGTTTGATGAGTGGGTTTGGCGCCGATTGGCGAGCGTTCCGGCGCCTTCGACACGAATGCCGAGAGCCGGAGGCGACGGGGCAGGCGTAGACGCCAACGGCTATATCCTAAGGCGTATCGAAAAGCACGCATTCTGGCCGAAAGCTTCCTTGCAGACGACTTGGCGTCGGCCTAGTTTTCGACCACTTGTCGCGGGTTGCTTGGCCTGCGCGGAACCAACGTTTTCGGTGGGCCATTGCCCTGATCTGTCTCTGCGGTACTGTCGGTGCGCTACCTCTTGATGTCAGGGTCGCATTCGACCATTCCTGCTTAGGGCGTGGACCTTCCTATCCGGCAATGAATTAGTCGCCACAGTGCGCGGAGGATAGATCATGAGAGCGCTCGCGATCATCGATCTCCGTCGCTGCGGCTCGTGCCGCCGACATATCCAAACAGGGCGAGGACGCCTACACGATCGACTACGTCGTCACCTCGGCCAAATCCATCAAGGCCGGAGACGCGACGGCCACCCTGCTCGAATACGCCGGAGTATCGCGGAACGACAAGGGCTCCGGCATGTTCCACAACTTCGGCGCCCGTTGCCTCGGCAAGCGGCAGGCAGTCGGGTCGAACGTCGTCTCGCGCGGAACCTGCACCGACTCCGATCCCGAAGGCGACCAAATATTCTCGACATTCGAGGCGCGGGCGACGGAAGGCAAGCCGTTTGCCGGGACGCACGTGTTCGTTGGAGGCACCGGCAAATACGCCGGATTCACCGGGACGGCTGACTACACGGTTCAACCCGTGAAGTCCTCGGATGGCACGCCAATGTTCTCCGTGCCTCACAAGGCGAAGTGGCAGATTGCAGTGGCGTCCGAGCAGGCCGCCAACGATCTCGGACAGCAGTTGGTCGGCACTGCGGCTGACGCCAAAGCCATGTTGGAGAAGGCGGTTGCCGCTGTGAAAGCAGATAAGGCCAAGGCCCTTGAAGTGTTCAACAAGGGTGAAGGCGGGTTTCGCGATAGGGATCTCTATGTCTTCTGCGACAGCCTCGCCGATGGCAAGGTCGTCGCGATCGGAAACCCAAACGCAAAGCAATTGCTTGGTCAGGACATCAGATTGCATAAGGACGCCGCCGGCAAGGCTTACGGCGCGGAAATCTACGCAGCCGGGCAGAAGCCGGAAGGCCAATTCACTGAGGTCAGCTATGTGTTCCCAAGGCCGGGCGCTGACAAGACGCCGGTTCCCAAGATCAGCCTGGTGACCAATGCTGGCGATCTGGGGTGCGGCGTCGGCTACTACAAGCCAGCAATGGCGCAGGATATGGCCTTGAAAGTAGTCGAAGACACGGCCTCGAAATGGACATTGGCCTACAACGCGAACGATGCCCACGGCATCGCGGCCCTGTTCACGCCCGACGGCGTGTTCCTCCCCGCCTCGGCCAAGGAGTTCAAGGGCCGCGATGAGATCGAAAAGGCGCTGGCCGGCAGGATGAAGGCGGGCTGGACCAAGCAGACAGTCTCGGTGCACGAGGCGCACGCCTTCGGCGACATCATATGGGCGACGGGCGAATACACGCTGATGGGCTCCGGCGATATGGAGGTAAAGCAGTTGAATGGCCTGTTCGGCGACGTCTTCGTGAAGGACGGCGACGGATGGCGTCTCGTCCTGGTGACGGCGAACGCGGCACCGCCGAAACCGTGACGTCGCAACTTGCGCGCGGCGGCAGTGGATATCCGTCAGGCCGCCGACCTAGCGCCACCAATTCGCCATATATCGCCGTCACTTAGGATACCGTGGGCGGCTGGTTTTTTGTCCTGACGCCCCGTCCCGGCGCTCTCGACTTCGCCCCCCGAGACCGAGAGCGCCGGTTTATTTCCCCTGAATTCCTCCATTGCAGCCCGTAGCGCGATCTTGGCAAATGCCGATCGGCAACGGTCGCCGGCAATCGCGATCGTCGCTGTCGAATCGCGATGACCACGCTGACCCGTTCGGTTAGATTTCACTCAGTCCTCCCGACGAACTAAGCCCGACGCTCGGGGCGGCGTCAGGCTATTTTTTTTTCGGATTCGTCAAGTCGTGGGCCGTGTGCGCTCAGGCCGCCTGCGCGTTGGCAAGGTCTTCCCGCGCGATCGTGACGCCAGCGAGGATCTCGACCTCGCCGTCCACATTGGTTACGCGGATGCGGCTTCCGGGCACGCCGACCGTCTTGGCCAATTCGGTCACATGCGACCAAGCAGCCTTCAAATCCGGAAGCGCGATCGATTTGCGCGCCGCGATCGTCTCATCGTCCTTCAGAACCGCGAAATCGTAGTGCTGCATGTCCATCCTCTCGTCTGGTTGGCGTGGAATCCGGGACGCCGCGGCAGGCGGCGGCCCCTTGGGATCGTTGTCGTTGGCCGGGATCGCAATACTCCGGTTCCCTTGCCCCCCGACCCGTACGGCCAAGGACAGGATTTCCGATATGTTCGTCATGGCCGAGCCTCACGCAGGCAAGGACCCGTGGTCCGGGCCGCCGCCCGGTCCTCGGCGCAGACCGCGACGCGGCAGCCAGAATAGCTCGGGATCGAAGCGTATCGTGGAGGACTGGACCGCGCGCAGGTCAAGGTCCTTGAGCGCGTCCATGACGTCGTCCCAACTCGCGGTCCCGCCGTCGGCCGTCTGCCGCAATAACGGGTTCGCCTCCTCGGCGCACGCGTCAGAGGCCCATGACGCAAGGATCGCCCTCTTTTCGTTCAAGGTCAGGTCGCGGTCGTCGACGACATCCGACGGACGGGCGAACGCCCGCGCCGGATGACGAAGATCGTCGAAGCCGGAGCCCTCGTCGGGGCGGCTTAGGGCGCCCAGAGACAAGGTTTTTCGGAAATCCTGGTTCATTTCCGTCGCTCCAAAGTTCACGTCGACGGCGGTCCGGACGCGTCGCCCGGACCGCTCTCAATCATGCCGCCTGTTCAGGCAGCCTTCCCGTGTTCGATGGTCCTGACGTTGTCGGCCGCGCCGGACGTCTTATTGACGCCGACCTCGATGCGGCGGGGCTTCATCGCCTCCGGCACGCGCCGCACAAGGTCGATGTGGAGCAGGCCGTCCTCGAAGGACGCGCCCTCGACCTCGACGAAATCGGCCAGGCTGAAGCGCTTTTCGAACGCGCGCCCGGCGATGCCGCGATAGAGGTATTCGGCCTTGTCGTCCTTCTCGGACGGGCGCGCCGCAACCGTCAGCACGTTCTGGTGCTGCGTGACGCCGATCTGACTGGGCGCGAAGCCGGCCACAGCCAAGGAGACCCGGTAGGCGTCCTCACCTGTGCGAATGATGTTGTAGGGGGGATAGCGATCCTCGGGTTCGAGGGTATTGTCGAGCATGGCGAACAGCCGGTCGAAGCCGATGCTGGTCCGCCAGAACGGGTCGAAGTCTATGTTCCGCATAGCCACATCCTCCAATGAGCAACATGGGTGTGTTGAACGCCGGACGCTGCCGGCGCCGGTTCTATCGAGCCACGGTAGCGCTCGACGAAAATCCATCTAGGAAAGCAAAAAAACGCCTTCAAGAGTGGTGCGAATTTTTTTTTAATGGAAGCAAAGTCCGCAGGCGGCGTTCACTTTCCCCTGCCAGACACGCGCATCTCCAGCCAGTTCGGCCGCACCATGTAAGGTCGCCGCCCGCACGACGAACATCGCAATCGTCCTTTCATGGCGGGCACCTCGACGGAGCCGTCAATGCCAGAGACGTCGACGATCAGCCGATGCCCGCAAGCGCATTCGACATCAAGGCTGCCCACCCCGAGGCTGCGCATGTTGGCGAGCGTCATCGCTTGGCGGGCGGCAGATTGGCCATGGTCGGATGTCAGGATGGCTTGCCTATTCGAAACGGCATCAGATTGCCGCGGACGAATCCCTTCGAAACTGCCGCCTCCGAATCCAGGGCACGCTGGGTCAGGTCGTGGAGCAGCGCCCTGATCGCCTGCCTGTAGTCGCCGAACTCGGCGACGACGGCGTCGATCTCATCGTCCGTGGCGTCGACAAGGACAGGTTGCTCGGCCGCCGTCGGCATGATTCCACTCCGTCTCGATAGGAGAACGAAAGTGGAACATTTTGGCGGCGGGGAGTCAAGGGCGACCCGGTCGCCAAAAGAAGACGATTATTGCGCCGTCGCCGACTTCTTGACCAGCGGACACTCGCTCTGGGCTAATGGACGGAACGCCTCTTCCGCGGGGATCGTGGCGATCAGCTTGTAATAGTCCCACGGCCCCTTGGACTCTGCCGGCTTTTTCACCTCGAACGGATAGGCCGGATGAATCTTGCTTCCGTCGGCGCGGATCGAGCCCTTGCCGAAGGCCGGGTCGTCGGTCGGCATTTCCTTCATCTTCGCGACAACAAGGGCGCCGTCGTGTGGATTGCCGCCGAGCACCGCCAGCGTCTTGAGATAGTGAAGAACGGCTGCGTAATCGCCGGCCTGCTCCATTGAGGGTTCGGCGTTGTTTTTCGAGCGCGCGGCGTAGCGTCTGCTGAATGCGCGGGTGTCGTCGTTGAGATCCCAATAGAAGCTTGATGTCAGTTGCAAGCCTTGAGCAACCTGGAGTCCCATGGCGTTGACGTTGGGAATGAACAGCAACAGCGCGGCGAGCTTCTGTCCGCCCTGCTGAATGCCGAACTCAGCGGCCTGCTTGACCGCATTCACCGTGTCGGCGCCTGTGTTGGCGAGGCCGATGACTTTGGCCTTTGACGCCTGCGCCTGAAGCAGAAAGGACGAAAAATCCGCCGAATTCAAAGGGTGTTTGACGTCACCTAGGATTTTGCCGCCGTTCTTCACCACCACGGCGCTGGTGTCTGCCTCTAGCGCGGCGCCGAACGTGTAGTCCGCCGTAACAAAAAACCACGTGTCGCCTCCAGCCAAGGTCACGGCCTTGCCGGTGCCGTTGGCGAGTTCATACGTGTCATAGGTCCAGTGGATTGTGTTCGGCGTGCAGGCCTTGCCCGTCAGAGCAGAGGTGGCGGCGCCCGTGTTCAGGTGAATGCGGTTTTTCTCGACCGCGACCGGATTGACCGCGAGAGCGACCCCCGAATTATTGAGGTTGAGATAGACGTCGACATTTTCAAGGTCCGCCCATTGGCGAGCAATCGAGGTCGCGATGTCGGGTTTATTCTGGTGATCTGCGGCAATGACGTCGATCTTCCACCCCTTGTCGCGCAGCCCGGAATCCTCGACAGCCATGTTCGCCGCGAGGACGGAACCCGGCCCGGCGATGTCAGAATAGACGCCGGACATGTCGGTCAAAACGCCGATTTTGATGTTCTTGTCCTGAGCGGCGGCGCCACCCCCCGCGATGCAAGCCGCCAAGGCGGCGAAGGCTAGGGACGATTTCATAGCTCCCTCCTGCCAGAAACAACCGCATTAGCCATCGCCATTTTGGGGCGGCGGAAGGTCCGATGCGAACCAGAATTGAAGCGGTTCATCTATGGTGCGCCGAATTGACCGCCCATGCCATACCCCATGGGAGCCATCACGAGGCAAATTTCGACGAGTCATCAAGGGCTGCTCCAGCCGCTCCTTGTTGTTGCCGGCGCATGAAACACTTTGAATGCGGCCAATCTCTCAGGCCTAAATCGAGTCGCAATTGAAGGATCGATCATAATGTTCAGGTTACTCAGCGCCTCGGATCATTCGGGACCCAGAGGATGGCCAAAAGACTTAGCAGCGCTTGCGGTTGCCCGTACGCCTTGGCGCCGGTTTAACTCATTGCATCAAGGCCATCTTAAGTTGCATCTACGCGCGCATGGGGAGCGATTTGCCTCCGCCGCCCGCCGGGCATGCCTAAATCACCCCCGCCCGAAAATCGCCGCCCCAGCGACGCGTCGGTCTCAGCGTACCGCTTTTTCGATCCGAATGTGGACTTGCCTTGGGTTGCCTGCTGGAACAGAATGATCGGTGACCTGGGGGATGGGTCCGTTTTTCGCGCTTGTTGGAATCCGGTGACACGCGGGAATCCAAAACCACAGCGTGACTCACCAACTCTCTTTTGAATTCGGCGCCCGTGGGCGTTTAGTGGCCCGTTTCGGACGTCGCTTGATCAGCGTTTTTCGAGGAGGCCTGAATATGTCTGACCAGGTACATACTGGAACTTCGCCGCATGCCCCTCCCTCGTGGGCGGCGCATGCGCACGCGTTCGTCAACTTCTTCGTATTTGACTTCCCCGGAGGAGCGAAGGCGCTGAAGGCCGCATGGGTGATCAACTTCCAAAAGGCGGGGACCTTTCCGCTCTACCTTTTCCTGCTGTGGTTCTACCACAACTCGACCTCTGCGGCGTGGATTTACGCCGCCATGCAGGGCACTTACGGCCTTATGTGGCTGATGAAGGCCAACGCCTTCCCTGATCCGAGTTGGGAGATCAAAGTCACGCTCGGCGGAGCGGTAAACATGTTCGCGGCGGTCCTCGGCTGGTACTGGATCATGGGCTGGCTGTTGATTTCCACCAACGCGACGCCTGCCTACCCGCTGCCGGTCAACGTGTGGTTTTGCCTGTGCGTGAGCCTATGCATCATAGGGTGCGCGATCATGATCTCCTCTGACGCCCAGAAATACTTCACTCTTCGCGTCAGGCGCGGACTGATAACGGACGGGATGTTCAGATATATCCGCCATCCGAATTACCTCGGCGAAATGATGATTTACGCAAGCTTCGCCCTGATGATCTGGCAATGGCTCCCCTTCGTCATTCTGGCATGCATCTGGCTCGTCCTGTTCGCCGCAAACATGGCGATGAAGGAAGCCAGCATGTCGCGTTATCCAGAATGGGAAGAATACAAGAGCCGCACGTGGTGGGTCGTTCCAGGCGTCTTGTGAATTAGGGGGCCTTCTGAGCGCCCCCTAATTTGCGCCGCCCTGCGTCGCCGCTCGGTGTCCGCCGCTCGGCGGCGGACACCGACGATGCGCGGGAGATGCATTCGCTGCCTGTTTACCGGATGATACGGGAGGGGAAAATGTCCAACGCAGGGAGATCGATTTTCGTGTTCTCCATCTACATGTTTGGAGTCGGCCTGATTTTGCTCCTGGCGCCAAATGTCCTGCTTTCGATTTTCGGTTTCCAGGAAACCCACGAGGTCTGGATTCACGTCGTGGGACTGCTCGCCTTTCTCATCGGCGTTTATTATTTTCTAGCGGTTCGCGCCGACCTACAGGCTTTCTACGGCTGGACTGTGCCGACGCGCATTTCCGTCTTTGTGGTCTTTCTGGCCTTCGTTCTGTTGGGCCTGACCAGTCCCGCGCTCGTTCTCTTCGGCACAATCGATCTCGCCGGCGCGATCTGGACGGTTTGGGCACTTCGGGCGGACAGGCTAGAAACGGATCAATTTGGTTCAGTCCATCCGATCGGAGCCAAGGACGGCTTTTCGCAGAACCCGTGAGTACATTTGTTAAAACCCGATAAATCGCGGTCGGCTGCGGAATTGGCTCCTTGGAGTGAACGGCGATTGCGCCCGTCTTTCTAGCGGGCATAATCCGCCGATGTGCAACCTTTACAGCATCACCAAGGCCCAAGACGCCATGCGGGCGCTGTTCCGCGTCGTCCACGACCGGATCGGTAACCTGCCGCCGATGCCCGGCGTCTTTCCCGACTACCCGGCGCCGATCGTCTGCGGCGCCGACGGCGAGCGCGAACTGGCGATGGCGCGGTGGGGAATGCGGTCGCCGCAGTTCGCCCTGAAGGGAAAGGTCGCCGACCCCGGCGTCACCAACGTCCGCAACACGGCGTCGCCGCACTGGCGGCGCTGGCTCGGGCCGGCGAACCGGTGCCTCGTCCCGTTCACGTCGTTTTCGGAATATGAGACCGGGTCTGACGGCAAGAAGGTTCCGGTCTGGTTCGCCCTTGACGAGAGCCGCCCGCTCTTCGCCTTCGCCGGCATATGGACGAACTGGACATCGGTGCGGAAGGCCAAGGAGGGCGAGGTCACCGCCGACGTCTTCGCGTTCCTGACGACGGAGCCGAACGCGATCGTCGCCCCGATCCACCCGAAGGCGATGCCTGTGATCCTGACGAGCGACGAGGAGTTCGACGTCTGGCTGCGGGCGCCGACGGCAGAGGCCATGTCGCTTCAGAGGCCGCTGACCGACGGCGTGCTCAAGATCGTCGCCAAGGGGGCGCGGCAGGACGGGGCGGCGGAATAAAGTGAGATGATCTTGAACAGAGCCGCGCCATGTCGCAGTCTGCCGCCGGGAGAACAGGCATGTTCGGATGGTGGCAACGCCGAAAGGATCAGAAGGCCCGCGTGGACGCCGACGCGTCGGCCATGATCGCGGAGCATGGCGATTCCGCATACCATGTCGCGCGAGTTCGTGCGCTTGAGCAGCGTCTCCACTAGATAATCGACGCCGAACGGTCATCAGAGCATTGGGATCGCGTTCGTTTCGAAATACGGAAGCGGTTCGGGCGGCGATGCTCGGATACGGCGACGCGATACCTTGAGGATCGCCGATGATCCAGAGCCGCCCCGCTGCCAGCCCTTCGAGCTTGGCTCGCCCAAACAAGCAAGGCTGCGTCGCGTCATCGCGTCATGGATTGGCAACATCAAACCAGATCAAATCGCTTCCGGCGTCATGGCAATAGCGCCGCAGGGGCATTCCTGGGCGCAAACGCCGCAGCCCTTGCAATAATCGTAATTGAACTCGAACCCCTTGCCGGGGCCGAGCTTGATCACCGCATTATCAGGACAGACGCCGTAGCAGTTGTCGCATTCGAAGCAATTGCCGCAGGATAGGCAGCGTCGCGCTTCGTAAAGAGCGTTACTGGCGTCGAGCCCCTGCACGACCTCCTCGAAGGTGGAGGTGCGCCGCGCCATTTCCAGCACCGGACGCAAGGTTTTCGGCGCCTCGCCGTAATACCAGGTGTTCAGCTTGTCGATCGTGGCGAGTTCGTGCGCGTCGGGATGGACGTAAGTCTCGCCGCTCAGCCAGGCGTCGATGCTGCGTGCGGCGAGTTTGCCGTGGCCGACGGCGACCGTGACCGTGCGTTCCGATGGCACCATGTCGCCGCCGGCGAAAATGCCGGACACGCCGGTCATCATGTTCGGAGCGACCTGCACGACGCCGTTCTTTACGTCGAGGCCTTCAACGCCCGCCAGCAATGAAAGGTCAACATCCTGTCCCAGCGCCAGGATCACCGTATCCGCCTCCAGCGTCTCGAATTCGCCAGTCGGCTGCGGAAAGCCTTTTTCATCGAGCGCCATTTTCTCGACGGTGATGGAGCCGGCCTCGACGTTCTTGATCGTCGAAAGCCATTTCATCAGCACGCCTTCTTCCAGCGCTTCCTCGACCTCAAAATCATGCGCCGGCATTTTTTCGCGCGTGCGGCGATAGACGATCACCGCCTCGTCCGCGCCCAGCCGTTTTGCGGTGCGCGCCACATCGAGTGCGGTATTGCCGCCGCCATAGACGACGACACGGCGACCGAGCAGCGGCTTTTCTTCGCCCTCCATCGACCGCAGCACCTGCACGGCGTCGAGCACCTTGGCGGCCTCGCCGGCAGGGATGTAAGCACGTTTGGCGATGTGGGCGCCGACCGCCAGGAAGGACGCGTCGAAGCCGCCTTCCTGCATCGAGGCGTGGATATTCTCGACCTTCGCGCCATATTCGATGGCGACGCCGAGATCGACGATGCGCCGCACCTCGGCGTCGAGAATTTCACGCGGAAGGCGATATTTGGGGATGCCGAAACGCATCATCCCGCCGGGCGCCGGACCGGCCTCCTTGATCGTCACCTGATGGCCGAGAAGCGCGAGATGATAGGCAGCGGACAGGCCGGAGGGACCGGCGCCGACGATCAGAACTTTCTTGCCCGAAGACGCCGGCGGCGGCGTGAACTTCCAGCCGTTTTCAATAGCGAGGTCACCGAGAAAGCGCTCGACGGAATTGATGCCGACGGCGGAGTCGAGAGCGGCGCGGTTGCAGGCGCCTTCGCACGGGTGATAGCAGACGCGTCCCATCACCGCGGGCAGCGGATTGTTATGCGTCAGCGCGCGCCAGGCGTCCTCATAGGCGCCGCCTTCCGCCAGCGCCAGCCAGCCCTGGATGTCCTCGCCCGCCGGGCACGCGTGATTGCAGGGCGGCAAGCGATTGACATATTCAGGCCGGGCGGTGCGCCAGGAGCCGGTGTGGTTGACCAGCGAAGTGCCGGCGTCGAGCGTGATGGCGAAGGGATGTTCCATGGCGTAGAAAAATCCTTAGAGCTCGTCGCTGGTCGCGTCGATCAGGCCGTATTCGGCGATATTGGTGTCGCACATCGCCTGCATCCGCGCGACGCGCGGGTCTTCGACGCCGTCGCGGAAGAGATGCGCGAAACGCTTCTGCGGCTTCAGGTAATCCTGCACCGGAATTTTCCGCCTGATCTTGCGCGCGTGCGTGATCTTCCCGTGCTCGGCTTCGAAAATCGGATAGAGCCCACATTCGACGGCGAGGCGCGCCAGGCGGATCGTGTCGTGGGAGGCCGAGCCCCATCCGAGCGGGCAGGGCACGTTGATCTGGATGTAGCGCGCGCCATGAATCGACATGGCCTTGATCACCTTGCGCTCGAGATCGTGCAGGTCGGCGACGGTCGCAGTGGCGACATAGGGGATGTTATGCGCGACGGCAATTTTCGGCACCGATTTGCCGGTGCCGAACACATTGCCCGGTTCGGGACCGAGCGCCGGCGTGGTGGCTGTGCGCGCCGTCGGCGGCGTCGCCGAGGAGCGCTGCACGCCGGTGTTCATATAGCCTTCGTTGTCGTAACAAATGTAGAGCACGTCGTCGTTGCGCTCGAACATGCCGGACAGGCACTGGAAGCCAATGTCGGTGGTGCCCCCGTCGCCGCCTTGCGCCACGACGCGCACTTCATGACGCTTCTTCACCCGCATGGCGGCTGCGACGCCGGTGGCGACGGCGGCGGCGTTGCCAAACAGCGAATGCAGCCAGGGCAACTGCCAGGACGTCTCGGGATAGGGTGTGGTGAAGACTTCGAGGCAGCCGGTGGCGTTGACGGCGATCAGATTGTTGCCGGAGGCGCGCATGGCCGCGTCAATGGCGTAGCGCGCGCCGAGCGCCTCGCCGCAGCCCTGGCAGGCGCGATGGCCGCAGGTCAGGGCGTTCGACCGCTCCAGCGACGCCTGGACGGAGCGCTCGTCCGCCGCGACCAGCCTGTTGCCGACCGTGAAGGTGCCTTTTTGATAATATTTGAGCTTTTGCGCAGCTTCCTCGGGCGAGATGGTTTCGGCGTCGGTCATGGCTGGCCTCACTCGGCGGGAAGGTTGGATTCGGCGGCGAGCGTCCGCAGGATGTTTTCGGCGGTCGAACCCGAACGACGCGTTTTGCGGGCGTGATGAATTTCGCGTCCTACCACTCGTTCGTTGAGGTCGAGGAAATGCGTACCATCCCATGGCTGCACCGTGGCCTGCCGGAACAGGCGATGCAGCGACGTGCGGGTGATCGGACGTCCGCCAAGCCCCGCAACGGCGGAATGCAGGCGCGGCGTCTGCGGCAAGTTGCGCAAGGCCATGTCGACGTCATTGGCGAGCGGTCCGCCCATGCCGACGGAAATGCTCTTTTCCACCACCACCACGTCGCTGGCGCCCGCCAGGGCATTGCGCAGGGCGTCGACGGGAAAGGGCCGGTAGGAAACGATGGTTACGAGGCCGATGGCGATGCCTTCCTCGCGCATCTCGTCGATTGTGTCCTTGATCGTGCCGCAGATCGAGCCCATGGCGACGACCAGCAGATCCGCGTCCTCGACACGATAGGGACGCAGCAGGCCGCCGGACTCGCGCCCGAATTCTTCTGCAAACTCGCCGGAAAATTGCGGGATCAGCCTCAGCGCCTGGGTCTGCTTGTAATGCGCGAGGAAGCGCACTTCCATGAAAGCTTCGGGTCCGACCATGGCGCCGATCGAGGCGGGCTCGCGCGGGTCGAGCACCTGCACCGGATCATAGGGCGGCAGGAAGGCGTCCACGGAGGCCTGGTCCGGAATGTCGATGCGCTCCATCGCATGGGTTAGGATGAACCCGTCGACGCAGACCATGATCGGCATGGAGAGTTCTTCGGCCAGTCGGAAGGCGAGGATGTGCAGGTCCACCGCCTCCTGGTTGGTTTCGGCGAAAAGCTGCATCCAGCCAGCGTCGCGCATCGCCATGGCGTCGGAATGATCGTTCCAGATGTTGATCGGCGCGCCAATGGCGCGGTTGCCAAGCGTCATCACGATCGGCAGGCCGAGGCCGGAGGCGTTGTAGACGGCTTCCGCCATGAACAGCAGGCCCTGCGAGGCTGTCGCCGTATAGGCGCGGGCGCCGGCGGCCGAGGCGCCGATCGCCACCGAAAGCGCGGCGAATTCACTCTCGACATTGATGAATTCGCAATCGACCAGC
>Ga0182030_10016454_pt1 | contig 14404 bp, 9 predicted proteins | sample 812S3MmetaG_FD_121299 | JGI IMG/M metagenome (GOLD analysis project Ga0182030, IMG submission 121299) | Permafrost microbial communities from Stordalen Mire, Sweden - 812S3M metaG (Illumina Assembly) | ecosystem: Environmental > Terrestrial > Soil > Wetlands > Permafrost | place: Sweden...
CCATTCAACATCGACTGGAAGAAGGACCGTGGCAGAAACCCTGACGGTTCTGAGCGATTCAACCACCTCCACCTTTCTCTCGCCGAAAAGGTCGAAGCTCGCAGGAAGGCCGGACGGTCATGAACGAGACTCTTGTCGATGCTCTCGTTACGCGACTAGAGGAGGCGCTTGAATACGTCGTCAACGCGAACGCTGCTCCTGTTGCGCTCTTGTGGCCTGACGAAGGTCGGCAATGGGAACCCATAATCCGGCAGCTTCGAAAGCGTCTGCCGATCATCACGCTGGGCGAGTTCGATCAGGACGGTTCTCGGGGCCCCGGGTACTGGATTCGTTGTGTGGTCGCCGGCACAGTCAGCTCTGAGCTTTCTGAAGGCCGACCGATCGTGTACCTGCCGGGTGTCGCCCGGAGCGAGCTTCGGGCGGTCGAGGCCTGCCCGTCTGAACTCGCGCCAATTGCCGAGCTGCAGTACCGAGCGCAGTGGTTCTCACACCCAAACGGCAAGGACTGGACGGTCCGGTCGCTACTCACACACAACGAGAGGGGGCTCGGTCTTCAGGTTGCAGACGATGCCGACACCGCTGCGCTGATGTTGTTGGCCCTCGATCGACTTGTTGATCTGCCTCTCGACCGTCTAGCGAAGCACCGGCTCGACGCCGACTTCTTCCGCGACTTGATCAACCCCGATCCTGTACGCAACATCCTCGACTACCTCCACGATCCAACAAGCTTCCAGGAGCGGCTTGACGATGCGCACTGGTCGGCATTCGTGCAGCAGTGCAAGGCGAACTACGGCTTCGATCCGAACTCCGATGGCGAGCTGACCGCTGCTCGCAAACTGGGAGAGCAACAGGGATCCTGGGCGAACGTGTGGAAGCGTTTTGCCGAGACCCCCGACAGATTCCCGGGGATACCGGATCGTCTTCGCCAGGCAAAGCCGATGAAGCTGTCGTTCGAACTCAGCGACGCGTGGCCGCAGGACAACGAAGAAGCCGAGGAAGAGCTCCACAACCGACTGCTCGGCTTTGTCACCTTCACTGCCGAGGAAGCCAGACAGCAAGCCGCTCTCTTGGAGGCTGAGCACGCCTGGCGGCGTGGAACCGTGTGGGCCGATCTCAACTGGGCGCCGTTGGCCTTTGCGATGGAGCAGCTTGCGGTGCTCGCCGAACTGTCGGCGCAACCGCTGTCGAGTGGCACTCTCGATGCCTTAGCCACCGACTACCAGCAGAGAGGATGGCGGGCTGATGACGCTGTGCTTCGGGCTCTCGCCGCCGCCCCGAATCCCGCAGATCGAGGTGCGGCCTCGTCAGCGATCTCCGTTATGTACCGTCCATGGCTCGATGCTGGGGCCCGGGCCCTCCAAAATCTCGTCGGCCCGATGGCCAACGCTCACACTTACGAACCCGGTTCGCCCGTATCGGCCGCGGATGGCATTGTGACCGTGTTCGTCGACGGACTGCGTCTCGATGTCGCCCATCGGCTGCGAGAGTGTCTTGACGCCGTCGGACTTCGAACCGACCTCGAGACCACGCTCGCTCCTCTTCCTACCGTCACTGAAACGGCCAAGCCGGCGCTGATGCCCCTGGACGAAGGTTCACTGGTTGCCGGTCCCGACTTCCACGCGGCGGCTGCCGACAGCGGGATCAAGGCGACGATCCAGGTCACCCGGGCTCTGATGACGAAGAGCGGGATTCAGGTGCTTGACGGGGTGGAGGTGGGCGATCCGTCTGGTAGCGCCTGGGCTGAGGCCGGCGAGGTGGACCATCGCGGCCACGATGGCGGTGTTCACCTTGTCGATTATCTGGACGATGAGATCAACCGCGTCGCCCGGCGTGTTCGCGAGTTTCTTGACGCGGGATGGCAGCAAGTCGAGGTGGTGACGGATCACGGTTGGATCCTCCTGCCGGGCAAGATGGACAAGGTGGATCTACCCGCAGCTACGGCGGTGAAGAAGAAGGGACGTTGTGCCCGACTCAAGGACGGAGCCGACGTCGACGTACCAACGGTGCCCTGGTTCTGGGATCAGAACGTACGTATTGCCCTTGCTCCCGGGGTCGCGTGCTTTGAGGCGAACAAGGAGTATGAACACGGCGGCGTGAGCCCCCAAGAGTGCATAGTCCCGCGCATGGTCGTCAGAGCGGGCGCGACTGCCACAGCGACGCGTGGCCCTGAGATCACGAAAGTCAAATGGCTCGGGCTGCTTTGCCGAATCGAGTTCGCTCGTGTGGGCAAAGGCGCTGTCGTCGACCTACGCGCCCTACCGGCTGATCCCAAGACCAGCATCGCGGAAGAGACCAAGGAAACCAGTAGCGCCGGGAAGGTCTCACTACTAGTACCCGATGAACAGCACCAAGGCGAGAAGGCCTATCTCGTTCTGGTTGATGCGAACAACGCGATCCTGGCCCAACGCGATGTCATCGTTGGGAGCAACCGGTGAGCGAGCTCGACAATCTTGACCGGCTGGCAGCGGATGCCTTCGAGGGTTACCTCGTCCGCAAGGATCTGGCCCAACAGTTCCGGGGCCAGTACCCGGTACCGACCTACGTAGGAGAGTTCCTGCTCGGCCGCTACTGTGCTACGACCGACCCCGAGGAGATCGCCGAAGGGCTCGCCGTCGTAGAGCGTTCCATGAAGGAGCGGACCGTCCGTGCCGGCGAAGAAGAGTTATTCAAGTCGCGGGCACGCGAAAAGGGCCGGGTCAAGATCATCGACTTGCTCCGGGCGCGCCTAGACGCGAAGTCCGACGCCTACAAGGCCGAGCTTCCGAGCCTGCAGCTGAGCGACATCCACATCTCTGACCAGCTTGTCAATGACCACGATCGCATGCTCACCGGTGGCTTCTACGCCGAGGTGACGCTGGAGTACATCGCCGCGCTGGGCAAGGAATCCGGCGGCCAACCGTTCCGGGTCGAGTCGGTGCGGCCGATTCAGATGTCGACACGGGACGCCCTCGACACGTTTGTTGCTGGTCGTGCCCATTTCACGCTTGACGAATGGCGCGCACTGCTACTCAGGAGCGTCGGATTCGAGCCCGACAGGTTCACGCTGCGGCAGCAGGATGTGCTGTTGGCTCGAATGGTCCCGTTCGTGGTGACCAACTACAACGCTGTTGAGGTCGGACCGCGCGGTACCGGAAAGTCACACCTGTTCCAGCAGATCTCGCCATATTCCCATCTTGTGTCGGGTGGCAAGGCGACGATCGCCAACATGTTCGTGAACAACGCCACGGGGCGCCGTGGGCTCGTCGCACAGTACGACGTCATCTGCTTCGACGAGGTGTCGGGCGTCTCCTTCGACACGAAGGAAGGCGTCAACATTCTCAAGGGTTACATGGAGTCTGGTGAGTTCAGTAGAGGCAAGGAGAGCATCAGGGCCGATGGTGGAATCGTTATGGTCGGCAATTTCGAGGTAGACGTTGCCGACGAGCTTCGCCGTGGTCATCTGTTTGGTCCTATGCCGAAAGAGATGCGCGACGACACGGCGTTCCATGATCGGCTCCATGCGTACCTGCCTGGGTGGGACGTTCCCAAGCTCGACCCGACATATTTCACAGAACACTTCGGCTTCGTCAGTGACTTCCTCGCGGAGTGTTGGACTCAGTTGCGACGAACGTCTCGTCTTGCCGTGACACAGGGCCGCTTGGAGTGGGGCAGTCAACTCAGCGGGCGCGACATTAAGGCGGTCGACAACACGGTCAACGGACTGCTCAAGCTGCTGTGGCCGAATCCTGACACCGAAGTCCCTGACGATGCTCTCGCGTGGGCCGCCGAGATTGCGCTCGAACTTCGAAGGCGAGTTAAGGAACAGCAGGCTGCGATAGGCGTGGCGGAGTTTGGAAACATTGATCTTAGCTATCGGCTCAGCGACCGAGCAGAGAAGATTGTGTACTGCGACGAGTCATTGCGGCACCGTCTGCGTGTCGAAGGCGAAATCGAGGCACCGGTCGCGGCGGAACCTCGCGACAGTGAGCTCCTGCCCGAACCGGATCCAGCCGAAGTGAAGTCTTCGGTAGGGGCGAAGGCTGCTGATTACGAGATCGGCGACGTCATCGACGGACGGTTCGAGGTTCTCGACATTCTCGGGCAGGGCGGGTTCTCGAAGGTCTACCGCGTGCTCGACGAAGTCGAAGGTGAAGAACGTGCCTTCAAGCTGTTCGAGAACGCCGCCGGATACGAGGCTGTGCGACGCGAAATCGTTGCGCTTCGAAGGATCCATCACCCGAACGTCGTAAAGGTCTTCTGGGCAGGCAAGACCGATGCCGGGGACTGGTACCTCGTCACTGAGTACATCGATGGTGAGTCCCTCGACGAATACGTGACAGGCAAACGTCACTTGCCCGATCGCGAGGCCGTGGACGTGGCACTGGACCTGCTAGAGGCGCTCGTGGCTATCCATCCCAATTCCCGGCGTCTCGATGAACTCGATGAGAAGAACCGCAATGGCGGTCTGAGCGAGGACGAGTACCAGGAGTGGATGGGACTCCGAGAAAAGGGGCTCGTTCACCGGGACATCAAACCACTCAACGTGATCCTGACCCGATCGGGCGCGAAGCTCCTCGACTTCAACATAGCTTCGCGTGTCGGCGACCCTGTCCACACACGCTCCGGAACGCCTCCGTTTCAAGCGCCAGATGCTGACCTGACTCGGTGGGACGTTTCGACCGACCTATTCGCCGTTGGCGTGGTGCTGTTCGAACTGCTTTGCAATGGCAATCACCCTTACAGCGCCGCGAAGCCGATGACGGGCGCGGAAATGATTCCGCCAAGTCGGTTTCGCCCCGACCTTGACGACGAGCTCAGTGCCTTCCTCATGAAGGCCTGCGTACCCGACCGAATTAGCCGCTTCGCGACGGCTGGCGAGATGCGTGACGCACTTCGCGCAGTCCGCGCCAGGCTTTAGTAGCGACGTGGAGTGCTTCAGCTAAACGGGCATGACATCACCGCGGTCATCGGTCGGCTTCTGCCGAGGCGTCGACGACGACACTGCGGACTGCACCAATGCCTTGGGCGCTTTCACTGCAACCTGGACCGCCCGGGTACGGCTTCGTGTGAGCGGGGTAACGCCTGAGCACTGGCTGTCGATCGCCCAGCCGAAGGTGTGAGTGCTACCGCTGCCTTAGCTCCTTCAGGGACTTCACGACGGTCACCGCTCGGGGCCTTCGTGATGAGCACGGTCACCGACCGACGCGACGACGGTACAAGACCTTTGCTACTCAACAGCCGCTTGTTGGAACTCGACCACAAGATCCTGCAGGCTCCGCGGGGCATCGCCGTCCCCAAGGACCCAGTATTCCCACCCGTCGGTTTGCTCATCTCCGTCAGCGCGGGCCGCACGTCTTGGGTCCTCGTAGGTGTGCTCGTCGAGACTGATAAGACCATCCTCAGTGATCTCGGCGATTGTCGTCTTCTCGGAATCGGCCGGTACAAGGAGATCACCAGGCTTCAGCAACCCCGCGAGGACCAGGTCGGTGAGTGCAACGGTGACGGGGGGCGGCTCCTCAACATCGGTCCGGACTGCCCGTTCAATATTTGGTTGGTAGTTGGGGTCGGACAGCTTGCTAAATCCGGCCTTCACGACCGTGGCCATGAGCTCTCGCCTTGTCTTGAGGAATTCGTCATAGTTCAGCTGGTCCCAGTGCCCGGGAAGGGCGTGCCAGAAAAGTTGGCTCTCTAGCGTCGCACCTACGAGTTTGCGGGCTTTGATGAGTTCTGGCCAGTACTCAGCGGGTGCTCGATCCGAGATGAAGTTGTTCGTTATCCAGTCGGTTGGCGCGAAGTTCGCTACCTGATTAATGCGCTTGGTGTCGGTGACGTGGAGGTCCTCCCGGAGATGTTTCCTTGGGAACAAGTGGTGGCCCTCCACGTCCTTCAGCGTTGCGGCGGACGGGTCCATCCAATCCCTGACCTTGCCGTTAAGCGCAAACAGGTCTGCGTCAAGAACATTCAGCGCGGCAAGGTAAGCCTGATACGCAGGACTTGCCGAGGTCGACGACGTTATGAAGTCTTCAGGAAGGCGAATTGTCCAAAAGTCGGGTGTGAATACTGTGTTGATGACCTGATTGATGATCTCGGTGAATCCTGCGGCGTCGGTCTGACCTACGTCGTTGAAGCGAGCAAGGTCCTCTTCAATCCGGGTTTCCGGCGAGTTAGTGTAGCGGCCGGTCGTCTGAGACATGAAGAACCAGCGTGCCATCAGATCTCGCAGAGTGGTCCTATCGACCTGATAGCGCGTCCGCCCGATCAGCCAAAGCGAGTACGTGTAGAGAACTGTAGCGTCCGAGGTGATCATTTTCTTCGAGCGAAAGCCTGCGCGGCCAAGAATCCTAAGAAAGTCATCCCAGTTGTTCGGACTCAGCACATGCGCCTGAGCTTTCTTGAGTGATTCGAGTTCGCGGGCCCGGTTCTCCGGCACAACCTCGCCAGTGCGAGGGTCCCGTCCCCGAAGGGCGTTGTAAGCGTTGCGCAGCCTGCCCCGGTTCTGCCCGAGGGCGACGACTACGCGGAGCATCTTGCCGGGGTCGGGAGCGATGTAGTGGTTCTTCGGAGTCCACGTTGTCTTGGATCCAGTTAGCTCAGTGACGGTGTCGGGCGAGAGTCGGGAGTTCCTGGAGAAACATTCGAGCGCGTCACGGCCCTCGTCCCAGAACACGCTCAGCCAAGTCAGGATGAAGTCTGCTTGCGTGAGATTGACGCCCTCCGAGTTAATGCGAACGAAGATCTCAGCGACTTTCTCGCGATCGACGTTCGGCTGGAGTTCCACGACGGTGAAGGTGAAGTCCTTCAGTCCATGGAGCTTGTCGAAGACCTCCTCGAGTCGTTCCTCGGCTTGCTCGGAAAGCTCGTGGACGGTTCTGTACCGCTTCAAGAACTCCTTGCGCGCTCTAAGGGGGCTCGCAAAAACCGTGGAGATGTCGGGAATCCACTCTGGGCTCTTCTCGAGAGCTGCTCCGGTCACCTCGAATCGCTCAGCGAAGGGGTTGAATGCGATGCGAATTCGCTCCTTCCTATATTCGTCGTCTACGACAGGCTCGCCAGTCATGACCACGTACATGCTGGTGATGCGCTGTTGGCCGTCAACAATCTTCGCTGTCGCAGCCTGCGTCTTTGAGCCGGTGCCGATGGCCTTCGTATCCTCATCGCCGGGGATGTTCCAAAACATCAACTCTCCGACGGGAAAGCCTCGGTAGATGGAGTCGACGAGGTCGCGAACCTTCACCTTCTCCCAAACAAACGGCCGCTGAATGTCGGGGAGCCGTAGCGCACCCGACTGCACCGCCGCGACGAGGTTCTGCGCCGTCCACGGAACCGGCTTGAACAGATCACTCATCACGCTGTCCTCGCAAACAGATCGTCTCGTTGAAAAGTACGTCCTGGGTGATCCCGCCGCCATCTCTCATGGACAGATCCTACCCAGCGACCGCAGCGACGAAGCCCGATCACCAAGCGTTCCGTGTTCCTGAGTCGTCGCGCTTCTTGACGTGCCTGGCGCTCCTTGCCACCCAGAAGACGCTGACCCCGGACAAGCAACGAGGGCGCGCTCAAACGTATCGCTTCGTCATACAAGGCGCGCTCACGAGGACGTCCGAAACTCCGCAGTATCATGGCAGTTTTCTCACGAGTCACAATGACAGGACTTCGACTAGGATCGAGGTATGTCAGTACAGGCCACTCGATCGATCTGGAGAACGATCTCATGACACGTCTCTATGTATATAAGTGTAGAAACAATCCAAATACTGAATATAGCGCGTTCGGTAACTGGGAGGATGTGTTTGCCGTCTCCGAGCCCACCAGATGGGGCGGGTCTTGGGCAACAGAGAACGCGATGAGCATCCGTATCTTCGAAGAGGAACTCAAGGCCACCGACTTGGTACTGGCGTGGCAGACTGACAAGAAAGCCGCGATAGGCGTGGCGGAAGTAGTGGGCTTCGAAGATGTGGATGAGGAAGTGACATTCGTCGATGAGAGGGAGGACGGCAGTGTTGTCGAGACGGAAGAGGTTATGAGCTTCCAGCACGTTCTCCTTCAGGCACGCGAACGTTTCCCCCAACCGGTCCGTCTCCACGATCTGAAGAAGACCACATATCCGGAGCTAACCAACGTGTCAGCTCTCAAACAGGGCAATGTTGCAACTGTTTATCGCACAACCCCGTGGGAGGCGCATATGCTTCTCAAGGCGTGTAATAGTCGCTACGCGGTCAACTTTGAGGAGGATTGAGGTAGCAAGGGCGCTGGAGTGTGGAGGACTTGGGGATCAAGTCTTTCGAAGCAGTCAAGCTAATGACGCGGGCAGATGTACCTCGTAACGACCGCGATCTTCAATCCGCGTGCCCTAGTCTCGGCGTAGACGAACACGCATTTGTGAAAGCAGTAAGACTGCACTGACGGCTCGCCGGTGCCGGCGGGCAGAGGCGAGTGAGGAGGGCCGGGGTCCGCTTCCGAGTATCCCCGACAGACGGCTGCTCTTACCGTCGGCTACGCATGAATCCAATGATGGCGTTGTCGATCACCTTGCTCGAAGATGTCGCCATCCGCTCGGCACGTCCGACAGCCGCCAGGATCTCCGAGGAGCAGCTTCGGCCAATCTCGCACAGGTATGGCCACCAATCGGCGAACGCTTGCTCCTCACCTGCGCTCAGCATCGCCTGTCCGGTGAAGAACTTGAAGGTGTACTCCCGGTCGATCGGCGGCATGAGATCGGGCAGCACATGGTGCAAAGTCTTCGAACCTGAAACAAGCCGTGAGGCCGAGGTGCTGGCTCGTAACCTCCCGATGATGCTCCACAGTTGGTGGCCCACCTGACGCACTGTTGCATCTTCAATTGCCGTGATATCGAGTGCCCAAAGCATTTCGATTTCTGATCGGCAAGCCTGAAGGGACCGGGCGAACTCCTCGAAGTCCGGTACCTTGGCTGCCTGGTTGCCCATGCGGTGCATACCCCACGATGGCAGCACCGCGTAGACGTACTCCAGAAATCGTTCGTCTTTCAGGAGCACCGCCGCCGAGGAGGCCTGACGACGGCGCTCAAGCGCTCGCACATGGAAGTACAAGCTGGGGCCACTGAAGACCTCGACACTCTCGAAGGTGCTCAGGCTGTTGTCGAAGTCGTCGATCAGCGCGTCCACGTTGTGCCTGGCTCTGGTCTCACGCGGGGTTCGGATAGAGGCGACTACTGTGCTCGCCCTCCTGACAGAGGGAGCCGACTGCGAGTTGTTGGCGAGCCGATACAAGCCACGCGAGACTCGGATCAGGTCGGGGTACCTGCCAGCCGAGGGGCCGCCAGCATTGATGCACATGTAATTGACGATGTGAGTGCGCAGTGTCACGTCTGGATAGGCGCAGCCGTTCTCGCGCGCCTGGGTGATCAGCTCGATCGGAGAAAACAGGGCCTCGCCTCGGTCGGTCAGAGCCTGTGCGGCGCGTCGAACGTCATCTCTGGCGCTCATCTCGATACCCCAACAAGACGAGGTCCGACTTCCACGTCAGCAAAGGTATCAAGGTGCTCGATCTCGAGGGACACGGACCGGTCGGAACGAAGCATCGAGCCGCGCTGCCGCCAATTCAGCGGGCGTAGTTCAGCCTCAGAGCATGAGCTTCCCAAGCTCGGAACGCGGGTTTCCTCCGTTCACACCTCCGTCCCCACCCTCGCCCGCTTCATCCGTCGCCCGTTCCATCCAACCAAGAGTCTGGGAACGCTGGCGTCGAGCTGCCGTTCAGCTGCCTAACGTACGCTCAGTCGCGTTCGGTTCAGTGATGCGAGAGCGCCGCCCAAGCGTCCGCTGCGGCACGAAGTCCCTCGATATGTAGTTCCACCAGCCTCCTGGCGCAAACGGGACGACGCTCCGCCTGTTGAAGACGGAGGCTCGATCCCGCGATCTGAGCTCCGAAGTACCACACGCCAGCGTTCGCCTTCTCGGGCTGCTCGAAGTGGTTCACCATCCACTCCTGCGTCGCAGCTTCTGGACTCTCTGGGCCGCCCAGCATGCCGACCGTTCGGGCAACCCAGACGTCGATCGGTTGGAGCATTACGCGAGCAGCGGTTGGCTCGATTCCGAACCAGAGTGCCACATCACGAAGAAAGAACGAGGAGATCTTTCCTCCAGTGCCTCGAATCTGGCACAGCTCATCTCGGAATACCGCTGTTTCCCAAGTCTCTAGAGCAGCTTTCGCGGCGTAGACGATGTTGTGGCGGCCTTCCCTTTGTTGAAGCCAGTCGATGACGCACATGCAGCGATGATCGTCCTCGTGGAAAAGAGGATTGAGCTTCACGTTCAGCTTCTCGCCCTGAAGGTTCTTCTGGAACGCTCTCCAGGTCTGCTCGGCAGACAGCTGTTTAACGTTGACGCTATCGCTGACAGCATCCTGTGCCGCGTGTGAATAACTGGGGTTCCGACCCTGGCGCTCAAACGCGTACACGAAGAAGAGTCCGAGGGCCTTTGAAGGCTCCTTGAGATCGCCGAAGCTGTTCCAGGCGGGAGTCATGAAGCGGGCTACGTAGAGGTCGCCCACTTCCTCGAGGAGCGGCATCAGCCTCTGGGCCCTACTTTGGCGTCTAGGAGGCACTCTCGCAGCGTAGACCTGTAGGAGCTTGACGCTACGAGTAGTAGCCGGAGCGTGAGTTGACTTCGATGAACTTCGTCAGTGCCGACCGTGCCAAGAGGACCCGCGCCCAACGCGCACGTGCTCGATCTCACCAGTACGAATCAGCTTGTACATGGAACTACTTGAGATACCCAGGAGCTTGCCAGCCGCGTTCACCCAGAGAAGTAGCGGTCCGTCCGCCGGAACGCTGCCGGGCGCCTCCCCAAGCCTGCTCTCGCCACCAACAACCTCCACTTCGAGAGCCTTCGTCTCCCACCGGCCGAAGAATCCGTAGGGCTTGGCCAGTTCCTCCTGGACCTTCCTGATCGCATCGTCTTCGTCGGTGGCGCTGACCACCTTTTCGGCTGTCTCCACTCTGATCGCACGAACTCGGTATCTCATCGTTCCAGCCTCTTGCACCAAGCGTTGTTCTGTCGTTAGGGCAGGTACTCCGACAACTGCAGACGATACTGAAGGTTCGGGGTTCGAGTTCGGTAGCACCCTCAGCCGTTGTCAGGGAAAGAGGGGTCTTACCGAGGCGACGCTGATTCAGCTGCAGCCAGAACCTTCAGAGCAACGATGACAGGACCGTTGATATATGTGCCGCCAGCGGCAACCTGGCGAACGAGAGGTACTACGTCTAAAACGTCGAATACCTCAATCGGCCCACCACCAACGAACTGGGTCAGGCACCACTCCGCTGTCCTCTCGGTTCGTTCGGATTGGAAGTCGCCACAACACGGCGGCGGGCTTCGACGAGTAGCTCAAGGTCTGCTATCGACTTCGAGCTGATCCGACGGGCTGATACGCCTGCGGGTCGATTGTTGAGACGCCGGAACGGCCGGCCGAAAAAGACTGTCGATACGAAGTCCCATCTGCAACGCCAGTCTGCACCTCCAGAGATGACCTCCTCGCACGCTCCGAGCCGTCCTTCCGGGTCTCGAGTCTCTATGCGTCTGCTGCCGGAACCGCCGTCTGTTGACCTCTACGTGAGCGACGACGACAGTCCGAAATTCCTCCGGTGGTCATGGGACCTTCAGAGCCAAGCTAGGCCACAGCGTCATTCGAGGCTCCGGCAGCCTCCCTCCGCGAACATATAGACGCAGCGTGAGACTCTCACCTTTGCAACTCCGCCGCCGACAGCGGCAACCCAGACTCCTTCTTGCCGAGGATGAGGGATGCGCGCACTTGGTCTGCGGACCACCCAAGAAGCGGCCCGAGCTGATCAGCATCAAACTCGCCGCTGAAGTCCATCGCGACAAATGTCTGTCGTACCAGCGGCCCGCCGGTCGCGACCTTCGAGGCGGCAACGAGGCGCTCGCGTAAATCAGGCATGGTGGCGATCTCGACAAGGACCGGGTCTGCGTCGTCTTCGGTGGCACTGCGGGCCTCTGCGACTTCCCCGGCCAGGCTCCAGAGCCAGTCGCGCAGATCGGCAAGCGACTCGCAGTCGTCGCGATTGTACGACTCGATCGCCACGAGGCGCCCGGGCTCGCGGTCATGTAACCACCGGCCGTATTCGATCATGCTGCCCGCGGCGTCACTCACCTCGCCGGTCCTCTCCCTCCTATAGAAGCGCTCGAGCGCCTTCAGCCCAGCCGACATCGACGAGGCGCGGACGCTGTAACGCGCGATTGGAAGGAGGTCCACAAAGGTGGCGCCCATGAGCTGGGCGGCACGCTCCTCCGCGTCGCCGCCGAGGCGTCTCGCCAGATGCCGCATCGCAGTGGCCTCGTACTGGGCGTAGTGGTAGACCCGCCGGTCAGGGTTATCGGCAACCGTTGCCTCGAGGAACTCCACGACCGCTCGGAACGCCGCCTCTTCCTCAACAGCCGACTCCGCCCACCAGCGGTGGTAGGTGTCCTCCCCGCCACCGCGCACGACGAGCCCCCAGAGGTACACAAGATTGCCCTCGCTCGCGAGCGAGTAGCCCTCGAGGTCGAAGAAGACGTCGCCCTGGGTTGGCATGGGCAGCAGGCAGAGTCCCCGGTCGGCCCTCGGGAAGCGGAGCCGAAGGTGCGGGACACCGGTTCGCTCCTCGAAGAGGTAGAGGCGGGCATCGGAGCGCGCCCTGCGGAGCGTCGTCGCTGCGACGCCTTCGACCGCGGCCCCGGGGTCGAGTGAGGCGAGGGTGGCGACGTCTTCGATACCGGCACGTTCGAGCTTGGACCGCGTCTTGCTGGTAACCCCGGCGAGCGTGAGGTGGCCCGTGGCCCGCCAATGGGCGCGACAGTCGGGCAGCCAACGGCACCGATCGCAGCTCGAATTGGGCGCGGGATCGGCGTCACCTTCATTGGCAACGACTTTGAGAAGCTCAACCTGCAGGTGATGCAACTGGGGGAATTGCGCACCAATCGGGAGGCTCGTCCGCGTCCCACCTCCGAGAAGGACATGCGCGGTCTCGGGAACAGCGCCCTGGATCCGAGCAACCTGGTCGGAGTAGAAGGCGAGCTGCAGGCGGTCTCGCTCGGTGACAACGCGATGCAACTTGGCGTCGGCGACCTCGTACGACCACTCGCCGAGGCCGGACGGTTGGGCCACCCGAAGTAGAAAGTCGGCGTGGCCTCTCCAGGGAGCGGAGAAGAAAGTCGCCTGATAGATCACAGAAACGCCTGAGCTCATCGCCTCTACTGTCTGTCGCTCGGAATCGACGAGTCCCCGCACTCCGGGACCGGGGGGATCGACCGCCACGAAGGAGCCGCCTGGCTCCCGCAACGCGGCCAGTTCCCGCGCCTCGTGCTCCATCCCAGCTCGAGCCAGGATCTCGCCGAGAGGGTCGACCCGGTCGGGCTTGGGCCGGAGACCCAGCGCGACCTCGCGATCGAGCGCCGTGCGATGAACGCACTCGGCGAAGCCGACGAGGTCGGTCGCCGAAAACACCAGTTCGCCGTCAAGGCTTTGCATTGGTCCCCACGTCCTCATCGCGGCCGACGCTGGCTGTGGCACTGTTGTCGGCTGTGCTGGTGGGGGCGGCACGAGCGCAGCTTCGTTCCGGAGCCGGCTGTTCGAGGCGAATCCGAAGGCCGAGGACGTCATTGCCTCCCTCCGGGTAACCGAAGTCGAACGCTTCGGCCACGTAGGAGCCGGGCTTCAGTTCGAAGACGAAGCGGTACACAGGCCCTGAACAGAATGGGTCGCACGCGACGCATTGCCCATCAGGGAGCTCGAGCCGACCGATCTCGCGCCAAGTCCCCTCAAGCTCATCGACATCAGTGACGAAACACATGCGGGCTACTTCGATCGTCCGGTCATCGCCACGCAAGACCTCGACAGGGAATTCGTTGTCCTCGCGTGTGCCTTGCAAGACGAGCACGGCTTCGTATCCCCTCGGTGACCCATCCCGGATACCCGAGTCCGGCGCGACGCGGAAGTCCTCTCCAAGAACCGACGCGGCGCCGAAAGCCACCGTGCCGCTGTCCACATCGATCCAACCGATCTCCTCCCAGCTCTCAGAGTCGGTGGGGGCCTCGATCACCTGCGTCCCTCGGCCTTGCGAACTGTGTACCCGCCATGGAATGACGCCAATCCCAAGAAGTCGCGTACTTGGCGCACCTGCACTTCCCCCAGCCGGCGCACCATGAGCTGCATCGCATCCTCGTCGATCGAAACACTAAGGGAGGCGCCGACGCGTTCCTCCTCGACGACCCGATCCGGGTCCGGACTGAAGTCAGCCGCCGAACGGAGACGCTTGTCACTGACAAGGCACTCGACGCCGGCCACGATGCCAGCTTCGGTGAGAGCTTCGACGACGCGCCCCAGTTGCGACCCAGTGAGCGTCATTCGACACTCCTCTGAGCCCTCATGGCCACCGTAGGCGAGCTCGAAC
>Ga0182030_10016455_pt1 | contig 14404 bp, 9 predicted proteins | sample 812S3MmetaG_FD_121299 | JGI IMG/M metagenome (GOLD analysis project Ga0182030, IMG submission 121299) | Permafrost microbial communities from Stordalen Mire, Sweden - 812S3M metaG (Illumina Assembly) | ecosystem: Environmental > Terrestrial > Soil > Wetlands > Permafrost | place: Sweden...
AGACCGCTATAACGTCATCCATAGCAGGTGGGGGGGAGGGAAATCCCATCTCCTCGCAGTAGTTGTGCAGTGTTGTATAGGATTGCGCTAGGAGGGTGTTTTGTATCATAATTTGGACGGCGAGCAAATGTGGGAGAATTGAGAAAGCAGCGGAAACTATAGGTGGGAGTGTCTCTCGAAGATGATCGTCTGCAACTTTGAAAGCCTGAACTTGTTAGTCTTGGATCTTCGATGAACAGACAGTACTAACATCAGCCGCTCGCGCCAGCTCCTCCTCTGCTTTGGCCAATGCAGCATTTTCACGGTCCGTACGCTTCAGTTTCTTTTGTGCGTGGTTGACTTTGTCAATATACCGTTCCCAATCCAGTCTCTTGTTCTCTCTTTTCTTGATGGTCTTCCGTATGGGTTGTAGGTATTCTTTAGCATCCGTCGCAGGTCGAATAACCCTGGCGTCCATCATGATGACCTCTTCTAACAATTCCGTCTTGAGTTCTGTGTATGCCTCCTTTAATTTGAATGTCCGGTCTAACTGCAGTTGAGGAGTCAGGACTGGGTCATCGCGGTGTCCATCACTGGTGCCAATAATTGGATTGTATAATTCCTCAAAGCCAGAGACACTCCCGAGCTGCGAACCGAGTATTGAAACCCACGCATCTCTCCAGGCTTTCGATGCTTCAATTAACTGTCAATTGTTAACGGATTATCCAGATCGAGAATGGTGTAACCAACTTTTGTGAGCGCTTTATCCGCATCCTCATAATCGTTTAGTAGAACAGAGACTTTGGCATTATCTCCGGGGCCTTTGCTCATGAGCTTGCCAAACTGGCGGTGCATGGAATTCATTGTGGTAGTGGTTCGTATCCGAATGTATTAATGCTGTAGTGACTGGAGTGTGCTGAAGACAGCTGGGGATTTGTCGCGCGATTTTAACCTGTCAAGTGAGCTTAAAGAGAGCGAAACGATAATGAAGACACCAATTGACACATTGAATTATTGGGACAGCCTCGACTGGAATTTTGAATGGTATCAATTAGTTGGTTGATGATGGGTTACTTGCTGCGGCGCAAACATCTTCAAGTGTCCCCTATTAAACAAGGTTGTCAAATCAGGCTGCGCCTAAAATGACATTCGAACGCCACACTCTTCAGCAAGCAGTACGTGATCTGCAGGACATGATTGGATCTTGTGGACAAGAGATAAAATCCGAGAGTTGAGATCCTTCAATTTCTGAATATGAAAGCACCAGAGAATGTTAAGACATCTCTTTTAAAATAGACTATGAATTTCATGATTCTGGGCAAGTCTCTAAAACGGAGACCCCGCGCGGAATCTACCTAGGTACCTAAATACTAGTAGAGTTACACGTGACCGGGTGATTGAATGGCGAATCCAATGATGCGCGTCGCGTTCAATCTTTGCTCCAGACCACTGACGCTCGCAACATTTTGCGCTGATGCCGCCTTGGAACAACGACCTGAGGATTTGGATCGTACTTATGACTCGCACGGTATGAACGACCACGATCTTGTACCTGGCCAGAAAGCAAAATCCCGCTCGCTCAAACAGATCTTCGTTCATCACGATGAATCAAGAGTCGTCCTTAAGTGTTCCTCAGACACAAAATACCGCCCCCGTTCTTGAATTTCGGTGCCTCTATACCCCTGATATTCGACGAAAGCAGAAACGATGGCAGGATGGAAAAGTGAGATTCCATACTTTCAACAAGCGGGTTATGGTCTATGACGAGAGGGCGAATTTCGTGGGCGATACACACTGGCGAGAGGATTCTGAATTCGGAGAGGGCACTGAATTAGAATTGGAGAGAGGAGGAATAATGGTGGATGTGCAGGATTGCATTGGGAAGAGGGACCAGGATCTCACTGAGCTGGTGGACAAAAGAATTAAAGACCGAGAGGAGAGGGCTGCTGCGAAGATTATACAAGCTTCTCCATCGCGACCTCAGACGTCGTCGAACCTCAAGTCGCAGATTGCAACGCCCGCGGATACGCCATACCTGAGACAAAAACCCTTGAATGCGGTGATTGGAACTCCTACTGGCCATTATGGTAGAGCTGCAATTTCGAACCTATCGCCGTTCGAAGAAAGACAACAGAACAACCGCAACGAAATTGCGGAGAGGCCTGCTAAGCGATTGAGGCAAGATGATAAAACCTCGAGCAAGAACGGCTATGCTCAAAATCTTATGGGCGCTACCTTGACATTGTCATCGGCGAGGCCTCCGAGTACCGCTACGATGCGTTATGAGCCGTTCAGGCCCAGTATCCAGAGCAAGCAGGCCAACACAATTGATCTTACCAAGGATGACGAGGAGGATCCAGTGACTATACAGAGTAAAGCTAGCGAAGACAGGACTTCCAGGACAAGCCCGGATGGAGTCCAGAAGAGGAAACCCAAAAGATCCCCTCCTTCTCGTAGTGGCTATGCGAGTAGTCTCACAGGTGCTGCATTAACTCTCACTAGTTCCAACAGCTTCTCGTCGAAGCATCTGGGGGTGGTTACTTATACCAAAGCTCAAGACCATCGATGGGAGGACTCGTCCAGTGCCGCGGAGGAGAGTTTCGTAGAGATTGATTCAGATAAGACAGCTGCAAAGCCGAAGGAAGCTCCTCGCAAGAAGGAAAAGTCACAGGATGCTCCAACCTGCCCGTCTCCTCCTTTGACTCTTGAAAAAGACGAGGCTAAACCAACTTCAGATATTCACAAAAAAATCACTCGGGATCCTTCCGCTTCTCGTGCGTTAGCTAATCAACCATTTTCTACGTTGAGGATCAAGTCTAGAGCACCTCGGCAGATGATGATGCTCATGGCAGTTCCAAGTTCTCGGTACGTAGGTTCATACTTTCCTATAAAAAGATGCCTAAAGTTCACAGTGCGTTTATCCTCACATGGCTAGTGCTAACTTCTTGATCAGACCGCCGGCGCCAAGTAAATCCTCGGAAAGGAGTCAAGGATCATCTAGAACATTACAGCAAAGATCACCCATCAGCCAAGATGCCATACTTCCCGAAATAGCGAAAAAATTGACGGCTTCTCGTGAGAGACAAGATCAAAGTTTACAGAATCCTCTCATCAGTGAGCGACCCAGCATAAATTTAGAGGATCTGTCATCTTCTCCGATTGATAGCGGGATTGATCACCAGACGATTGACAACTTGTTGACTCGCAAAAAAGCGTCTAAAAGGCACATAGAGCATGGGGATGATCCATCTTCCGAACTCACTCTCAATGAGACCGTTAAGTTTCAAGCTGTCGTAGAAGGAAAGAATGCAAATGGCTCGCAGATTTCGACTCGCGAGACAGATCTCCCTTTAGGACAGCATGCCAATCACGGGTTGTCGCACGTAAAGGCATCGAAAAAGATGAGGAAAGCTGATTCATCGATTGAGAGGGAGAGAAGATCAAAGGAAGGGGAAGCAAGTCCAGTGAATGAATCCACATTGGTTGGAGACCGTCGTGAAACACAGCTCCCAGTTCTGCCTCAAGATGCTGCTATCTTGCCCAATAAAATAGCGGCAGATATACCACAGTCTCCTCCCGATTCAACAAGAACAGTGGCCAACACTAGAATGGTAATACCCGAAGTGACAGCTGACCAAGGGGTGGAGCTTCATCCAGCATCAATACCCCTCTCGGCCACGGTCCCAAAGCATGTCAGCAGTGCTATATCTTCAGCGACAGATCATTTCCGAGCCATCCTCAAGTCTTCGGTCTCGCCCTCAGATACAAACAAAACCGAAGAGCCTTCTCTGCCTCTACCTGTCGTTCAAAGGAGAGGTTCGGAACCCCCTCCTGGCTTGCCGGTTGTGGAGAAGTTCGAGCCCGTGTCAAGTGTAATTGCAATAAAAGCATCACCTCAACCTTCTCCTATCATTGGATTGGGCACAGAGAAGGAGCAGTTACTCACTACAAGAGTTGGTATGTGATTCTGCATTCGTGTACATCAAATCTATATTTTAAGCCCTGAGACGCCTCTAACTTCAGTGTCTATAGGTCCAACCAGATTGGCTAATCCTGCAACGCGTGGCCCATCTGTCCAGGTTACAGCAAGGAGGACGGTAGATACGATAGCGATGGCTCCAGAAGTGTCAAGTATGCTTCCTCCGCCACGTAACATTGGTTGGCCCGGGGTAAACCTTACCAACGCTGTTGCCGAGCCAAGAAGAGAACCAGTTGACGAAGCTTCCTGTGGGCCTTGGAGCCGAGAATCCTTCGATTTGTTCGGCTCCTGGCGACCACCAGGAAGAGATTCAGGTGCAAATACCGTGAATGGCTAGTCCCTTGAAACATAAACCACATGTTGATCACTGCTGCGCATTATTGCTTCGTCACTTGTGAAAAAGATTCGTGGTCCTTTTAACCTTTACAAGCATTCAGATCTGGTATATTAACTGTCACCACCTCGCATCCATTCCATGTTCTCAAGATTGACATTACTTCAACTCGACGTCCGTTCTCTATTTTTCGCGATTCCAAATTCTCAGCGTCTCAGGTACAAACAAGCGAGGCATTTTCGCATGTCGAATCCTAGCAAAGGGCATTAAGTTGCTTAGTCATGAGGGCATTAAAAGGGCATTGAGGCGGTGTGGCTCATGTCAAGGGACCACCAGGACCAATTGATTCCAACGACTTCAATTGATTCTGGGATTGATGAGACCCTGCCTCTCATCTGGTATGGTGGTCTGAAGAAACTTCTGACAACTATTTACGTTGCAGCTGTCATACTTTGCCGAAGGCATTCTTGAAGGCAAGTGAAGCAACTCAATGCTTGAGGGCCACCCAAAATAGAATGCGAAGAAGATGAGGGAAAGCAGTTGATCAAACCTACACACGACAAAGGAATCCATCGAGTATCGCAATCCTCATGATGGATTGTTATCCCACGTGTGCTTCGCCTCGATCAATTACGTCGTTGATGCCCTTTGACAGCCACCACTAATGATCCTTTGGCTGCTTTCGGATCGTTTCGTTACTGACGATGCTTGCTCTCGGAGTCTCCATGACACAGCCACAACCCCAATGCCACCAGTGCTGCCACTGCAGATTCGCTAATGCCCGCAAGTCGGTTCGTTTCTTTCGAAGGATCAGCAATGACATCCATCAAACAATCAACATCTTTATTCTTGCAGTATCAAAGACCCAATTTAGAATCTATCCTTGAAGTCGGATATGAACGAACGAGGCGGCTTACGACGAAGGCATATTCGTTTGGGCGTGATTCAAGGCACCTTACCCTTTCTGCGTTCTTTCGCCGGCAGGTAAGACTAATAGTGGCTGATGGATCTCATGGGGCGCATGCCCAGGGCCCTGGTCAATCTGCCTCCTCGAGAGCCCGACCCTGAACGTCAGATACATACAAGGCGACCGCTCGCTGCAAGTCTAAAAGCCTAAGTAATTTCTCTATCAATCAGCCTCCATTTCCTCGTGATCGTTCTATTTCATATAAGTCTAGGTGTCAGGTCGCAATCATCAACACGCTGTCTGTGTTGGTATTTGTCTGACGTCGCGCTCGTTCACAGTTCATCAGTCCAAGTCCTATCACCACTCTAATCCACCTTCTGTCGTTACCTCACGGCCGTTCATCTTTACGACCTATGTCACACCAACCATTAGGCCCGTGGCCTAATGGTCCTCAACCAGCTCTTTCAATCAGAACGCAAGGGAAAGCAATCCCTCCCGAGAAACTACCAAAAGCTGTAAGGCTCTATGGCCGGTATCGATTAGAAGAGGGTCTCGCAGAACGCGAATCTTCGTCTGCTGGTCCCTTCCTCGGCGTACCTGACCGCTCTCCTTCTGCTGCCTCGCATCCATCAACCAGAGCTCGCTCGACTTCGGGATCAACATATGGGGCAGGAGAATCGGTCGTTTCTTTTGGCAACGAAAGCCCCTCATCTGCGGCGGTTCGTACTACTTTCGATGGCAGACAGGTCAAAGAACCACGGAAGAGAAGTAAACTTTCACCCAAGGCGAAGGCAAAGGCAGCCTTGATTCGGCATCTTGGGGCTTGCTTTGATTGTCGAAATCGACGAGTTCCCGTTGGTCTCTCCAAATCCTCCACATCATTGAACACAGACTAATGTTGATCACAGTGCCAATTTGAACACCACGATATAAGCGCCATACACAGGGAATGGCTCGGCAGATCGACTCCCACACAGCTCGCTGTTCAACCAGCGTTATTCAGACCACACTCTCAGTCAGCCCCGCAGCCAATGGAAGATTCGAATCTCACACCTTCACATCCGCCTAGGCATTTCTCCGCAGGCCAAATCCCATCGACCTATAATGTTCCTCAGTATGAAATTCTTGGGCTTGATCGAACTGTGGATCAGCTTCAACGTTTCCCCGGACTTCCACCGCAAGATCCCCAATCGCCAGGAAATACCGATTTTTTCTCTGAGGACCTTCCAAGCACTGATTATGACTTTGCATTGCTTGACCAGCTTGGTCTTTCGGCGAACCCTCCTTCATATCAAAATAGTTCAATGTTTTTGATCGGAATTCATCGTGAAAACATGTGGCGCTGTCAATTTGATAGTGGACTCTGTCCTTTCGCGTTCGTGGATCAAGATGCATTGGAGCGTCATTTCGAAAGTGTCCACTTCCCTTTCACTCGCCTGGATCCAGCTTATCGTTTTGTCTGCTCCGCCTGCCAGACGATCCGTGACTTCATTAACGAAGCATGTCCGTCGTGCTTGGGTCAAGCTTCAGTTGAGCTTCGATTATATGGCAATCGCATTCCGACAGCATCCTTTCCGCGCGTTTCTCCAGATGGTCCGGACCCTTTTGTGGCCGATGCATCATCGTCAACTCCATTATTTGCTTGGACAGCCAATGATGCACAGCAGATGGGTCCAAATTTAGGACATGGTAATAATATGTTCCAGGGTGGTATGAACCAGGGCGGTTACCCATATCAAAACAACAACATGTATCGAAACAATGGCCCAGGAGGGCAGAGTACGCAGCCTAGCACCCCACAATCCGGAGGCTACCAGTATCAAGGAAACAATCTTAATGGTTCACCAGTAGCAAACCCACTCACCATCCGATATTGGCACACAAAAGCCGTTCAGACATTTCGCGATCACAGATTCCTTCTTCTCGCTGTAGTCCTCTTATTCGCACTAACGCTCATTATTGAAACCCGCAACTGGCTTATCACCAAGACCCGCACCTTCCACCCTCAGCCCAATCTTCCATCTATCGGCTTCGCAGGAGTATGGCTTTCTTTCGCGATCTGCCATACCTATTGGTCTACGTCGAAGAAGCCGCCATTTGGAGCCGGTGCAAGAAGCGTGCGTATCTTCCTTCCTACTCAATATTAGAGAATACTAACAAGGGCTCCAGAAAAACGCACAATGCCTCTTCAACGACCTCACGGCCTTTTCCTCTCAGTGTAGGCAGACAGCGCCTACCACCTGCATCCGCAGCGAAATTCTGTTATGACACCGTACGATACCTTGAATCACGAATCTATGCCGTCGATAATGAGGATTGCAACGATCTAACAACGAACGTATTGACGGCCACACTCCTTTACGACTTCTCGCACATTCAATGGAAGAGCATTTCCGGAGCGTCTTTCCATTTGTCATTTAGCATTGGGAATGGATGGGGGTTTTGTGCCTAGATCTCTTTAGTTGGCGTCGTCACGTGTATATCAATGACCTAAAAATCTGTGGGGAGGGGAACATTGAAGTTAGGGGACGCCCAGTTTCTCTGTCAGTTGGAACCCGAAGTCTTTATGTTTAGGTTGTAGTACTATGGTCGTGATATTTTTTCTATTTTGAGAGAAAATCATCTTCATCGGTATGTGAATGAGTCACATACAGAACACCGAACCCCCTGTGTCATCGGTCAAAAATAAAACTAGCAAATGTATATATCGTGCGGGAGGCCTCCCGTATCTGAGACGGAATCCAAGCTACGTTACGATGCATTGATCAATCAAATGCGTCAATTGATACTGTACTTTTGAGAGTGACCCGAAGTGCTTGAGACCTGGGGGAGTCATCTTTGAATGAGAGACTATGCCTTAAAGAGCTCACCTAGCGTGTTCTTGATGCAGTGACCTGGAATGGTGGGCAGTGCAAGTAATTGAAGCCAACCAAAGCCTGTGAAATTTATGCGGCCTTGTTGACCCGCTGTGGGCGCTGGAGATGACCGCTGCTGACTGCGCCCTAAGATTGGCCAACGCTTCTCCCTCCAGCCTTTCCCCAAAATGGACCGGCGAGTGAACCTTGCAAAAATGTGAATGCGCCTGGGTGAACTCTCACCTTCTGCTGTATCTTAAGGGCAACAATTCCCCCGAGGCTTCTATTTCCTCTTCTTCTCCGTAAGAATCATACTTTCTACACTCCTCGTCGCTAGTTTTGACAGCTCTCGACGCAGTTGAGTCAATCGTATCTCACATCTCGCCCACCACGAAACTAAAGTTCAATACCCCCACTAATAAACCAACAAGGCTGCCACGAGCAAAATCTCGAAATGGCGTCTACCAACCGATCTTTCACTTCTTTCACCATCACCCAGCCTTTCCTGGGTGCCCCTCTTCAATTCCAACCAGCTCTTGGTTCGCAAGAGTTGGAGGATTTGATTGATGCATTCGTCACTGGTTCTGCCTCCAAGCAGGACAAATTGTCTGAAGTCACCATAGACTTTTACACAAACGCAACCGTCGACCTCAACACGGGTGCTCTCGTACGACGATACGATGTAGCCCTCTCCTCCCCATGGCATGCTTTCGAGCAGAGCCCTCTCCAATCGCAATCATCCGGTTTCAGCCCTCCAATGTTCACGCCATCTCCTGCTTCGTCGGCAACCTTCGGTGACTCGAGCTACGGATCCATCAGCATGACCCCACCAAACCAAAATCGAGGACCGCGCCCATCGAAGAAAGCGAAGAAGGATACGAAGAAGACGGCGGAAATCAGACTTCCTGGTTTCTCCATCATGACGAAGGACGGTGTCGATGTCACAAGCACGGCGGGTCGGGGGACGAAGACCAAGGAGCAGAGGGAACACGCACACTTGATGAGAATCATGAAGGCCTGCGACGCTTGCAAAAAGAAGAAGATCCGGTGCGATCCTTCCCATCGGCGATCACATAACGATATGTCAAGAACATCAACGTCAACCACGAAGTCCTCTTCGAGCAACGATCCAAGTCCCACCTCCTCGCTTCCTTCGTTGTCTCGCGAAACAACATACAATTCTCAGGAAAGCTTACCTTCATTTGGCACAAACGCAATCGATGACTTTGTGCTCTTTCCAGAAGACGCATGGAATCCAGCAGACATATCACTCTCGGGTCTTGACCAAGGCTGTGACCTAAGTCAATTCAACTTCGATATCAACGATATGGGTCTCAACGACTATGCCACAACTAGCGCAGGCCAATCCTTCGACTTCTCATTTGATCAGCCAATGGACTTCGAACAATCAAACTACGACCCAGTAATGATGGATCAATATGGCCTAGATCAATGGGCAAGTCCAATTGGTGACCAACAGGTTCCACACACACGACCACACCACTCACTCTCCTCGCAAGATTCTGGACAACTAGATTCTAGCTTCTTTGAAAGCTCACCGGATGGCTCTCTGAGCTATTCAGAGCTATTCCAGGAGAGCCCCGTATCGACTACTGCCCCAGCGACTGGCTATGCTAATGACCGGAGCCTACATGACCAAACCTCGTCTGCAAATTTCTCAGATCAAGCCAACCAAAACCTCTCCGGACAAGCTGTCTCAAGGAACAGGAAGCAACGTCGTGCGCTGAACCGGCTCAATACTGAAGCAATCCAGCGATTTGTCGATTCTATTCCATCACTTGATGCGAGGGAATCCCCAAGAATTATATCTTCCGACCAACAGAATGCTGCCCCCGGATGCCAACCACTACTCGGCGATTCTCAATTGGATGGCCACGGAGGAAGCTCGTCCCTAGGTCTAGACGCAAGCTTTGCGGACATGTCGGGCATCGAGGCTCTAGTGAACGGCTCACTTGAGTCATTCAAATCACTCCCCGAATACTCCAACTTGTCGGCTGATCTTCAGCCACTCAGCACCATGATGGCTAAGATCAGATATGTCCAGGCCAATGGCCATACAGCGATTCTCACCGAGGATATTGCCTCTGCGCTTCAGACCCTAACCACCCAACTCCAGGTACTCTCTTTTGATGCAAACGCGGGATCATCTGGAGCACAGCGTTGCAATAAATTGGACCCGGACTTCCATCCAGACTACCTTCGAGATTGCCAGGTCAATGCAAGACGACTTGTCCGGTCACTATGTGCGAGGATTGCCGGACTGGAGAACCAAATCTCATCCCATGCTACTGGCAACTCCACTGTGCTCTCTTCTGGCAGGAATCTCCAACTACTTGTTCCGCCATTTGAAAGTCACAGTCCCGATAGATACAGTGACTCTGGTAATGACAGTGAGCTGATACGAAGTGCGAGCAGCTCATCATATGAGAGTACTGTACAGTCATCGATAGAAGGTGGCAGTTCTCGATATGGTGTTATTCTGCAGGAAGATGGCGGCAAAGCGCTACTCGACGCGGTAGACTACTACGACGAGGCATTCGAATCCGGCGCTGGCTCTAATATTATTGGAACTATAGCGATACGCAAAGCTCCTCGCCACCTCCTGGTGGCGAAAACAATGCAACACAACTCCGATCTAGAAGTTTGGTCGTCAGTTCCCTCGAACCCCAATCAGCTAATCCCCGCCCCTGTGTCGCCCCCGACAACCCCCCAGGATCTAATTAGCAGTTCGTCCACTGGACAAAATGATCGACACGATCTTCATAGAAGGACCTCTGAACAAATTGCTCCCAATGACTTCCAGGAAGATCAGCGAGCTACCGCTGCGACCATCAGCCTCTTGGAGCAACATGTTGCCCAACATCCTGGTACCAATTCGCTGTACGAGAACTTCTCCGGAAGTCGTTTAGCATCTAGTCTTGATTTCCTACATGTTCGATCAACGGGTAGTTCCCAGGAGACCTCACTCCCTCAAACCAGTGAAACTTCCTTACGGGGTGCGATTCCTCGAATTGATCTTGAGCTGTATGGAGCATACTACAATGCTGATGGCCCAGCTACGGCTCTTCAACTTCCTGCCGGTGGCTATGACGTGAAATACAGCATGCTCGTAGTCCTTGCAATTAGTGCTTCGCTCTTCCTTCTGAATGTATGTTCCCCCTACTACAAAGGCATGTGGCCCTGAAATCAATACTAACCCCTTATAGGTTGTTCAGACAAGCTTCAATCAATGGATCGACGCCACCCTCCTAACGTTCCTTCCGAAGCTCCTCCTATGTTGCCTTCTTGTCGCGCAACCCCCTTCCGCTATGCGGAAGCACGTCAAAGGACTTGGTCTTTTCGCGCCAATGGCTGCGGTGGCCTCGCTGTTACAGTCTTCAAATCAATCGTCGAGCATCTTGAGCGTACGTCCCCCCTATCCAACCCCCAACTCAAGTCACGCGCTAATGTCATCCTAGTCATCTCGAAGTAGCTTATCAAAATCTTTCCGATTAAGAACAGAAGTAGCGTATTGGTTAGAAACATTGTCGCCCACTACGATGGTTGTGTGATGTGATTGGATTTGTGAAAGAAGAGTGAAGGTGTATGCTGGTTGATGGTGATATATGGGATAAAATGGCAACGAGGCGGATGGATATCAAAACCTGTATTACTAGGTACTGCTGATGTGATATAGCAACATATCATTCAGCGACCCACAACTATTTTCTCTCGGATCTGGTGAATCTATGATGTGCAACGCACATCATTTTTGTCGCCGAGGGTGAATGTCTCTGGAGAGATGCATCAAGTGATGTATTTACCTAAACCCAATTACAACCAGACTGACAAAGACCCCCCACGCACAATTCACTTGTTTCTTGCCAGCATTGGTGATAGGTTCTTCAACGCTGCGTAATGGAAGACCATGGAATGTCACTTTGATATGGAGAATAGGATGAACAAAGCCCCGATGCTAGGAAAAGTTGAGGTATATTCTAGCTCTGCGAGTTGGGTCTTTTTTTCTTGGGCAGGGATGGTGATGTTTTAGTGAGCGAGGGTAGACAGGACTATGTCCAAGTAGATGCGATGGAGATATTACAACAGACCCATTTAATTTTTGAGCCGAGATGGATTGAGATATGGTGAGGAAGTGGGCATATTAAGTGATGCATTCATCTTGAAAAGAAGGTCATCTCCCCCTATCCCACCGGTTCATTATGCCTTGGTATTCAGCTGTCACTATTGTAGGATCCTTATTTATCCTTTCTCATCAACACTCTGCAGATCTGATACCGCGATCGAGCTTTTGACCTGATTCGATTCCAATGTTCGCAGCTTGAAGTGTTTTTATCATTAGTTCATTTGAATATACATGAATAGTGGCTGTTTTGAGGTAGATTCAAATATGTAACGTTTATCCCTGTGGAGCGGAAAATCCTATGTGCCGGAAAAAATGATAGATACTTTAATTTTTAAGCATCTTAAGATCTGTATATATTTTAATACCTTATACTTTTTTTATAAGTTCTATTTTATAGTTACTTTTAGATATTCTATTTCTTTTTTTTTACTAAAAAAATTATATTTGTATTATTAATTTTGTATCTAATTATTAAAAAGAAGTTTTTTTATCATAGACTTATCACCAAGTTTTTATTATCTTTAATATATATATATAAAGAAATTATATCTAAGCTTTTAGATTTTGTTATTATATAAATTTTTATTTTTAATTTTATAGCTACTATAGTATACAAATTTGTATAAAATTATTATATTGATTAGTATCTTGTATTAAAGAGACTAATAATATTTGGACTAGAGCAAAACAATTCTGTATGTACTATAATATTTACCTTGTAATTGAGTTTATAAAGTCTTAGGCATAAAGGCCAACGGTGGCTGGAAGTACTGTGGTGTCTAATGCGTCACATCCAGCTTAGTAAAGACTTGGTGTAGTTGTTTCAGGACGAAGATCGCAAACGAACTCTTGAACATAACAGACCCTATATCCAAATTTGTATTTAAGCCAGTCTCGAAACTATTATCTCGCATTTGCCAAAATCTCGCATGCTAGAGATCCCTAAGCACACACTGCTAAGTGACGGCTAGGCCGGCTCGTACCATGCCTACTACCCTCGAGCTAGATCGCCGGAAACCTATCAGATACGAGTCGGCACTTAAGAAAGATGCGAGCTTGAAAAGATAATTGTACAAATTAAGGAGGACCTCCAAGAACTGATGGAAGAGCTAGTGAACCACGACTTTGTCACTTTTGCTGTTCTGCGCACGGGCAACAGACCCTCTGCCAGAAAGCTAACTCTAACTCTAAAATGCCTCAGGGGCCAGCAGCTTTTACACTACTTATTCTGCCGGTTTGGAATGTATTTCTATTGTGGCGCTTGTCGTTCTCAAACGAGCATGAACGTCATCCGCCCCTTCTTACCAGCCTCAAGTAGCTCCATTGCCTCACCTCTCATCAATTTGCTATGTACGTATGGTGTTCCTATCAACTCATAATAGCCATCCCCAGCTTTATCATCATTGTCAGGTGACCTGTCCCTATCATTTATGGGCCTCAGTACAAACGGAACGTCACCCCCAAACAACACAGCAATAACGTCGCCCACTTGACTGCGGCTTGGCAGCATGGCCATTGTGCCTTCTCCTACAATTCCAAATGTCCAGTTCTTGACATTACTCGTGACCAACTCATCGATACTGTCCAGCTTTGCATGCAGATCAGCCCACTTTGCACCTTCGGTTTTGATGCGTCCAGACCAGACGAGGTACTTCTCAAAAAGGACGCGTTGCCAATTTACTCCATCCATTCTTGGCGGCGATCGAGCACGCCCTTTTAAAATCGTCCAGAAAAAATCAGCCAGTGGAGGTAGTCCGTCAGGATCATCCGCATTTGTGAGATTATGGGAGGCGAACTTGCTCTCCCAGCTTAGGACTGTCGCTTTCCAATCCTGACTGTCGTTGTCGAAGGCCGTTGAGAGCACGGGCTCAAACGCTTCAAGAACTGCTCCACAGTGGATACCATCTAGCACAAGGACTCTGTCTTGCGCTTGTTCGGTGGTGACGTTGTAAGTGTTCGATAGAGGAAATCCGCTCTTTTTCCCGAACGAGTCTTTGCCACGAAGAAACATTTGGTTGCCGGCCCACGTCAATCGGCTGCCACGCCCATTGATTCTATCATCACTGTTTATATTGTCACCGCGAACCTGAGGAATAGTGATTCCAGATGATTTAAACGATTGTTGCTGGGCGCTCACGTCGATCAGCGGTCGAGAGTCAGAAGTAAGCGTTAAATGAGCCCAGTTGGGACACCACGAAGGTAGACC
>Ga0182030_10016456_pt1 | contig 14404 bp, 12 predicted proteins | sample 812S3MmetaG_FD_121299 | JGI IMG/M metagenome (GOLD analysis project Ga0182030, IMG submission 121299) | Permafrost microbial communities from Stordalen Mire, Sweden - 812S3M metaG (Illumina Assembly) | ecosystem: Environmental > Terrestrial > Soil > Wetlands > Permafrost | place: Sweden...
GAAGGTTTGAAATCAGATTATTGCTACAGTATGATTGCTGATTCAGATAATAACATCTGGGTAGGTCACCAGATGGGCTTAAGCAAGATCAACACTCAAACTGGAAATATCGTTGTGTTTAGTCATGAATCAGGTATCAACAGCAATTGTAATTATAATGCAGCTACCCTGATAACTAAAAACACGTTTGGATTTGGTACAAGCAACGGTCTGATAGAGTTCAATTCCGAATTATATAACAAACACCAGCAGCCACCGGTTCCGAATATACTGTCAATAGAAGTGTCCGGTAAAGAGGTTGATAAGACAAAGGACATTCACCTCGCTTATGGCCGTTATTCCTTGCGATTTGATTTTGTGGGACTGAATTTCAGTTCGCCAAACAGTGTGAAATATCAGTATAAGATAGAAGGATGGGAAGATAAATGGTCTGATTTGTCTTCAAAAAACAGCGCGTATTACCCACGTGTTGAAGATGGTAAGTATACATTCCTGTTAAGAACATATAATGCTGAAGGTTTATATAATAAAGATCCGCTCAAAGTAAAGATTAGTATTAATGCCCCCTTCTGGAAAACATGGTGGTTTAATGTGCTGTCTTTCGTTTTTGTAATATTAGTTTTCTTTTCTATCATCTTTATTCGTGAACGACGTCAGATCGTCTTTCAAAAGTATTTGCAGAAATTATTAGATGAGCGCACAGCAGAGGTTGTTCGTCAGAAAGGAGAAATAGAATTGAAAAACCGCGATATAACTGATAGTATCAATTATGCAAAAAGGATTCAGTCCAGTATTATGCCTTCAGTAGACAGATTGAATAATTATTTTCCGGAAAGTTTTATTTATTATTTGCCCCGTGATATCGTCAGCGGCGATTTCTATTGGTTTGATCAGCTTGAGAACGGGAAAGTGATTCTGGTTTGCGCTGATTCCACCGGACATGGAGTACCGGGCGCTTTCATGTCAATGATTGGCGTGACACTGATAAAGGATATTTGTTCCAGAACTTTCGGATTAACCCCTTCTTCTGCTTTAACCAAATTAGATAATAACCTGATGAATATCCTTTCTGAAAATAACGATGCAGATCCATCTTTTGATGGTATGGATGTTATTTTTTGTGAGTTTGACGTTGAAAAAAAGATTTTGAAATTCGCTTCTGCCATGCGCCCTGTGATTATTATGCAAAATGGTCACTTAATATATATTGAAGGAAGCAAGCACACCATCAGCGGATGTAATCCATGCATCGACAAGGTATTTACACAACATGAAATTCAATTGAACCAGGGTGATATCATTTATATGTTCACTGACGGATATTCCGATCAGTTTGGCGGCGAAAAAGAAAAGAAATTTAAAATAAGCCAGATCAAAACTATGTTAAACCGGATATATCACCTACCTCTTAAAGAACAATTGACGGTTGTTGAGAAAAGCTTTAACGACTGGAAAACTTCATATGATCAAGTGGATGATGTATTGTTTATAGGAATAAAAATATGAGGTTCCATAATTATTTTTGTCTTAGAAAAATCCTTATTGGAACACCTGTAAAATCAAATTCTTCCCTCAATTTATTTTCCAGATATCTCTTGTAAGCTTCCTGAACATATTGCGGGTGATTGCAGAAAAAAGCAAATGAGGGTGAATTGGTGGGTAGTTGGGTTGCATATTTAATCTTTACGTATTTACCCTTCACAGATGGCGGCTCATGTTCCCCTATTGTTTTCTGAAGGAACTCATTTAATTTGGAAGTGGTTATTTTCTTTTTACTGTTTTCAAAAACTTTGACAGCTTCTTCAATAACCTTAAAAATACGTTGTTTGGTAAGAGCCGAGATAAAAACGATCGGCACATCGTTAAATGGTTCCAGTTTGTGTCTGATCAGATCTTCATATTCCTTCGTCGTTTTGTTGTCTTTTTCCACCAAATCCCATTTGTTGACTAATATAACAATCCCTTTGCTGTTTTTCACGATGAGACTAAAGATACTCATGTCCTGGGCTTCAATTCCCTGAGTTGCGTCAAGCATAAGCAGACACACGTTGGCTGATTCGATTGCTTTGACAGAACGCATTACTGAGTAAAACTCAATGTTATCCATTGTCTTACCTTTCTTTCTCAATCCGGCAGTATCAATAAGATAAAAATCATGGTTGAATTTATTGTATCGTGTATGAATGGTATCACGGGTTGTTCCGGCAACGGGAGTAACAATATTCCTTTCTTCGCCGATGAGCACATTAATAAAAGATGATTTGCCTACATTGGGTCTGCCAACGATGGCAAATTTAGGAATGTCAATGATCTCCTCTTCTTTTGTGCCGGGAAGCGCTTTCACAACTGCATCTAAAAGTTCTCCGGTACCACTGCCGCTAATAGATGATATGCAGAAAATCTCCTTGTACCCCAGGTTGTAGAATTCGTTGGATTCATAATACCTGTTGGTATTGTCAACCTTATTGATGGTAAGAAAAACCTTTTTTTTTGCTTTTCGCAGAATATGAGCTACTGCATCATCCAAATCTGTAATACCACCGGTCACATCAACAAGAAAAATAATTAAATCGGCTTCTTCAATAGCCAGCTTTACTTGTTTTCTGATTTCTTCTTCAAATATATCATCGGAATTAGCAACATAACCACCTGTGTCTATAACCGAGAACTCACGCCCATTCCACTCTGTCCTTCCGTAATGACGGTCACGCGTAACACCACTGATTTCATCAACAATGGCATCCCTTCCTCCTATCAGACGATTGAATAACGTTGATTTCCCTACATTCGGTCGCCCTACTATTGCCACTAAATTACCCATAATTATTTGTTATGAATGTAAAGATACGTTAAATTAATGAATCAGGTCTTACGTTAAATTAAAGCAATCCTGCTGCTTTTTTATATCTGACTACTGCAACCAGATAGTTGTAGATTGAATTCAGGTAATTGGTTTGTGTTTGTTGCAGGGAATAAAAAGTTAATGTCAGATCACTTTGCTTGATCACACCATTTCTAAACCGTTCCGTGTCTATTTTGTACAGGTCTTCAATTAACTCCAGATTTTTTTTCTGATAGGTCAGGTCACTTAAGGCATTGTCTAAAGCGGTTTTCGTACTTAGAACCTCCTGCCTGAAATCGCGGCTTAACTTGTTATAGTTAAACTCAGATAATTCAGTCCTCAACTTAAATTCCTGTCTTGTCTTTTCTTTCAGTCCGCCATCAAAAATAGGAAAACTTGCTTTTACCCCGAGATAATTAAAAGGATACAGGTTTGTTGAGGAAAAGGGGGTGAAATTTTTATTCATATACTGAAGAAAATAACTGCCATAAACACTGAGGGTTGGCAAATAAGATAAGTTTTGCTTCTGTATATTCAATTGGTAAATGGTTGCCTGTATCTTTTCCTGTGCAAGTTCTGTTCTTTTTATTTCTTCATTTTCAGGAGTGTTCATACTGAACTGTTTAATCAGGTCCGTTATTTTATCTGTCAGCTCAGGATTTTGAATCGAATCATCAGAGATTTTGTATACAAGGTCGTTCAGTGAAAGATCATAATTTCTCCTGTTCTCTTCATCTGTCGCTCGTGCATTTTCCAAATCAATTTTGTAACGTTGAACGTCGTAAGAAGTAGCTTGTGCCATGTCATACTGATCTTTGGTTACCTGACAAACTTCTTCTGCCCGTTTCATATTCTCCGATGACAGTTGTACTTTCTCTTTCCATAAAAGAGCCGTAAAATAGGCCTCATTAACTTCCTGTTTAATGGTAGTTTCCATCAATTTTTCATTGAGTTGCTGGTATTCAGATTGCACTTCCGTTATTTTCCGATCTGAAAGATTACCGGGATTAAAAATTGTTTGGTTCAGGTTAAACCCCCATAGGGTGTTGTACTTTGTTCCAAACATAATGTATTTATCAGGAGCATTGGGCGCACCAAAAACACTTCCCGGAAGTATGTTGGTTTGAAGTTGACTGTTGTATCGCAGATCAAGATCAGAACTAACCTGTGGCAAACTCCGCGTGTTTACCTTTTTAATTTCATTCTCAGAAATCCGCGTGTTTACTTTCTGTATTTTTAAATCATACCGGTTGACCAATGAACGTTGAATAGCATCATTCAGCGATAATAAAGTTTGGTTACTCTGCGCCCGGATAAAAGAAAAATCTGAAAGAAAAAGGAATAATATTAAAATTATTTTTTCCATATTAATTATTTTTATCCTCTGAATACTTGTGCGGGTTCTAATTTTACAATTCTTCTGATTGCAAATGAACTTCCAAGCAAAGCAATCAATATAATGACTACAAAAAATACGACCCGCAGCCAGAAAGGATAGTCAAAAAAAGTACCTGCTTTGGCAAGCCCATTCCTGAATCCTTCCACCAACAGGGTACCTATAGCATAACCCACGATACCAAAGATTAAAGCCTGTGTTATAATCAAATTACTGATATACCTGTTGGTAGCACCCATGGCTTTTAAAGTGCCATAATCTTTGATACGGTCAATGGTTGATGAATAAAGCGTTAAGCCTATAATAATAAAACCGACAATGAGGGCAAACAATATCAATGTCCCAAATGAAATAGCGATACCTGAACTTTTTAACACCGTTATGATAGTTGATTTGGTAAAGTCATAGCTGTTCCATGCTTTCACGCCGTTAATATTTCGGTTAATCCTGTTTATTACTTTGAGCTCCTCTTCTTTATTTTTTACTTTTACCAGAAAGGCGCTGGCTTTTTTTACAGAAACATTGCCTAGGTATCGGGCACGTTCAATGGTTGTAAACGTGTAAACACCACCACCAAATGCCCGTACTCCTTTTGTTAATCCTGCATTAAATACTTTTTTACCATTTACTTCAAAATACTGGTTGAGTTCCAATCCCCCTAGTGCTTTCCTGTCAAAATAGTCGGTAATAATCGCGTTGTCTTGAACCATTACATCTTTCTTCCCTACACTAAGGTTCCATGGACCACCTGCGAAATCAGGAGCCTGAACACCAATCAGGGTAATACCGGCGGAAGTGCCATCCTCAAACTTGGCAGCACCTGCTACCAGCACCAATGGATATACTTTATCCACTCCTTCAATGCTTGAAAGTTCATTGCCTACCCTGGTATCCAACAGCATCAGAGCATTTACATTGGTCGTTTTATTGTCAACCACCCACACGTATTCAGAATTGTTTCTGACAATACTTGACATGGCATTGATGAGAAAAATGAAAATACCACATTGCTGCCCGATGAGAAACACCGACATGATAGTTCCTGCTAAGGCGCCAATTGATTTTGGTTTATCGTACTTTATAAATAACCATGCTATTTTGATCATACCGGCTGATTATTTTACTTGAATCACGCACTCAACCCTGCTGCCAATCAGCACATCAGAACCATTGTCAAGCAATACACGAACCTCCCTGACTCTTCTGTCTTCCATATTGGTAGCGTCATCAGAAAAAAGCGATTTCTTCCTCAGGTAAGGAGACGTAAGATAAATCTTTCCTGTGGCCAGTGTATCAAGAGCGCCTTGCGGGCGGATATAAGCCTTCATCCCATTCTTTACTTTTGCCGAGAATAACTCATCAACTTCGGTAATAGCAACAAGAGGACCTTCTGGCGCAAAGTCACCAATAGACTGGGTAGATGAAATATTATTGCCTACCTTAACATCAACAGAAAGAATTTTTCCATTAGCCGGAGCTTTTATTTGTTTTCTTTCAATCACTTTTTCATAATATTCAATGTCGGCCTGTAATTCATTTACCTTCGCATCCTGTTGCTTCAGAACAGCTTCAGCTGCAAGTTCATCATTGTTTAACGACTCGTAACTAAACCTGCTGTCGTCCAATACTTGCTGCGTTACAGCACCTGCTTTTAGCAGGTTGACATTCCTGTTATAAGTAACCTGAGCATTTTCAAGTTTGTCTTTTAATGAAGCCATCTGGGCTTTCGCTACATTAATGGCAGCCTGCTGGGTTCCTAATTTCGATTTTGCCTGATTTAATTGTGCTTTTTCGACATCACAGCTTAGTTCAATAATAATGCTATTTACCTTCACATCCGTGTTAATGTCGTAATTGATTTTACTTACGATTCCTCCAACTTCAGAATATAAAGAAACAATGCGGGACAATGGTTCAATAGATGCCACTCCTACAATTTGTTTCACACCGGTACTCTTTTCATCGATTTGTTTAATAGCTTTGTCAGCCTTTTCTTTTCCCGATCCTCCGCATGAAGTAATAAAAACAGATAATATAAATACTTTCAGTATCAGTAAATGCTTATTATTTTTCATTCGCTTAAATTTTAATTTTTAATGTCTCCCGAAGACCCTGATCTGCCCATGAAGTCAGTGTTTGGATCAAATAATGTTTCGTTTATGTCTTGCGAAGCCAGATAAAGCGGAGTTTACTTTTCGTAAATGAGCATTTATCTGGCAAGCGTAATGCAGAAAACGGACATTATGGACAAACACTATTTAGATGAATCTTCAGCTTCTGTTACGTTTCCATTATTTACTTCAATAATCCGGTGAGCAAATTCACGCAAACGCGGATCGTGAGTTACAACAGCCACTGCCTTACCTTTATCAGCCAAAGAACGGAGCTCTTTCATGATTACCTGCATAGAATCTTTATCAAGTGCAGCTGTAGGCTCATCACAAAGAATTAATTTAGGATCAGAAACCAAAGCCCTCGCGATAGCCACTCTTTGCTGTTGTCCACCTGATAATTGCTTGGGCAGACTTTTACCGCGATCATTCATGTCAACCAAATGCAATGCGTCTTCAACCTTGAGCTGAGCTTCTTTTTTATTCATACCTTTCAGTTGCAAGGGCATCATCACATTCTGCCATGCATTTAGCGGAGCTAAAAGATTGAAATTCTGAAATACAAATCCAATATTATTCAACCTCAGATTTGCCAGATCAGTTTGATTCAGATCATTCACGAATACATCATTTACCCAAAGCTTCCCGGTAGTAGGATAAATAACACAACCAAGTAAAGAAATCAGTGTTGTTTTACCCGATCCGGAAGGCCCAATAACCAACAAAAGCTCCCCTTGATTTAAAATTAAATCCGTCTCATTAAGAGCAATAATGCGCTGATCACCGACCTTATACTCCTTTGACACACCCTCTAATCTGGCTATCATTTTTACTTTACTTTTGTTTAAACTGTAAATATAGTAAACTAAGTTGACTAAATATTAAACAAATGATTTATATTTATGTTTAATATTTTTTAAATATAACCGAAATAAAAAAAGCCCGAAAACGAAAACTTTAGTTTTTAATTCATCTGAATAATTGTTTATCTTTGATATCGTCTAAAAATCATATTTATGAAAGAATCCCGAAGAGACTTCATTAAAACAGTTACAGCAGGTAGTGTTGCTGCCATTGCACAACCGGATGGACTGTTCAGGGATAAAAAAACTGAGATCAGATCATCTTCATCTGTTACACCCAATGAACCAAAAAATAAATTTAATATCATTTGGATAACCTGTGATGAAATGAATACAAAGGCGATGAGTGTTTATGGGAATTCTTTCACTAAAATGCCTGCGGCAGAACAATTGGGTAAAGAAGGTACGATGTTCAATTACTCTTATGTTCAAATGCCGAAATCTGTTCCTTCTCGTTGTAGCATGATCACCGGTCGCTATCCTCATTGTGAAGGTCACCGGACATTAACGGGTAAATTAGATTGTGAACCATTTCAGTATGGTAAAAATGACGATTTTACCTTAACGGAAAAAGAACCCAATCTTGTAAAATATTTAAAGGACAGGGGCTATAAGACTTGTTTGCTGGGGAAAAATCACCTTGTTGACTGGACACTGCATAAAAAATGGTTTGATAAAACATCTGAATGGGACAGTCCCGAGTGGAAAAACAGGACAGACCCTTACACAAGAGATGTGAGTGATAAAATGAAAAGAGCAGACTTTAACGGCAGAATAAAAGAAGATTATGATTATAATTTGCTGGAGGATTCTCTTTGCGTGAAGTGGTCGAAAGATTTCTTACGTGAAAATAAAGACAACCCTTTTCTTGCTTTGATAGATATTGGATTACCACATCCGCCCTACGCGGAATATACTAAAATGCCTTCTTACCAGATACAGCTGGAGGATATCCCCGTTCCCCCGTACCAGCCTTTAGATAAAGTACCCAGCGTGGAACAATGTAAACGTAAAAGTTATGATCTGGAGAATCTGGCTGAAATAGATAGAAAGCGTATCCGTCGGGCTTATTACACCATGTGTGAATTTGCCGATTCAAAAGTAAAAGAGATAATAGATGAAGTTGATCAGCTGGGATTAAAAGAAAAAACACTGATCATCTATAGTGCCGATCATGGAGATTCAAACGGGGAAAGAAACTGTTATGAAAAATGGGATACTTTCTTTTATGATGACATAACGAAGGTTCCATTGATCATGCGGTTACCAGGAGTATTTCCACCAGAGAAAAAGATTAATAACCTTGTTGAATTTGTTGACATAGTACCTACCATCTTTGAAATGCTGGGTTGCGAGATCCCCTTATGGGTTCAGGGCAAATCTTTGCTTTCCCTTGTCCAGGGCAAAACAGCTAAGCACAAGGATGCAGTGTTTAGCCAGGGTGGTGTTGAAAAAGAGGCTACATTCAGACCCGATCTCAGTATTAAGACACCCAAACAAAAGGTTGTTATTGATTTTCCAGAGAGTATGATTCGTTCTCAAATGGTTCGGACTGACAAATACAAGTATGTCTATAGATTAGAGGGTGATTGTGAATTGTATGACATGATAAGTGATCCGGGTGAACAAACGAATCTTGTAAACAATGCATCATATCTAAGTATTATATCTGATTTAAAGGACAGGATGCTTCGTTTTACAATTGAAACGGAAACTAATTATCCTCTGATAGACAAACTGAATTGTTAAATCACGGTTCATGTTACCGGATTAGGAATGATACTCCCATCGCGGACTAAAAAGTGGGAATATATTTGAAAAAATTGTATTATCTCTTTAAATACACCCATCCCTTATAATCTTTATTATCTCCAGAATAACTTTTCTCCGGGAGATATTGATGCATTGTTTTCAGGAAAGAAGAATCATATAGTGATTTATTTCAATTCTATGCCTGTCTTTTGAATTTCATAAGCAAAAGGATTCTGATTATTAAAATCTTCCTCCAAAATTGGATGTGGCTCTATTCTTAAATCAATTGTTCTTCTTAAACGCATTAGTTGCATTTGGACAGAAAAAAAATCATCCATCTTTCCAATAACAATAGCAATATCTATATCACTATCATTTTGCTCATTCCCTTTTGCATATGAACCAAATAAATAAGCCTTCTTTAGTTCCAGATTTTCTGGAATCCTTTGAATATAAAGTTTTGCAGTATCTATAATAGACTGATTAACCATAGTCTTAATGTTTCTATTTTAGTAATCCATTCATTTGAAAAGTCAATTGTACAAAGTTTGTTGAAATTATGCTTATAATCATCATAACGTGCATTTAAATTAAAGGTTGTAATTTCATCTAACCATTCATCATACCCTACAGGAAGTTCTAAATCAATCTTTTTAGCCAATCTCAGTAAATCATGTGAAAACAATGGATGTTGATGTAATTTTTTCACATATAGAGCTTTGAGTAACTTCTCAATAACTAAATGTCCCATGAATAAAGCCCATGAATACTCTTTGGTTTTTATTAAATTCTGCATGGTGGCATAATTCTGTTCAGAAGATTCACGCCAATGATGAATTATTGTATCAATATTTTTTATTTTGTCTTCCATAATTAATCCAAAAATACAAAAAAATAAATTATAAATTTTTTCATCACATTTTCGGGCAATGGAGTTCCCCTTTTTACTACAGCGTAAAACACTAATTTACAATTTACTATCATAAAAACAAGCATATTTGCATTTGAAAAAATAGTTTTATCTCTTTAAATACACCCATCCCTTATAATCTTTATTGTCTCCGGAGTAACTAAAAATATACCAATACATTTCTTCGTCTAAAGTCTTACCATCATTAGATTGACTACCCCAGTTATTTTGGTAATTATTGGTACTGAACACGAGCATTTCATTGCTGTCAAAAATTTTTAACGAACAAAAATTCTTTTGGTTAAAATTGAACCCCTGTAATTATCATTAATTAATGACTGTGATACTGTCAAAAATTAATGAAAAAAAGTAGATTTTAGTTAAAATTATATCCAAAACCAAAAGTTATATTGTAATTATCTATAAATCTTGATTTAAATAATAAAACCTCGTAAAATTAAAGGGGAAGTTGTGTCCTCTTATTTTAAAAATGCCTATTATTTTTAAATTTCTTGCACTCTGTTAATAAAATAATGTCTATTTTTGTTAAAAGCATCGTTCTAACAAGTCAAGAAATTTTTTTGCAGAGAAAATTTTAAAAAAAGATGCGTTTCCTTGCTGATACTATTTAAGCTATTTTCATCATATGGATTTCTAAATTTCTAAAATATAATTATAGACTTAAAATTTTTTATTATTTCAAAAAAGATTTATCAGGTAAAGATAACATTAATTGGGTCCAGTCCCAAAATATTTAGAAAAATATTAGTAGATGCGAGTACCTTGCTTGTTGATTTTCATAAAATAATTCAAACAACGATGGGGTGGACGAATTCTCACTTGCATCAGTTTAATGATGGGAGTTGTGTATATTCTCAAAAAGAATTTAATTTAGAAGGATGTAAAAATTCACGAGTAATTTCCTTGAATAAAATTTTAAAGAAACCGAAGGAGCGTATATTATACGAATATGATTTTGGAGATGGCTGGGAACATGAAATACTATTGGCAAAAATAATTGACGATGATGGTAAAAATCAAATACCAGGATGCATAGCGGGAAAACGAAATTGCCCACCGGATGATTGTGGTGGGATATGGGGTTATAAGAATTTACTAAGTATAATTTCTGATAAAAATAACGATGAATATGAGGAAATGATGGAATGGCTTGGAGAGAAATTTGATCCGGAACATTTTAGTATGGTCGAAATAAATAAGTTGTTAAAGAAAAAAGATTTCGGTTGTATTTCATTATAGAATATTACCAAGCCAGTTTAACATTAGGAATACGCGTTTAAGTCGCGCAATCAGAAAAACAGTGATACTACTAATTTTCGTACCCAAATTGTTTGAGAATATTAACATCGTCACGCCAGTCTTTCTTAACTTTTACGTGCATTTCCAAAAAGACTTTCTTGTCTAAAAATTTTTCCATATCCAGACGGGCTTCCGTACCAACTTTTTTAAGCGCTTTGCCCTGATGCCCGATCACGATTCCTTTTTGCGATTCACGGGCCACATATATTGTAGCGCTGATCTTCGTTATCTTTTCTTCTTCTTTAAATGATTCAATATATACTTCAACCGAATAGGGAATCTCCTGACGATACGTCATTAAAATTTTTTCACGGATGATCTCCGAAAAAAGGAATCTCATGTTCTTATCCGTTACATCTTCCTTCGGATAATAAGGGGGACTGTCAGGAAGCAGTTCAATAAGTCGTTTTAACAACTGTTCGGTATGAATGGATTCCTTCGCGGATACAGGAATGATCTCCCTCTTTGGAAAAATTCCGGTCCATGTTTCAATCAGTTTATCAAGTTCGCTTTGAACGATCAGATCAATCTTATTAATGACAACCAACGTGGGAATTTCTGTTTTACTTATCTTTTCAATAAAAATATCTTTTTCAGGAATCCTGTCGGTAGCATCCGCGAGGTATAAAATAACATCAGCATCATCAAACGCTGTTTTAACAAATTTCATCATTGATTCCTGAAGCTTGTATTTGGGGATCAGGGTACCGGGAGTATCGGAAAAAATCAGTTGATAATTCTCATCATTAAGAATACCAAGTATTCTGTGACGCGTCGTTTGCGCTTTAGCTGTAACAATAGATATCTTCTCTCCTATCAGCAGGTTCATCAATGTTGATTTTCCTGCATTAGGTTTCCCTATGATATTGACGTATCCGGCTCGATGATTCATTTATAATGATTGGTTTTTAATATATACAGTACTTGTCGGATAAGGTATTTCAATATTTTCTTTTTTGAAACGAACAAGGATTCGTTTGATAAATTCATGCTTCATGAGAAACTGATCGGAGAATTCATCAGTACGTAAAAAAACATTTAAACTGATACCGTTTATTTCAAAAGCAGCATATCTTACAAATGGTTCAAAAGTTTTGATACCTCCCGGAATTTCATTTAATATTTCTTTAGCGACTTCGATGGAGACTTTTTCAACTTTATCAAGATCGCTATTATAGCTTACAATCACAGGAACCGAAACGGACATCTCCAGTTCAGGCAAATGAAAATTAGTCACTTTTGCAGAAGCGATTTTTACATTGGGAATCACCACGAGATTGTCCTGTCCTGTTGTCATGGTTGTATTTCTCCAGCCTATATCGTGAACGGTTCCTTCTTCTCCGGTATCAAGTTTAATATAATCTTTGGGTCTGATCTGGCGTGAAAATAAAATATGAATCCCTGCAAAAAAATTAGCCAACGTATCCTGCAGCGCTAAAGCAACGGCCAAACCGCCAACACCTAAGGCAGTGAGGATGGGCGTGATGGAAATTCCAAGTGAATCAAGAATAATTAATATACCTACTGAATAAATAATGATTCGTGTTAAATTACCGAAAATACTCGTGGTTGATAATACGCCACTTTTTTTTGTATATTGATAAACAATTCCAACCGTAATCTTTGCCGTAAAAAAAGTAACGGATAAAATCGTTAATACACTTAAGACCTTTCGCATATAAATGCTGCTATTTTCGCTGAAAGGCAGTTGGAAACTGGCTAAATAAAAGCCAAGCAATGAAAACCAAAAGGTTGTGTAACCTTCAAGAGCAAAGATTAAAATATCACCATATTCCCAGGTCGTTTTTCTGGCAAAAGCCTTCAAACGAACCAATAATATCTTTTCAAAGATTAAACCAAACAAAAAACCACCAACAGCAAGGCATAAGGGAAGAAAAAAATGTTCAAGTTTTGAAGAAGTGAAGTTTTGAAAATTCATAGTTTTTTTAAACTTATATCGCAAAAATAACTTAAATAAATTATAAGAAAGAAATATTTTGAAAATTTAATAAAATATTCTAAATTGCTTCACTATTTTACCTTTGAATGAGTTGTATGTTGTATTTAAACTAAAATAAAATGAAGAACAGAATCGTATATTTATGTCTTGCCATATTGATTTTTATGGGACAAGGAGTTTTGCTCGCGCAAGGAAAGAAAACGACTCAAAAAAACAAACCCAAGACAGCTGATAAACCTGTTGTGAATATTTTGATCGCTGTCAGTGAGAAATCCGGAAGTGAAGTGAAGGGTGAAATAATTAAATCTGTAGATAATGGAACGACCTGGAAAATCGTTTCTCAGAATTTTAAATCATCTGTCAACTCAATTGTCTATGGTAACGGGAATTGGGTTGCGGTTGCAGGTACTAAAATATATGTCTCCCCATCGGGCGATGAAGACACCTGGGTTGAAAATGACATTGCCGGTATGTTGCAGGGACGCATTAATACCATTGCATTTGGTGGGGGGCTCTTTGTTGCCGGAGGTGAAAAAGGAACCATCGTTTATTCAAAGGATACAAAAATGTGGAACAAAATAAATGAGATTTCTGATCTTGCTAATACATATTATACAATTAAGTTCTTTAATAAAAAATTTGTTGTTGCCGGAAATTACAATCGTATTATTACTTTAACTATTTCAGGCGATAAAGTGGTTTTAAATAAAGTGTTTAAAAATTCCGATGATCCGAAAGATTACTTGTCAGCGATGGCTTGTTCAACCAAGATTTACATCTGTCATAAGGCTTATTTCAGAAGTCCGGATGGTGAATTATTTAGTCAATACATGCCAAGTCCCGCCATTACTTTATCAGGAATTGGTTGTGGCAATGGTATTTTTATTGGCGCAAATGCCGAAGGCGGATTATACACATCCACTGACGGAACAAAATGGGAAACGATAAAAGGAATAGAAACCGGCACTGCAAACTCATTTGTTATGAACGATATTATATTTGTTAATCATTCTTTTATTGCTGTCGGATCCAAAGGCGCCATCTGGAAATCAACTGATGGCAAAGCATGGTCACCGGTTACAACTACTGACAACTTTTCAGGTGATACATTTTTACATATAGCATCAAATTAAATTTTAATAATTCTACTTACGCAAAAAATAGTCTTGTTGGAAAAAATACCTTATCTTTGTAAAAATTAATAATAATGAGCACAACGATGACTTTATCAAGTTTTGATCTGATTAAAA
>Ga0182030_10016457_pt1 | contig 14404 bp, 13 predicted proteins | sample 812S3MmetaG_FD_121299 | JGI IMG/M metagenome (GOLD analysis project Ga0182030, IMG submission 121299) | Permafrost microbial communities from Stordalen Mire, Sweden - 812S3M metaG (Illumina Assembly) | ecosystem: Environmental > Terrestrial > Soil > Wetlands > Permafrost | place: Sweden...
AGAGTTGTTGCTAGTGCCGAGCGCTGTTTTTCGTCCTGATGACCTCGACAACACAACTCACATCGGGTGCTGGCCTTCGCCCGGGACCGGGGCCAAGCCGTGAGCCATCGGGGCCAGCGCCTACGACAAGTACCTGAACCGTTCGTCGCCGACGTAATCGAACTGGTTGACCCCTCCCCCCGCGACGAGCGCCAGTCGGCGTTGTTCGGCTACCTGCTCGACCGTCGCCACCACGACGACGGCGTCGCCGATGCCGGGGTGCTCCCGGTACTGGCGGCCGCAGCCGGGCTGGAGGCCGTGCCCGTAGCGGAGCGCCGCGATGTGCTACGCGCCCGTGGCCCGGCGGTGCTCTCAGACGCTGGTTTCTCGTGGGAGCACCTTGCGGGCTGGCTCCCGGGCGGCATGGACGCCGAGGCCTGGGAGATGGCAGTCCCGTCCATGGGCGTGTTGGCCTTGGTGCGCAACCTGGCCAACTTCGACCAGGCTGGCATCTCCGAAGCGGCTGTTGACACGGTGATCGCCAAGGTCACCGACCCATCCGAGGTGGCCAGGGCACGCCTTTTCCCCTACCAGGTGTGGGCGGCATACAAGAACGCGCCGTCGGACAACTGGGCACGGGCGCTGGGCAGCACCCTCGACTTGACCCTCGCCAACATCCCGGCGCTGGACGGCACTCTGGTCGTCATCGACACGTCCGGCTCCATGCAGGGCGCGGTGCCGGGGCGCTCGAAGATGGCACGGGTCGAAGTGGCCGCAGTGATGGCCATGGCCACCGCCAACCGCGCCAAAGACGTGGACGTCGTCATTTACGGCCAGAGCAACGCTTTGGTCCAGGGCCTCGATGGCATGTCGGTGCTGGGCGGCGTGGCCAAGGTGGTCGCGTCGGTCGGCTCTGTCGGCCACGCCACCTTCGGCCATACCGCCATCGCCCGCTGGTTCGACCCCAAGCGGCACCAGCGAGCGGTCATATTCACCGACGACCAGCAGCACGACTCGGGCCAAGTCAACTTGGGCCATGTGCCGATGGTCTATACCTTCAACTTGGCTGGCTACCGCCCGTCGGCGCTCCCTGCCGGCGAACGGGGCCGCTACACGCTGGGCGGCTTCACCGACGCCACCTTCACTGCCATGACGGTGCTAGAGGGTGGACGGGAGGCCGACTGGCCCTTCTGACGGACGAGCGGGGGGCCTACCATCCGCTCGCCCGTTCAATCGTCACTCGGACAGCCAATCGCGAGACGACTAGCGTTGGGGACCGTGACAACGGGTCCCAGAGACGTTTCCTGTTGTGAGGACAGGAGGCCAGAGTTTCTGGATGCTTCCACTTATCTTCCCTTAGCCACCGCCACGGAGGGCGCCGGGCAGGGCGCTTCCAGAAACCTACGGGGCGATGCGATGGCATGAAAGAGCTGGTAGACGGCAAATGTGACAACTACGGGGAGTAGCGCAGTTGGTAGCGCACCTGCTTTGGGAGCAGGAGGCCGGGGGTTCAAGTCCCCCCTCCCCGACGCAAAAAAGCCGTCGCCAACCTCCGGACCGCTCGGCCGACCTCGACCGCTCACGGCAACAGCTGGGGGCCATAGAACAGGACCGAGCCGACCCGTACGCCGGTGACGGGCGCTGGGCCGGCACTCCGGCCGGCGATGCCGCCACTGCCCTGCGCCGGGCGGCGGCCGAGCACCAGCACGCCTCCGAGCTCGCGAACGGCGGCGACCTCAGCGTGTGGGCAAGGCACAAGGCCCGCCACCGCTTAAGCGACGCCAGCGCCCGCTTCGAGGCGGCTGTGGAGGTCTGGGAGCGCACCGGGCGGCCTGAGGCCGATGGGCTCGAGGCGTACGGGGGACGTCTCGTCGTTGAAGTCGAGCAACTTCACCAGGCCCAACAAGCGCGGCAGGCCTTCCTGGTGCGGCACCCCGAGGTCCCTTACCGGATGGCCGAGCTCGACCGTGCCATGGCTGACCTGGTTGGCCAGCACCAGGCGTCGAGAGCTGCGGCGATTGCCAGGCCGCTGAGCGTGAGATTGGGACGCTCGCATGCATGCCTGGACCTCAGGATCAGCCTGACCTAATTTAGTTGTTGTGATATAATAGTTGTTTATAGCAACGGTTAGCTCCCTATCTCGTCCCGATCGTGACGCGCGGTGCCGTTCCGTGGTTCTGGCCACATGTTGTCTGGCCGTGTTCATGGCGGGCCTCGACGTTACGATCGTCAATGTCGCCTTGCCGTCGGTCCAGCACGCACTGCACGCGTCGGTAAGGGGCCTGCAGTGGACCATCGATGCGTACACCCTTGTTATTGCTTGCTTTCTCATGCTGTCGGGCTCGCTCGCGGACCGCTTCGGCCGCCGCCGGGTCTTTCAGATCGGGCTGGGGACGTTCTCGCTGGGGTCGTTGGCCTGCAGCCTGGCTCCGTCGCTCGGGTGCCTGATCGCCTTTCGCGGGCTGCAGGCCATCGGCGGCTCGATGCTCAACCCAGTGGCGATGTCGATCATCGCCAATACGTTCACCGACAAAGCCGGGCGCGCCAGGGCGATCGGGATGTGGGGATCGGTCTCCGGGCTCAGCCTGGCCAGCGGCCCAGTGCTCGGTGGCCTGCTGGTCAGCGGGATCGGGTGGCGTTCGATCTTCTGGATCAACGTCCCCATCGGACTGATGGCGATCGTGCTCACGCAGCGGTTCGTGCCCGAGTCGCGGGCTGGGAAGCCCCGCCGTCTTGACCCTCCTGGCCAGCTGGCGGTCATCGCCTTGCTGGGCTGCCTGACCGCTGGGATCATCGAGGGGCCACGCAGCGGGTGGGGCTCGGCGCCGATCGTCGCTCTGTTCGCGGTTGCCGTGCTCGCGGCGATCGCGCTGGTCGTGCTCGAGTCGGGGCGGCGTGAGCCGTTGATCGACATGCGGTATTTCCGCAGCGTGCCGTTCTCGGGCGCGGCGATGATCGGGGTGGTCGCGTTGGCGACCCTAGGCGGCTTTCTCTTCCTCAACACGCTGTACCTGCAGGACGTTCGTGGCTACAGCGCGCTGCACGCCGGGTTGCTCACCATCCCGATGGCCGCAATGATCGGCGTGTTCTCCACCGTCTCGGGCCGGTTGGTGGCCAGCCGTGGGCCGAGGCTCCCGCTGATCGTGTCCGGAGGGCTGATCGCCGTCGGCGCGATCCTGCTGATCAGCCTTAGCGCCCACACCGCGGTGTGGTACCTGATCGTGGCCTACCTCGTCTACGGAGTAGGGGCGGGCCTGGTCAGCGCCCCGATCACCAACACCGCACTGTCGGGTCTGCCCCGGGACCAGTCCGGTGTCGCGGGAGCGATCGCCTCCACCTTTCGCCAGACCGGCGCCGCCGTCGGGGTCGCAGTCACCGGCGCGATGATCGCCACGACCTCGGCCGGCTTCGTGCACGCCAGCCACGCGGCGTGGGCGGTGCTCGCCGGCTGTGGGGCCGTGGTCATGCTGCTCGGCATGGTCTCGACCGGACGCTGGGCGCTTGCGACTGCCGAGCGGAACGGCGCCCGCCTGGCCACTGACCTGAGCCCCGCCCCGGAAGGAGCCCGATGACCGCCCGATCGGCCACGCCACCGGACACCGCAACGCGAGTGTGGACCGCCCTGCATGACTTTGTTACCGGACAGGACCGCCGGCGTGCCCTCCGTGCCGCCCTCGATCTCGGGCCCGGCAAGGTCGAGGTGCTGATCAAGCTGGCCGAGGGCCCCATGACCCTGCGAGAGATCGCACGCACCGCCGAGATCGACCCACCAGCCGCGACGGTCGGCGTGGACCAGCTCGAGGCGCGAGGCCTGGTCCGTCGCACCGCCCACCCCGACGACAACCGCCGCAAGCTCGTGCACCTCACCGACGCTGGACGCGACGCAGCCCAACGCGGCCAGGCAATCCTCAACAAGCCCCCGCCAGCGCTGACCAACCTGGGCTCCGATGACCTCGCCCGGCTTGACGAGATCCTGACCCGGCTCCAGACCAACAGCAGACCGCTATGAGATCAACAACCGCGATCCCTCCGGCTCACCCAGGAGGCCCCGCCGATGATCCGCACGCTGGGAACGGAATTCGTGACTTCCTGCTTGAGCAAGACAGAGAAGTCACCCGCATCGACGCCCGCCTAAACGGGTACCGCGGCACCCTGGAGCCCGCTTTTTCGGTCTTCGACCGCAGACTGCGCAACCCCGGCCTCCTCATCCGCCAGGCATAGAGAGAAGGAACCAAGACCATGCCCCCAAACCCCCTCGGCCTCGCGCTGCGCAGCCGACGCGCCGGACAACACAGACTTGTCTGGGCACGTCCCGACCTGCGAGCACCCGAGAGCTTCACCCTTACCAGCCCCGCCTTCGACTACGGCACCCCCATCCCCGAGCGGTACCGCGGCAGGCTCTTCGGGGCCAACATTTCACCCGCCATCGCCTGGACAACGCCGCCGACCGGCACCGCGGAACTCGTGCTCATCGTGCAAGACCCCGATGCCCCTCGCCGAGAACCCGCCACTCATGCGCTCACGCTCGGCATCGACCCATCGCTAAACGGCATTCCCGAGAACGGCCTCACCGACCCCAGCCCGGTCCCCGGGATCAAACACGGCAAAGGTCCCCTCGGCCACCGCGGCTGGGCCGGCCCCATGCCCCCGCGCTCGCACGGGCCCCACTCCTACGTTTTCCAACTCTTCGCCCTGGAGTACCACCCCGACCTGCCCGACAAGTTCACCCTCGCCGATGCGCTCAACGCCATCGCCGGACATGTCATCGCGCGTGCCCGGCTCGACGGCACCTACGAAATCCGGTAACCGCGCGCCAGCAGAGCCTAAACCGTTGCGGCTTCTACGTTCGCGTTGTCCCTAAGTCCAGAAAAGCCCCGGTTTTTCGACCACTTTCCGCGATTTGCCCACGCACCGTCGTCGAGGCGCAGGGCTGCTGGCCGCTGTCTCAGGGTGAAGAAAACCGCTTGCCTTGTACCCTGGCGCTCGGCAACGCTGGCGCTATGACCGAATACCGAGCCGAACTGGATGCTGAGGTGACCTTCTCCAACGGAGGGAGGCTCACTGCCGAGGGGTTCCGAGTCGACCTCCCCGGCCCTGACGCCACTGAACGCGAGATCGGGGAGCTCTTTGTGTCCTGCCTCGGCCTGCTCATGACTGAAAGTGTCGACCTGTCCCGTGTACGTGTGTTCCCCGAGCCTCACAAAGGGGCCCGGGGCGGCCCAAGTGATACCAGCCGCTCAGCAGGCTTAGTTAGCGAGCGGCAGTGGCACCTGGTGGAGCTGTCCCACGTGATCGAGGCGGGGATGACGACATATCCCGGTTTGCCAGGGCCGGAGGTCACGCCCCACCTGACCAGGGAGGCGTCCAGGGCCTTTTACGCCGCGGGCACTGAGTTCGCCATCGACCGGGTGAGCATGGTCGGCAACACCGGGACCTACCTCGACAGCCCCTATCACCGCTACCCCGCCGGGGCTGACCTTGCTGGGCTCCCGCTGAGCTCGCTGGCCGACCTGCCGTGCGTGGTCGTGCGCACTCTCGGGAGCGCTACCCGGGCAATCGATGTCGGCGCGTTGGCGAGGTACGAGGTGGCCTCCCGCGCCGTCCTTCTGCACACCGGAGGCGATGAGCACTGGGGCACGCCCCGCTACGGCGAGGACGCTCAGTACCTGACCGAGGACGGCGCTCGCTGGTTGGTCGAGCACGGCGCGCGCTTGGTTGGCATCGACGCCGTGAACATCGATGACACGACTACGCTAGCTAGGCCTGCGCACAGCGTGCTGCTCGGTGCGGAGGTACCCGTGGTCGAGCACCTGACGGGGCTCGGGCAGCTGCCCCCGACTGGAACCCGGTTCACCGCCGCACCGCCCCGCTTCGCGGCCTTCGGTACCTTCCCTGTGCGTGCCTACGCCGCTGTCCCCGCACCGGGCGGGGGCGCGGACGGGAACGCCACGTCCAACTAGCTTGGCTGAGCTTGGTTCACAGCTCGCCCTGCCTGCATGATTGGCGACAGCGCCAGATTTCCTCTTATGCGCCGCCCGAGAACCCCTTGTTCTTCAAGGCACATCCGGCCATATCGACGGTGTTGCGCTCGGCTCCGAACCTCTGGAGCCGCGACAGGACCTTCCTGAGCCCAAGGTAGGGACGTCCGCCTCGCCGCCGTCCAGGCTGAGCCGGCCATGTTCAATTGAGCGAAAGGCGCCATGTCGCAGGCGTAGCTGGCCCGCCGAAGTAAGCTCCGGCATTCGTGAGGGAGTCCGACCTCCAGTTGAGCGATGGGCGAACGCTGCACATCTACGACACCGGCACCGGTGGCGTGGTGGTGCCGCTCACCGTGTTCTGGCACCACGGCACGTCCAACACCGGCGAGCCGCCTGAGCCGTTGTCCGCCGCTGCCCTCCGGGACGGCACCCGTTGGGTGTCCTGCGACCGCCCGGGCTACGGAGGGTCGACACCGCGCCCTGGGCGCGACCTGGGGTCGGCGGCGGACGACGCGTCCGAAGTCGCTGATGCGCCCGGCATCGACAACTTTGCCGTAATGGGCCACTCGGGCGGGGCCAACCACGCCCTGGCCTGCGCCGCTCTGCTGCCAAGACGCATCCTCGCCGGGGCCTGCATGGCGGCGTCGGCGCCGTGGCCGGCTGAAGGGCTCGACTGGTTTGCGGGGATGGCACCCTACGGCGCGGCCCAACTGCACGCCTCCCAGCGAGGCCGGCCGGCACTGGAGGACTTCTTGTCCACGACCGAGTTCGACCCCGAGTACTTCACCCCGGCTGACCATGCCGCCTTCGCTGGTCCCCAGTCCTGGTTGCTAACCGCAGCTCAACGGCCCACATCGCCAGAAGGTCTCCGCGCTCTGGACGTGACCATGCAAACGCACGTGGCCGACGCGCGCAGCTCGGCTCGCCGTTGCGGCCATGGCGACGACATCGTCGAAGTGACGTCGCAAACCGTCTGCGGTGGTGTACCAGGCTGCCATTGCCCAGGTCAGGCCAACATCCGAGAACGTCACCTCAAGCCTGGTCGTCGAGCTCCTCAGCCAGCACGATCCGAACGTTGCTCGGCAGCGAAATCGTTGGCACGATCACCAGAATGGTCCATCTGTCACCGGGTCGTAGGCCAGTCTCGTGTGGGTCGTCCCGCCCGCACCGACCGATCGGGGTGCGGCGGTCTGGTCCCGTTGCACGACAGAATCACCCCCGCGACTTGCTCAGCTAGGCCGGCTGACAGCTGGGCACGGTAGCCTTTGAGCACGGCATCCGAGCTGGTCTTTGTCGTCGAAGAAGCGCCGGAAGGCGGTTACACCGCCCGAACTGCTGGCCGTGTGAGGCTGCCGCGCGACCTGCACGGCCGAGAGCTGGCAGTACTCCTTGACGGCACTACGGCTACAAGATCGCCCGCCAAAGCGGGAGCCACCTGCGTTTGGTGACGACCATGGCTGGCGAGCATAGGGTGACCGTGCCGGCAGGAGGGCCGCTTCGCGTCGGCACATTGGCGGCCATCCTCGCGGAGGTGGCCACCCATCATGGCGTCTCGCGTCCCGCGCTCGAACAGCGGCCCTTCGGGTAGGCAGTCGGCTGGACGTCCCTTGGACGGCTCCTGCCAGAGGAGGGGAAGGAGCAGGAGGCCCGTCGCCCTGCGCGATCCGTGCGCGAAGCAGAAGGCACCAAGGGTTCCCAGCCGTCAGCAACGGGCATAAAAAGAGCAGGTCAATGGCCTAGTGAGCCCAAACCACCAGCATGTGGTTGCTCTACCGCGGGGGCTCGGGGCTACACAGTCGCCGCGGGGCGGATATTTGCGTTGAGGTGGAACACATTGCCTGGGTCGTACTTGGCCTTGAGCTGGCTCAGCCGTTCGTACTTTTCGGGACCATAGCTGGCGATGACGCGATCTTGGTCGATATCGGCCATGAAGTTGACATAACTGCCGACCCCGGCTGCATGAGGGACGAGGTCGGACCAGAACGCCCTCACCCACGCCCGGTCTGCCTCGAGCAGCTCGGCGGTGGGCGCCACTGCTGCGATGTTGAGCACATAGCGGGTCTGGCGCCGGCCTCCAAAGGCGCTCTCATTGTCGGCGTGCCGCGCGAAGTTGCCCCCCAGGACGAACGTCGGCATGAAAGACATGGGCGATGCTTTGTTAGGCAGGTGTCGCGCGATCACCTCGATCACCGCATCAGTGAGCTCGTCGAGGTAGACCGCCTTCTCGTAGCCGCGGATGCCCCAAGGAGCGCTCTCGTCGAACATCTTCTGTAGCTCGACATAGGGAAGCGGCGTATCGAAGGCGAACGTCGGGGGGGCTGCTTCACGCAGCGCCGCAACTGCCCGGGCGTGCGCGTCGGCGGGCCCGAGCCCGACCAGCAGAACGGCGTAGCCCGTTGCACCCCTGTACTGCTCGGGCACGAAAGGAGCTGGAGGGGCGTTCAGCCCAGCAAAGAACACGGCCACATCATCGGGCAAGTGGGGCACTTGGTCCCGAGCGGCACGCAATGCCGCGGGGCCATGGTCGAGGTCCCAGAACGACAAGGCGAACAACACCATCGGGCCGACCTCGTGGAGCTGGAACTCGAACGAGGTGACCACGCCGAAGTTGCCGCCACCCCCTCGCACCCCCCAGAACAGGTCTGGGTTGTCTTCCGCCGAGGCCCGGACAACGGCTCCCTCAGCCGTGACGACCTCCACCGAAACGAGGTTGTCGCAGCTCAGACCGGCCTTTCGGCTCAGCCAGCCGACACCTCCCCCGAGGGTGAGCCCTCCGACACCCGTGTGGCTGATGAAACCCCCCGGAACAGCTAGGCCATGCTCCTGGGTGGCCGCGTCGAGCTGGGACCAGCGGGTGCCGCCCCCACAGACAGCTCGTCTGGCAACAGGGTCGACATGCACATCGCATAAGCCACCCAGGTCGATCATCACCGCGTCATCGGCGATGCAGGAACCTGAGAAATTATGGCCGCCGCCCCGGACAGCCACATCGCGGCCGACCTCTCGCGCCAGCCCCACTGCGGCGACCACGTCCGCGGTCGACGTCGCCTGGGCTATTACCCAAGGACGCCGGTCGATGTCGCCGTTCCAAACGCACGCGGCGCGCACCGCGTCGTAATCGGCGTCTCCGGCCGTCACTACCCGGCCCCCGAAGCGACCACGGAACGAGCTGAGCGCACCTCCAGGCACCTCGGCCACCGTCCCTCCTTTCCACGCCAGCCCGGTGCTGGCCGTAGTGACGATATTGCGCAAGGGCAGGCTGCGCAATGGGCAGCGCGTCAAGGCATCCTGGGTCAGGACCTCCAAATCGCCCGAACGTTCCCGCTCGGCGTGACTTCAGCGATCGCGCTCACGCTTGTCCAGCCGTTCCCGGCGTCGGTGTCGATGAAGACGTCACCCGCTGTGGGCACAGCGATGCCGTTATGCAGCGGTGCGCAGCCGCTCGGCTCCGAGCGCTCCGTGATGCGCGGCCAGGTCACCCACGCCGAATGGGGCACTCAGCGGTTCGTCACCTGTTCGACTTCCCCTGGGTACCGGTCGCCCACGATCGGGATCTCGGACGCGGCGCGGTTGAGCTCTGCGAGATCGTCGCTGGTGAGCTCAATGGCGCCGGCGCCAAGGTTCTCTTCCAGGCGGTGCAGCTTCGTCGTCCCGGGGATCGGTACTACCCACGGCCGCTGGGCGAGGAGCCAGGCCAGTGCGAGCTGAGCGGGTGTGGCACCTTTCTTCGCACCTACGGTCCGGAGCAGGTCGACGAGCGCCCGGTTCGCCTTGCGCGCCTCGACCGTGAAGCGCGGCAGGGTGTTGCGGTTGTCACCGCTGTCAAAGGTGGTGTGCTCGTCGACCGAGCCGGCGAGGAAACCCCGGCCCAACGGGCTGTAAGCCACAAACCCGATGCCCAGCTCCTCACAGACGGGGAGCACCTCCTGCTCCTGGCGTCGCCACCACAGCGAGTACTCGCTCTGGACGGCGGCCACCGCCAGAACGGCGTGGGCACGGCGGACCGTCTGAGCGCCCGCCTCGGACAAGCCGAAGTACCTGACCTTGCCCTGCTCGACCAGGTCCTTGACCGCGCCGGCGACCTCCTCTATGGGCACGTCGGGGTCAACCCGGTGCTGGTAGAGCAGGTCGATCGTCTCGACTCCCAGGCGAGCGAGGGAGGCGTCGGTGGTCTGCTTGACCAGCTCGGGCCGACTTGAACGGACATACCGACCGGCGGCATCGACCTCCCCGAACTTTGTGGCCACGACGACCTGGTCACGAACGGGCGCGATGGCCTCTCCAAGTAGCCGTTCGTTGGTGAACGGTCCATAGACCTGGGCCGTGTCGAAGAACGTCACGCCAAGGTCCACCGCCTTGCGTACCAGCGCTATCGCCGCGTCCCGGTCCATCAGGGTGCTTCGGTGATAGCTCATACCCATACACCCGAGCCCGAGCTCCGAGACCACCAGGCCGCTCGTCCCCAGCATCCGTTCCCCGAAGGCATCTCTCATGCGTCTTTACTCCGTTTCCTCGGCCACCTCGGCCACGGCTTGGAGGGCTTTGAAACGGCTCCGTGCGATCGCGTGCGTGGCGAGTGTAAGCGCTGCTACCGGCCACTCGATGACCTCGAAGGCGACAAGGGCTACGTTGCCCGCTATCAACAAAATATCGGCTTCGTCGCGCCTGAGCACCGACTCGAGGGCGGTGAGCGGGTTGGGCACGCGCCATGCTGAGGCCGGCGGCCGCTCTATCGTTTGTATTGGCGTTTGTATTGGCGTTTGTATTGGCGTTTGTATTGGCGTTGGCACCGGTGACTTCTGCGATAATGCTGACATAGCGTCCTCTCCTCCGGGGTAGGGTTGTCAAGTTCTTCCGGTTGCGAACCTGTGTGGCACTTCGGGCCCGGGATTTCGCGAGATCGGCACTGAATGCGGCCCAATGTTCACCCGTTGTTCACTCGGGCGTTGGCCAAAATTACACCCATGTTTTGGTGGCAGTAATAGGCTGCACTTCGAACAAGAGCGACGGCAAAGGAGGCACACGGCCCATGGGTGAGTTTGCCGAAGTATTTATCGTCCAAGCGCTGGCGACCGCAGTGCAGTTCGTCATCACCCGTCTACTCGACTGGCTGTTCCCACGAAGCGCCGTGGCACCGGCGTAAACGACGTGACCTTTTCTTGCGCTACCGGCGGGCGCGCTCCACAGCGCTAGGTGGGCCGTCCGGATTTTGCATATGTTTACGCGGCGGGCCTTTGACGGCGTACGAGCAGCTCGTGACCTACGGCGACTGCCAACGCGACCGGCCAGTCGATGAGTTCGGCGGCCACCAAGGCAGCGATCCCACCGTAGTAGAGAGCTGTCCCTGTGCTCGGCACCGGTACCGGTAGCCCGAGCAGGCTGATAGCGCGGGGCGGCTCACTGTTTCTGGCAGGCTCGCTCTTAATTGCAGTCGTTGTCGATCTCGGTGTGGTGGGCATCAACGTCACCTCATTTGATGGGAACTGTCAGGAGTCTAACTGTCGCTCGACGTTCTCAGCGCGTCGACAAATCGCGGCACCAACACGCCGGCCATTGTCGCCGCAGCCGACGACGTGATGGCAATGCCCCAGCCCGTCGGGCCGAGCGGCGTACAGCCGAAGAACTCGCTGACACCAGGGGTCTCCACGATGGCCGCGAGTACTCCCGCCGAAACCAGGCTGGCAACGAGGACGACGGGGTCGGTCCCACCGATGGCAATTGTTTGGCCTAGTTGCGACCCGACGAGGGCAACCAGCCCGACCGTATTGGCGCGCCTGGCGCGACCGGTCAGGCGGGCCGCCCCCCACGCTGCTCCAGCACCGGCCGCGGTGACCGTGGCGCGCTGGGCAATTGCCACGTACATGGGCCCGGCCAAGGAGCGGTCCGGTCCCTCGGCCAGGAGCTGTTCAGCCGAGCGTCCCCGCGGCGGGCTGATGGCAATAGCTATAGCGGGGACCACGTCGGTCAGAAGGTTGGTAAGCAGCAACTGCCGGGTCGACAACGCCGGTCTGCCCGTGATCGCACTGGTGGCCACCGTAAAGACGACCTCACCCGCGTTCCCCCCGAGGAGGATGGCGACGGCATCTCGGACCGATCCCCACATACCCCTGCCCTCGGTGACTACGTCGAGGAGGGTCTCTATGTGGTCATCAGTGATCACAATGTCAGCCGCCCCCCGGGCCGCCGAGGTGCTGTGCCGGCCGAGCGCCAGGCCGACGTCGGCCAGCCTGATGGCCGGCGCATCGTTGGCCCCATCGCCGGTCATCGCCACGACCCGTCCGGCGCGCTGGTAGGCCTCAACGATCCGCACCTTGTCGGCGGGCACGACACGGGTGAACACCGACACATCGGTGAGCACCACATCGAGCTCGGCGTCGGAAAGTTTGCCCAGCTCAGTGCCGGTCAGTACTCGCCGGCCGTCCATCAGCCCGAGCTCGCCCGCCACGCTCTCCGCCGTGCTGGCATGGTCCCCTGTGACCACGACGACCTCAATGCCGGCGCGGCGCATACCGTCGACAGCAGCGGAGGCTGAGGGGCGGACGGGGTCCGAGAAGACCAACAGGCCGAGGAGCGTTAGCCTGGAGATGTCGGGCCCCGTGAGCAGTGTGGTGGTCGTCTGACCTTCGGCCACGGCCAGCAAACGCCGTCCCGTGCTTGCCAGACGCTCGATCTTCCTCGTGAGCATCCCGTGGACCTTCTCGTCGAGCGGACGGTGACCGGAGCCGTCGCGCCACCGATCGCAGCGCGATAGCACGACCTCGGGGGCGCCCTTCACATCTATGAGCTGTCCCAGCTCGCTCGTGCCGACGGTGGCGTGAAAGCCGCGGGACGGCTCGAAGGGCAGCTCCAGGTCAAGGGCCCACGAAGGCGCGCCAAGCTCCCTGTCCACGCCGCACCGCTCGGCCGCTTCCACGACCGCCCGGTCTGTCATCTCCAGCGCCGCGCCGTCGACCTGAGGCGGTGTCGCCCGCAGGGCGGCGGCGATGATGCTGCGGTCATGACTGCCAAGGCGCGTGAGCGGCGAACTGCGACGCCCGTCGGAGACCGAGGTCAGCTTGATCTGCCCGCCCGTCAGCGTCCCCGTCTTGTCGGTGCACAGTACGTCGACGCGGGCGAGGGCCTCCAACGCGTGGGGGTTGCGGACGAGCACCCCTTTTCCGGACAGGCGCCTAGCGGCAGCAACCTGGGCCATGGTGGCAACGATGGGCAGGCCCTCAGGGATGGCGGCAACGGCCAGGTTGACGGCGCTCCCCAGGGTCTCGGACAAACCTTGGCCCCGAAGGGCACCAAGACCGGCGACGCCAGCTCCACCGAGCACTGCCAAGGGGACTGAGACCATCGTCAGTTTTCTGAGCCGTTCCTCGACGCCGCCGGTGACCTTGGCGCCCAGGGTGACGTCGCCCGCTGTCGCCTCGGTGTCCTCGCCCACCGCGACGATGACACCGAGGGCGTCACCGGCCACCACCGACGTCTCGGCGTACAGCATCGAGGACCGCTCCGAGATGAGCGTGGACATGGACGGCGCCTCGGACTTGGCTACTGGGAGCGACTCACCCGTGAGGCTCGACTCGTCCACTTCGAGATGGTTGGCCTCGATTATCCGGCAGTCCGCGGGTACGGCATCGCCTGTGGCAAGAGCGATGACGTCGCCGGGAATGAGCGCGTCCGACTCGATAAGGCTCCTGTGCCCGCCGTGCAGCACCGACACCTGCTGCTGGCTGGCGCGGTCGAGCGAGCGGACCGCGTTCTCGGCTTGGTACCGGATCCCACCGCCGATGAGAGCATTGAGCGTCGATACTGCGCCGACGATGACGGCGTCAGCGCTCGACCCCACCGCCGCTGATAGGGCCGCACCGGCCGCCAGCACCTCGGTCAACGGGTTGGCCAGCTCGGCACCGACAGCGGCGGCGAAACGAGCCGGGTCGCCGGCGAGCCGGGCCACCGGAGCCAGCCGTCCGGCCCCACTGGACGAGGGGAGGCCACCTCGACTGGTGCCCAAACGAGCCAGGACATCGTCAACCTCGAGCATGTGCCAGGGTGGCCCTCCGCCTATGCGATGGCGTGGCAGGCGGGCCAGGCCCATGCCAGCCCGCCAGCCGTTGGCGACGGCGGCAATGGCGGCGACGTTGACACTGGTGGTGGCGCTAGACGACGCCCGCGCCGGCTCGAGTGCGGCACCGAGCAGTACACCGCCGGCCGTGCCCGCCAGCGCCAGGTTTGCGCTCTGCTGGCTCACTGCTCGGGCCACAGCCGAGGCATCGATCAGGAACACGGCGGTGCTCAGGTCCTTGGCGATTACATCGGCGCCCCAGGGGACAACATGGTCGACGACCAGGCCGACTCCGCAGTCGGCGGCTTCAAGAGCATCGTTGGACGGCCCGCCGACCAAGAGCACCCCACAGCCGTCGTTTTGGAGCATCCGGACCGAGGCGCACAAGCCGTCTCCT
>Ga0182030_10016461_pt1 | contig 14399 bp, 4 predicted proteins | sample 812S3MmetaG_FD_121299 | JGI IMG/M metagenome (GOLD analysis project Ga0182030, IMG submission 121299) | Permafrost microbial communities from Stordalen Mire, Sweden - 812S3M metaG (Illumina Assembly) | ecosystem: Environmental > Terrestrial > Soil > Wetlands > Permafrost | place: Sweden...
CGACCGTTGTGGCCGCCGCACAATCCACAACTTCGCTTGTGCCACCATTGGGGAACGACAAGGCGAAGGTGCTGACCTTGAATCTTCGTAACCGGATGATTTTCCGTTCCGCCGACGAAGCCGATGCCGTCCAAGCCGCCGACTTCATCGGCAAAAAACGGGTCATAAAACGCTCATGGGGTCACAGCGCCGGAAAACGCAATGTGAATTACAACGAAACCGAAGAACACAAAATCAAACCGCACAAGCTCCGCAATCTTCGTGACCACGAGTGCGTTCTTGTTCATTGTGAGCGCGGCTTCCGCCGCGTAACGCTCCCGCCGTTGGAATCAGACGGAACGGTTGCGAAATGGTTTTCGCGGTTGCGCCGATTGTTCTGAGCGGAGGTAATTCAGCGCCAGTGCCGTTACGAACGCACGATGAATGTGCGCTGGCAATATCAGAAAAGTCTTTCCGCCCCTATCCGTCTCCTGCTTAATATGGGGTATGCAACCGGACAAAGGTGCTCGCTTTCGGAAGTGCGATTTTCAAGTTCACACGCTACGCGATGCGAACTGGAGTGGTCCTTTTGCGGACTTGATTAACAATCGAGGCGCATTCGCGGAAGCACTTGTCTCCGATTGCAGACGCAAGGGCGTTCAAGCTGTCGCTATCACGGACCATCACGATTTGTGTCTGTGGAAGACCGTTGATGACGCTGCTAAAGCGGAAAAGCGACATGACGGCAGTCCATATCCGGCACATGAACGGCTGGTTGTCTTTCCCGGAGTCGAACTGACTTTAGCCACACCGTCCTGTCAGGCCATCCTGATTTTCGATCCTGGTTTGTCCGAAGACATGCTGAATCATATTTGGGGTGCGCTTCGGGTAACACCAACCCCGGCTGCCAGTCCGAAGACGACGCAAACCTTGGCTCTTCACACGGACTTGAATCTTGGTGAGATCACGAAGGCGCTGAATTCAATCAGAATCAACCCCGAAGAAACAAATCCCGCGAAATTCAAATTCTTGGAGGGCAAATTCATTCTTCTGCCCAACGTAAAAAAGGGTGGGCACAAATCAATTCTCCGAGATGGCTTTCATCCGCACTTTGTTTCAATGCCTTGCCTTGGCGGATACATCGAAGGTTGTTTCTACGCGGATCTTGAGGACGGCAATAAGGCAATGGTGGAAGGAAGAATTTCGCAGTGGGGAAATCGAGCATTGGGAGTCTTCCAAACGTCCGATTGTAGGGCCGCAACCGCGAAAACGGTGAACGGTCAATCAGTGATTGAGTTTACGAATTTGGGTGCGTGGCCAACTTGGGTGAAATGGGCAGAGCCATCCGCCGAAGCTTTGCGCCAAGCATGTTTGGCGCGCCGCTCTCGCATCAGCCACTCAGAGCCAGCTTTTCCGCTGGTCCAAGTTGTCGGTGTCACGGTGAGCGATAGTCAATTTCTTGGCCCTGTCAATCTTGGCCTAAATCCACAATTCAACGCCCTCATCGGAGGACGCGGCACGGGAAAATCGTCGCTCCTCGAATATATCCGATGGGCACTGTGTGATGATCCACCAGTTGCTGATTCGACCGAACTGCCGAACTTCCAGAAACGACGCAAGGCATTGATTGACGGCACGCTGAAGCCGGCAAATGCAAAAGTGACCGTCTTCTACAAGAGAAATGAAGTCGTTTACCGCATTGAGAGAACAATCACCGACAAAGCAGACACCATTGTCGTGTTCGATCCGAATGGGGCTTCTCAAACAATGACGCCGGAGCAAGTCAGGCGAGAATTTCCCATCGTTTCGTATGCTCAAAAGCAATTGAGTTGTGTTGGAACGCTGCCAGAGGAAATCAATCGCCTGATCACCGACCCGGTGAAGGAAGGTCTTTCACAAATACAGGACCGGATTGATAAAACGATCCTGCCCCAAATAAAGGAACAACGAACGAGAGAATTAAGGTTGTCGAATCTGAATATTCAGTTGGGAGAAATTGCAGTCACCATTAAAAGTAAAAAGGAGCAGGTGCAAGCGCTACAAGCGCAACTGCAATCCCTCACGCCGGAACAGCAAACCATAATTCAGGCTCACGACCTTTTGAGTCAGCAAGATCAGTGGTTAACACGTGCGATGGAATTGCCCAAGAAGACTTCTGAATTGTTGGAGCAAACACGCAACCAGGCAAGTGCCTTGGGCGCAATCATGCTCCCGGAACAACTCCCTGACCTTGCAAAGGTTCAAAAAGTATCTGGTGACGCAAATGCCTTTCTCAAAAAAGTTCTCGGTCAGCTTGACGCTTTGATTGCCGAGGCTTCATCTGGGGCATGGCTGGCTGGAGCGAATCAACCCGCATTGGACGAATTAAGACAGGCGTTCACGAAGCACCAAGCTGACTACGATAAATGTGTAACGGAAAGTGCTAAGAATAAGAAGCAACTCGATGAGATTCAAAATCTCAACAAACAGGTCTCTGACCTCGAAACCAAACACGCCGCTTTGGAATCAGAGCGCAACACGCTGAAGGTCGTATTTGACGAGGTTGGAAATACTCACTGGAATTCCTTTTTGGCTGCTCTCCAAGAACGCGCCGATTTGCTGCGGAAACAGTGTCAGCTTATCAGCGAGCAGGCCCAACACGAGTTCAAGGCCGAACTTGCTTTTTGCGGGGATGAGCATCCAGTTCGCATCGCCTTGGAAACAATGATCCAAGGCCGAAATGTGAAGGACAGTGACCAAAAAGTTAGGGTCTTGGCCGCTGCCGTGTGCAACTCCGCGCATCCAATCGAGAAGTGGTCCGAGGGCATGGCTGAACTCGACATTCTTTTCAAAAGCAAAGGGGCAGGTGCTCTTCCGGTTGCGCCGATACTGAAAGCGGCGGGTTTCACCGATGCAAATTTGGAATCTATCCGAAATGGAGTGACCCAAGACGGCTTGGAGCAAATCCGATTCATGAACATCGGCGATCAAATCAAATTTGCATTTCGGCTTGGGAGGAAGCCTGACGGAACGGAAAACTACATTCCGTTCGATTCCGCCTCGCCGGGACAACAGGCGACATGTCTCCTTCGCACCCTGCTTGCTCAGTCGGGAGCGCCGCTGCTAATTGACCAGCCAGAGGAAGACCTCGACAACGAACAGATTCATGTGCTGTCCGGGCGAATCGCCGAGACAAAGCACAACCGGCAACTTTTATTCGTGAGTCACAATGCCAACATCGTAGTCAATGGTGACGCGGAGCTTGTTGTTTGCTTTGGTTATCGTGATGCGGGGGACAACACTCGCGGGAAAATTGATCCAGTTGGGTCAATTGATTGTGCGCCAGTGCGCGAAACGATCACGACGATCATGGAAGGTGGACGACAAGCATTTGAACTCAGGAAGAACAAATATGGTTTTTAGCGGCTCGCCATCCGGCTTACGCGCATCAAAAATCCTCCTGAAGCAGTCGCTCGTCCTTTTTCCGGGAATCCAGCACCGGTTCTAGCAACCAGCGGCTTCCTTGGCGCATGGACTTGGGCGGCGGCGTTGTGGTCGTGATGAGATATTGAAAACTCGCTTCATCACGCGAGGGGAAGGCGGCTTCCAATTCGGCAGCGTAGAGAAAAAATCGTTCGTAGATGACCCGCGCCATGTCACCCTCGCGCGGGCCGTCGTGAATCAAGAACCGTGGATGCTCGCCGCGACCTTCGATGCTGGAAACCACAGCGGCCAGGTCGAACGCCAAGGTTTTAATCGTGTCGAGCGCTGCGCCGGAAAGTTCGCCCTTCCGGGTGACGTGCGGCACAAAGCCATCGGCGGTGATTGCGATGGTCGCTTCAACGATTGCGCCCATCACCGCCTGAATGATGTCGGCGAAGTCTTTGGAAAACAGCTTGAGCCTGTCGTCAAAATCGCTGCGCAAGTTCGCCGCGTCCTTCTTGTTTTGCTCAATCTCCTTTTCGTAATCCAAGTTCGTTTTCTTCTGACCCTCCAAATCCTTACTCGTGCGAGCGGACTGCTCGAACAGTCGCTTCATTGATTCCGACCGCTCCGCTCTCCGCGCAAGAGCCGTCGCATCCTTCGTGGCATCCTTGAACGCAGTGTCGTAGGCCGTCTTCGCGTTGAGTTGCGCGGTTTGCAGGGCGGGGATCTGTTTCTGTAAATCCTTTTGCCGTTTCTTCAAGCCAGTGATTTCCTCATCCGCTGACTTCGCCTGTTTTTCCAAGTCGGCGATGTTCGTGGCCGATTCCTTCGACACCTTGGGCTGGTCAACGCACTTTCTCCCGATGGCCGTCTGAATTGTGTTCGGACACCAGCCGCGCGCCTCACGCGCCGGGTCTTCGACATTTCCAGTTTTCAGATTCCTGATGATGAGCAGGTCGCCATCCCGCCGCCGCTCCTTTTCCGAAATCGTTACCGGCAGTTGAGCCAGTTCTTGCTGCACATCGCGAAGCTTGTCATGTGCAACATTCAGCTTCTCGCGCGCGGCAGTCACCGCAGGTTTTTCAGGACGCTTTTCCAGTTCCTCAAGTCCTTCCCGCAGCACTTCGATCATGGATTCGAGCCGTGATTGCAATGCGTCCACCTCCGTCGGCGCGTCTTTGCCCAAGACATCCCGCGCGCCCTCGTGCGCGAGTTCGAGCTTTCCCTTTAGCTCACTTTCCAGCCGGCCAAGCCGCGTAATCCCGGCCTCCAAATTGGCCTGCGCCCGTTCGATGGCGAGGCGCAATTTCGGTTCTTTCAAATCAAGCAATCCTAGTATCGCGCGCATCAGTTGATGCCGCTCGATGGACTTGGTTTGAGGATTGTCGCCTTCGCTGGAGGCTTCGCGCCATTGAGCCAGGTTGCCAAATCGCGCCTCCTGATCCCGCGACAACCACGGCATCAGATGTCGCCAGCCTTCTCCCGGATGCAGTTCGTCCGCTTTGGTTGCGACCAAGGCAACCGCGTCCTTGTATTCATTGAAACCGCCGGACGGAGTTTCGCCGGTCAAAACTTCGTCAACGCTTTCCGCTTTAACAGCGAAATCCGCGCCACCGGACGTGAGCGGACGACCGACCACCCAACTTACGCTGTTGATTCTGACTGACGCCACGACCCAAAGATTTGCGAAGTTGCTGGCGATGCCTTCCCGTTGCGCTTGCGTGCCGAACGGCAGTTCGCCGAGCAAGTGACGGAGCAGGCGGCAGAACAGCGTCTTGCCGCTGGCGTGACCGGCTAGGCCGTCGCGATAAAGTCCCTGTTCCGTATCGGGATCTTCCGGGGCGGCCCACAGAATATTCAGCCCGCGATGCAGCACAATGCGCCGCCGCTCTACACCATCCTTTTTTGAAAGCTCCGTCAGAATCCGCACCTCGCGAAACCAGACCAGCGGCTCGGCTCGTTGCGGCGACGGCTCGACGGTGCGACGCAACTTGTCGAGAAAATGGGTCTGGTCGTGTTTGCTCATAAGACGGCTTCCAATTCTTGGATGGTAATTTCTTCCGCCGGGGCGAGCGGCGCAATCGGCTCGGCCACCGGCCAAAGGTCGGCGACCAGCAACGCTAGGCGCGCGTCGAAAATCACATGCTCATCGTCGGCGACGTTGGCATCGCGCAATTCCAGCCAGCGTTCGCCGTCCTTGTGGATGAAGTGAAGCTGCCGTCCCACCGCGCCCTTGAGATGCTCGATGAAACGGTCTTTCGCCAACGTGTCCTTAAATGTGCGCCCCCAGCCACGCTCTATGTCACCGACCGCGCCCGTCGCGTAACGCGCCAGTGTCCCCGGTTCGGTGAGCAGCCAGTAGGCTTTGCGGAAACGCTCGAATGATATGCTTCCGCCTGCTTGGTAAAGCAAATGCGGCACGAGCGTCGCGCGATAACGGTCGGGTGCGAGGACGACCCGGCGACTCGTCGGCAGCACCAATGGGCGGTCCATCCACGTCGGGGCAGGAATGGAAACTTCTGCGCGACCAAACACGTCGAGGCCGAGGTTGAGTTCGATGACGGGCGCAGCGACTGCGGCTTTCTTGGGTTTGGATTTTTTCTTGGGCGCGGCGATGGCTTCTTGTTTTGCCACTTGCTCGGCTTGCGCGGCGCGGGCGTGATTCAATTTCAGCAAACGAGTCAGCAACTCGCGGCGGGCATCCGGGTGAATCGTGTAGCGGGTGCGGTCGTTTTCGGGGAGGAATTCGACGGCGTGGAAATTGTGGCCGAGCGCGAGGGGTGGACCGAAATCTGACGCAGTGTGCCAGCCGTAGGCGGTGAGGACGGTTTGATCCAATTCGCGGTGCAGGTCGCGCAGGCGCAGAAGACGGGTGAAGCCTTCGTCGCCGGTGATAGTGGCGCGGTCGCCGAGGGATTCGGTGACGAGGTCGGGCGTGAGGTCGGGGTCGTGGAACAGGTTGTAGATGTCGGTGAGGCCGAGCCAGAGGTCGCGCATCAACGCGCGGCGGTGTTCGTGGTAAGTCTCGCCGATGGCGGCCAACGCCGTCTCGTGCGCCTGGTCATACGGGAACGGGAACGTGGCAAAACAATCCGTGGGCGAATACCGCAAATCTTTCTTCAATGCGCCGCTGTATTTACGCGCCCACACTTCATGAAGCGTGCATTGAACCACAGCAAAATCGTGCCACTTGTCTGTCGTAAAGACGTAAAGCGCGTCGGTGAATACTCGATTTGTTTCGACTTCCGAAAAATTCAGATGTTTGGTTGTCCGGGCTGCGACAAAACAGCGGTTAAGACCTTCAAGGGAACGATACATCTCGTGGCGCAAACGGAGGAACTGCCACCATTTCTCACGTCCATCACTTTGCTTTTCTCGTTCCGGTTTCACCAACTGCTGCACTCGTTGAAACGCCTCGCCGTATTGCTCGGCTTTGGTAAGAGACCAGTCGAAGAAATTGATGATTTGACGACCTGGTGACTGGTCTGGCTGGTTGTTGAGTTCCTGCCCATTGATGACAGGAAAAATCACATCAGAAAGTTTTGAGTCACGGGACTTCATTTCATCGGCGGTCTCGTGTGTCAGCAAGAATCCGTCTCCGAGAAAGATTGAACCTTGAAAGATGCGATCTTCATTTTCTGGTAGTGGTTTCGGAGTTCCAATGTCAGCGTATCCCTCGAAAAAAGCGCTAATAAATGGCACGTCCCGTCCATCCAACACGCGCGGCCTCTTTTCCCAAGTCCCTTTGTGGATGGAGAACAGCGAAACATAAAGTTTTGCCACGCCAGGCCAAATTGTTCCGCTGACGACAAAGACGAGATTGCCACCCTTGTTCAAGACTGCTTCAAGCCCATCTTTCCGAACATCGCCATCCTTGATGGAATTGGTAGTAATGAGCGACATGAAACCACCCGGTTTCAGTAGGTCGTAAATGCGACGAAGAAAGAATGCGACAAGGTCGCTCAAACCAGTCGGCGCAAACTCCCATTTCGCCCATTCGCAGAAAGCGTGACCGTAACTCCCACTCAATCCTTGCCCCCCAAGGTAAGGCGGGTTGCCGATGATGAGGTCGAAACCGCCCGCGTCCACCACGTCCCAAAACTCGATGAACCAATGGCCGAATCTCTTTCGCTGAGCGATGGTCATCGCGGCGGCGATGCCCGGCCCGGTCGGATTCAACCCTTCCATCCAGCGGCTGAAAGCATCATGTGTGACGTGCTTGCCTCGATTCTCCGGCGTCTTCGGAAGATAAAATTGCGCTACCTGCGCGTCGGCCAGCAGGCGGAGATTGCGGAGGCGGATGTTGTCACGGAATTTTTCGTATTCAGTGCGGCGCGTGTAATAATCAGCGGCGCTCCGTTCGGGCATCTGGTCGAACGTGCGCCAGGCATCATCAAGCGCGCGGATGTCATCTTCCACGCGACCGGCAAAATTGAGAGATGTTTGCCCTTTGCGTTCTTCCTTGTTTTGTTTGCGCAGCGCGGCGGCGAGGTCTTTGTCATCACCGGGCAAAGTTTTGAAGGCTTCATCGGGAATGCCGCGCTGAAGTTCGGCGCGATGAGCGAGGCCGACGATGGCGTTGCCGCAATGAATGCGGTGATCGAGAAAACTAAGAGGCCAGCCGGGAACGTGGGCTTCGAGCCAGAGGGCGACTTTGCACAATTCGACAGCGAGGGGATTGAGGTCCATGCCGTAGATGCAATGGCGGATGACATCGCGCACGGCTTCGCGAAAGGCGGCGGGGCTGGGCTGGTCGTCGCCGGAGCGGAGAATGGCGAGTTCCGTGCCGATGCGCCGGGCGGCGGCGAGCAGAATGTGACCGCTGCCGCAAGCGATGTCCGCGACACGAAGGGTGAGCAGCGCCTTTTCCTTGTCCTTCTCCTTGAGCTTGTCGGCGATGAGGTAATCAAGCGAGTGCTTGATGAGCGGCTGAACGAGTTCGTCTGGCGTATAATGCGAGCCGGTGCGAGAACGTTCGTCACCTTTCACGAAACTGAACATCAAGCGATTGTTGGCGTGCGTGATCTGCGGCTCGAATTCGAGCAAGCCCTGATAGACCGAGCCGAATTCCTCGACGTTGAGCGCGGCGTAGTTCACACGGATGAGATTGCCGGTGTCGGGATTGCGGAACAGCGTGAGGTTGCGGAGGCAGGCGAGCAACGTGTCGTTGTCGAGGGTCGCATTGGCAAGCGGGCCAAGCGCGCCGGAATCAAAGAGGTCGCCGCCGAGCGGTTCGATACCGAGCGGACGCCCAGCGGCGGTTTCGTCGAACAGACGGAAGTTGGCGCGAAGCGCATCCCAGCAATCGTGATGGCGACCATCGGCGAGATGGCGTTTCTCCGCGACACGGCGCAGGCGGGCGAGACTATAATGGACGTAGTAGAGGTTACGCTTCCGTGTGTCCGTGCCGGCGGCATATACGAGGTCGCGTTCCTCGATGACCATGAGGAACAGCAGCCGATAAACGAGGCGCAGGAGTTGTTGATAAAGATGCGCGGGAAATTCCGCGTCCGTGGCGGCAAGCTGGCGGAGCGCGTCGTTCTTCGGATGATTCAGAAAACCATCGGCGAAAAGGAGAATAGATTCCTTGACCGCGCCGCTCAATCCGTCGCGGATGCGTTCGCCGGACGCGAGACTGTCCTGATGGTAATGCTCCAGCAGGGATTCGGGCGACTGGCCCGGCGTCTTGGGCAAACGCGAGACGTGCAACAGCCGATAGAACACGGCAAAGTCGGCGAACAGGTCTTCGCCAAACATGCGGTCGAGGTCGAACTCGACGTAGGAGAGCCGCACGAGCCGGGTCGAATCACGCAGCAGCCGGAGCAAGCGGCCGTTGGTGACGACAGCGTAAAGATGCTCGGTGAGGTTGAGATATTCCTGCAAGTGCGCGTGCGGCGAGTAACGAGCGCCTGAACCCGCAGCGGGTTTTTTGTCGAGGGATTCACGCGCACCGACGATGTGAACGGCAAAACCGCCGTGACTGCGAAGCCGGTGGGAAAAACGGAATGGTTTGTCGCCGACGACTTCCGGCTGTGATTGGAATTCGAGTTCGGCGTAACCTAGCAAACCGAGCAACGGGATGATCCATTGATTGCGCGTCTCGGAAGTCGCGGCTGTCCCTTCTTTCACGCCTTCGAGCTTGTGATGAAATGCCTTGTAGAACGCCTGGGCCGCTGTCCAAGAACGGACAATTTCATCCTTCAACTTCGCCTGCGAATCGAAACCGAAGTCGGCGGGCCGTTGACCGAGCGAGTCAGTCGAGTCGAGTTTCGCCAGCAGTTCGCCGGAGAGAATCGTGCCTTCAATTCTGATGGAGGGAAACGTCATTGGCTCGTTTCGGGTAGAAGGATGTAAAGGCCGAGGACATCCATCGGCAGCACGGGATAAACAACCTCAAATCGTCCCGCGCGAAAGAAGCGGCTAAAGCGTTCGTGCGCTTCGACGAGATGTTTGCTTCGTTCTTCGGCCACACCGTCGAACTGTTTTGGGAGCTTGGCGATGAGTTTGAGTTCGTTTTCGAGGAAGTTGTCGCGTGATTGCGGCGCGAGGTCGCCAGCAGGACGCGCGCGGTCAAGCAATTGCATTGCTTCGTCGAAAGAAAGGAACTGCTGGTCAGACGGTGAACCGCGATAGCCCCACACAAGCATTTCTTCGGCGACGATGCGCGCCACGCCGTCTTTTTCACCGATGACATTGCGGCAACGGAACAGGAGCAGCGTGGTTTTCGCGGTAACTTCCTTGGTTCGCATGACGGCGGCACGAGCGGCGCGGCCAATCGGTTCGCGGGCGAGACTGCGCGCCATGACGAACTGGCAGAGCGCCTCGACGAACGGATGATTGCGACCGAGGTAAATGTGTTTCTTTGGCGTCGGCGAATGGAAACTGACATCCAGCACGGCTTCGTCGGGCAGATGCACGCGAAGCAAGGCCGGAAGATTGCCGGTGTGCAAACGCCAGTCGGTTTTTGTGCGGTCAATCTGCGCGCCGAGAAGTTCGGTGAGTGTGCCGGTGACGAAGCGTTCGACAGCGGCCACGTCGCCAATGGCGGCATCGGCTTCGTGCAGATCAACCTCCAAATCTCCAGCCTTGATGGAGTGGTGAGCAAAGATTGAGCGTGTTTCCTCCTCACGCTTGGCGGCTTCTTCGATTTTATGCGTGATGCGGAGTTCCGCTTCACGCGCTTCCGCAAAATCTTCGAGTCCGAGCTTGAGTTGGTTTTTATCGGAAATGGCTTTGACCGAGCGGTTGGGATTGAAAAGGAGCGCCTTTGCCACAGTGTCGAGCACGGTGCGGCTGTCTTCCGGGAACGGAACGGTGATGCCACGGTCGCGGCGAATCTGGCGGACTTTTTCCAGAATGACGCCGAGGACGAGTCCGTCCACGGGATTGTCGCGACCGAAAAGCAGATAAGCCTTCACCGATTCAGCCGTCTGGCCGAAACGGTCAACGCGGCCTTCGCGTTGTTCGAGGCGGTTCGGATTCCACGGCAAATCGTAATGCAGAACAGCGGTGAACGAATCTTGCAGGTTGATGCCTTCGGAGAGGCAATCCGTGGCCACGAGCAAGCGGCGTGGAGATTGACCGAGATCAGTCACGCGCTGGCGACGCACATCATCGGGGTCTTCGCTCGTCACGATTTCGATTTTCAAATCTTTGAACTTCGCGGTGAGCAACGGACGAAGTTGCTCGCCGACGTAGCGGGCCGTCGCGAGGTAGCGGCAGAAAACCACGGGCTGAAAACCGGCTTGCAGCCATTCGGCAAGCGTTTTGCCAGCGGCTTCGAGCTTGCCGTCATGCTTCGCACCAGAGAGTGATTCGAGTTGGCGGGAGAAATTTGCGAGTTGTCGCTTCTCCGGGTCGCTCCACGAAACCTGGCCGACGGTCTGGCTCGGCGTGACATCAAGCAGGAAGCCATCGGATGAATCGTGAACGGGATTCTCCTGGGCATCCGTATTTTCATTTTCTGCGCTCGGAGCTTCCAGACGATTCCGCAACATCTCCACTCCCGCCGCCGGGCTGGACATGATGCCGCGCAGCAGACCAAGCGCGGTCCAGTAATGGACGCGCTGTTCACGTTCAGGGCCGGATTGCGCGGCAACCAACTTCCGCGCAAAGTCCAACACCTGGTCAAAGAACATGGCGTAGGCCGGTCCAAGCTCGTATGAGATTTCGCCCGCTTCGCGTTTGGCGAACGGCGTGTCTTCGCCCATCCATTTCAAAACGTCACCGCGACGGCGCTGAACGAAGTGACGCGCGAGTCGCTTGCGTTGTTCCGGCGTGGCAGAGGGAAGATCGAGGCCGGCGAAATCGGAATGCAGCAACCCGAGTAGCGATTGAAATTCTTCCGGCTTGCCGCTGTGCGGCGTGGCGGTTAGCAGAATAAGATGTTGCTCATTTTTTTCGGCGATGCGGCGCACGAGATCGTGACGTTGTTGCTGGCCGGGACTCGCGCCGGTGGGCCGGGCGCAAGTGTGGGCTTCATCCACGATAACGAGTTCCGGGCATTGGCTCACAAACACGTCGCGTCGCGTATCGCTCTTGATGTAATCAATGCTCAAGACTTGAAATGGGAAATGTTGGAACACGCTGGCATCGCCGTGAATTTCGCGGTCGAGGCGGGCTTGAGTATTGGAGCGAATAACCACCGCTTCGATGCCGACCTTGGCGCGAATTTCTTCCTGCCACTGGTCGCACAGGTGCGGAAGGCAAAGCACGGCGAAGCGGCGGATGACGCGGCGTTCAAGCAATTCACGGACAATCAACAGCGCCTCAATCGTTTTACCGATACCCACGTCGTCAGCCACCAGCAGACGAACCGGTTCATGCCGCAGCGACATAATGAGCGGAATCATCTGGTAGGCGCGCGGGCGAAAGGAAAGCTTTGCAAGGCAGCGGAACGGGCCAGCGCCATTGCGGAACGCGAGACGCGCGGATTCAAGCAGCAGCCGCGCAGATGAAAACGCGCCGAGGTCTTCCTTCTTTGGATTAGGGAATATCGCTTCGGAAGGTTCGTCTTCCTTAAAACCAAGCGGCTGGTAGATGCCGGTAATTTCTTCATCCGAGCCACCGAGGGGCTTGAGCAACAACACATCCGAGTCGTCTGATGGCAGCACAACCCATTCACGCCCGCGCAGGCTGACGAGGCGACCGGGAGATTTAAGGGTGGAGGGCATTCAGATATTTTATTCGCGGACTTTTCGGAAAATGTCGCCGCGACTGCGAATCAATTCTTCCAGGTTGTCGCGGTAATGCCACACAATGACTTCGCCGCCAGCGTTGATGATGGCCTGTCGCTTCGTGTCATCAACTTCACGAAGGGCAGAGTCGTCGTGAGGGGTGCCGTCGCAGAAGACCCACACGTTCGGCTCGTAGAAGAAGTCTGGCATCACATAGATACCGGGAAACGGTTTTTGTGCAGCGTCAGGCAAACGCAGACCTTCCGTGTGGAGATAATCGAGAAACTTCCGTTCGGTTGAAGAAGTCGGGTCAATCTGCCGGGAAAGGCGCTTATAGTGATCTTCGTAATCCGCATACGGTGGACTTTTCACCGATTCAAACGAGCAAGCCGCAAGCTTTTCGAGCGCACCTTTGACGAGCCAGCGGTCGAGGCGCGGATGATGCCGCTGGTTGTAATAATCGAGCAGATTGTCGTAGGAGGCCGGACTTAAAGAAGTATCGGTGTCGAACTGACAAACCTTCCACGCTTCCTCGACGACGCGCCGCCACGGGCCGGTCTGTTCGACCAACTGGCTCAAAATACCAAGTGTTCCTTCGGCGGCTTCGTAATACAGAATGTTCGGATTCACCGGGTCACCAATCGCGGTGACGCCAAGTTCGGCCGGTTCAATTTGGAACACCCGCTCCATCGCACGTTTGAGCGCGAACTGAAGTGTCAGCACGCCGTCTTCATCCAAGCCAAGTGCCGGCACCGGCTCGACATAAAGAGCGTCGGCGATGTTGGTGGTGTAGAACATCACGTCGCGAATATGATCCGTGGATTCTCCCTTGTCGGTGAGTTCTGCACGGCGTCTGTCGCTGACAAAAGCACCGGTCTTCACATCAATTGCAAAACCGTTTTTGTCCTCACGGGCAACTCGCCATTTACGATTCACCCAAACGAGACGCGCGGTCGGCAGGTAACGTAGCCGCAGCAGAATTTCGCCGCTGGCTTTCACCAAACCCGTTGAACCAATTTGTGTCAGGTCATCGAGGGTGAAATAGGTGCTGATGTCGTAACCTTTGGTGACGCGCTCTTCCTCCTCACAGGTGATACGCGACCGCTGCGTCGCACGAGTTTCGCCGAGTTGAAGGAGATAATGCAGATGCTCCTTGTTGGCCTGACTCGTTAGGTCTTCGCCCGAAAACGGGCAGCGGTCACGTTTGCCTTCATCTCCGCGCAGGAAATAACCCGGCTTGATGCTGACGACAGCGTTCTCGAAGCGATTGCCGGGCGGATCGCCAAGCAGTTGCGTAATCTCGAACTTCTGACCCTTGTGATAAATGACGTTGTTCGGCCCAAACTCACGCAACGCGATGTGACGCGGGCGTGAAATGAATTCCACGCTTGCATCACTGCCTGGGAGCATGACGCGGAGCGGCAGCCGAGTAAAATTGTAGCCTGGAAGAAAACCTTCAGCCGCAAGATAGCGATAAACGTAAAACTCCGACAACTCACCACTGGTAACTTCGTTGCGGAGCAAGTCAAGCTGGCGTTGCGCAAGACGCTGTTCGAGTTGCGCCTCCTTGAATTCAGGACTGCTCGCGGGATACAGCCCGCTGTTAATTTTCTGTGAAGCCAAGTTGAGTTGGGTTTGTGCGCTGCGATAAAGCCCGCGCCAGCGTTCGAGCGATTCGTCGAGCCGTTCCTTGAGGCATCCGAGTTCAGCATCAATCCAGCCGATAGAAAACCACGCGACCGATTCACCTGTGAGTTTGTGGCGGAAGTCGGCAATCGCGCGCTCGAACGCGTTGCGCACGCGGGCGGCTTCCGCCGGTTTCAGATTTAATGCACCGGC